>JACCDO011865412.1_pt1 | contig 366155 bp, 326 predicted proteins | sample 7446101 | NCBI WGS metagenome assembly JACCDO01 (sample SAMN15323440, study PRJNA562643) | freshwater metagenome | isolation source: river surface water | place: USA:Blue River Watershed | collected 2017-08-16
ATTTTGAAATGGTAATTGAAAAAATTTTTTACCAATTTGTAAATTATCAACAAATAACCCAGTTTTAACTAACCATTCATTTGATCTCGAAGTTTTATATCTTGTAAATAAAAACCCAACGGTACCTAATATACTCGCTCCTAAAAATAATTGTTTAGCTAATTTAATATTTTTTTCATTATCGTAATTATAATTTGACATTTTTATTTAATATATAAATATTAATTTTAATAATTAAATTATCAATTTTTTAATAAATAAATTTTTAATCTCTAAAATCAAGATATTTAATGCGAATCCATTTTTCATCATTTAAATAACGAGCATCTAAATTAAAATAACGACTACTGGGAGGAACATAATATTCAATACTAATATTATTTTTTCCAGTTAATGTAATTACTGATTTCATTTTATCAAAAAGTTCATTTTTAACAAATTCTTCTGGAGAAGAAAAATTATTTTCTTTAATAAGTTCTAAAGCAATATTAACAAAAGTTTGATCACTCATTTTACTATTTTTATTATTATCAATAATATATATAATTTAATTTCAATTTTTATTTTTTTATAAATAAACTATTCTTTTGAAATTATTTTAATTCATCTGATTTATGAATTAGATTAAACTCTTTTTCGGCTTCTTGTTCACTTGGAAAACTAATATCTTCATAAACTGTCTTTGATTCAAGATCACCACTTGCAAGAACAATAAAACTAGTTAATTCAGGTATAATATATTCAAAACGTAGAATATTTTTTTTTAACATAATTGCACGTATACTGCGAAGATTAATTAATTTTTGTTCTCCAGTTTTTAAAATAATTTTATAAAACCCCATTTTTAATAATATTTTAATATAATTATATTATCAAAACTTAAAAAAATCAATTTTTTATTATTAATCATATTTTAGTTTATCTTTTGGAATATCTAGTGGTCTTTGATAATTTGTAATTTTAAGATCATTATCTTTTATCCAATAATTACAATATTCTTTATAAACATGAAAATGAATTCCTCTTGCACATATTTTATCAGGATCTTCATCAAAAGCATCAGGAAAAACTTCTGTATTTATTTTATATTCTATTTTTTTACTATATACACCAGAATAAGCAATTTCATCTTCAAGTTTATTATTATCAATATCATAAATTTGAGATACTATTGCTTTATTGCATCTAAATTTTTGTTGATTTATTACTTGTCCATCTGATGGATTTGGTTGAACAATTTTTGCATCTATTGGAATGATTAATTCTATTATACATTGTTTATCATTTTTTAATTTACCTATTTTATAACCATATATTGCCGTTTTTCTTTCTTTAACATATAAATTTTCTGTTTTATTAATCATTATATTACCATTTTCTGCTTTATATAATATACCATTTTTTCGATGTCTTAATATTGAATTATTTTGTGTATTATCGCCAGTTTTTGTTTTTGATACTATTGATATTGTTTGATTTTCTATATCTTTTGGATAATAAATAGTAATAACATCATATTTTACTATTTTTTCAGGATTATATAAATTATCAATATAATCAATAATTATTTCATTATAGTATTTTTTATATGAAAATGTTAATATTTTATTTGACATAATTTTTTGTTGTATAATTATTTTATTATCAGAAATTCTTTTCGAATAACTTTTACCAGATATCAAATCTCCATATATATTATTTTCATTATTTAGTGTTATAAAAAGATTATTCATATTATCAAAATATTGAATTTGGTCATTTAGAAAAATCATATTTTTACCTACAAAAATAATAATATTATTTAAAAATTTATAGATATACATTTCTTTATTTCTAAAACACATAATTTTTGTATTATTATTAATTTCATTAAATGATTTAAATGCATCATTTATTTTATTATTTAGTAAATTTTTATGATTTACAATATTAATTAAAAAAGTGTTATCAATAAAATTATTATTAATAGATTCATAAACTTGTTTTTCAAAAATATTTTTATTAAACCCAAGTTTTGATATATTTGAAAAAAATATATCAAAATCATTAATGTTAAAAATATAATTATTTATTTGCTTTGGAATTTTATTTGCCTTATATTTACATATGTGTTTTTGTATATATGGTATATCAATTAAAGTTGTCATATTATATTTCTTACAAATATTAATTATTATATTTTAATCTATTATTAAAATATAATTTTCATTTTTTTTAATAAAATTTTTTACTTGCATTTATATAAAAAAATATTTTTATCGTAAACATTTTAATTGTACAACAATACATTCTCTTATTCCTTCAGTTTTTATTTTATTTACATAATGACATACATTTCCTTCCATTATAACGATTTTTATTTTATTTTCATTTGGTGTAACATTAATTATTTCTTTTAATGTTGTTTCATCATCTTCATAAATTTCTAAATCGCCTCCGTCTACAGTTTTTTTTAAATAAAATATAACTGTATTAACAGTATAATCAACTGCTCCAAAATCATCAGCATGTATCCCGAGTGGCATATTATTACCATTTAAATATCGATGATATTCAATAAATCCATTTGCTTGCGTACTATTATAAATATTATTCTCAAATAATATTTGCTGAGTATCAGAGATTAATCTTTTAATACTTTCTCTAATATCACTACTTAATGTTGGATTATCTAGTGAACTTAAATAATTATCATATTGTTCAATATTATAATTATTTGATATATAACTATTATTATTATTTATATAATCTTTTCCAAAATTATATAAATAATTAAAATCAGAAATGTTTTTTTCAATACATTGATAAAAATAACCCATTTTTATATTTACATATAAATTATTACTATTGATAATATATGTATTTTTAATTTTCAATTTTTTAAATTTTATTTGATTTTTTAAGATAAACAAATATAGCTATTATAAACCCAATAATTAATAGTAATACAAATGATAATATAATTTTATTAGTATATATATTTTTTAAAAATCTTGCTAATATTTTTTTACTAATTACTAATTCTGAATCTATTTGATCAATATTTCTTGATGTGTTTGATATTTTTTCTTTATTATTTTCTATTGTTATAGCTATTTCGCTTGATTGTAATTTAGTTGATTCAATTATTTGTAGTCCTGATTTTAATTTTTCAGTCGTTTTAATATGTAGATTTTTAGTATTATCTAATAATTCATCATTATTTAAATCTTTAATTTTAATTTTTCTATTAATTGAAATATGTTCATAACATGGTAATATATCTTTAGATGTTTTATATAAATGATTATTTTCACATATTTTACTTTTACAAATATTACATTTTATAATATTTGAATAACATTTTTTACATGTTCTAATATTATTATTTTCATTATAACTCATATTATTAATTATAATATGACATAAATATATTATAATTCAAATTTTTATTATTTAAAAAATGATAAAAAATATTTATTATCATATTATAGATAATGTTAATTTCTTTTTTTTCAATTACAAAAAAATGCGAAATAAATAAATTTAATATACAATTTGTTAATAATTTGTCTGATAACGAAATGATAAAATTATGTAATGATATTATAAAAAAAATAAATGATATATTTCCTCATATCAAACAAGATGAATTTCGAATAGACATATTATATAAAAATACAAAAATAAATATAATTAATTTATATGTTATTGATGACAATTTGTTAGATAGCAAAGATATAAAAAAAATTAAAGAATTAATAATAAAGAATTTATATAATAAAAATTGATATAATTTATTTTTGGCATATGTATATCTATTAAAAAAATGTCTAATAAAATATATATTATTTATAATTCTTCTTTTTATCCAGAAGATTCATATCAAGAATATATTATAGGTATAACTAAAAATAAAATAGAGGCTTATAATAAGTTAATAAACGATGAATGTTCAAAGCACGGGTTATATACTGAATCTTTTATCAAAGAATTTGACGAAGATACTTTTTATGAAAAAGATGCAGATATTAAGAAATATTATACTTTAAATGGATTTATTATCGATCAAGATAAAAATATCTTTTATCATAAAGATGAAAAATTAATTAATGATAATATTAAATTAATGGAATTATACAATATTTTTAAAGATAATATTAAAAAAGTAAATATATTATTTCAAAAAGATTATGATAATAAAATGATAGATTATCGTGATAAAAAAATTAAACATCCTGTTTTAAAAACTTATAGGGATGAATTGTATTTTTTAAGTAAATATCCTTATGCAGAATCTCAAATAGAAAAAACTGAAAATAATTTATCTTCAATTAATAATGATATTATAAAAACCATAAATGACTTATGTATTATATCAGAATAAAATAGATAAAAAAAATATTATATATATTACTCAAGATATTGATAATATCCTTAAATTATTAAAAGATGGTAAATGCAATGATTATGCCAAAAATAGTTATTCATCACTTCGTATTAAAAAATACGATTTAGAAATCCCTTTTGAAAATTTAAAAAAAATACGAATAAATGATGATTATATGACAGTTAATTTAGATAAAAAAATAATTTTAGATTCAAATGATAAAATTTTATATAATTTTAATGATAATGAAATTAATTGCGATAAACAAAATAAAAAAATAGAATTAGTTAAAATGATCAAAAATATTTGTTATAAAAAAAATATTCCAAATTATCAAAATAATTATTATTTTTTAGCTTGCAATATTGAAAATAATAATAATATTGATGAAGATTTAGATTATTTAGAATCAATAATATCAGAGCTTGAATTATTTTCAGATAAGACTTAATGCATTTAATTTATTTTTTTATTATATAATTTAAGTAATATTTATAATGTTTTTTTATATTTTCCATCAAATTAATCATAAAATAAAAGGAAAAAATGATACAGATGGTAGCGTAAATACTAGAACTTTAATTTTAGGAGGATCTTCTTACATAATTTTACATGCTTTACTATATAAACCATCAAGCCCATTGTATTTTTATAAAGATTATTTATGGTATTTTTTTATGTTAGATATTTGTGTTATGGCAGTTATTTATAAATTATATTATGGAAGAAATATATTTTTTGAATTAAATCCTTATGAAGAAGATGAATATAATGAAAAAAAACATAAATATGTAATTAAAAATAAAAAAAATAAAATATCTAAAACCAGTACTGATAAAAAAAGCAATGATATAAATGAAAATATTATAATTAGTAAAAAAAGTAATAATGAAATATCCAAAACCACAACTGACACAGAAACTAATGAAATAAAAGAAAATGTTATAATTGAACAAAATGATAATCTTAAAGAATCGAATAACCCGGTAATAAAAGATGAATAAAAAAAATATATAATATCATAAAAATATATAAATATGAATATATTGTTATATTTAAGAAAAATATTTTATTATAAACCAAAATTAAAAATATATTTATGTAATAGACATCAACATGAATTATTATTAAATATTGCGACTAAATATCGAAAATATTTTGCAGATCAAGGAATTATTTTTAATATATCTTACGAATATATGAGCTATCAAATTGAAAATATATTAATTAGAGAATTAAATAATGAATTAACTAAAAAAGAAATTAAAATATTAAATAAAGAAAAATGTATTTATGATAATAAATTATTATTAAATAAAATTAAAAATTATAATGAAAAAATTTTAAATATTTTAATTAAAAATAATTAAAATAAATTTTTATTTATTAATTAAATTATATATAATGCTTTACTTAATATTACTTTCTATAACAGAAATTTTTGGTGATTTTGCATTAAAAAAATATGCAAATACTGGTATTATAAATTATTTAACAAAAGGCATATTTTGGTACATTTTTGTAATATTTTTTTTAGTAAAATCTTTAATTGGAAATTCAGTTTTATATATTAACGGAATGTGGGATGGATTATCATCGGTTATTGAAAGTTTAGTTGCTATTTTAATTTATAAAGAAACATTTAATAATCCTAGTCAATATTTTGGATTAATTTTAACTATAACCGGAATGTATTTTTTAAAAAATTAAATTATTTTTTAGCTACAGTAAATCCAATATATTTCGTTTCATCAATATATTTATCTTCAATACGCTTTATTATATATTTATCACAATTAAAATTTAATAAATAATCATGACATTTATCATTTTTAAAATATCTTTTAACTCCAATATTATCGATACTATTTATTAATTCTTCTTTACATTTAATAAATTGTTTATTGTCTTGAGATTCTAACATTTTTCCATATAAATTCATTTTGTATTACTTAATAAAAGTATAATTTAAATATTTTTTTCAATTTTTTATAAATAAATTATTAGAAAAAATCAGAATCACAATAATCTCGCGGACCATACATATCCTGATTAAAACAATCAACTGAACAACATTTTTCTAATACTGACATAGTTGTTGCCATTGGATGACCATAAATTTTAATAGGTAATGAAAAAGGACATAATTCTTTATAACAAACAATACAATTGTTATTATATTGTTTTCTACATTTTTCTCTACAAAATGCATCTTTATAATCTTTAATATTACCTCCATATTTTTTATATTGATCTAACCAATTTATTGTAATTTTATTATTACAATTCAAACATTTATTATCAATACACTCTGGTAGAGTCCGAATAATATATGTATTGATATCTGCAAAAATATTTGCCATAATATATTTATATTTTTTCCCTTCTAACGGAATATATTTTTCAATTCCTTTTTCTTTAAATCGATCAGTTAAACATTTATTATCTAAATATTTATAAAAATATTTAGATTTTAAATGCATTTTATTTTTAGTAGGTGATTTATATAAATAATTATACATTTCTCTATTTAGAGATTTTTATAATAAATAAATTAAACAGTTTATATTTTCAATTTTTTTAAATATAGATGTTATATAGAATTGGACTTAGATAACCGACTTGTGGGTAATGATGTGCTACAGGTTGTTTATTAAATAGTGAATCAATAATAGCAATATCATTATAAATGTTTTCATGATATGATGGATCATTAATTTGTTTTTGAATTTCAGTGATTAGTTCAGTGATAATTTTATTATATTCTTGTTGAATAGTTGGTTTAGATTCATCAGTTGGTTTAGATGCCATAGTTGGTTTAGTTTCAACAGGTTGTTTAGGTACAACAGGTGGGTTAGTTGCATCAGGTTGTTTGGTTTCAACAGTTTTATAAGTTGATACATTGTATCCATATTGTTTTAGAATATTATTAATCATATCTTCATAAGTTTGTGTTTTATTATCAACAGAATTATTTTCTGGTGTTTTATTCACATTACATGTTGTTGGAATATAACCAAATGATTTTAGAATATCATTAAAAACATTTCCGTATACATCGGTACTTGTATCAACTTTTGGTGCAATATTATTAGTTGTTGGTGGTTCACATGTTTTTGGCTTTACAATATTATCAAATGCATTTACTACTGGTTTAGCAGGAACTGGCTTTTGAGGAACTGAATTAGTTGCAGTTGATTCATGACTATCCGCAAAAATTACAACATGATATTTATCAAAGTTTTTAACTTGTTCAGCTGTAAGTTTATTTTGAAAATAAACATTTTTTACAATTGTGATATTTTCATTGTATTTATTAGTATAATGAAGTTCATAGTAAACGGATTCAGGATTACTGGAATTAATTCCATATACAAAAGATCCATAATGATTTTTATACGAAGAACGAATATAATCGATTAGAGTTGGATACTTATCGCTGACAAAATTTTTACCTAGAATAATAATATCCTTCTTAATGTAATTTGGGATACTATCAATAAATGACATTTTTTTAGCACTGGTTTCGTAGAATTCGCTCATTTTTATATGTAATTATAAATAGTAATTAATTAATGTTATAACTATATATAAATTAAAAATTTCAATTTTTTTTATAATTCCGCAATGTAATTTTTCTTTATACTTTTAATTAACCATGAGCCTAAATCATAATATAAATTATAGCGAGTTTCATAAGAAAATAAGTCTAAATAAATTTTATTTGATAGGTGATACGACAGTGATTCCCATAATTTATATTCAGGTTCTTGGGTTAAAAAGTAAAAAATAGGATATTTGTCATAATTGTTTACTGTAACTATATTGTCTATAAACCAATTTAATATATCTGATTGTAATGTTTTACGATCTGGTTCATAATTTAAACTTTTAATATAATTTAATAATTTTTTAGTTTTATTATCGTATATCATTTTATAATAATAATAATTAAATTAATTAATAAATAAATCAATTTTTATAAAAAATTGATTTATTTAAATAATATATTATGTAATTTTAATTATTCTATAAAAATGAGTTCAATATTTAATTATTTATTTGGAAAAAATAATCTTGTTATTAATAATAATTGTATTGATAATAAGAATATTGATGAATTAATTACTAATATTAACAAAATTAATGCTAAATATAATAATGAAATATTTGGAAATATTGACATAAGTAATAATGAAATAAAATATGCTATTGGATGTAGCAATCTCTTTAATAAATTAACCGGAAATTTAATTATTAATTCTGAAATTTTAAATAAATTTATTGATATTGATATGAATATTAATTTAGATGATATTGGATTAATTAGTAAAAATAATATAATTTATGAAAATAATAAAAAATTAGTAGTAAATGGAAATATTATTAATTCTAATTATGATTCGACAAATAATTATTTCAAATATAACATTGTTTCTACAAATGATGATAATAAAGATATTAATTTTAATATTGATTTAAATTTAAAGTTTAATTTAAAAATACCTAAAGATACCGTTATGAAAGAAATTAAAAATTTAGGTATGAATATTGAAAAATTAATGTAATAAGTATTTATTTATAAAAATCTAAGGCGTGTGCGAAATTCCACACACAATTATTTTACAGATATGTGTGTGGAAATTACTATAATTTATTATAGTTATAAATTTATAAAAACTATAGTATAAAAATTGTATGAATATTGATTGTATTATATACTTTTATTATTATTTAAAAAAAGTTAAAATTTATTTATTAATAAATAAAAATAAGTAAAAGTATATTATTGAATTATAATTATAGTTTTTAATAAAACTATAGAAATTAATATTTATACTATAATTTCTATAGTTTTATTATATATAAAAGTTATAGTATTATGAATATATATTTTTGTTCATTTTGTAATTATACCACTAAATTTAGTAGTAATTATTCTATACATAAGAAATCCAAAAAACATATACAATTATACAATAATAAAAGTATAGATGTATGTGAAAACTATAGTAATAAGTTATCTCAAGTTATCCCAAATAATATCCCAGAGTTATCCCTAAAGTTATCCTTAAAAGATAACTTAATATGTTCTAATTGTAATTTACAATTTACACAAAAATCAAATTTATCAAGACATAAAAAACGATGTCTAAAAAAATCAAATAATAATGACAATTCAAAAGATGTTATTATTAATGAATTAAAATTACAAATGGAATTAATAAAAAAAGATCATACGATTGAATTAATTAAAAAAGAAAATGAATTATATCAAAAATTAGAACAAGAAAAATCACAATTATTGAAAGAAAAGTCAGAATTACTTACTAATTTTATGAATAATGCTAATATTTTATTAAATAAAACAACTGATAATAATAAAATTACTACACAAGCTATTCAAAATGTTTCTATGAGTGCACTCAAATACGCTAATGATAAGTTTAAAGATACTCCTGTTTTAATTCCATTAGATAATTTTAATATTAATGAATTAAGTTTTGAAAATGCCGAAGAAAAGGGTCAATTAACAGAAATTCTTATTTATAATGCTAAACAAAAATCACTAGATAAATTACTAGGTGATCATATAATAAAATATTATAAAAAAGAAAACCCGGAAAATCAATCATTTCATTCTACAGATTGTTCTCGTTTAAATTATATAGTCCGCGAATTAATAGAAAATACGCCTACTTGGATAGTAGATAAAAATGGTATTAAAATCTGTAAAGATATAATGAAACCATTAATAAAAAAATGTATCAATGCTTTATTAGATTATCAAAAACAATTATTATATCAGATGGGAAATGGTAATTATAATAAACAAAAAGATGTAGAATTAATAATAGATATAATAATGTCAATAGATTCTGGAATTTTAGAAAATGATATAAATAAATATATTGCTCCTTTTTTTAATCTTAATAAAGCATAATATTTTACTCTTTATAAAAATCTAAGGCGTGTGCGAAATTCCACACACATCGGTAAAATATTTGTGTGTGGAAATTACTGTAGTTTATATAAATGTCTAAAATTATAAAAAAAAATAAAAATACTATTTTTCTTTAACTTTTTTATTACTACATTGTATTACTTTTTTAAATTAATATTTTTTTTGTGTCTAAAAATATTAAAAAAAAATAGTATTTTTAATTTTTTTATATAATTTATAAAAGGTAATCAGTTACATAATTGTAGTTTTATCCAGTGTAATGATACTGGATTAATATAAAAAATCCAGTGGATTAATTTTATATATAATTATATTATATATAAAATGTCATACTATTGTGAAAAATGTAATTATAGTGCATCGAATTCAAGTAATTTTGCTCATCATAAAAAAACCCAAAAACATAATAAAAAAGTAACACAAGAAACAAATAGTATCATCGAGTATCCTAATAGTATCAATCCAGTATCATTACAGTATCCTAAAAATCCAGTAGAAAATTGTGATTTTAAATGCAATATTTGTGATAAAATTTTTAAGCATAAAAATAATTATTATCGTCATAAAAAAAATTGTGAAAATACTAAAAAAGATTTTAATGAAATTGAATTAAAACATAAATTAGAATTATTAACTTTAAAAACCGAGTTTTTGGAAAAAATGGAAAGAGAGAAAACGGAATTATTGACAAATTTTATGAATAATGCAAATGTTTTGTTAAATAAAACAACTGATAATAATAAACTAACAACACAGGCTTTACAGAATGTTTCTATTAGTGCTCTCAAATATGCCAATGATAAGTTTAAAGATACGCCTGTTTTAATTCCATTAGATAATTTTAATATTAATGAATTAAGCTTTGAAAATGCCGAAGAAAAAGGTCAATTGACAGAAATTCTTATTTATAATGCTAAACAAAAATCATTAGATAAATTATTAGGAGATCATATTATAAAATATTATAAAAAAGATAATCCAGAAAATCAATCATTTCATTCTACAGATTGTTCTCGATTAAATTATATAGTTCGTGAATTAATAGAGAATACCCCTACTTGGATAGTAGATAAAAATGGTGTTAAAATATGTAAAGATATAATGAAACCATTAATAAAGAAATGTATAAATGCACTATTAGATTATCAACGACAATTATTACAAAAAATGGGAAATGGTGATTATAATAAACAAAAAGATGTAGAATTAATAATAGATATAATAATGTCAATAGATTCAGGTAATCTTGAAAATGATATAAATAAATATATTGCCCCCTTTTTTAACCTAAATAAATCTTTAATAAATTAAAATTCACCATCGCTTTCATAACGCCCATTTGGACCATCTATCATACAACTTCTACTACAGTAATTTGGATAATCATATTCAGATGGATCTTCCATATGATAACCACAACATCCACAATATTGAGGATGTTCTTCATCGTCGTCATATGGATGTTCATCTTCACTATCATAATGACCATTATAATAATCATACCTATCTTGATACGACATTGATTCTACTGAACTAATATCATCATTATCATAATTATTAATTACAATATTTTCAATACTATAAGAATTCTGTACATAATTATCTATATGATTACAATCTCGAAAAGTTTCAAACTCTGATACTTTATTACATATATTACAAAAATACGGAATTTTTCTATACAAATCTACATTTTCATTTTCGCTTAAACAATCAACACGGTAATTATCTAAAATCATTACAAAACATTTTGTGCAAAGACAAGTATAATTCATATTATAATATTGAATTATTGGTTTTGCATATTTTTCCAAAATATTACCAAACATATGTTTTAACATATCTGAACATTTAGTAGATAACGTTACAAAATCATTATCGTTATCACAATTATGATAATCACATAATTGACACATATGAGAATATTCTTCAATATCGCATTGATAATGAGGATTGAATCCTTCAGTCAAACAATCATTAAAATAATCAATACAAATTTGTTTAATACACAACTCGCAAATATGTTCATATCCCATTTTATAATAATTATTAATAGTTTTATTATAAATTGTTGATATATTCGGATTATAATATTTTTGACCATCTTCTAAGATCAAACTATTTCGATTATTGTTTTCACAATAATCAAAACCACATAAAGTACATTGATTTTCATTCATTTTATAAATTTAAAAAATGAATAAGTATTATATAGCGTGTTTATGAATTATATTATTCCCCAAAGGGTTAATTTAAATAATAATAAAATTGGCATTTACAAATTGATATTAATTTCAATTTTTTTAATTTGACCATTCCCAATAATTCCAATTATTAGAATAAGCAGATGGGGTAAAATTTTGGATATTTCTTTTAATCAATAATGTAGATATTAATCTATATAATGGTACAAATACAGCATCATTGTTAATTAATTCTTTTTCTATTTGTGCTTGATAATTTATTAATTCAGAATCAGTAATACTTTTATTTTTTAAAATATTATAAATGGAATCAACATTTTGATTATTATATCCATTAAAGTTAATCTCACCATAACTTAAATAAATATCTTTGCCATTATTTTGTGTTACCGCTGTTCTTTGCCATGCAAAAAATTGCGCATCAAATATACTATTATTTAAATTTCTAGTCCAATCATTACGAGGAATTGCTGTTACATTAAAACCTGCTTTAGTTAATTCTTCTTTAGCTAAATTTGCAGTTATTAATCTTCTAGTATCAGATATAAGTCCAAAATTTATGTTAACACTTGGAATTGGATTAGTTGGACTTGCATCTGGATAATATTTTTGTACTAAAGCTAAGGCTTGGGCTGTTCTTTGTTCTTGAGTACCTTGAGTATATTTTAATATACCGCTATTATTAACAATAATATCATAACCACTATCTTCTTCAAATCTTAATAAAGAATTTAATACAGTATTATTTCCATCATAAATTTGATTAACAATTTTTTCACGTGGGAATGCTAATAAGAATGCAGTACGTAAGTCTTTTGATTTTTGTTCATCACTGTATTTAAATATGCCTGTATATGCTGTATTTGAAAATTGGGATTTATTAACTCTAATATCTAAATGTTCATAAAGTGATTGTGTTAAATATTCTGATTTATAATTATTATTTAAGTCAAAATTATTTATATAATCAGAAGAAATAGCGACATCTAAATTTTCATTATTAATTTCACTTAATAAATCATTTGTAGCTTGATATATAATTTTAACAATATTTTTTAATACAGGACCGCAATTATAATAAGGATTTTTAACTAATTCTATATTATCGCCATAAGTAGTTCTTTCTAATTTTTTGATAATATATCCACCATTACTTACTAAAATTAATTGATTTGTATTATCATTTATTTCACTAATATTATTATAACTATTATTAAAAATAGGAGCTAAACTTCTTAATTTTTCGGTATTTTTACTCATAAAATAATTATAAAATTTATTTTTTGCTTTTATATTATCACATACTGGTTGTATTGTTGTTTTACCTTCTGCCATTAATACTAAAGCATGAACAGGAAAAGGTCCTGGAATAAAAAACAATTCCCAATCAGGAATTTCTTTTGTAAAAGTTAAAATTAAACTCATACCATTGTCAGTTATAATAGGATTCCCAACAACATTATCATCATAAGATGAGCCATATTGCGTTGATCTAAAAATATTTGTATTATTTTGTGGATCTCCTAATCCAGCCATTCTAGAATATGCAGAGCTAGAAATAAGATGGTTTAATAATAAATCAGTTGCATTTATGGGAGTACCATCAGACCAAGTTTTATTTTTTTTTACTGTAAATTTAATTCTAAATGGATTTTGTGATATAACTTTATAATTACCAAAACTGCAATTTTTTTGTGATTTTCCGTAATAATCAATATAATTAAATCCAAAAGATAAATATCTGTTTATTTCGTTACTAAAAACAGTGGATAAATAATTTTTAGATGTTGGATTTAATCCACTTAGTGCATTTCTATTATTACCAATTGTAATACTCATTTTCGTATATAATAATTATTTATATAAAAAATTATTATATGGTTGAAAAAATAAACTCATTTTTATAATATTATATCATCAATATTTTTCTTTTCTAATGCATCTAGCAATAATTTTTCAGTACCAAATGGTAAAAATTTAATTTTATCTATATCTTCATAAAATACAGGACCGCTATTATAATTGTAATTTTTGCTGAGTTTAAAATAATTATAAAATTTTATGTCGGCTAATAAATAATTTCCATTATTAACAAGGTGTAATGGGCTGATTTGATCAATTGATGGTACATAGAATCCCCATTCATTGGTTATACAATATATCATATTATTTCTATATATATAACATCCATTTAATTGATTTGCAATTTGAATTAATTTATTGGTATTTTTAGTTGAATAATATTTGTAAAAATTATTTTTTGCAGTTAAATTAGTTTTTTTATTTTGTAATTGATGAACACCATCTGCTAATAAAACAAGAGTATGTACTGGGAATACAACTATTAAGTCAATTAATTCTGTTTCTGATAATTCTTTATTAAAAGTTAAAACCATATTATGATCATCTAAAATTAATGGATTGGAAACAATAGAATTATCATAAAGAGAACCATAGTTACCAGCACTAATAATTTTGTATGGATTTTGTGTAGTACCGTTACCTAATCCTGCAGAATTTGAATATTCGGTGCTATTAGTTATATGAGTTAATAATAAATCATGAATAGTAATTGGAGTATTATCTGACCATACTAAATTATCTTTTATAGTATATTTAACTTTAAATGGTGAATGGGAAATTACTTTATAACTACCAAATTGAGGATTTTTTTGTATAGTATTATTATTATCAATATAATTAAATCCAATATTAACATATTTCATATAATTAATATCGTTTAAACCACTTGAGATATTTAAGTAACCATATGATTTTTCAAAAATACTATTATTTTTAATATCAACACTTTTACGTATATTTTTTATTAAGTCAATAGTAATACTAACATCACCTTCTGCCATATATAATTTGTTATATTTTTCATCGTATATTACGGAATAATTATTATTATAACCTAATGGCATTTGAATATTTTTTCCATTAGTTATAGTATCTTGGAAAAACCATATATTTCCTTCTACAGTTCTAGAATCATATAATACTTCAGTACCAATATTTTCTCCATTTTTGTTAATATGGAATAACCCCATACCAAATGGTAAATTATTTATTACATATACATTATCATTAGTGTCAACAGGGATTTCTATTAAAGCTACTATAGTTTCTAATGCATCTCCAGATAATGTTACAATTGTTGCAAATTTGGTATTTCTTAAATCTTCTATCAATTTATCAGTAATAGCAATATCACCTGCTGCCATATAAAATTTAGATACAGGTTCGTCGTAAATTATAGTATAATATTTATCGGAACCTTCAGGTGGCATCATGTTAGGTCCGTTACGTATAGCTATTTGTGAGTACCAATTAACTTCATCAACTAATTCAGGTTTTCCGAATTTATAAGAACCAAAATTAATATCCCAAGAAAAATTTTTTCTTATTTTAAATTGACCTTTATCAGTATTATCTGTAAAATCTGAATCAAAAAATTGGTTTGATTTATAATAAATAACTTGATCTTTATAAGAATATGGTGTCATTGCAACATCATTACTAATCCAGCCATTTAATGCACTTCCAATTAATCCCCAAATAGTTGTACTTCTTAATTCTTTTAATAATGCAATTATATTATCATTATTAATTACAACATCCTCTTCGGTCATATATACTGTATCAAATAATTCGTCATAAAGAATAGTATAAACACCAGTTTCGTTATCATCAGAAATTTTTAATTGAGGTCCATCTTGTTTTACTAAAGTTTTTATCCATGTTTGATTATTACTTAAAATTGTTCCAAACATTTCTCCACCTCTATTAGATAAGTCGTTGCTATTATATCTTAATTTAAAGGTTTTATTTTTAATAAAAGATACATTTTGTTTATAATAAACAGCATTAAAACTAGAATCAACTACTAATTTATTTAAAATAATATCTGCATCATTGGTATTAGATACAGCTTCACCTTTAATACCCCAATAATTATTAACTATAAGTTTTCTTAATTCTTTAACTAATTCAGGAGTTACTTCAATATCTCCAATTGCCATATATACATTATTATTTTTTTCATCAAATACAAATGTATATTTTTTATCATTCCCTACAGGAGGTGTCATATCTTTACCATCTTGTTGAACTTCTTGTGAATACCAATTATTGTTATCGATTGTACCAAAATTAGAAAATCCATAACCTCCTCTATTTATATTCCAACTTTTATTTTTTCTAATTTTAAAAGTTTTAGTACCATCGGAATCAAATAATTGATTTTGTATATAATAAATATTATCATTATCTACTTTTAATTTATTTAATACAATATCATCTGTATTCCAATCAATTAAAGCAGGTCCAACTAATCCCCATGAGTCTTGAGGATTTTCGGTATAATTTAATCTAAATTCCCAATAATTCCAAACAATGTCTGGACTTAATGATCCAGGAGTAACATTTGATGCACGTTTATTAACAGCATATAAAGTAGGATGGTTAAAAATTGGTAGAGTTATAGCATCTTCATAAAAAATAATTCTTTCTGCTTCTGCATATAATTCTTTTAATTGATTTTTATCTAAAGAATAAGTTAAAATTGCGGAAATTTCATCAATTCTTGAATTACTATACCCAATAAAATTATTACTCCCGTTTGTTATATAATTTGCATTATTGCCAGTTTGAGTTATTGAAGTAGGACACCATGCAAAAAATGCAGCATCGTATAAATTACTGTCTAAATTCCCACTCCATCCGGATACACCTGGTGAAATAACAGTAATACCTATTTTTTTTAATTCTGCGATAACCAAATCTGCTTGTGATTTACGTCTAGCATTGTTTGGTTGACCCCATAATAAATTAATAGTTAATACGCTATTATTTGGACCTGCAGATGGGTAATATTTTTTTACAATTTCAAGAGCTTGTGCAGTTCTATCGGCTTGTGTTCCTTTTGTATAAAAATCTGATTTATTATTTTGAACAACATCATTATATAAATCATCTTCAACATCTGTATAAACTGAATTTATTAAAGGACCGTTATTAATAGGTTTGATTAAATTATCAATAATTTGTTGTCTTGGATATGCTAAAAGAAATGCCCTACGTAAATCTTTTGCTTTTTGCGTATAACCTGCAAATGGACCGTTATAAGTTTCTCCTGGGATAACAGAACTGATTCTTAAATCAACATGTTCATAACAAGGATTATTTACAAAATCGGTTACATTAATAACTGGAATTTGTAATAATTGATTACGTATATCTGCAGTAGGTGCTGCAGTATATATATCAATATCGCCAGTTTTTAATTTATTCATTACATCAGTATCAGTATCATAAACATATTTAATATATAATATGGAATTATCTAAAAATGTTGGTCCCGAATTATAATTAAAATTTCTTTCTAAAATAATATGAGTATCTGCAACAGATTCTTTAACTAAAAATCCACCATTAGATACTAATAATAATTTATTAGTTGTATTATTTATAGTATTAATATTATAATTATTAGACCAAATATTACCAATTTTTTTTAATTTTTCGGTATTTTTAGTAAAAAAATAATCCAAAAATTTATTTTTTGCATCAATATTAGTTTGCATATTTTGAAGTCCTACTTTATCTTCCCCTAATAAAACTAATGCGTGAACAGGACTTAGACTTGGAGCATTTATTTCCCAATCTACAAAAAAAGCATCATATGTTAAAATTAAGGATAATCTATCTGCACTAATTTCAGGCATTCCTACTACATGATCGTCATAATAACCCCCATAGCCTAATGAATTAAAAACAGGTGCTACATCTCCTGAAGCAGGGTCACCTAAACCAGCATCTTTAGAATATTTGGAACTACTTAAAACATGTGATAATAATAAATCAATTGCATTAATAGGAGTACCATCTGACCATTTTTTACCAGGATTAATTGTGTATTTTACTTTAAATGGATTCATATCAATAATTTCATAATTACCAAAATTAGTATTTTTTACTAAAGCTGGTTTATTATCATAATAATTAAATCCATTCCCAGTTAAATAACCAATATTTGCATTAATTGTTAAATTTGTATCAGGGGTTGCTGCATTTAAAGATGTAAATGCATTAATTGAATGTATAATCAAAGTATTGTCTTTGTTCATTTTAGTATATAAATATAATTTATAAATTAATTTTTTATATGGTTGAAAATTTAAACTTAAAGAATTATTTACTTATTAGTTTAATGGAAACGCATCGATTTTGGCAAACGCAGCCTATAATTAATATAAATAATAATATAATAAGTGAATCAGGACCATTAGAAATAATTCAACATGAAAATATAAAAAAAGAACCATATAATTTACCAGATGGGTATGAATGGTATACTTTAAATTTGGATAAAGATTTAGAACAAATATGTGAATTTTTAAATAATAATTATTTGGAAGATCTTGATGCTAATTATAGATTTGCATACTCAAAAGAATCAATAAAATGGATATTAGAATGTCCAAATTATTTTCCAGAATTATTTATTTGTGTTAGATTATCTTCTAACAAAAAAATAGTTGCAACTATTTTTGGTATACCAATGGATGTAAAAGTATATGACAAAATTATAAAACAGGTCGAAATTAATTTATTATGTATAGATAAAAAATTAAGATCAAAAAGATTAGCACCAGTGTTAATAAAAGAAGTAACACGTAGAACAAATTTAATAAATATTTTTCAAGCTGTCTATACAGCAAATTTAGATTTACCAAATAAATTATGTAGTGTACAATATTATCATCGATTTATAAATATAAAAAAATTAAATGAAATAGGGTTTATAAATAATAATAATTTAAACATAACATCATTAGAGAAATTATATAGAATAGAAACTAATAAATTAAATATACGACCAATAAAAAAAGACGATATTGATATATGTCTTGAAAAATTAAATAATAAATTAAGCAAATATAATTTAACACATATATTTAATAGAGAATCTTTTGAGCATTATTTTATGTCAAAAGAAAATATAATTTATACATATGTTGTTGAAAAAAACAATATTATAACTGATATGATAAGTTTTTTTATAATAGATAATAAAGTAATAAATAATTTAAAACATCAAAATTATAAAACTGCTTATTTATATTATTATTTCAATGAAGAAAATGAATTATCAGATTTAATAAATGAATGTTTGGTGATTGCAAAAAATAAAGAAATTGATTTATTTAATATTTTAAATATGTTTGATCTTGATACTATAATAAAAAAATGCAAATTTGTTCCGGGTTCAGGATATTTAAATTATTATTTATATAATTATAAATGTCCAGTATTAAAATCAAATGAAATAGCCTTGCCAATATTTTAGTTTTTGAGAATAGAAATTTCTTTAAGATTTGTTAATTTGTCCAAGATAGGGGAAATATTTGAAAATTTATTTAATGAAATACTTAAATATTTCAGATTAATTAATTTTTCAAAAGACTTTGGCACAGTGTCAATATTATTATTAGAAATATAAAATATTCTTAAATTAGTAAGATTACTAATTTCATCCGGAATTTTATTAATTAAATTATAAGATGCATATAATTTAGTAATATTAATTAATTTAAAAAATGTTTTTGGAAATTCCTCAATAATATTATCAGAAAAATCAATATAATTTAAATTAATTAATTTCCCAATATTTTCTGGTAGTTTGGTAATTTTATTAACTTTTAAATTAAGTTTTTGCAGATTAACTAAATTACAAATTTCATCTGGAATTTGTGAAATATTATTATCATTAATTTTTAAATAATTTAATTTATATAATGTTGTAATTTCAATAGGTAATTCGTTAATTTTATTTTTATCCAAATATAGAACTTCAAGATTAGTTAGTTGATTAATATTTTGTGGAATAATTTTAATCTTATTATTAGATAAATTTAAAGTAATAAGATTTTTTAGATTAAAAATGAATTCTGGAATTTTGTCAATTTTGTTAGCAGACAAATCAAGATATTTAATATTTGTGAAATATTGAATAATATCTGGAACCTTTCGCATATTTGCATGATGTGCATAGATTCCAGTTACCAATTCATAATCATCAAATAAAACATCATCAAGTGAATAAACTTCACTGTGAGTGTTATCGGAATATTTAATATAAATAGACATTTTACATTTATTGTAATAATAATTTAAATTATGAATGAATATAAAAATTCAATTTTTTTTATAATATAATAATATTATGTGTTCACAAAGTAAATGTGATAAATGTGGAAAAACATCCTATCAAGGATGTGGTAACCATTTAGAAAAGATTTTTGAAAAAGTAAAAACTGAAGATTTATGTTTATGTAAAAATAAAATAAAAGAATATATAGAAAATAAAAGAAAATAAAAATTGAATAATAATTTTAATATTATAAAAAACATATAATATTAAAAAATGGAAGATTTAACAAAAAAAGAAATTAAAAAACTTGCAGAATCAATTCGTACAAACCCGGAAATTCTAAAAAATGATGAATCATCTGAGTCAGAATTAGAATTAGATAGTAGTTCTGAAAGTGATAGTTCAAGTTATAGAAATTCTTCTGTCGAATTATATAAAAAAGCAAAAAAAATAGAAAAACTTGAAGAGAAACAATATTATAAAGCTTTAGAAATAAATAATTTGAATTTAGAAAATATTGAGCTAAAAGATAAAATAGCAGAATATGAAACTACTCAAAAAATACATAAATTTATGTTTGAAACAATTGTAAAAATAATTTGTCTTAAGAATATTGATAAAATAGATACTATTGAAGTATATAAAGGTGATAATTTAAAATTAATTTCAAGTAAAATGATTCAATTAGAAGAAAATTATCAACAAGTAATTAAAAATGCTAATAAATTAAAAGAAGATATTAATATTTTTAATTATGCAGATAATATAGAACTAATTAGAACTTATTATAAAAATTTAATAAGTGATTTTTTAACAAATTATGAAAAAAAATATACAAAAAAAAGAGAATATATTGAATCATGTTTTAATACAGTTAATAATAAAAATAATTATTTTTTAAATTTTCTGCTTATTGTTTTTATGGCATATGTTTATTCGCTATATTATAAAAATTGATTTAAAAATATTTGTTTATTATAACTAAGTTACCTTAAAATGAATTATTATGAGTATTACAAAGATAAAATACCATTTAATTATAGAGTCAAAGAGTCATCTAGGGTAAGAAGTAAATTCCCAGATAAAATTCCAGCAATTGTTGAAATAGCAAGTAATACAAAAGATTTGCCAATTATAGATAAAAGTAAATTTTTAGTACCAAAAAATTTAACACTTGGTCAATTTATTTTTGTTATTAGAAGAAGATTAGTATTACCATCAGAAAAGGCTCTTTTTGTATTTATAAATAACACACTACCAACTACTTCTACATTAATGAGTGAAATTTATAATCAATATGTAGATAAAGATGGATTTTTATATGTTAGATATACAAGTGAAAATACTTTTGGTTATAAAAATATTTAAAAACTATATATTATTATAACTCTATAAATGCCAACTTATTTTGAAGATATACTTGATTTTTGTAATCATGTTATGAAATGTACTGATAAAACAATAAATATTTCAAATATGAAATTATTTAAAAATGGGGTTTTTGATGAAGAATATTTTTATACTTATTTTATAAATCTTGACGATAAAGAAAAAAAAGATTTTTTAAATACTTTAGACTTACTCAATATAAGTAAATATTTACCACTAGAATTAAGAATTTTATTAGCATCGTATTATCAAAATAACGATGTAACAAGTTTATTATTATTTAATAATAATATTTATTATGAATATAAAGACAATAATAATATTATTTTAATAAATAATAGAAAAAAATATATTAAAAAATTAAATAATACAAATTTTGAAGATGAAATTAAAAAATATGTATTAGATGAATTTCAAAAAATTGAAAGTCTATCTGGTTATGAAGAATATATTATACAAGAAAATGAATAATAACGAAATGAATGAAGAAAGTCTTAATGATATGATTATAAATTCAAATTATACTCAAAAAAAACCAGAAGAAGTAAATAAAAAAACAAATAATAATGATATTAATAAAATAAAAGAAAAACAAAAAATGTTAGAAAATTATTATAAATATATTTATGAAAATAACAAGGACTAATTTTTTTATAAAAATTGATTTAATAATTAGTAAATATTAAATTAATATACTAAAAAATGCTAGCATTTAGAGCATATAATCGATTTCTAGAAAAAAATCCTAAAACAGGAACTTCAATAACAACAGGTATATGTTATGGCGCAGGTGATTTATTAGCACAAAAATTAGAAAAAAACCAAGGGAAACGCGAATCATATGATTTTCATAGAACTTTAGTTTTTACAACATTTGGGACACTTTTTGGAGGTCCAATTTATTATGCATGGTTTCAAAAATTATCAAAAACTCCTCAATTATTAGAACGAATAGTAAAATATAACGAAACAAGAACATTATCTTACCAATTTAAAAACCAATTACGTGATGCAATAAAAAATAATAAATTAGATGGAATGTCATTTAAAGTATTTCGTGAAGAATTTAAAAAGAATTTTGAAAATATCGATAAACCTTTAATAAGATCAAAAACGATTTTAACTACAAAAATTCTGTTGGATCAATTTATTTTTTCGGTATTTTATCCGATATTTTTCTTAGTGACAACTGGAACAATGTTAAAAGTAACTAAACCATTATGGGAAGCAAAAGATATTAAAGATAAAGACCTAAGAAAAAATAAATTACTTGAATGTAATAAAGAATTATTACATAAATCTGTTAAAGAAGGTATTTTAGATGTAAAAGATAAATTTGGAAAAATTTATATGTTGGATTGCGCAGTATGGCCAATGGCACAAATGATAAATTTTTCATTTGTACCTCAACATTTACAACCAATTTATGTTAATTTTCTAAATATAGGATGGAATAGTTTCTTATGTTATACTCAACAAGAAAGTCATTAAAAAATGAAAAAAATATATTTTATTTATTATAATTTATACAAATGGACTTAATTATATTAAATAATAAATATAAAGATATATCTGAAAATGAAATATTAAATAATATCAATTTACTAAGAATTACAGAAAGTTTATTAAGAATTCGACAATTTAGTGAAGATTTTTTAATTAAAACAATAGAATATTATGATTCATGGAAGTGTTTAAAATATCAAAAAAATTTAAGCCCAGATTTTTGTTTTAAATATTTATATGATAATAATACTGATTCTGCAGATAATTGGACAGATTACAATGAAATTATAAATTATTTACAATTACAAGATAAAAAATATTCGAATGAAGAAATTGAAGAAGCATATAAAAAATCATTAAAATATATAAATAAAGAAAATATAAAAAATTAAAATGTATGTTCATTTTTTGTCATATTTAAAATCATTTCTTTATTTAAATTAGCTTCAAGTAATGCATCTGCAATTTTATTTTCAGAATCAATATTATTTTCAATAGTGTCTTTAATAATAATTTCTATAAAATTAACATCAGAATGTTGTCCAATTCGATGAATTCTTCCAATAATTTGGTTAGTTATTTGTTTTCTATATGAATATGTACCTTTTATAGGATTTAATAATATAACATTTTTTGCACTAGTTATATTTAATCCAGATGCATTACATTCACTTGATAATAATAATACTTTACTATTATTATCTTTTTCAAATTTAATAATTTCTTCTGTTAAATTATTTTCATTTGGTAAAATTGTTTTTATATTATTTTCATTAAAAATTTTATTCATAAAATTTAAACAATTATTCCATGAAGAATATATAATTGTTTTTTTATCAAATATGTCATTTTTGTTTAATATCAAATTTATAATTAATGCAAGTTTAGTACCATATTTATTAATTAATTTTATAAATTCGTTATTACTAAAATATAAATTATCTTTTTTATTTGAAATATTAATAATTTTAACATTATTTAAAGAAGTTTGACATTGTTGACATTTTCCAGCAACACCTCTCCCATAATATTGGATCGTTTTAAAACAATCCATGCAATAAATATGTCCGCAGCTTAAAACTGTAAATTCATCAACATCACTAAAATCTGTTAAGCATACGCAACATTTTTCATTTTCTTCATCAGAATCACAGTTATTAATACTTTTTTTAATAATTTCTTCAGCATGATTTATTTGATTAATTGAATTTAAATAATTTGTTTTTTCTTTATTAAGTATTTCTAAATCATAATTAATATCATTTATTATTGGTTTAATTTCATAAATCTTATTTTCAATTAATAAAATATTATATTTTATATCATTAATTAAATATTGATTCTTTTTAATATCAAATTTAATTTTTTTTTTATCATTTTCACTATTACTTTTAATCTTTTTTTTTAAAGTTTCTTCTTCTTCAATTAATTTATTTTTTAATAGTTTTTTTTGTGATCTATAATTATCAATTTCAGTAATATTATCTTTTAATTTTGTTTGATAAACATCAATAGTTGGTTGTATTAAATTAATTTTTTTTTGAAAATAGTTAATAAGTTTTGGTTTAAATTCATCTAATGTTAAAAATTCTTCATTATCTATATCATTATCATCTAATATTCTATTTGATATATTTGGATTAATACAAAATTGTCTTAATAATTCATATTTGCGTTCTTCGCTAAAATTATAATTATTTTTAATTGAATTGTAAAACTTTTCTTCATTTTTTGAAAAATTTAAATAATATTTATGATTAGTAATATGCGGCATATTAATTTCTTGTTTAATACTTTCTTTTGTATTTCTTCTAAAGATTTCTGCATATTGATGTAAATATAATTTATATTTTGATAAATTATTATTCCATACATTTATATTTCCAATTATTCTTAATAATGAATGCAGAATATTTTTTGAAACAAAAGGTGTCGCAGTAATTGCCCAATTAAATTTTGCATTTAATTTTTGAATATTAGTAATTATATTATTATTATAATTGAATATTTCGTGATATTCATCAATAATAATTCGATCCCATTTAATATTATTTGTAATATTAATATTATTAAAATCACAAATTGTTATAAGTTTATCAACATTATCAATACCAAAATTATTAAAATTAGAAGTATGTTTTTGAAATTCATTAAACCAATGTTTTACTAAATGAGTTGGTGTTAAAATTAAAGTTTTAATTGGATTTAGTAAACATAGTGTAATTATTTGAATTGTTTTACCTAATCCAACATCATCAGATAAACATCCACCATTAATTAAAATATTTTTAATACTAGTATCTTTTTTTTCAAATACATTTTTAATAATATTATAATCATATTTGTGATTAATATTAATGATTGGAAAATTTGGTATTATTATATTTTTACCATGTTTTTCACGTTCTAACATCCAATTAATATTTGCTTTTTGATAAGTATATAAATTATTTTTAATATTAACTGGTTGATTAATCAATTTATGGTTCATATAATTAGTACATTGATCAAAAATTATTTTTTTTAATTCAATTGTTTCGTCATAATGATTATCTGATTTATTTATAAATTTATTATGATTAATCATTAAATTTTTAAAAAAATCATAAAATCTCATATTATTTTCATCAGTAAATTTCATATAATTATTAAAATTTTTAATAAAGTCTTCACAATTATATTTATCAAATGAATATAAATATAATATTATCTTAAAATTACTTTTTGAATAAATTATAATATAATGATCAAATAAATTGGATTTATTAAAATCAAAAATAGAACAATTCTTAAATTGTAAATATGGAAATTTATTTAATTTTGCTTTATAAATTTCTTCATTTTTTAATATTAATATATCTTGTCTATTTTCTTCCAAAATATTAATGATTTCATTATATTTTAATTCATAATATAAACTTGCATTATACGGACTAATATTGCATTCCTGAATTAATATTAATTTATCAGAAAAATTTAAAACCATTGCGATTTTTTTAATATAAATAAAGAAATTATATTTTTTAATTCAATTTTTTTATTTGAATTCCCCAATTACCTAATTCGTAAAAATTTTTAATTACATCAAAATTATTTTTTGTTTCACAAAATTCATTTAATAATTCATTTTCTAAATATAAATGATAATATCTATAATAAATATTACCATCTTCTTGTGATTTCCAAGAAACTAGTTCATCAGTCTTAGTAAATTTTCTTTTTGATTCAATAGGCTGTTCAAATGCCCATACTAAAACAAAAATAATACCATTTGGTTTACATACTCTAAACATTTCTTGAATTGCTTTAGATCTTAATTCTTTTGAATTTAAATGATGTAAAGCAGCAATACTAAAGACAAAATCAAAAGAATTATTATCATATGGTAATTCTATCATATCTCCTTGAATAACATCAAGATTTTTATTTTTACATAATTCAACAAATTTATCACAAATATCAATACCTTTAATTTTTAATTCAGGACGATATAATAAATTTTTTCCATTACCACATCCTACTTCAAGACCAATTGAATTTGGATCTAAATTATTTAAAAAATCACTTGTACATTTCCAAACTTTATATCTTGTATTATCAAAATCTTTTGCTATTTTATTGTAAATATCTTTTACATTAGCCATTTTAACTTATAATAAAACTACTAATATTGATAAATTATTTTCAATTTTTATAATATATAAATGATAAAAGAAATCATTATAATATTTATAATATTAATTTTAATTGATATATTATGGTTAAATTTTATAAAAGATAAATATTTTGAACAAATACTACAAATTCAAAAAAAAGAAATGGTGATTAATTATAAATATGCACTGATAGTATATTTATTATTAGCTTTTGGATTATATTATATAAATAAAGATAATTATGATATAAATAATAAACTAAAAAATGCAGCATTAATAGGATTAGTATCATATGGTGTATACGACTTTACAAATGCTGCAATTTTTGAAGATTGGAATATAAAAATTGCATTATTAGATACATTATGGGGTACTATATTATGTAGTTCAACAATCTTTATTTATAATAAATTATTTTAGATAAATAAATCAATAATATATTCAAAAAATTTAGGTAGAATATATGAACTATTATTTTTATCATAAATTATTTCATTTTTTAAATGAAGTAATTTCCCATTATCAGTGTATTTAAAATCAGTATAATTATTTTTATTTAAACAATTTGCTAAATGAACTCCTTCTTGTTTTGCTTTTTGAGCAGATAATGGTCCATTATTATTGCAATCGCCAATAGCAAAAATATTTTTATTATCTGATAAAATATTTTTATGTATTGCTTGAATACCTGCAACATAAATTACTATTTTTGATTCTAAATATTTATTATTATTATTATTATCCTTAATAGTAACTTCATAAACATCATTTTCGACTATAGGTATTTTATCAACTTTTACTACTTGATGATTAATACATAAATTTAAATAATTATGATTTTTTTTTATATAATCTTTTGTTGCTTGACTAAAATTAGTTAAAATATCTCGTGCTTCGATAATTTTAATATTTTTAAATTTTTTAGATAAATTTGAACCAAGTTCTATACCTGTTGCACCACCTCCAATTATAATAATTTCATCATTTTCATTAAGAGATTTTAATTTTTCTTGTAAACGTATATAATCATCATATGTTTTAAGAAAATAACAATTTTCATTAACTCCAGGAATATTATAAAAATTATTTGTGGATCCAGATGCAATAATAATTTTATCAAAATTTTGTAAATTTACCGATTTATTTAAATAATTAATATATGTTGCTTCCTCTTTTTTTAATTGATGTTTTTCAATAATTGGTTTATGATTATCAAGTACAAATTTAAGATTTTCACTATGAAGAAAATAATCATTTTTTTCATATACTTTTACATCAAATTTATGTTTATCTAAATTTTCATATAATGTTTTACCTGCCCATCCATATCCAATAATTGCAATATTTTCTTTTTTTTTATTTAGGGGTTCATCGTGATGCATTAACCATTCTAATTGTTGTAAAATTCCATTTCCAGCTACACGTAACATTTTTAAAAATATAATAATATTATTATATTATTATATTCTAAATATCAATTTTTATGGGAATTTTTCATAGTAAAATTTATCCAGAGAATAAAGAAATAAAACAAACTATTAAAATATTTAAATTATTAGATTATACTGATAGTGATTATTTATGTGTTATATGTAATGAAAAATCACATGCAATTAACTTGGGTAATTATGAAGTATTAATTAGTGATTTTGTTGTTGGAAATAATGAAATGCATAATCATCCGCAAAATAATTATACTATTAAATTAAAATGTAGTAATAATCATATTACTGAACAAAAAATAAAATTTAATTGTGAATGTGGTTGGTCAAATTAAATATAATCACAAATCACTGCTTTATATTTATTATCATTATTAGTATTATCTTCAATAATTTGAAATGGTTTACCGCATCCATAAATTAAATTTTGTTTTATATATTGATCACATTCCTCTTTTGAAGAATGAGGACCAATTTGATTTCCAGTATTTTTAAATACACCGTGTCTAAATATTTTACAATTAAGTTCTATAATAATAATAGAACCATCGCAATGTGGACAATTTATTATTAACATAATATATTATAATTATAATAGATTATTTAATTAATTTAATGCTTTTTTATATAATTCTATAGTTTTTTGTCTTTCAATATCATGATTAATAATTGGTTTATAATATTTAATTCCAGAATTTAACCATTTTTCGTGTATTTTTGGTTCAGCCCAATTAAAAATATCTTTATTTGGTACATCTTTTAATTCGGGAATCCATTTTTTAATATACTCACAGGTTGGATCGAATTTTTCAAGTTGAGTCCATGGATTAAATATACGGAACCATGGTTGCGCATCAGTTCCATTACCTGTACTCCATTGCCATCCTCCAGAATTAGACATTGGATCGTAATCAATTAATTTTGTGGCAAAATATTTTTCACCTAATCTCCAATCGATATGTAAATCTTTTGTTAAAAATGATGCAACACACATTCGACATCTATTATGCATATAACCAGTTTGATTCATTTGATTCATTGCTGCATCAATTAAAATAAATCCCGTTTGCCCATTACACCATTTCTCAAATATTTTTTTATCATAAGACCACTTAATATTATCATAATCTTCTTTATAACTTTTATTATCTCCATTAATTTGTCCCTTTAATACTCTAGGAAATTCATAAGTAATATTAACATAAAAATCTCGCCAATATAATTCTGATATTAGTCCGGAACTTTTTCCCAATTTATCCAACATTTTATAATAAGTTTCTCTAATACTAATTGTACCAAATTTTAAATGAGGACCCAGAAAAGTTGTCTTGTAAGTTAAATAATCTCTTTTTTTTGAATAATCTTTAAATTTTGTAATATTTTTTAATATATTTAAACCATTATCTCTTCCTCCATGAATATTAATATTAATATTATTTTCATAAAAATTATTAATATCCTGTTTACTAATATAATATTTTATATTTTCCAATTCTATTGATTTTTGAAATTTAAATTTATTAAATTTATTAATTTCCTGAACTTTTAAATTTTCCATACAGTGTCTTTTAAATGGAGTAAAAACAAGATAAGGTGTATTATCTTTTTTTTTTGTTTGATTATCTAAAATATTATGTAATAAATAGTCTTCTTGATTATAATAAATAATTTTATTTTCTTTACACCAATTAATAATTTCATTATCTCTTTTTATAGCATATGGTGTATAATCAATATTAAATCCAATAGAATCGATACCTATTTTTTTATGAATTTTTTTTAAAACTTCAAGATTATTCCCTTTAAAAAAATACATTTTTCCTTTTTTATTTTTTATTTCATCTGCTAATTCTTGTAACGACTCAATCATAAATTGAACAGAATTATTTGAAAAATATTTATTATTTTCTGAATTAATTTGTTCTGGGGGAAAAATAAATATTGGTGTTACTTTATTTTCTTTTTGTATTTGATGAATTAATGTTGTATTATCTTCTAATCTTAAATCTCTATGAAATAAATATATGTGCATTATTTTATAATATATTATTAATTTTTTATATTAAAAAATTGATTTATATTTATAATATTTTTAATATTTTATACTAAAAATGAATCAATTTTTATTAAAAATTGACAATTTACCAGATGCTAAATATAACTATAGTATTTTTGGATTTGTTAATACATCAACATATAACAAAATAAATATTAATAATAATAAAAATGTTCAACTACGAACACATAAAAATATTATAATTAATCTAAAAATAGATGACAAATTAAATGATAACTGTATCGGTCTCGGAATGAATTTTAGAATGATAAATAGTTATTCATTAGATAGTACAAATTATTTTGAATTAGTTACTGACTTACCATTTCCATTAGAAAGTATAACTTTTAATGTAAGTTTGCAAAATAATGAACAAAATATAAAAGAAATAGATTGTACTAAATTATCAGAAATGATTATAAAAGCATATTCTAATTTTTCAATTAATAAAAGAACTTGTATAATTGCAAATGGAATTAAGTATCAAATTGAAAAATTAGAGTTTTTTGATGAATCTACAATAATTAATGAAAATGATAAATTAAATGGGTTAATTATTAATTCAACACAAATAAATTTTACAAAAACTGGAAATATTAAATTAATAAATAATAATTCATCAAACAATAACCAAATATTTAATACAAATTTTGATTTTAAAGAATTAGATATTGGAGGTTTAGATGATGAATTAACTACAATATTAAGACGAGTATTTATTTCAAGAGTTTTACCACAAGAAATAATTAATAAATTAAATGTAACACATGTAAAAGGTATGGTATTACATGGACCACCTGGTACAGGTAAAACATTAATTGCAAGACAGTTATCAAAATGTCTAAAAGCAAAATCAATAAAAATAATTAATGGTCCTGAGTTAATTAATAAATATGTTGGACAAAGTGAAGAAAATATAAGAGAATTATTTAAAGAAGCTGAAAATGATATGAAAACAAATACTGAAGGTTTACATGTTATTATTTTCGATGAATTTGATTCATTATGTGTTAAACGTGGAGATTCATCAAGTGTTAGTGGTGATATAAATAATAAAATAGTTACACAATTATTAAGTAAAATAGATGGTGTGGATAGTTTAAATAATATATTACTAATTGGTATGACAAATAGATTAGAATTAATTGATCCAGCAATTTTACGCCCAGGAAGATTTGAAGTTCATGTTGAAATTAGTCTACCAGATGAAAAAGGTAGATATGATATTTTGCAAATTCATACTAAACAATTAAAAAAAGAAAATTGTTTAGATACTGATGTTGATTTAACAAATATTGCACATGAATCTAAAAATTATACAGGTGCTGAATTAGAAGGACTTGTTAGAGAAGCAAGAAGTTATGCAATAAATGAATTAGTTGATTTAAAAGATCTTAATAAAAAAATAGACCTAAATTCAATTAAAGTAAGGAAAAATCATTTTACAAAAGCACTTGAAAATTACAATCCTAAATTTGGATCATCAAATGATAATCTCGATTATTATATTCAAAATGGAATAATTGACTATTCAGATGATTTTAAATTAATAAAAAATTTATCATTAGAATATATAAATAATTTTAAAAATAATACAAAAAAATATATAGGAACAATTGGTATATTTGGAGATACAGGAACAGGAAAAACAGCATTTTCTGTTTGGCTATCTAAACAAACAGAATTCCCCTATATTAAAGTAATATCAAATAATGATATTGCAGGCTATACAGAATCTCAAAAAAATATATACATAAAAGAAATTTTTGAACAAGCATATTTATCTGAAAACAGTGTAATAGTTATTGATAGTTTAGATACTATATTAGAATATCATAGAGATGATATAACTGGAACATTAAGATTTATGAATTCATTATATAATTTAATTAAAACATATGTAAAAAAAAATCCAATAAAAAAAAATCATAAAATATTAATTATTATTAATTCAGAATTAATGTCTGGAATAGAAATTAGTAAGTATCTTGAAAACAATTTTAATATGCCATTATTAGAAAAAGATGGAGAATTTTTACCTATTAAAGTAAATTATTAATTTTCAAAATAAATAAAATCATCATAAGAAATTTTTAGAATTTCCCATATTTCATTAAACCCGTCATCTTCTTTTACAATATTTTTAATATTATTTTTATTATTAATAACTTCTTCTTTTTTTATTTTATATTTTTCATATGATAGAATAACTTTATCAAGAAATTTACTAATACGAATAAATGAATTATCATTAAGATCTGGATATAATTGTATTTTATTTTTATTTGCTATATTTTTTATATATCCTAAATAAACTTCCAGATCATAATATATTATATCTTCTTTATTTATTTTTTTTGTAGTAATATTGTGTAATTTATGATTATTAATTTCAATATTAAAAAATATATTTAAAGTTTTTAAAAATTTAAAAACACAATTGTATTCAAAACAAGTAAAAAATTTATCATCAATATATGTTTTACAAAAAAGACAACTATTTTTATTATTTACAATGTTTTTTTTAATATTATATCTATTAATACAGTCATTAATAAATATTGGCAAATAGTTCTTTTTTGGTTTATTGTTATTATTGTTTGTTTTTTTATTTTTTAAATTAATAAAATATTGAAATTTATTGTCATCCATTTTTATTAATTTTAATAAATATATCGTTATTATAATGCATTTGTTAAAAATTAAATTTTCAAATTTTTATAAAAATTGATTATTTGATAATAAACAATATAAATATTTATATATTAAAATGACAGATTATTTAAATAAATACAATAAAATACTTAAAAAAAAGTATGGTTATGAAACATTAAAAACAGAACAATACAATATAATAAATACAATTGTTAATAATAAACGTGATATATTGGGAATTTTAGCAACAGGATTTGGTAAATCAATATGTTATCAAATGCCATATTTAATTACAAAAAAAAGTGTAATAGTAATTTCTCCTTTAATCGCATTAATGAAAGACCAAATGTTTGAGTTAAAAAAATTAAATATACCAGTTGTAGTACTTAATAGCACTTGTAAAAACAAAGAAGAAGTAATAGATGATGTTTTAAGTGGACAAAATAAAATAATTTATATTACTCCTGAATATATGGAATCTTGTAAAGCATTTTTACAATTATTAGTAGAAAATGAACAATTAGCATTAATTGCAATTGATGAAGCACATTGTGTATCTACATGGGGTCTTGATTTTAGAAAATCATATACTTTATTAAAAAATATTAGGGAGTGGATAGATAACAGTGTACCAATTTTAGCATTAACTGCAACTGCGTCAAAGAAAGTTCGAAAAGATATTATTAAAATATTACAATTAGACGATCCTGATATAATTATTGGAGATTTTGATAGAAAAAATTTATATATTTCTGTTAAAAAAAGATCAAAAGATCCTCATAATGATATTTATGAATTACTTGAAAAATATAAAGATGATTATAAAATAGTTTATTGTAAAACACGTGAAGAAACTGAAAAACTTGCAGAATTAATTAAAAATTGGGGTTTTAATTGCTTACCATATCATGCAGGTATTGCAACCAAAAAAAGAGATGAAATTCAAACTGAATTTTTAGAGGGTAAAATAAAAACAATAGTTGCAACTATTGCATTTGGTATGGGTATAAATATAAAAAATGTTAGATTAGTTATACATTATAATTGTCCAAAGAATTTGGAATCATATTATCAAGAAATTGGTAGAGCTGGGAGAGATGGATTACAGTCAGAATGTCATTTATTTTACTCAAAAAAAGATTTTGTAATAAATAAACTATTTTTAAATTCTATTAAAGAACCGAAACATAAAACATATCAGGAAGAACAAATTAATATGATAGAAAAATATATTTATTATGCTGGATGTAGGAGAAGTGCTATTTTAAAGAATTTTGATGAAGATTATGATAAAAAAGAATGCGATAATTGTGATAATTGTAAAAAAACAATTAAAAATACAAATAATAAAAAAGATTATACAATACCTGCATATATTATTTTGGAATTAATTAATAAATTAAATGGTAATTATGGTATGAATACTTATATAAATATTATTAGAGGGTCAAAAGCAAAAAATATAACACTTTATATGAAAAATTTGGATTTTTATAATACAGGTAAAAATTATTCTGTAGAATGGTTCAAAGATATTTTTGATTCGTTATTATGTGAAAATTATTTAATTGATAAGCCTATAAAATTTTCAATGGGATCGACACTTGAATGTACAAAAAAAGCAAAAGATTGGTTAAAAAATATTAAAGACAAATATGATACTATTAAATCATTTGATAATAATAATGAAATTAATATAGAAGATCAACTATTATTAAATGAAAGTAATTTAATGAAAACTATAAGTGAAAAATCATCATCAATCTTAAATGATGATATATTTACAGATGATATTCTAGATAGATTTAATATTACTTTAGATAATGAATAAAATTGAAAAATATACATTATAAATATTTATTTATTATAAAAAAATGGAAATTCTTGATTACTCAAATTTAACTGGCGAATATCTTAATAATTTAGTAACTAATTATATTACTAATTATGATAATTTAGTAAATACAATTATAGAAAAAATTCCTGATGATCAATTATGTTGGGATAATTTAATTCAAGTAATATTGGATTTTGATGATGCTAATTTAGAATTATCAAAATTAAATATGAAAGATTTTTATGTTGATGAAGAAATAAGAAATATTTGCAGTGATCTTGATACAAAAATAAGTAAATTTAATATTGATCAATCAATGAGAAAAGATTATTTTAATAAGTTTTCTTATTATTATAAAAATATTTTTCCAGAAGAATCAAAAAAATTAAATATTGAACAAATTAAATATATTAATGATCTGGAAGAAAATTATAAAAATTTAGGAATGTATCTTGATGATAATAAATATGAAAAAGTTAAGTGTATAAAAAAAGAAATAGAAGAATTATCTGATGAGTTTAATAATAATTTAAATAATGAGAATTCCGTATTTTATTTTAATAAAGAAGAATTAGTAGGATTACCTGATAAATATTTTGAAGATAGAGTTTTTGAAAATAATAAATTTATGGTTACATTAAAATATCCAGATTATAATCCATTAATGGAATATTGTAAAAATAGAGATATACGTAAGAAAATGTGTATTGCATATAATTCAAGATGTATCAATGAAAATAGTATATTAGCTAAAAAAATATTTAGTTTAAGAAATGAATTAGCCAATATTTTCGGTTATGATAAATTTTCTGATTATGTATTAACAGATAAAATGGCAAAAAATACTGATTCAGTTATGAAATTTTTAATTGATATTAAAAATAAAATAAATAAACAAAAAGATATTGATATTGAAAATTTAAAAAAGATAGCATTAGAAGATAATATTGATGAAATACAATTATATGATATTGCATATTATTCCAGAATCTATAAACAAAGAGTATTAAATATTTCAAAAGAAGATATTAAAATATATTTTAATCTTGAAAAAGTAACTCAAGGAATGTTTAATATATATTCAAAATTATTAAATTATGAATTTGTTCGAAATAATAATTATAATAATACTCTATGGCATAACACTGTTGAATTATATGATGTTTTTGAAAATAATAATTTAATAGGTCATTTTTATTTAGATTTATTTCCAAGAGATGGTAAATATTCGCATGCTGCTTGTTTTGATATAATTAATAAATCAAAAAATAACAAACCTGTTGCATTTATGGCATGTAATTTTACAAAAAATGATAATCTTGATTTTGATGAAGTTGAAACATATTTCCATGAATTTGGTCATGTTATGCATCATTTATCTGCAAAATCAACAATTTCTCCAATGTCATCATTTAGTTGTGAAAGTGATTTTGTAGAAACTCCATCACAATTATTTGAAGAATGGTGCTATGTTCCAGAAACTTTAAAAATGATGGCAAATGATAATATTTCAGATTATATTATTGAAAAGATTATTCAATCTCGCAATTTATTACAAGGATATCATTATGCAAGACAATTATTATTTGGCTTTTTTGATATGGATATTCATGGAAATAATTATAATAAAGACCCGGCAGAACATTATAATAAATTATTCAATGAAATAATAGGATTAAAATCTTTAGAAAATACAAATAATATTGCTTCATTTGGGCATTTATTCGGAGGATATGAATCTGGATATTACGGATATCTTTGGTCATTAGTATATGCAAAAGATTTATTTACACGATTCCAAAATAACGAGTTAAATTCGGAAATTGGAAAAGAATTAAAAGAAAAAGTATTATGTTGGGGTGGAATTAGAGATTCTGTGACATCTATGATTGATTTCTTAGGAAGAGAACCTAATTCTGACTATTTTATAAGTACTTTATAAAATTATTTAAAAAATTATGTATTTTATTTTATTATTAATTAAAAATGTCAAAAAGACAAAAAAAAAATAATAATATTAATGGAATAAATACTTTTCCGCAAAAATTACCAGATAGTAATTATAATTTAACAAAAATTTTTGAAAATAATCAATATACATTATGCGAAGTTTCAGATATGTATAATACAATTGCAAAAATTAGAAAAAATACTCCTGAAAATGAAATTCTTGTAAAAAAAGAAGCAAAAATATGGGATATAGTAAGCAGTCATAATATTTGTAGTAAAATATTTATGACATATTATGATAAAGATTATATATATATGATATATGAAAAACCACGTGGAAAAAGTTTAAAAGAACTATATGGAAAATTTATACCAAAAAGTATTTATAAAGCAATTAAACAAATTTTATGGATGTTATATGCATCTGGTGTAGAATATAGTGAAATTATACCTGAAAATTTTTACATATCAGATGCAAATGTATTATATATAATCAATTTTGAAAATGCTAAAATAATTGAATCTTTTGAAAATTATAAAATGAATGATTTTTTACATGAATTTTTATTTAGTGATTTATACAGTTGGAATCCACATTATTTAGTACAAACTAAAGATGAAATATTAGAAGTTCAAGATGAATTTGATAAAAAATATATGTATGTTCCCAATGAATTAAAAAAATATATGAAAAAAAATAATGATAAAATTATTATAAGCAGAGAACATAATTTTAAACCAACTGGTCCTTTTGAAAATGTAATTGTTCCTCAATTACAAATGTATCAAGATCTAAGAATAAATAAATATTTTAATTATGATATTAATAATAAAAAGGATGAAAAAAATATAAATTTGGATTTTAAAATAAATAATAAAGAAAATATTTTTGATAAAAGTATAAAAATTCCATTTAATGAATCATATTATTCATACGTTTCAAAATATGATAACTATAATCCATATATCGAACAATTTAATAAACTTAGTAATCAAACAGTAAATTCTATTGATAATTTAGATGAAGAAATAAAACAATTTCAAGAGATGGTAAAAGCAGTGCAAGATGGAACTTATTATGAAAATTTAGAAAAAGATAAAAAAGAATTAGAATATAAAAAAAAACTTGATAAAGAAGAAAGAGATAAATTAATTAAAGAACAACTTGAAATAAAAAAACAAGTAAAAGAACTTGTAAAAAAACACGAAAAAGAAATAAAATTGAAAAAAAATGAAGAAAAAAAGATAAAAAAAAATAGTCCTAGATATACAAATGCATAAATGGATTGATAGTAATATTACACAATGTATAAATAATGATATAAAACAAGAAGTAAGTTGTTTAGAAATAGTATTTGAAGAATCATTTAATAACAGAAATGATTTTTTTAATTCATTAGATAAAATTCATGAAGTTATTTATGAATCAAAATATAAAAATTATTTAATTGAAATTGATAATTTTGAATGTTATGTTTTGGAATTACTTAAATATTATGAATTAGGATATGATATAAAAGAAATAAGAAATTTATATGAAAAGTATGGAGTATTAATTATTTTTAAAAAATTGGATAATGAAATTAAAAATGAAATATTTTTTTTTATTAAAAATTATTATAATATATTATAATAATGGAATATAGACGTAATATAAAACCGGAAAATAATTTAATAAATTTAAATGAATGTCAAAAAAAAATCAATGATAAAAATATTTTTATTGGTAAAGGAGGACAAGGTAGTATATATAAATTAGAATCCGAAAAATGTGGTGGAATTGTATTAAAAACTTATCATAAAAAAACAAATCAAAAAGAAATTTATAGAGAAATTAATATTTTAGATAGAGTTAAAAATTTAATAGAAAAAGATATATGTCCGCATTTTTTATATTATTATGATTTTTTTAAAAAAGACAATGATATAAATATTTTAATGGAATATGCAGATGGAGATTTAGAAAAATGGATTAAAAATTATCATAGCGACGATGAATGGAAAAATATGATATTTCAATTTATAATAGGCGTACATACAATACAAAAATATTTAAAAGGGTATCATAGTGATTTAAAACCAAAAAATATTTTTTTTAAAAATATTAATCATACAGATACATATTTTAAATATTTAGTGGATAATAAAGAATATTATATTAAAAATAATGGTAATTTATTTATTTTAGCAGATTATGGACATTTTCAATCAATATTTTTTGATGATAACACTATAACAGAAGAAAATATTTTAAGTGCTATAAGAGAAAATCAGGATTTTGATTATTTAAAAGATTTACCAAAAAGAATAAAAGTTACAAATTTGTTAAAAAAATATAATCTAAAATATATTAAAAATAAATTTATAAATAATAAAAATTTTAATAGTTATTATAATACTGAATATCAAAAAATAAATAAAGAAATGAATAATTATCCAATTAATATTAAGAATAAGTTTTTGAATAGAAATTTATTGTATTATTGTTTAGAAGAAAAATTAATAGATTATAAAAAAGAAGTTAATAATGGATTACAAGAAGAACAAAAACCTCCTTCTGAATATATTAGTATTTTTATAAACAATATATTAAATGAAAAAGGTGATATTGAAAATATTCTTGATACATATTTTAAAGAATATCAAGAAAAAAAAGATAATATTAGCAAAGTATTCAATCTTAATAAAATAATTTAATATTTATAAAAATAAAATTTATGTTTTTTTTCCCAATTTGTTTCTATAAGTGCATCATTTAATAAATCTGCACTTCTGTATAAATTATTATTTATTATTTTTTTTGAAAATATAAAGAAGCCTCTAAATTCTCTATATATTTTATCTTCTAATTTTTCACATAATTCATCATCATAACATACATTATTTGCAAAAATAAAATTATAATCAGAATAATTAATTTCCAATAGATCCCCTTGAATTAATAAATTATCATCTTTATATTCCGATAAATTAATTCGTGTTTCGCTTAATTCTATACCTGTCCAATTGTTATTTTTTATATTTTTGTTAAAATAATTAATTAATTCACCATCTCCGCAACCTAAATCAATACCTTTAATATAGTTTATTTCATATTTATTCATAAAATCAGTTATATGTGTAGAAATTTTTTTTAAACCTTTATTAGTTAAATGTCCATATATATAATTGCTTTCACCAATTAATTTAATTTCATCTTTTGGTATTTTAAAAATATTATAATCCATTTAATAAATAAATATTTTTATTTTTTTAATTAATTTCTAAAAGTTCTTTTATTTCAATTATATTTTTCCAATCATTTTTATCAAGAACTTCCCTAAAGTCTCTTTTTAATGTATCTATAATATCTCTTGTTAAATGTGAAACTAAAATATCTTCATGATTAAAATGTCTATCATATTGATATTTTTTATCATTTGATATTTTAATACACACTTCTTCTCCCTCTTTTGCTTCATTTACTTCTTTTTTGTTTTTTTCAATAGATATAATTTTTCCTAAAATTATATTTTTTTTTGGTACTATAATTGGAGTATTTTTTATTAATTTACCTTTTTTAACTTTAATACCAAAAACAAAAGGATCTGATCCTCCTTTTACAAATATATATTTTTTTAAAATATTCATTTGTACTGGAAAAACAGCATCACCTTTTTTGGTCTGTTCTTCTTTTCTTGTTTCAAGAGCATTTTTTTTATATTCTTTATATTGTTCTAATAAATCATACATTACTTCCGATTCTATAATATGTATATTTTTTTCTTTTGCTAATGTTAAAATATTATTACTATTATCAAGTTTTCCAAAATATAATAATACTCTAAATTCATTAAATTTTTGTTCATTAATCATATTACTAATTAAATTAATTGTTTTTTCATTAATAATATTATAATCTAAAAATCCTCTAGTGATATTTATATTATTTTTATTCAATAGTTCATATATTGCTTCTAATTCTGCAATATTATTTGTCTGAACAAATACTCCATTATCTTTCCAAATAAATTGCTTCCAAAATCTATTTATTTCATCATTTGCTAATTTTAATGATGTTTCTTCATCATGGTTATCATCAATTGGATATAAATGTGTTCCTGCTAATACATTTTCTAAATTACTTCCAATAATTCTAACTCCTCGCGCAGATTTAATACTATCAGTATATTTCCAATTTGTTTTTTTACCCAATTGTTTTAAATCTTCTGGAATTAATATATTTCTAATTTTACAAATAACAGGACCATTCAAAGTTGATATTGCATATTTATTATCTTTGGAAATAATACCATTAATTAGAATAGTATCAATTACCCAGCCATCATGTTTATCTTTAACAGATTCCATTACAATTGCTTTAAATTTATCTTCTTTATAAGTTAATTTTTTTGTCATCCAGTTTTGTGTTAAAAATACAAGTAATGAAAAAATATCAGAAATACCTTCCCCTGTTTTACTTGAAATAGGTACAATTGAATATGTTTTTTCAGGAGTTTTATTTTTAACATAAAATTCAGCATCAATATCCAGTTTTGATAAGTCATATTTAATATCTGCTAGTTTATATTCTAAAGTATTTATTACATTAGAATCTTGAACTTTTAAACATTCTTTTAATGAATTATTATTAGTTATTTTCCAATCATCTAATGTATCTAATTTATTAGTTACAATTACAAAAGGAATCTTATTTTCTTTTAATAATGTAATTGATTCAATTGTCTGAGGTTCAATGCTCTTTTGTATATCAACTACAATAATTCCAATATCACATATATTTATTCCACGTTGTCTTAAAGATTTAAATTCTTCATGCCCAGGTGTATCAATAATTAATAAACCCGGAATATTATGTATTACTTCAAATTTACCTTTAATGTGTTTAGTAATTTCGCGAATATGTTCAATTGGAAAATATGTTGAACCGATACTTTGTGTTATACCTCCTGCTTCATTTTCTTGATAGTTTGAATTACGAATTTTATCTAAAAAAGAAGTTTTCCCTGCATCTACATGTCCCATTACACAACATATTGGAGCTCTTATATTATTATTAATTTCTACTCCTTGTATAATTTTTTTTTCATAAATAATATCATTTTTTGGTTGTGATACTGTGCAGTAATTTTTACTCATTTTTTATATGTAAAATATATTTAAAATAATGTATTTTGTTTGTATGTAATTTATTCATCAATTTTTTTAATATAAAAAAATTTCACTATCATTTGATACATTTAGTCCACAAAATACATTATTTATATTTACATTTATTTTAGAATGTGAATGACCACAAAACCATCCAATAATTGGTTTATTAATTAAATATTCTAAATCAGAATAAAACCAATCACATGGTTCATTATTTTTATAATATTTTTTTTCAATTAGTTTTGCAGTTGGAATAAAATGTGAAGCAAATATTATTTTATTATTAGTTTTTAATATTTTTTTTATCCAATTTACTTCTTCACAATGACGAATTAAATGATTATTATAATCAATATATTTATTTGGATTATTACACATTTTTGGATTTGACCATAAAGTACAACCGGCAATAATAGTATTACTATCAATATTATAATTATTACAATTTAATAATTTAATGGAATGTTTATCCATAATTTCTTGAAGTAATGGAAAATACAAATTGTATTTTTTTTCATTAAATAATGAACTACAATCAAATTCATGATTGCCTGCAACAAAAAATACATTATCATAATCAGATTTAATTAATTTAAAAAATTCGGAAAAATTAGGATGTTTAACAAAACCAACATCTCCGCAAATTAATAAATTTTTAGCTATGGGTTTAAAATTTACTATTTTTGAAATTGGTAATCTATCAATATGTAAATCAGAAATATATTGAAGTGAATTTTTTATTATAGCATTCATTTTTTTCATTTAGCAATGTTTTATAAATAAATTTGTATAGTAATTATAATATTTCAATTTTTATTTTAATTGACTCCATGAATCAGTAATATAATTAATGTTTTCATTATTAATACCAGCTAAACTAATTCTTCCATCATCTGGAAAATATATTCCTTTTTCTCTCATAGCTAATACATCATTTTTATTTAGTTTAGAGTAATAAAACATACCAGTTTGTTTAGTTATATCAGAAAAATCTTTATTTAATTTATTTTCTAAATTATCTTTTAAATTTTTTCTAATTTCGCGATAATGTTCAGTAATATTAAATAATTCATTTTTCCATACATTAGTTAAAACTTCATTTTCCAAAATAGTTTTAATTAATCTAGAACCATTTGCAGGCGGATTCGAATATGATCTTCGAATAATTGATTTAAGTGTATCATTAATTGCTTCAGTTTGTGCTTCATTGTCACCACAAAAAAATAAATTACCAACACGTTCACTATATAATCCAAAGTTTTTAGCATAAGAACAACAAATTAAAGAAGGGTAATGTGATTGATTTATAATATCTAATAATATTGAATCCATTTTAATAATACCTGAAGCAAATCCTAAATATGCGATATCAATTACTATAAAAAGATTTTTTGTTTTACATAGATTAATTATTCTTTCCCATTCCATTTGTGATGGATCAAATCCAGATGGATTATGTGCGCATGCATGTAATAATATTATATTATTATCTGGAATTTTACTAATTGAATTAAGAACTAAATCAATATCAAAATTTCGATTAGTATCTAAATATTGATAATTACTTACAGGTAATCCAGAACTAGTAAATATATTTGTATGATTACCCCATGTTGGGTTTGGTAGATAAATAGTATTGTAATCTTGATTATATGTTTGTCCTAAAAAATCAGCAGCAAGTTTTAATGATCCTGTACCAGATAATGTTTGAACATTTTTATAATGTGTTTTATCTCCAAAATATAATGATTTGGATAATTTTAAATATTCATGATCTCCTTCTATGGGTAAATATTCGTAATCATATAGTTTTTTTCCAATTATTCTTTTTGCAGAACTAACACTATTAAAAATATATGGATTACCGGATTTATCGCGATATGCACCAATAATTAAGTTAATTTTTTTTTTATTAGTATCTGCTTTAAAAATTTGGTTTAATTCCATAATTTTATCTAGTCTTTGTGGGACTAGATTTAAATTACTTATTTTACGATTAATTAATTGAAGCATTTTATTTATAATTTTATAATCTAATTTATTTATAAAAAAAAATCAATTTTTATTCACTAGAATATGACCTTTCATCTGTATCAGATATAGATGTGCTTTCATAATCATTATCTAATATAGATGATTCATCTGAAGAAATGTAATTATCATTTATAAAATTTATTTTTATTCCAATTATATTATTATTATCAAAACATGCATAAATATTATAAAAACCATCACCATATCCACTACTCATTCCAATACCAATTAATTTGTCATTTATAATATATTTTAAATAATTTCCATCATATTCACAACTCATATATTTTTCTAAAAATATATCTAAATCTAATTTATTTTCCAAAACACTATCAGTAAATATCATACATGTACCGCCATCAATTCCAAAATCTCCAATTATATTCCATTCAAAATTATTGTTAACGTCATAATCATAAAAAGAATTAAACATTGTAACACTTTTAACTCTTAATCCAAATTTATCATATTGTTTTTCAGAAATATATAAGTCATAATCACCATTAATTAAATTAATTATTTTGCTAGTATCAAAATAACCATTACTATTTTTCATAAATGTATCTAATACTTCAGTATAATCTGATAATATATCGGAAATTAGAATGCTTGTACCATTATGAATAAACTTAAATTTGTGAATAATTTCTTCATTATTTGAATTATTATAAGAATTTTCCATTTTTAATATATTAAAATTTATAAATATATATTAATATTTCAACTTTTTATAGAAAAATTGAAATAATATTTAAAAAAATACAGTATATTAATAAATATAAAATGGAACAAGAATTATTTTTAGAATTAAAAAACACATTTCAAAATGATCAAAAATATAATCAATGTTATTTAGAAGAATGTTCAATTTATGAAAATTTATTAACAATATATTTTGAAATAGTTAATTATGAAAATAAAGAATTATTTCAAAATGAATTAGAGTTATTATATAAATTTTTTAATACCTATAATAAATTTTCAAAATATGAATTTTGTAAATCACATTTTAAATCAAAATATGAAATAGAAGGTACAAAAACATATCTTAAAGATTCAAATTTATTAAATTTATTTTTATCATTATATGATAAATTTAATTTAATGATAGATGATTTTATGGGTATTGTTGAATATAATCACAATAGAGTATCTTTTAATAATAAAACATCTGTATTTTTAATAGCATATGCATCTGAATTAAAAGATATATGGGATTGTTTTAATGAAAAATTTATTGATTCTTTTGAAAATAAAAACGTTTTTGATAAAATATATAGAGAAGAATTTATTCGTGAGAAATTAAAATATACACCTCCTGTATCTGCTAAAGGAGCATGGGCAAAGGGACCCTTAAATATCGTTGCAAAAAAATAAAATAATATATAGTATTATACTGCTTATGATTAAGCCATCTTATATAACTCATATATTATCTGGATTATTAATATTTTATGCTATTGTAGTAATTATTCAAAATAAAAATTCTGATGAATTAAAAGGAATTAAATTTGCAAATTTATTATTGTTTTTATCAACTGCAATTGCATTACATGGAATGATGCATTTATGGGCTGAAAAGTTTTATGGATTTAACCGATACACAAAACTTGATATTTTTTGATATATAATAATTATACATTATCTTATTCCTTATCGTTCTTTATGTGAATAAATAACTGTATAAATTATTAGTTTGTATTTATAAGTTTTCTTTAGGGAGGATATCGTTCTCCCATTTTTTTTTATTTTATCGTCTTATTATATTTGTTCCTAAAATAAATATATTTTTGGCTCCATTATTGTCTCTATCTAATATTACTCCACAACTTTGACAATTAAATATTTTACTTTTATTTTGCCCATTATTTAAATTACCACAACTTGAACACATTTTACTGGTATAACTTTCATCTAAAAATTTTAGTTGTTTATTTTTTATTGAGCATTTATATTTTAGTTTTTGTTTAAATTTATAAAAATTTAATGACGATATGTATCTTTTTGACATTTTATCAATTTTACGATTTTTTAATATACTTTGGGTACTTATATCCCCCATTATTATTTTATCATAATTTTCTGTCAAATAGTTTACTGTTTTCCATTGTAATTCTTTTACTATGTTTTTTATTTTAAAATGTCTTTTTCCAATTGCCATTCTTTTTCTTCTATTATTGATAAGCATTTCACTATTTAACTTATCTAATTTTTTAAATTTATCAATAACTTTTTCTTTGTAATTATCACATATTTCAATTACACTTTCAGGATTATAACCAGTTAAAAATGTACGTATACCTCCATCTAATGCAATTATCTTATGGATATTATTTTTTGTTATTGTTGTTTGTACCGGTAATTGTAAATAATATCTATTGTATTTTTTCATTATAACAAAATCACAGTCAATATCATAATTTAAAAATTCTGATTCAATAAAACCCATAACATTAGAATATAATTTTCCTTCTTTAATTTTAAATCCAGTTTTTTCGAATTTTATTAGCTGTATTGGTTTCTTTTTTTTAATATACCTAATTCTAAATTTCTTAATATTTTTATTTTTATAATTAGTTAAAGCAGATTTTACATTAGTACAAATATCTTTAATCGCATAATCTAAAGTATGAGAATAAATAATACAATTATTAATTTTTGATTTTTTTTGTATTTCCTTTTTAATATCATATAAATGTCCAGTTCTAATATTTCTAAAATTAGGATTTAGAGCATCTTTATTATATAATCGAGTCTTAAATAAGTTAATAGTTTCATTCATCATTAAACGATATGATTCAATCCATTTGTCTAAAATTAATTTTTGTTCGATATTAGGAAATATTTGAATTGAATTTGTTTTAAATTCACTAGAATCCAAAGTATCTTGATTGTTAATGTCTATCTTATTCTTAATTATAAATTTTAAATTTTTAGCTAAAGAAGGGTTACGTAAATTAAGTAAATTATAATGATTTATTCTAAACCATGAATTTGATTCATGTATATTTAAGTCATCAATATTATAATTATTAGGAACAATTAAATCTGGTTTATCAATGATTTTATTTTGTATATCATTTATATTATCCAAATTATATTTTTTCTTTTTTCTCATAAATTATATTATTACTATATATTTATATTTTTTATTAAAACCGCAATTAGTATATATCAAGAATTATCAACTATAAATTTAATTTAAAAACACAAGGATAATAAAATATTATATATGGATACTAATACTAATTATATTGGAGGAAAAGAAGCTTCCAAAATATTAGGAGTGCATCAACGAACTTTATATCAATGGGAAGAAAAAGGTTGGATTGATACAATAAGAACAGATGGGAATAAGAGGTTATATAATGTGGAAAAATATTTAAAAGAAAAAAAATGTAAAAATAATGAAGATTGTTTAAAAAATTTGGAAAAAGTAGATAAACTAAAAGGTAAATTGAAACTAAGTTATGTAAGAGTTTCAACACATAATCAAAAAGATGATTTGGAAAGACAAAAAAATCAAATAAAGAAATTATATCCAACCCATATAATGATAGAAGATGTAGGCTCTGGAATAAATTTAAATAAACGAGGAATAAGAAAAATAATTAAATTAGCAATAGACGGAAGAATAGAAGAGTTAGTAATATCATACAAAGATAGATTAGCAAGATTCGGTTACGAATTAATAGAAGATTTAATAAAAGATTATTCAAATGGGAAAATAATAATAGTAAATAAAAATAAAGAATTAAAAAAAGAAGAAGAATTAGCATATGATGTATTGCAAATTATGAATGTATTTACAGCAAAAATGAATGGATTGAGAAAATATGAAAAGAATAAAAAAAAGGAATAAAAAGTATCAAGAAATATCAAGTTTTATGTTACTAGTTGCATTCCCATTAGAAGGAAAATTTATTTATTAATAATAAAAAAAGTTATTTAATCAATAATAAAATATCATTAAAATGTTTTTTATTTTGATATCTAAAATATCGATATTTATTTAAAATTTCGATATCTGCATAAATACATGGCGGACGAGTTACTGAACTAAATGATCCACTATATAATTTAATCCAATCAGAATAAGTTAATTTTTGTCCCCAAATATTAGTTGTTTCGTCTTTTCTACAATTTGGGCAATTTACTACTTCGGATTTAGATTTTTTATTATTTTTCCATTCATCTAAACATTCTTTATGAAAAAAATGTTTACATTCAAAAGTATCTATTATTTGATTATCTCTGATTTCATCCAAACATATTGAACAGATAAAATCATATTTTAAATATTTATTTGCATCCTCAATATTTTTTTTTATTAGTTTTATTTTTTTTGAAAAAATAAAATAATCATCTAAAGTTTTAAATTTAGATTTATATTTAGTAAAATCAAAAGATAAAGGATTAATAGACATATCTATTTTTAATTATAATTTATTATATATTTGTATATTTCAATTTTTTTAATTTTTATAAGTAAAATATATATTTTGTAAAATTTTAAGACGTGCGCGAGATTTCACACACATCGGGATTTAAGATGTGTGTGAAAATTACTGCATTTTATAATTTTTTCAAAAACTAAAAATTAAAGGGTCAAATATTTTTAAGTATATATACTTTTTTAATTTTTTTTTATTTTTAAATTCAAAAAAAATATTTTTAAAAAATGCAACTTTTATGATAAAAAATATAGTAGCTTGCGAAAACTGCAATGACTGCATTTTTTCTGCAATGACTGCATTTTTTCTGCAGTCGACTGCAGTAATTTTAAAAAAAAATATTATATAATATTATAATAAAAATGAACTATTATTGTGATATTTGTAATTATGTCGCCAAAAATTCAAGTAATTTTATAAATCATAAAAAAACACAAAAACATTTAAAACTGCAGTCTTTAAAACATGAAAAAAGTGATACAGAAAGTGAAAATTTTGAAGAAGTTAGCATAGAGTTAGCAAAAATTAGCAATGCAATGCTAACTCCAGAGTTGCAGAAAACTGCAGTTAATTTTATATGCCCGTATTGTAATGTTAAATATAATCACAAAACAAGTTTATCAAGGCATCAAAAAGAATGCAAAGAAATATATAATCAGAAATTAATTTTTGATTTAAAATCAAAACTTGAAATAGCAGAGAAAGAGAAGGAAATTTTAAAAAAAATAGAATCTGAAAAAGATAGTTTAATAAAAGAGAAAACTGAATTATTAACTAATTTTATGAATAATGCAAATGTTTTATTAAACAAAACAACGGATAATACTAAAATAACTGCTCAAGCTATACAGAATGTTTCTATTAGTGCACTTAAATATGTAAACGAAAGATATAAAGACGCTCCGGCGTTATTACCACTAAATAATTTTAATATAAATGATTTAGATTTTGATGATGAAAAAGATAAAGAAAAATTAATTGAAATATTAATTTATAATGCTAAACAAAAATCATTAGATAAATTATTAGGAGATCATATTGTAAAATGTTATAAAAAAGATAATCCGGAAGAACAAAGTTTTCATACAACAGATTGTTCAAGATTAAATTATATTGTAAGAGATTTATTAGAAGATGCATATACATGGTCAGTTGATAAATCAGGTATTAAAATTTGTATTAGTATAGTAAAACCATTAATAGAAAAATGTATAAATTTATTATTAGAACATCAAAAAGAATTACTAGAAGAAAAATCATTTAGTAATTATCATAAGGAATCTGTACATACAATAATATCAGTTTTAATATCAATTGATAGAGGTGGGTTAGAAAATGATATAAATAAATATATTGCCCCTTATTTTAATTTAAAAAAATAAGTTTATTCTTTATAAACATAAGTAAGTTGATTAAATAAATTAATTATATCCAAAAATATATTAAGTGAATTTAGTGGATAATTTGCACATTTTAAATGATTAATACATGTCTTTTCTAAATATTTACCTTCTTTAATTAATTTTTGTGTATCATAAATTAAAAATCCACTAAATAAAATAATACCAAAAATACTATAATACCAAAATCGAGTATATATGTTTTTGTTTTCATAATCTGCAAATATTAAATCAAGTGTTTGAAAAATAATTAATCCTAATAAACCAAAAAATAAATATGAATAGTATTTGTCAAAAAATCCTAATTTATTATAATAAGCAAAAAATGACATTGAAATAAAAATTATTCCTAAAGTTAAAAGTACTTTATTTAAAATTTTTTCTTGTTTTGCAATATAATAAACCGAACTTCCTGATATTGATATTATTATAATAAATCCTAGCCATAATAAATGATTTAATACTTGATTATCTCCAGAAGTTGTAAATATACCAAATAGTAATAATAATGATAAAATAAATAATGGTAGTAATTTATTTTTTAAATTTAATATATTTTTAATATCTTTTGTATAAATATTATTAATACCAACAAAAAGCAATAATGATACCATAATATACATATAGTTTGTAATAATATAATTTTGCACTGTTAATTTTTTTTTTACATTATTTATAATTCCAAAAATAATAACTAATATTGCTATTATACTTAATAATAATTCCATTATATTATTATAATTATAAAAAAATATGTATTAATCATAATAATGAATGTTATTATTTATTTCATATAGATAAAACATTGTCATTGATTTATAATGATGTAAATATACTATTTTAAAAATTGTTATGAAAGCAATAAACGCCAAATATATTTTATAATCTATAAAATTAAAAAATAGTACAAAATAAGTTAACAGTAGTGTTAATATTTCACATATTAATACATATGAAAGGCTTTTTTTTATGAGTCTAAATATGTTTGAATAAACATTTTCATTATAGTTATTCATTTTATATAATTCATTTATATTGAATCATATAAATAATCAATTTTTTATTTATAATCAGGATTCCATTCATTAAGTCCATCTAAAAAATCTATTAAAAACCAATTAATTTTTCGAGCATGACCAAAATCTACAACATGTAATTTATTATTATTATCATACATAAAGTTATATGGCGATATATCAACATATTCTATACCTATTTTATATAACTGTAAAATTACATTTCTAATATCAATCCAAATATTATTTGGAATGTCTTTATGATTATCGCCATATAAATCATAAATCATATAACCATCTATTTTTTCCATAATAATAAATACGTTATTATTACTATTAATATGATCAATTATTTTTGGAGATAAATTATAATTAGATGCTATTTTTTGTATATCAATCTCATTTTTAATTTTTGATAAATTGGTATTATTATATTCCATTACTTTAATAAACCAATTCTTTTTCTCTTTTACAGAATAAATATGTTTTTTATTTGATAGTGGAATTAATTCATAATTATATTTTGGTAGTATTTTATAATGATTCATTTTTTAATAAAATAAGTGATTAATATATAAAAATATCAAATTTTATTTATTTCAAATCCAATAAATCTATCTGTTTGCGCTAATGAATCAAAATATATTTGGTCATAATATATTTTGTATTTATAACCTTGATTTTTATAATCATTTATAATTATATTATAATCAATATTATAACAGTTACTTTTTCTATTATTTATAGTATATGAATATGAGTTATTATTTGATAATACATTATCTATTTCTTTTTTGCATAATTGATAATTATTCATTTTTTAATAAAAAAATATAAATAAATATTTATAAATCAATTTTTTATATCATGTAAAAATTGTGTATTATTTTCTAGATCTTTTATTATAAGTTTATTATTTTTAAATTCTTCTTCTGAAAGTATTATAATATATTTTTCGTATTTTTTTGCACATTCACCAATTAATTTAGTTAATTTTTTATCCTTATCAAAACTAAAATTAAGTTTATTATTATGGGATATATTATCCTGAATATATTTAATAATTTTAATTTTATCGTCAAATACAATATCGCCCAAAGTAGTAAAATTATAAATATTACTCCATTTATTATTATTTTCTAAATTAATTAAATTATATAATCTAGTTAAACCAACAGAAAATCCAATCATAGTTGTATTTGGAATTAAATTGTCGTAACGTCCTCCAGCAATAATACTTGAATCAAAATTATCTAATTTAACTTCAAAAATAATTCCATTATAATAATCTAATCCTCTTGCAAGACTTAAATCGACATTTATTTTATCATCAATATTCCATAATTTACAAATATTAACTAGTTTATCAATTTTACTATTTTCCATTTTATTTGTTAATAATATTGTTTGAAGTTTTTCTATTTGTAACATATTTAATCCTTTAGATTGTAGTTCAGGAATAATTTCCATAAAACTAACTTTATCTAATTTATCAATTGTTGAACATATATTTTTAAAATCTTTTTCATCAACATTTAATTGATTAATTATAATTTCTTTTAAATTATCAGTATCATTTATAATTATTCTGTAATTATTAAAATTAAAACTAGATAATATTTCTGTTATCATTTTTATTATTGTTGCTTCTACTAACATTGAATCATTGTTTTCTCCAATTATATCAAAATCGGCTTGATAAAATTCTCGATATCTTCCATTAGAAATATTTGGATTATCTCTTCGATATACTTTTCCAATACTATAACGTTTAATTTTTTTAATATTATTTTCTTTTAAATATCTAATAAAAGGAATAGTTAAATCATATCTTAAAACAAGTTTTTCTCCTCCATTGTCTTCTATATTATAAACTAGTTTGTTTTCTGCTTCTTCGCCATATTTACCCATTATCATATTTTTTAGTTCAAATACAGGTGTTTCTAAATATTCTCCTCCATATTTTTCATATATATTTGATAGTTTATTTTTTATAAAATTTAATTTATTTCCATAATAATCAATAGTACCTTTAGGTATTTTATACATTTTTTTAATAATTTATTGTTATTTATAAATAAAAATCAAATTTTTAAATATTTGTTTTAAGTAAAAGATTTGATAATTCATCTATTTGAATAGTATCACTATTTTTTTTTACATTTGATATGAAATTAATTTCATAAATCCACATATCATTATTATAAATACTAAATTGTAAATTATTATTATAATTAGTTAAATTATATTTAATAAATGTATCCCAATTATTAAATATAATATAAGGATATTTAACAATAAAATTTATTGAATTAAAATATAATTTTAAGTTTTTAATAAATTCAATAATTTGATGATATCTTGATTCATTAAAAATACTTAAATCAATTAGTGCTTTATAAGTATCAATACCTATATTTAATATTATATTGATATGATAATTATCAATATAATTGTAATCAAAATAAATGTAATGCATTCTATATAATAAATATATTTTTTATATGTGTTAAAAGTTCAATTTTTTGGATTTTAAATTTAAATATTTTGTTTTGTATTTTAAATATTTTAAATAATATTGATCATTTCCACCGCCTCCTAAATTATTTATATTTTCTCTTATTTTATCTAAAGGTGTATTATCTAAATATTTTTCATTTATTATTTTTTGATTTTCTTTAGAAACATAAGTATTTAAATCTAATAAATTATTTTCATTAATAAAATCAATTAATTCGTCTGAAATTAATTTTTTACTAATAAAAACACTTAATTGACCTGCATTATATGCTATTTGTAAAAGTCTATTTAATTTAATTTCAAAATTTGATTTTTTATCAACAAGATTTTTAAGTTGCATAAAAAAATGATTTGATTTAGGTTTATATTCTGATTCTTCCATTTTATATTTATTAATTAAATTAGTCATTTTTGAAAATATTTCTTTTAATTCATCTTTATAATTTAATCCTGTAATATTAACACCGTCAACTTCCATTTCAATTTGTTTCCAAATTGCTCTACCATCTACGTCATTATTGTCTTGTTCTAATAATTGTACTTGTTGAGCTTGTTTAAATGTATATTCGTACCAAAATTTTATATTTGAATTCATTTTATATATATAAAATATATAAATTTTTTTTTTTATAAAATAATAAATATATAAAATGTTAGAAATGAATATGAAAAATATTGCTATTTTAGTAGCTGTTTTATTAGTTATTTACTTCTTATACACAAGAATGGAAAATTTTGCAGAAGAAAAAAAACATCATATGCATCATCCTACTCGCCACCACATGCAACATTCTACTCATCATATGAAACATCCTATGCATCATAAAGCAGTAGAAGAAGTTGAATCAAGTAAATGGAACAGATTACCTAACCGCGAATTTGCTGGTTATGATATGTATACTATTCCTGGAAAAAGTATAGATGATTGTGAAAAAATTTGCGGCAATGATGAATTATGTACTCATACTACTTTTATGAATGATACTTGTTTTATCAAATCACCAAATGGTATTGCTGGTAAATATATTGCTGGATTTAAAAGAAAAGATAATACATATGCTAGATATATGCATTCTGATTTAGCTGGTTTTGATTTACAAGGTTCTGGTAATCCTGAACCAACTTTAGAAGATTGTGAACTTGCTTGCAATGGTTCTCCTGATTGCTATAATTATACTTACAGTGTAGATGGTAAAAATTGTTACTTAAAAGGTCCTAATGCTACTAGTGCACCAGGATTAGTATTATCCTTAAAACCATAAAAAAATTGAAATATTTTAAATGATATATATAAATAATATTTAAAATAAATGTAAGTTTATAAAATGGAAGGAACTTCTGGCAAAATTAGCAATTTCGCTTTAAATATAGTTAAAAAAACTATAAAGCAACAACATAAAGCAACGACTGCAAGTGATCAATTTGAATTGCAAAAAAAAGCAATTCAAATTTGCAAAAATAATAATTTTAAAATAATTAAAATTCCAAATGTATATGAATGTGAAAAAAATTCATATACTATGGATAAAATAGATGATTCAACCCCTTATTATCAGAATGAATCAAATAATAATACTGAATTTATTAAAGAACTTGATATTTATTATTCGGAGTTTATAAAAATTGGTTATATTCCAAATGATATTGAGTGTTATTTACAAGATAATAATACTATCTTCATTATTGATTTTGATAAATATATTAAAATCAATTCACAAAATAAAAAATATATGGCTCATTTTGTTCCAGAACAAATTAGGCTAAAGTACCTAGAGGATCCCATGGTTCAATAGTTAAAGGTTCTTTTGTTAAAATTTCTTTTTCTTTATCTGTCAAAAAATCTTTATGAACTACAATTTGATATACATATTCATCAAACCATTTATCTGACATCAATTGATATCCAGACGTACCACTTGAAGATCCCCATGAATTTTCAATTTTCCATCTTTTGATTTGATTATCTTCATCATGATAACCTACAATAACCATTGCATGGGATGGAACAGATGCATAAAATTTTAGTTTTTCTTGTTTGCTTAAATTTATTTTATGATTCATAAATAGTTGAGTATTATAAATTCCAATATCATGAATACCAGTATCTTTATCATATTCTGCTCCTACATCGCATCCAAACCATACAGCTTTTTTATTATTAATTGAAGTTTTTGTTAATTCTTTTAATCTTGAAATATCCAAATTTATCCAGTTAACATGATTATCATTTACATTTCCAAGATATTTAATTTGATATTTTTCATAATATTGATTTCTTGGATCATTCACAATTGATACCCAATCATCCGGATTAAATCCTGTTTTTTTTAAAAATGACATTGGTGTTAAATTTGTAAGTGTTTCAATTTTTGTTTTATTTTTAAATGTCCAATTAAATTCTTTTGGCGGTTTTCCTAAAAATCCAACTAAATAATTATATATTCTTGTCATCATCATTTTAATTAATTCATCATGTGTCGAAGTATCTGATTTAAGTAGAGTATTAAAATCATTCTTAAGTTGTAAAGTAAGGAAATTATTCATATTACTTGAAGCTTTTGAATGAAATGAATCTGGCATAGTTTTTTTGGGTACAATTCCATATTTTTTAATTAAATCACAAATCATACTCCATTGACCTCCATCACCAAGAGGATCTTTATATAATTGTATTAAATATTGATTTTTTTTAAATTCATCATCAATTTTGTTTATATCCAAAAAATATTTTAATGATCTATTATATCTTTCAAATTTATCCCAAAAATATAAATAAGTTTGACTGAATTCTAAATCACCTATATCTAAATTATCCTGAATAAAATTTTGTTGAGCTATTTGTCTAATCATATTTAATGCTGCAAATATCCAACATCTTCCAGATGATTTTTGGTCTGTAATTGGGAGTTTAATATCTAAATCATTATTAAATAAATACGAATGATTATTAATTAATTCATTATCTTTTGTAATTAAATATGAATTTGATACTAAAATTTTTTGGTAAGGAAAAGTTTGTTGAAAAGATAATTCATTTATAAAATCTTGAGAAATATTATTCATTATAATTAAATTAATATAAACAATTTTTAAATCATTTTATTACACTTTTTTATATTTTTAATGGAATACTAATATTTAATCAACATAAAAATTGATAAAAAAATGTTATATAATTCTTTTTAATTTATATAAAAATGTCATTTAATAAACAATTTCAAAAAATTGTACTTGATACAATTACTGAATTTGTTTCAGATTTTCAAACATCTCCTCAGGTCCATTTTACTATTCAAGATATTATCAGTAATTCAATATCTGCACTTCGTGAAGATGGATGCAATTGTGATGAAATTACAGCAGAACTATGTCATACAATTATGCGACATTATAAATGTCATTTGAGTCTTGTAACACGGTATAAACTCCTAACAATACTCTTTCCGGTATGTCGAAAGTTTGTAGATACTGTATATTATTCTTTACACGAATGCAAAGCATGCGGTAATTCAGGATGGTGGTGCAGGGGTTGCGGTAGTTATTTAAAAATTGATGCCATGAAAGAAGCTGGAATTCAAAATGCGAATGAAATTCGCGACTATCAATTTGCCGGATGTGAAGAGCCTTTAGTTCCTTGCTTTCTCTGTAATAAAAATGGTCAAAGAATACACGATGACGATGGATATGAAGTTGATCCTGACTTTTGGGAATTATTTGAGTAATTTATTAACGACAGTTTATTCCTGTATAAAAAATTGATAATAAATTATTAAACTTATTTTTTTTATAGAAATGGAAATTTATTACTTAGAAGAAAATTCAAATAATTATCATGAACTTGAAATACGAGAAAGAGTTACTGAAACAGTTAAATATTTAAAAAATAAATATTTAAAAAAAATATTTATTAATGAAAACAACATAAATATATTAGATGATGATATTTTAAAATATTTATATAATGTTTATTCAATTGATTATATAAATAAAATAAAAAGCACTGATCAAAAATATTTACAAATTGATTTAGATACACATATAACTCCATATACTTATTTTGAAATTTTAAATTCGAATAAACTTATTAAATCGTGTTTAGATAAAATAATTAATAAAAAAATTAATTATGGTTATTGTCTAGTTAGACCTCCATCTCACCATTCATCTAAAGATTGTCATTCTGGATTTTGTATTGTAAATAATACTTATTTAGCAGCAGATTATTTTTCAAAACAAACAAATTCTAAAGTGTTAATATTAGATTGGGATTTACATCACGGAGATGGTACAGAAAAATTAATACGAAATCAAAATAATAAATTAATTGATTTTATATCAATACATTGTTTTGAAAAAGGATTTTATCCTGGAACTGGTGATAAAAAAAATAATAATGAACAAATACAAAATTATCCAATGAAAAAATATTCAAATGATGAAAAATATTATGAACAATTTGAATATATTTTTAAACAAATAAATAAAAATGATTATAAGTTAATCATAATTTCTAATGGGTTAGATGCACACATTGATGATACATTTAGTACTATGAAATTAACAACAAAATTTTATTCGAATATATCTAAAAAACTAAAATTATTAAATGTTCCAATAATTTATATTTTAGAAGGAGGATATAATATTAATGTTATTAAAGAAGTTTCAAATGAAATTATTAGTATTTTTGTTTAATTTTCCAATTATTAATAGTATAATTAGTTATAAAATCTATTAATTTATTATCATTCTCTTCAAATTCTAATACTTTTTCCCACATAGATGGTATTAATTTATCGATCGAATAGTCAAAATTAATATATAATTTTTCAAAAGCTTCTTTTACTGATTCATCTGCACCAGGAAAACTTGAAAAATAATTTGGATTATTTTTGAATTTTATCATAAAATCTTTTTTATTTTCTGGATTATAAGTATTTTTAAATTTAAAAATTGCCTTTCCTAATATTTTTGCAAATCTTTCAAATATTTTGTCAGGATTCCGACGTGCATTTAGTTTATTTGCAGTTAACGCAAGGTTTACAAGTTTTGGTCTAATTATATCATATTTTGAATTAAATTGTAATTCTTCTGCTGCTTTAAAATTAGTATCTGGTTTATGAGCAGCATAATACCATGGAAATTTAAGTTTTACATATAATAATTCATCATCTTCTTCTGATGTAAAAGCTAACATAAATCCTTCTAAATCAATAAAATTTCCATTAAGAGCTTCATCCATTTTTTTTATATAATATTTTGTTATTTCTTCAGTATTACAAGATATTTCTGTACATGAAACAGATTCAAAAAAATTATTACTTAGATCATTTGGTAATAATATTTTAATTTTATTATTTTTATATAAAATAGTTGATAAATATGTGGTAAAAAATTTACCATAATCAACAGTTAATCCATCATGTGGATGTTCGGGAACCATTTCAAATATAACACTTGCAGTTTCTTCCCATTCTAAATTTTCTAAGTATTTTTTTATTTTATTGGCAAACAAATCAATAGATTCATATGATCCTAGAATACATTTATAGAATTCTTCTTCATAACTAAGTGTTTGTGTTAAAAATAAACATGATTTTGAACCAAATCCAATTAAACAATCATCAATTTCAACTAAATATTTACCAGCTAGATCTTTTTTACTTAAAATATATTTTCCTTGAGGGCTATCTTTTTTTATGCACCACGCAGTCATAAGAGAACCATCGACTTTTGGTAAAATAAAACATTTATTAAATTTAGTTGTTTCTGGTATAAATTGCGGAGATGTAAATTCACCTTTTAGATAAGGTTTTAGACCAGTTAAGTAATTATATATTGATGAATGTGATCTAAATTTTCTTAATTGACCTGTTTCCGGTGTAACTGGAAGAGAAATACGTAATGGATACCATTTTTTAGTTATTTTATCTTGCATTATAATTTCCCCACGAAAACTTAAAATCGGACCATTTCCATTTTGTGTACCATCCCGATATGTTAATCTTATAACATTATAATCTTTACTAATAAATGATTTTATAGTCTCTATTATTAAATATGGTGTTTCTGATTTTAATTCTTCTAATGTTTTTCCAGAATTTAAGTAACTAACAGGGTGAATTATAGTTTTATGAGATATTATATTTTTAGAAAACCACATTTTATTAATTAAACTAGTTAATTCATTAATTCTTGAAGTGCATACTAATGGTTGAAAATCATGTGTCGAACCTTCAATAATTGATCTATAATAAGCACCTTCTTGTTTTAATGGATAATATACTTGTTCATCGATTTTTGCAGAACCATCTCTATTAAACATATGTTGTGGAAATCCATTCCAAACTAAAACAACATCTTGTTCATTTATAAATGTTTTTAAGGTTCGAGTATCTAATGAAATACAAGAATCAATTATTATAATATCATATTGTTCTTTCATATATTCGAATATTGCTTTATAAGATTCTCCAATTTGTTTTTTAAGAATAGGATAGAATTTTTTGTATCTTGTTATTTTTTCGTTATTTTCCATTATTTCTTCAAAAATATATTGGTCATATGTTACATCAAAATTAATTAATTTTTGTCTTCTCGCCATCATCCAAAATGTCCAATCTCTTTCTGCAATACCAACTGATAAGTTATATTTATTTGTTAATATATTTTTAATAATATTTGAATTATATGATTTACCGCATCCTTGAGATCCATGCATAATAATTATAATGGAACCAGAATGTGGTGGTGAATCGATACACGATAATATATTTTTTGCAGACGTTTCGGCAATTAGTTCAGCATCATTTTTTGTAATTGGATTATCTCCTAAAGCACCAAGACGATCGCCAATTACTAATGCTTTATAATATATTTCAAATTGTTTTTTTTGATAGTCTGTATAATTTGAAATCATACCTGATAATACTTGATAACATTTATGATGATCACCTAGTTTATGAGTACATGTACACATATGTTGATCAATTATAAATAATAATACTTCTTTTAATTCATTATTAATTTCTCCAAAAAGAAAATCAGCAATATGTGCACCAATTTGTCCATGTCCAAAAGTATAACCTAAAGGTGTTTCGCAAAAAGGTTTTCCAATATCATGTAAAAATCCTAATCGAAAACCAATATTTTCATCTCCTCCAAACATTTTACTATATTGTGAACAAATATGCCCACAACATAGAGCGTGCCAACCATATGGTTCATGGTGATATTTGATATGAGACATATTAATATGATTTATTGAATTTTCAAAAGTGTCTTTACATTTGATTGGAATATTTGTTAAAATATCTTTTACAATATTTTCATAATTATTATAAATTAGAAAATTATTTGAATTTAAATAATTTTCTACAGAATCAATTAAATATGTATCTTTTTTGATACTTGAGTTATATAATTTTAATATATTATCCATTTTTATTAATATTAATTATTAATTATTAATTATTAAATTAAACTATTTAAATAAAAAAAATCAATTTTTTAAAATTGTTGGGAAAAATTTCTGTAAGTTTGATTAATAGCTGAAATTTTACTATTACTATACATATGTTTTGAATGTGTATTATTAATATTATTTAAAATTATTGAGAAATATTCATTAAATTGATTAATTTCATAGTTATCAAGAATTTCTGTTTTATAAAGAATAAATTGAATAAAATCATATAATTCATCTGGATTATAATTTGGTTCATTAATTTTTTTTAGAATTACTAAATTAATGTATTTTTTAATTAAAAACGGAGTAATTAATTGGTTTGATCCAATTATTTTATTTGAAACATAATAATATTCGTTATGTTCAATTGGTACATAATCATCAAACATTTCCAGATAAATGTATTTAGTTTCAATTCCTGTTGAAATATCATAAATTACTTTATTAAGTTCATTAGAATATTTTATGAAACAATTAATACCGCGATTTCCTGCAAATAAGGAACAGGCGTATCCATCTGCATCAGTTCCGATAGCAACCGATATTGTTTTAGCAGATGCTTCTCTACAAATTTTACCACACATGTAAATAGAATCATATGCAATATCGATATCTTCTGTCGGAAGTCCATCACTCATAAAAATAACAGATTGATAATTATTAATAATTGATTTTAAAGCGGGTATAATTGGTGAGAAATAAGTACAGTTTTCTACTGTTGGAATAGTATTAATTGTACAAAGTGGATATGTTTTTGTATTAAACGGTAGTACATCAAAATTATAGTTTTGATATTTTTTTTCCAATTTTTCCACAATTTTTATCGCCATATTAATTTTTGTACCATCGTTATTAAATTCATTAATATATTCATTCATTGAATCTGTAATATCTAAAATTACAAGTACATTCTTGTTTTTGTTATGTTGCATTGCATTAGTTTTCCCAATATTAAGAATATTGGGAAAATTTCGGAATTGGGGAAATTGTACAAATTTCATTTTATTTATTATTAAATATTAGTTATTTAATAATTAGATATAATAAAATATTTCAATTTTTATTGATATTTTAATTTCAAGTACTTTGCTTTATATTTTAGATATTTTAAATAATATGGATCGTAACCACCGCTTGTTGTTTTAATTTGACTGACAAATAATTCATAATTTGCTCCTACTGGTAAATCAGAAATTTTGGTGTATAAATTAGAAAAAAGAATATCACCTTGCCATTTTTTTTGTCCATCGAAATAATAACTAACTCTTACACTATTAGGTAATATTTTTTCGACTATAACTTCATTATCAACTAATTTAAATCCAACAGGTTTTTTAGGTATATATCTTTTAACGGATAATATATCTCCTATTTTAAGATTACTTTTAAAAAATGTTTCATTTGCATTTTCCGGAATATTAATAGTAACTTGTTGTGTTTCTTTTTGTTTATTATCATTAGTTATGTTTAAAATTTGTATAGTATTAAACATATCATTTCTATCATTTGATAATTTAGGTAATTTGCCTTCTGGTAATAATTTTATATTATTAATTTCATTATCAACAATTCCCATATAAGGATATTTAATTTCTTTAGTTTGTCCATTTTTTAAATTAAATTCTAAAGTAAATGTATCATCATCTTTAGTTGTAACTTTACCATTAACTTTTACTAATTGAAATTGTTTAGGATCTAAATGATATGGCACATATCTATAAACTTCTAAATTATCTCCAACGGTTATTTTGGATTTTAGTTTTTCTTTAGTTTCGTTTAATTTTAATTCTTTTTGTAACCGTTCAGCATTTTCCTTTTCTTTTTGATCTTGTTTTATTTTTTTATCAAGAATTTGTTCTTCTTCAGAAATATCTGCCCAACTTTTACCTTCGTATTTTGATAAAAAATCTGACATATCAAACATTTTTTCAGACATATTTATATATATAAATAATTTTATATAAAAAAAATATTAAGTTATTTTTTATTACTTAATTTTTTTGCTAATTCAATATCCTCTTTTATCAAATTTGCTTTTTGTAATTCATTTATTTCACAAGCATACTTTTCATCATCAGATGTATCCATTAATTCAATATCAATATCAAGTTCTAAAAATGTAAAAATATTTTCCATAAAATTTGATATAAGTTTTACAATATTTAAATCTTTGTTTTTATCATTTTCATTTAATAAATTAATTACATTAACTAAGTTTAATATTAATTCTTGTGTTTCTTTAAATTTAAATTCTTTTATTAAATCAATATTAGTCATTATAATTGATTCTATATGACTTAAACAACATATTAATGTTTCATATGAATAATTTGTTTGTATTACATCTATATTTTCAGTAATTTCTAAAATTATAGACAATGATAAATTTTCTTTTTTAACTATTTCTTCTTGGATTTTTTTAATTTCAATATCTTCTTTTTCTTGTTCTATTTTATTTTTTTGAGTAGTTTTTAGATATTCCAAATGTTTTTTTTTTGCAATATCTTTATAAAAATCCATTTTTATATAATAGTAATTATTAATTATTATAAAAAAAAATCAAATTTTTATCAAATTTTTACCAAATTTTACTTCTTAATTCTGGATTTAAATACATTGGATCATTTTCAGTAATATTATAAATATTGTAAAAATCATCTAAATTTCTTAAAATAGCATTAACACGTAATTGTGTTGGTGAATGAGGATCTGTTAATAACTGATTTTTTAATGTATCATCTGTAATATTACATCTCCAGATTTTTGCCCATTGTTCAAATAATTGTTTTATTTCTAATTTTACATTTTTATCTAAAGTTAATCTTTTTAGTGTTATAAGTGAAAATGTTAATCCACCTAAGTCAGCAATATTTTCTCCAAGAGTTAGTTTACCATTTACTTTCATACCAAAATATTCATAATTATTAAATAATTCTTCTAATTTTTTACTTCGCTCAATAAAATTATTACAATCATCTTCAGTCCACCAATTATTTAAGTTTCCATTTAAATCATATAATCTTCCTTTATCATCAAATCCATGTGTTATTTCATGACCAATTACAGCACCGATTCCACCTAAATTTTCTGCTAAACTTTGATTACTTGAATAAAATGGTTCCTGTAAAATTCCTGCTGGAAATACTATTTCATTCATAGTTGGAGAATAATATGCATTGATATCATGTGCATTCATTGACCATTTTAATTTATCTACAGGTTTATATAATTTATTTAAATTATTTTCTAAAGTCCATTTGTAACATAATAAAATATTTTCAAAATATGATAAATTTTCATCTAAAATTAATTTACTAAAATCAGTCCATTTATCAGGATAACCAATTTTAACATTAAATTTATGTAATTTCTGTAAAGCTTTTTCTTTTGTTATATCACTCATCCAATCAAGATTTTTAAGTCTTTCTTCAAATGTTTTTTTTATTTCATCTATCATATTTTTACATGATTTTTTTTGTTCTTCATTAAAATATTTTTCGATATATACTTTTGATAATACTTCACCTAATAATCCATCAATTAATGATAATACTCGTTTCCATCTGGGTTTTGGTTCCTTTTGACCAAGTAATTTACGTGAAAAAAAATCAAAATAAATTTCATATGTTGCATCATCTAAAAATGGAGCCGATGTTTTTGCAATTTTATATTTTAAATATTCTCTTAATTTTTCAATATTATCTTTATTATTTAAATAATTATTTAAATATTCAAAATATACAGGTTCTGTAATTATAATTTTATCATTTTTTGGGATATTAAATTCAGTAAACATTTTATCCCAGTTTATATTAAAATATGTATTTTTAATTTGTTCGAAAGAATATAAATTATAAATTTTAGTTGGATCTCTTCTTTCAGTTTTTGACATTTTTAATTTAGCAATTTCTTCTTCAAAATTATAAATATCATTAGATGTTGTATTAATATTAAAATGGGCTAAAAATTTATCTAAAAATAATTTAAAATCATTTTGTTTATCTTTCATACTATCTAGTAAATAATAATCACGGTCAGGTAAACTTAAACTGATTGTATCAAAATATAAAATATTTCTATTTGAATCTTTAAAATCTGTATATGCTTCCATATCAAATAAAAATCCTAAATTATTTTTCATTAAAGAAATTATAATATCATTAATATCAGAATTATTATCAATTAATTCATTAAAATAATTTTTTTTTGAATTATTTAATTCTTCATTATTTAATCCCTTTTTCCATAAAATATTTAAATTTTTTTGTTCATCTGATAAATTTTCTTCATTTTCAACAATTTTTTTAAGTCTTTCCTGATTTATTTCGTGTAATACATTAAAATTACTCCATTTAGTATATTGATTTGGAATGGGATTATTTTTTAACCAATCATAATTAATATGATTATAAAAATCATTATTTAATTTAGGTATTTCCGACATTTATTAATAAATAAAATTATTTTTAAATCTTTAAATATTTCAAAGTTTTTTAATTTGTGTATGTTTTTTTTTCATTACATTTTTCTTTTTATTTTGAATTTCTTCAGTTTCACTTTCTGATTCACTTTCGGATTCAGATGATTGGTTATCTTGAGAATCCTCAATTTCTGTCATTTTATAGACTTTTTTTTGTTTTTGATTGCCAAAAATTTTTTCTTTAATCATTTCAAGTTCCTTAATAGTTTGTTCTAGTTTTTCTTCTAGTTTAATAACTTTTTCTTTTTCAAAAATTAGTTTTTCTTCTAAATAATCAACTTTATCTTTTTGTGTAATAGTTAGTGGAATATTAATAGTTTTATCAAAATTATAAAAATTATTTTTAAATGTAATTTTTACAAAAAATGTATTATTTACAGAATAATCATTATGTTCAAAATAACTACTAATATTAAATGAATTATCACTAAAACCTTCAAAAGATTTTGTAATAATATCTTTATAATTATCTTGAAACTCTTCTGGAATATTGGTTTTTTCAATAATCCCTGAATAAAAACTAGAACCACAATCTATTTGGATTGTGTCTTTTCCACCAATAGTATAAAGTTTTGCTGTTTTAATAAATTCCATTTTTTAAGTATAATATAATATACTAATTATATTAATTAGTATATATTTCAACTTTTTTATTCAGTTCAATCCGATTATCAATATCTTTAATAAATAATAATGTAGTTATATCCGGTTTTATATTTAGTTTTTCAATTAAATATATACCGCTTTCGTAATTACCAGCTTTCATACACATGTCAATAGACAATTTTGTAATTTTTAATTTACATTTTGATAAATAAATGTCAATATTATTTTTATGTAAATTTGGCATATAAATATTAAATTTATATTTTCGTTTTGTAAATTCCAAAATATGTTTAATTTCTTTTTTTTTATATAATAATTTATTTATTATAAAATCCAAAAATAAATCATAATTATTACTTTTGTTATATTTGTGTATTATATTAAAATAGTAGTCGTATTTATTCTTATCAATAATAAAATTATTTAATATATGAATTTCTTTTTTAAACCATTCAGATTTTAAATATAATTCATATTTTTTATCATAAGTTAGTTTTTTATTTATTATATCATTTTTATATTTATTTATTCCATCATAAAAATAATAATTTTCGTATTTAATATAATCTTCAAATAGTTCATTATTTAATTCAATATAATTATTATTTATTAATAGTTTTGCAAGTTTATTATTGAATTTTGATTTTTCAAAAATATATTTAATATGTTCTTTTTTTAGTATAAATTTCATTTCAAGTATTTTTTCCAATAAATCAATATCATTTGATACTATATTATATATAATAATATCTAAAATATCGTCTGTTGGTTTAATTAAATGATTATCAATAAGATTAATAAATAAACTTTTTATATTATTTTTTGCACATATATTTAATAATTCATTTGAAGGTTGATATAGATTTTTTTTAAAACATAAATTAAAATAATCTTTAACTAATGTATCAACATATTCATTATAATAATATTCATCTTTAATTAATTCTAAAACTAAATTATAATTAGGAGGTTGAACTTTATAAAATTTAATACATTTAATTAATACTAAAATTGTAAATAGTGAAATACCATGTATTTTTAAAAATTTTGTTAATGATAATTTATTTACCTCTAGGAAAAATAATTTATCTATTGTATCTTCAATTATATTTATTTTTTTTAAATAACTATTTTGTTTATTAAAATTATTATTATTTGAAAATAGAAATGCTTCTAAAGTATAATCAAGTTTATATTCATTAATTATATCCAAATAATAATTTGTTGTATGATTATCATTTAATATAAATATTTTTGATAATAATTTATTATTTTCTTTAATATTATTATTTTTATAATGAACTTTTATAAAATCAGAAAAATATTTAAATTTATCTAATTTATTAATATTTCGATAATTTATATTTTCCAAAAATACATCTTTAAATAATACATAATCTTCATCTAAAAGTATACTATTAAAAAATAATATATCATGATGTTTTAAAATAAATAAATTAACTACGTCTTCATTTGAATTATTTATTATTATTTTTCTATAAATATTATTTAATAATTTAAGATCATTTTGTTTTAATATTTTTGTTTTTATTTTATTATAAAATTTATTAAAAAATATTTTTATATCTTGCAAATTATTAAATTGATAATTTTCTAAAATAGTAATATATTCTAAAAATGTTTGTTTTTTTATATTTGTATATGGATTTAAAATAAAATCATTTATATTATCTAAATAATTTTCCATTTATAAAATAAAAAAATTAATATTTACTTAAATATTTATAATTAACATTTGAAAATTTTGTAAAAAAATCCCCAATATTTAATTTATTTTCGAATAATTCAGTTATTGATTCTAAAATATTTTCTTTTTTAGTTTCAGGATTTACATAATATATATCATTATCTTTTTCAATTTCTATAATATAATCATCACAAATTTTAAGTTCATCAACTAATCCCAATTCTAAGGCTTCTTTACCATACCATACTTTTGCAGTTAATATTTTTTCTATATCAATATTTGGTCTTGCTTTAATAACTATTGATTTAAATTGTTCTAATGTTTTATTAATTTCTTCTTTAGTTAATTCTATATCTTCATCAGTATATTCTGTTGAATTGGGAAAACCACCCTTATATTTACCTGTTGTAAATCTAAAAAATTTAATGCCAAGTTTATCTGCTAATTCTTTATAATTAATTGTTTGACCAATAACTCCTACTGATCCAATCATACTAGTTTCAGAACATATTATTTTATCACATGCGCATGCAAGCATATATCCACCAGACGCGCACATTTTTTCTATCAAAGCAATGGTTTTAAATCCATTCGTTTTTAGCCGTGAAAATTGACTATATGCTTCTTCAAATTCAAAAGCATATCCTCCAGGCGATGATATAATTAATATAACTTCATCTTTATTTTTATCGCCTACTTTTAATACTAAATTTACAAATTTAGTTAAATTATCAAATTCATCCGTATTTTTATTTAATTTATAATTTTGTTTTGTTAATTTACTTAAATTATCAAATTTAAAGACAAAGTATTTTTTATCTTTTTTAATATTTGTATTTATTGGCAGGTTATTATATTTTGCAAATTCAATAACATCTTGATCTTTATTCGAAACATATTTATTAATACTAAATTTATTTTTATTTCCTCTAATATCAATACTATTAGTTGTTTTTTGTTGTTTTTTTGTAATACATTGAGTACAGCAACAAAATAATAGTAATATTAAAATTACAAAAGATAATAATCCAAAAAATATGGATGATGTTATATTGATTGCAATAATATTTGAATCGGACATTTTAAATTATAATTTATAATATTTTAAATATATATTAATCAATTTTTTTTATTAGTGTCAATGATTTCATATAATTTAGTCTATTGTTCAATCCAGATAATTTTTTTATATCATATTCAATTTTTGATGCAATTGATCTATTTTCAATATTATCAATAAAATATGCTACTTCAAATGGTCTTCTAGATGAAGTATATTTTGCACCACCTGATAATAAACCATTATGTTGTTTAATTCTACGATCTAAATTCGTAGTTATTCCAACATAACTATGATTATAAAAATCAATACTTCTTGAGACTAATAAATATATTATCCAAGACATGTTATAATATATAATTATTATATTTTTATCTTTTTATAATAATATAAATGTATTATATTTTTACTCCTCATGAAATTGCATCAAATGTTGAAAGACATGAAAATATTTTTAATTGGAATTTTAAACAAATTTTGTGTAACAGTAATAAATTATTCGATGATTTAATAGTCGAATTAAATGAAAATGATATTATATTTTATAATAAATATCATAATAAAAAATATAAAGGACACTTGAATTTATATACTAGTGTTTTTGATAGAAATAGATTAAAATTAATTTATGATTTAGAATCATCTATAGATTTTATAGGCGGTACTTTTATTTTAGAACCGAATCAAGCTATTTTTATTTATAATGGTTCTGGTTTACCTTATTTTTCTGCTTATAAAGGATCTATATTAAAAGTTTAATAATAAATATCATCATAATAAATATTATATCCATTTTCTAAATTAACAGGATAAAAGTAATTATACCACGACCAAGGTAAAAAATAATCATACCAATACCAAGGATAATAATAAGATGATCCGCCGCCACCTCCACCATAATATGTTTTACCATTATAATAACGATATCTTCCATATCTTGCTCCAGTGGAGGTTGGTCTTTCATGTCTAGTTCTTGAACTTAAATGTCTATTTGAAAAATTTCTATGAGTGCTTTTTGATGTTCTTGCAAAATTTTCATGCGTATAGTTGTAAAATATCATACCAATAATTATAATTAATAAACTTATAACTATATAGGTTATATTTAATTGACACATTTTATATATAATAATTAAGATATATAAAAAATATTATTTTTTTTAATTAATATAATGAATTTAATGAATTTAGAGCAGACAGCGGATTTAATGGATTTAATGGATCTAAAAATTCATATAGCTCAATATGTTTATTATAATCTTTATTTTCATTTTGTGATATAAATTTATGTTTTGTATTATTATTAAAAATAATATAAATCAAAATAATAATAATAAATAAAACAAATATTATATAATAATTTAGTATACACATTATATATTTAATATATAAAAAAATTGAATAATATATTAAATAATATTTTAATTATAAATAAAAAAAAATGAGTGATATTGAAGAAGAAAATTTTAATGAACCTGTTGTTAAATATACAACTATTGGTAATTTAGAAAATGCAAAAAAAGCATTTTTTAATAGTGATTTTGAAACTTTTAAAAAAGAACTTACGAGTAAACCTTATAAATATTATAAATGTAATTATAAGTTTAATGATGATTATGAAGGTAGACCAACTTTTGTAGCAAGAAATCTTAATAATGGATTTGTTAAAGAGTTAGATGAATTTAGAAAATATTTTATGGTATGTTTTAGATGCGATGAAAAAGAACCAAATACTAAAAAATATAATTATACAAGTTTATGGATTGTAAATACAACTGATAATATTGAAAAAATTATTAGTAGTCGATATGATGATTTTGAATGGAATGAAATTACTATTGAAGATTCAAATAATAGTTTTTTTGATGAATTTAAAAAAACTGATGATATTTATATTTCAGAAGAATATTTACATTAGTTTATTTTTTTATATAAAAAATTGAAATAAAATAATATATAACTAATATTATTTTAATTTACTTTAAGTTAGATTTAATTAGAATGGCAAATAAAGAATATTTTAAATATTTTGCTGAATATTATGATTTTGAAAAATTATTGAATGATAATTTTCAACAAACTTCTTTTAATAATTTAATTAACGGAGATATAGTAAAAACAACTACAATGACATATTCACAAAAATATTTACTATATGATGATTATAAAGATTACAATACTACAAAAATGGGAGTATTAATTTATAAAAATAACGATGATCCTTCAAATAGTATATTATACATGTATAATTATGATACAAATAATTTTATTGAATCAAAACTATATTCAGATCCTGGAACTTCTGGATGTTTTTTTATTGAAAAATATAATAATATATAAAATTATAATGAAAATAATTGCACATCGAGGAGGTTCTTTGGAAAAACCTGAAAATACAATTGAATCAATAATATATAGTATTAATAATAATTTTGATGGATTAGAAATTGATATTCAATTTACAAAAGATAATATACCTATAATAATTCATAACCCGTATTTTGAAAATATAATTTTTGAAAACACATTATTTAATGATTTATTAAAAATTAAAAAAAAAATAATAAAATTAGAAACTGCATTAGAACTAATTAAAGGAAAAAAAATGACATTTTTTGAAATTAAAGGAACATATTCAAAAAATAAAATGGATATATTAAATGAAATGTTTATAAATTATGGTAATAATTATGGTTTTAATTTTTATTTAGCTTCATTTAATAGCTTATTTTTGGAAAATTGTGATATTAATATTAAAAAAATGTTTATAACTTTTAATATTTTACCAAAAAATATTTTTATAGAATTATATAATAAAATTAAATTTGAGTCAATATCTATGCAATATGATTTTATTGATTTAGATATATTAGATTTTTGTAAAAAAAATAATATATTTGTTTATGTCTGGACAATTAATCATTTTTATTATTATCAAAAATTTGAGTTATATTCAAAAGATAATATGATAGATGGTATAATTACAGATAGACCATTAACTTTTTATAATATATTTCATAATCAAGTAACTATTAATAATTTAAAATCTCAAATCAATACATCAAAAATAAAAATTAACAAACAAATAAAAAAAATACCAAAAATTAAAACTAAATAATTTAAAAAATATCTATTTTTTCTATTTTATTTTCTAATTCTTTTGGTAAAACATTTGTTACATCATCATATGTAATTGTTTCTTTTTCCAATAATAAATTTCCCAAATTTATTATGTATTCTTTGTTTTCTGATAAAGTTTGAAAAGTAAATTTTTCCAAGTCTTTTATAAAACTTTTAATTTTTGGAATTAATTCTTCAGAAATATTTTTATTAGATAATATTTCATAATTTATGGCACCTGAATTATAATCCATCCCCCATGAACAAAACCATTCTTTTGCTAATTTAGTTACTCTTTCAATATCATCATATGCTCCAGAAGAATAATTACCATACATAATTTTTTCTGCAACTCTGCCTCCAAGTAATACACACATTTGTGCAATTAAATAATCTTGTGTATATAATTTCTTATCATCTGGTTTTGATTGAGAGAATCCTAATGCATTTTCACCTCTTGGTAAAATTGATACTTTTATTGGATGATTTGTATGTTTAAGCATATATGACATAATAGCATGACCTGCTTCATGATATGATACTCTTTTTCTTTCATCTTCAGACATTTTTCTTTCGGGTTTTTCACGACCAATCATTACTTCGTCAATAGCTGTTTGTATATGATCCATATCTATTTTTTCTTTATTTTTTTGTATTGCATTTATTTTTGCCTGATTACAGATATTTGCAATATCGGCACCAGTTAACATTGATGTTAATTCGCCTATTTTTTCATAATTTATATTTTCATTTGGAACAGTTTTTAAATATAAATCAAACATTTTAATACGTTCTTCTTTATTTGGAGGATCAAAATATACTTTTTTATCAAATCTTCCAGATCTTAATAAAGCAGGATCTAAATTTCTAATTAAATTAGTTGCTCCAAAAACTATTATATTATCATCTTTTCCAAAACCATCAATTTCAACAAGTAATTGGTTTAATGTTGAATCTCTTTCCGAATCACCTCCATTACCGCTTCCATTTCTTTTTTTACCAACAGCATCTATTTCATCAATAAATATAATACACCCTTCTGGGTTTTTTCTCGCTTTTTTAAATAATTGACGAACACGTGATGCCCCTACTCCGACGTACATTTCAACAAATTCTGAACCACTCATATGAATAACAGGTATATTAATTTCTTTTGCAAGCGTTTTAACTAATAATGTTTTTCCAGTACCAGGAGGTCCAACTAATAATATTCCTTTCGGTAACTTTACATTCCATTTAATATATTTTTCTTTGTTCTTTATAAATTCAATATAATATTTAAGTTCTTTTTTTACACTCTCTAATCCAATAATACTATCTAATTTAATTTCTTCTTTTTCTTCAGGATATAATGGTTTAATAATAGGTTTTTCTGATTTGTTATTTTCTATTTTAAATTCGTATTTATTTGTTTCACCTAGTTGTTTTCTGCTAACACGTATTGAATAAATTATAGATAATATTATTAACATATAATAAAACATCATCAAAATTTGGAACATAAATTGTAAATCTAATTATAATTAATCTATAAAAAAAATTTTAATTATTATATAATATATCAATTATGAATACTCAAAGTATTTTAACTGGAATTGCTATATTAATTCTCTTATATGCAATTTACAGATATTATGAATCTGAAAATTTTGCTGAAATAAAGCATCACGAACCCAAACACCATGAATTAAAACATCATGAAGTAAAACATCACGTACCCAATCATCACGAAGGTAAAATGATACATCATTCTGAATTAAAACATCAAGAAACAATACCCGCAATAACATGTAGAAATATGACAACTGCATTTGATCAAGATGGTGGTGGTAATTCTGTATATTTGGATAGACAAAATGTATCATGTTGGAATAATGAAAACTTATCAGGATTTAGATTATTAAGAAATTATAATAGTGGCATGAATAAAATAAATTATAATTACAAATGTTGTAATCAATATGATAATCCGAATAAAGAATCACAATGGCAATGCTTGAATGATATTTGGTCCCCAATTAGAAAAAATAAAAATGGAGATATTGAATGTGCTTCTATTGATGGTAAAGATTGTTTATGGCAAAATAGTTTAAATGATTGTAAACAATTAATTAATAATATGCCTACAAATTTAGATCCTTTATCTTGCGGTGAAAAACATAAACAATATTATGGCGTAACTGGTTATGATTCAACTCCTCATTGGTGTTCACAAGGATATAATGAATTGGTAAGTCAAGGGTTATAAATTTATTTTTTTAAATTTATTAAATTTAATCGGAGTATATTTTTGTTTAATATTTTTATAATCATAATATTCTTGAAGATTAAATCTAATACTTATTAAATCAAAAATTTTTGGTATTTCCAATTCAATTATATTATCAATAAATAATATTAAATTATTTTCATAAATATCTAATAAATCCAAAACTTCTTTATCTTTTAATATAATACCTAAGATCATAAATTTAAGATAAATTTTATGATCTTTTTTTATATTTGATAATTTACGAAACTGACTATATGATGCAGGTAACTCTATTTTTTTTATATAATCTATCTTATTGTATCTCGATATCCATGTTTCTACTAAATTATATTTATAAACATCGTAATGATTGTAAACAGTGTTTTTAAAACTTGAAATATAACTTTCCATAAATTTAATTAAATAATTATAAATATCTACATATATATCTAAAAATTGTTTGTTTTCCTGATAACTATTAAGTGATTTTGATATTTCATTTGTATAATCAATTATGTTTTTATTGTCAATTAATAAATAATTAAAATAATTTTTAATAAGGTTTTTAAATCCATACCATAATAATTCTATATCATAATCCTCATTATTTTTGTTTAATTGATTTGCTTTATCAGGAATTAAATTAAACTCCATGTATATATTATTTATATAATATAATTATTTTTTATCATCTTTTTTAATATCAAAAAAACTTTTATTAGTAATATTTTCTTTTTTAATAAATATATCATGATTATTTTTATATTTTAATATGTCACTGTATTCTTCATTGGAATTTGTACAATAAGTTTCATTTTTTGATTCAAATACATCAATATTTAAAATTTTTTCTTTCTTTTCAGATGCTATTGGAGTAATTGAATTATAGCTACTTGTATTAAGTGGGAAATTGTCAGTATTTGACATTGTTTTATTATAAAAAATATTGTATTTTGTTTCATCATTAAGATCTAGATATTCTAATGCAAGATCATAATAAAATTTAATTGTTTGGTTAATTAAATTGAAAATTTTATTTTGTTCCAAAACTAATTTATCATATTGAAAGTACATTGTATTTGAAATTTTCTTTCTACCTATTTCACTATTTATAATATCAGTTATTAAGTTTAGTTTATTATTAAATTTATCTAAATAATCAGAAATTATTTTGTAATTGTTTATTAAATCATTTAATATATCTTTAAATTCAATGATTTTAATATTTTTTCTTTTAAATAAATTTTTGTCTAATTTTTTTTCAGTAAGTATATGCAAATCAAATAATATTGATTCTACATTTAATAATTGACTTTGTATAAAACAAAAATCTAAAAATAACCTATTAATAAATATACTAAAAACTTTTGTTTTGCTTTCAATTTGGTACTGAAACAATTCTTTTTTAAAATCAAAATTTGATATAATTAAACCTAAATCGCAAAATTTATCATTTTTTAAAACATTGTTTTTAGTAGTATTAACTACTTCTAGTTTCTTTTTGTATGTTTCAATACTATTAATAAATTCTGATAATATATTAAGTAATGGGGTTATATCATCAAATTGTTGTTCAGTCATGACTCTATATTATTATATAATTTTATATTTTTTAGAAACTAAATATATATAGATTATGAGTAAACGTGTTAAAAAAACAGACATAAATGGATGGAATGAAGAAGAAGAACGCATTTTAAAGGATTGGTCGGAAATTGCTACTTGTTATCATTGGTTGCATAGCAATTCGCATGAAAAATATTATAAAATTAACTTATTATTTGCAATTCCCGTTATAGTTATTTCAACAGTAACAGGAACAGCAAACTTTGCTATTGAAAGATTAGATGAACAAAGCAAAAGTGTTGCAAGTATGATTATTGGTGCTTTTAACATTATTGCTGCTATAATTTCAACTGTTGCACAATTTTTGAGAATATCCGAAATTAACGAAGGTCATCGTATTGCTACAATTAATTGGGATAAATTTGCAAGAAATATTAAAATTGAATTAGGAAAAAACCCTATTGATAGAAAATCTGCTTCAGATATGATTCGAATTTACAAAGAAGAATTTGACAGGTTAATTGAAATTTCACCTAAATTAAAACAAAATGTAATAAATGATTTTAATAAAACATTTAAAGATATTAAAATGTGTAAACCTGAAATTACAGGATATATTAAAGAAACTGAAATTTTTGATAGAAAAAAACTTGAATGGGAGGTTGAAGAAAATAAAAGTATTAATATTAAAGAAGAAATAGAAAAATTCAAAAGAATATATTTTGAATCAAATGGTAGATTCCCAAGTAATACTGAAATTAGTAACCATTTTCCAAGCCATAATATTTTATTTGATGAAAATGGTGATATAGCTTCAAATCTAATTTCTATATCAATTGATTCTACTCAAAGTATTTATAATGAATTGGATGATAAATAAGTTTTTTTATTATCTTCATCTAATTCATCTATTTTAATTGTTTCCAAAATAGTTAAAGAAGGTATGTGATCAAAATATAATTTTCTGTTTGTTTCATAAAATAGTAATTCTTTAATAATTTTGTTTTTAGATATATTATCAAAATTATCTAAATTTATATATTTTTCAATAAATTCGATTATAAAAGACGTAAATTTATTAATTATTTCAGTATTTGAATAGTATTTTGATAATTTATTAATAAATTGTTGTATTAATAATGTTAATATTCCAATAATTTTTTCAGGTTCCAAATTGACATTATCATAAATATGAGGATTATATTCTTTCATTTTTGTTGTAAAGTCAATAAATTGTTCTATATCGTTTTTTCTTATATTATAAAATGTTAAATATGATTTTTTTTTATTTTCTTCTGGTATTTCATCTGTATATATTATTTTAAAATAATGAATTATTTTATAAAGTTGAGGGTGTTTTGATATAGGGCTCATAAATTTATGATATTCTTGATATGTTACTTTTAATTCTAATTCCAAATAATTGTTAATATATTTATAATTATTTAGTATAAAATCATATTTATTCATGATTAAATCAATTGTTTCTTGTTGAGTTAATTTATAAGTTATATAATTATTATTTAATAGTAATAATATTTTATTATTTTCTATATATTCAGTGTTTTCAATACTTTCATTATTTTCCATATGTTTTATTAATATTTTAAATTCATCATAATTATTAACTACAATTTTTATCTTATTTTTTGGATCTTCTTTATTGCATGTTAATTGTGAATATTTAGAAAATAATGCACTAATATCTTTTTTATAATGAGATAAAATATTATAAATATTAAATTGATTACATATACTATTTTTACAAATATTATTAGTATTTGTATCTATATTTAATATTATTAATAATAATTTTTGTTCTTTATTCGTTAATTCTGTATCTAAGTTATCATTTATTGACGAACAATTATATATTACATTTATTATTTTATTTAGACTTTTTTCAAATGCATCGTATGTAATATATTCATAATTTATTTCTAGCAAATAATCAAGTATATTAGTATTATTATTATATTTGGTAATGTAATTTTTAATTATATTATTAAAATCATTCCATTTTTCATTTAATGTTTTTGAATAACTAATATTAAAATTATCAAATATTATTTCTAGAGATGTTTCCATAAAATATTTGATAAATTGTAATATATATGAAAAATCATTAACTTCTTTATCAAGTAAAATGTTTGAAATATAATATTTTGATTTAAATATATTATCAATATTAGTTACATTTTTGGAATTATATATATAAGTTTTTGTTTTATCTAAAGTATTTATAATTTCATTACCATTCATATCTATTATTGTAAAATTTTTATTATTATATAACAATAAATTTGTAACAATATTTACATAATTTGATAAATAATAATAAATATAATTATTTTTAGTATACAACATATGTACTACTGGATATAATTTATTATTTTTATATATATTATGCAATGACATGCTTTCACTTAATAATAATTCATTATTATGATAATTTGCAAAGTTTATATTAAAATATTCAAATAAATGTTTTTTATTTTCGTAGATAGTTTCTTGTAATGTATTTTGCATTTGTTCTTCTTGTTGTTCTTGTAATAATATTTTATCATACCTATTTGTTTTATATTTAGCAATTAAAGTATTTGCCAATATATTTAATGAATTGTTCTTGATTTCTAAATCGTTTAAAATAAAATCGTAATTACTATAATAAAATGTTTTTGGACTATTTGCAACAAAATTTTCTATTTGAGTTTTATAATATTGTATATTTGAATCTTTAATTTCTCTTCTTATATTTTGTATTAATCCTATTTTTTCTTTATCTTGATATTGTTTAATGTTTTGTTTATAAAGCCATTCTACTAAATCTTTTAAATTAGTTAAATTAATATATTCGCATGTTTTTTTACTAATAGCATATGATATTTGTTGTCCAAAATTTAATTTTCTTAATCTAAAAATACCTTGAGCTACATCTCTATAATTATTTTCTATATTAATTGTAACTAACCCTTTGGCACTTGGAATTAATTTAAAATCTTGTCCTGTTATATGACCATTATCAAAATAAATAAATCTATCATTTAATGGTACAATATTTTCATTAAATATTTTTATAGTGTCGTCGTCTTTTGTTATATATTTTTTTTTATGATCTTTATCTATAAATATAAAATATTTTTTTACTGATTTTTCCTGAATTTTTTTAATTACTTCATATGAAGATAAATTTATAAAATAAGAACCTACATCAATAAGTACATCATAATTATTATTAATTGTTTTGTCTATAATTTCAATATTGTTATTAATTATAAATATATCACTTCCTTCAAATTTATTAGTCAATCCTGATATTATTTTATTATCGTCTTCATTATATTTAATATTATATTCTAATTTATCTTTGTTTTCATATGGTAAATAAAAATATGGTGTTCCTGTAAATCCACTTGTATATTTTGAAAATCTCGGGCTTAATAAATCTAAAAATGAACAGTTTAGTACATCTTTATCTATCTTAATATATTCCATAAAATTAATTTTCAAATAATATTTAATGAAATCGTTATAAATTTTAATATTTTTGCTAATTTTTAAATTTTTAATTAAATTATCATAATTAAAATCAGCAATATCTATATTATTTATATTGTTATCTACATCATATAATGTTTTTAGCTGATTAAAGTATTTTATAAATTCCATTTGTTCTTCATTAACTTTACCTTTTGTTTTGTTTATAAAATCAACATATAAATTTTTAGTATAAGTTAAAAACCGCAAAATATCAAGATCTCTAAATTTAATTGAATTTTTTGATTTATAACTTAAATATGTTAACATAATTTTTATATAATAATTTGAAAATTCGCTAGATGAATTATTTGTTTTTGCAGGTATATCTAATGCTAAATATGGTATTGCTATATAATTATATATATGTGTTTCTTTATTATAATCATTTACTAAACCGTAATTAAGTCTATGTTTTAATTTAAGTACTAATGGCAATAAGTCTTTAAAAATTGTTTTAATAAAATATATATTCGGAATATTTATTATTGTATTTTCAGAAATGTCGCTAAATATATTTTTATTACTAAATAATAAATCTTCATATTTTCTATTTATTAATACTTGTTCTTCTAATGGTAAATATTCTCTTATTAATTCAACAAATTTATCTTTATGATATTCTAATAATTTATTATATGATTCTTCTTTAATTAATACAATATTGGGATTTGTTTCAATAAATTCAAGTATTTTAGCTTCATAATTAGTTTCTATAATTATATCCAATAATTTATAAATAAAATTAATTTTACTTAATAAATTATCCGGAATTAATTTATTTCCAATAGGAAAATTAGTTTCGGATTTTAATGTATCATTCACTAAATCTACTTCATCAATTATTATATATGCTGAATCTTTTATTATTTTATAATCAACTGATTGTTTTTCTATATTGTTTAATAAATATGATTTATATGAACTATCTGACATTATGTAAATTTTATTGTTTTCAAATTTAATTTTTGAAATATCAGTATTTCTATCTATATCATATATAATTACATCAATATTTAATAAGTATTTAATATTTGTTATTAAAATATTATAACTTTGATTAACTAATGATTCTGGTAAAATATTTATAATGAATTTATCATTTGTATTATTAATTAGTTTTATGTTTAGTAATGGATTTACAACAGATGTTTTTCCTGCTCCCATTAATAATTGATGGAAATATCTATTTTCAGGTGTACTAGTAAATTGATTATAAATATTGTTTACAAGATCATTTTGTTCTTCTTTAATATAATAACCAAATATTGTTTCGTAAATATGAACATAATTACTTTCTTTTTTATCAGTATGATATGATTTTAATTGTATAAGTTTTCTTGATATATCTTTTAGTATAATTTCTTTATCGTTTGTTTCTTGAGTTATATCAAATTCATCATATAAATTTATAATATCATTTATCGGTTTAATTAATTTTAAAAATGAATTTGTCATAATTGATATTATTTTATTACGAACATCGCAAATTTCAAACGATAAAGTATTAATTTCTTTAGTTAGTTTTTTTTCTAAAATATCTAAAATATTAATAAAATATTTTTTACTAAAATGTTGTATGTCAATTAATTCTTCTTGTTTATTTTTTTCAATATAATTATTTAAAATTTTATTAAATGAATAATCATAATCAAATAAATTTGTTGTATCGATATTTAAATATATACTATCTTTTTTTGTTAAATCCAAATTTATTTTTCTTGAATTATAACAATATTCTTCGTTAATATTAGTAAACTTAATTGGTTCTAATTTGATTATTTTATAATCGGATCCTAATGAATTTATAATAATTTCACGAGTTTTATTTGTGTAAATTTCATTTATATTAAAAAAATCATTAAAATAATCATATTGATTAATTAAATTATTAATATTATCTTTTATTAAAAATTGGGCTTTTATTATATTTACAAATGGAGTATTTAATTCAATTTCATTAACAAAATCATATAATTTAAATTCATATTTTGCAAAATATTTTCTATTTTTATAAAATGAATTAATTATATTTAATAAATTATAATATTCATTTATTTTATTAAAAAATATATATGTATAACATAAAGTAATAATTGATTCAATATCATTAATATTTATATCTAAATATAACATATTTGGATTAATATCAAAAATATAATATTTAAAAGTTTCATTTAATTCAAATTGTTCTTTATATAATGAATATATTTTCCAAAATTCATTAGTTTTTTTATATTTCGGTTGATTATTTTCATTATTATAAATGTGATTAAAAAGTAATATTTTGTATTTTAAATTATCTTTTACAACTAAAATATTATTTGTTCCATAAATCCATCTATATAAATAATATTTATTTGAAAAATCTGTTATTATTTCATAATTATTATTTATTTTAAAGTTATTATTTGAATAATCTATTATTACATTATATCTTGTTAATTCTATTTTATCATCAAATATATTTAAATACATTTTATTTTCAAATGATAAATAGTTATTTATAAATGTTAAAATATTTGAACTAATATCTGTATAATTAATTAATTTTTTATCATTAATTAAAATTTCATCTGTTATTAAATTAATTGTATAATTTTGAAATGTTAATATATCGTTTTCATATACATATTCTTTATTGTTAAAAACATCAAAATTTTTATATTTATTAAATATATTTAGTAAATTATTAAAAATTTTATATAAAAGTTCTTCATTATAAAAATATATTTTTACTATTATATTAATATCCTGATCTAAGTAACAAAAATTAAAAAGATATTTATTGTCATTTTTATAAAAAAAATTATCAAATTTTATAAAATATTTTTTATTTGCATATATTATTTTATTTTTTATTAGAATTTCATCGATTATATCTTCATTATTTAAAAGTATTAACGATAAATAAGTAAAATCATTATATGTTTTTTCTAATTTTAAATAATTATTGTAAATTATATGAAAATCATTATTATATTTTTTGTTTTCATCATTACTATATCCAACAGATAAATTATAATTGTTTGAAAATTTATAATATCGGATTAAATCATAATTATTATTATTAATAATTTCCAATTCATTGAATTTTAAAATTAGTCTGTTTATATTTTTTATACGAGAATTTATATTAGTTTCAATCAATAGACTAATTACTAAAGAATTAATTTCATAATTATTAACAATATTTTTTATTTTTTCTCTGATTATTTCTTTATTATCATCGTTATAATAATACATTTCGCAATATATTGTTAAATTTTTTATCAACGACTCGACATTATCTTTTTTTAAACTATTATCTTTTTCTAAAATATCAAGTATATTATTAATTGTATCATATATTTTATTATTATAATCTTTTAACACATTGTCAAATTCATTAAACCCTATTATTGAATCTTTTTTGTGAATGAATAATGATCTATTTTCATTATGACTATATCCATAGTCATCTTCATATTTTGCAGATATAAATGTATTAATATCAATTAAAACATCATCATATTTTTCTAAATTAATATATTTATAACCATTTGAATTAATTTTCATTAAATAATTTATAAAAGAAAAATAATTCGAAATTAATGGTTGATTATCATTTACATTCACTTCATTTTTATAAAATAAAACTAATAAATTATAAATTGCATACATATTGTAATTTGTTTCATTTTTAATATTTTTGTAATTTATATATTCTTTTTTAATTTCATAAGAATATTCACAATCTATTTTATTGTAATTTAAAAAATTATTCACATCATCGTAATCTAATTCATTCATATAATATGTATTTTTCATTGTTATTTTTTTATCAATCCAATCAAAATTTATTTTTTTAAAATATATTGGATATGCTTCTTTTTTTAAATATCCAAAATATGAATTGAAAATTTCAAAATTAATATATAAAAATAAAACAATAGAAGAATAATATAAATTTTTCATATCAATATTGGTATTATGAATTTTTTTTAATATATTAAATTGATTAAAAATATTAGTTAGTAATTCACAAATTTTAATTATATTATCTTTATTATTTTCACCACCGCCATAATTTAAATAATCCTCATTATCACTATCATAACTATAGTTTTTAAATTCGTATTTATATTGATCATGATCATAATTATAAGTAAAATTATACTCTAATGAATTATAAATTTCATACAATATTTTTTTTAGTTTTATTGAATAATAAATTTGTTTAAATAAATTATTATTTGTAGTATCTTTTGAATTAATTTGTTCTAGAATAATATTAAAATTATTTAAAAAACTAATAAATTCATCATTATTTGTAATTTTAAATTCATCAATTATTTTAAAATCAATTAAATGGTTTTTTGGTAATTTGATTTTATCCGTTAAATCTAATTCTGGTAATTTTAATAAATTCTCATTATTTAAATAATTAAAATCAATATAATTTTCTAAATTTAAGTTTAATTTATCTATTTCATCTAAAATAATTATATTTGTAGTTTCTTTTTTAAATTTATTGACTATTATCTTAATAATACCAATTAATTCAACATATTCATTATAATAATTTTTACTATATTCATTATGACAACTATTTTTTAAATTTATATTTTTTATAATTCTTGAAAAAATTAATAATGATGAAATCATTTGAAATTCTTTAAATTTGTCTAAACTATCATTTATATTAAACCCGCATATTTCAATATAATATGGAATCATATGATATAATAAAGCTCTGCCTGTACAATTACCAGTAGCTTGGTCCTTTATATAAATAATATTATCTTTCTCTACATAATTGCATAAATATTCGTTTGATGAATAATTGTCATTTTTAAAAATTGGTAAAATTAAAACTGTATAAATTTCTTTTAGTGTTTTTTTATTCCGATAATTTCCATAATAATTATTAATTGAATCCAATATTTTTTTAACAGTTTTTAAATTTGTATCTTTTTTAATCAAAAAACATCCATATAATTTTTTTGTTTCATCAAAAGTATGCATATTTATACCACTACCTGAATTAAAAAAATATATGTTATATAATCCAGAATTAGTTTTAACAAAAGATAAACTAAATGCATGTTCTAAACTTTTTAAATAAATAATAAAAAAATTTAATTTATCATATTTATTTAAAATATCACTAATAGTATTTTCTTTAATTTCAATATATTCATCAGTTAATTCGTCTTTTTTATAAATACTATCGCAATAAAATATATTATCTAAATACATATTTTTAAAATTTTTATCCAAATAACCATTTAATAATTTTTCTTCGTATAAATTATCAAACATTTTATTAGTATATTCATATATTTCCTCAAAATTACTACCAGTTGCATCATAAATATTATCAAATGCTAAAAATTTTTCTGCTATATTTAATATTTCCATATAATATATATTACAGAATATATATTATATTTTTAATTTCATTTTCTAAATGATTAATGTCTTTATCATTAATAATTTTGTAATCATATGGTATTTCATCTATATATGATTCTGATGTATGTGTATCATTAATTGAATTATTTATACTAGGACGTTCTATTTTAATTATAATGCCTCCAAGTTTTTTTATTGATTCCACTTCATTTAAAAATCTAACATCGGTAATAACAATTTTTTCATTATTATTATCCTTAATTTGTTTTTCTACTGATTTAATCCAAATATCTTCTCCAATGTTTTGAAATTCTTTACCTAATTGATCTCTCATTAAATTAGTACCAATATATTGTAATAATATTCTTGGACTAATCCCCCAAAATTCATCAGGTATCTCTTTAAGATTTCCATATAATTGTTCATCTGTAAATCCAAAAATATGACGACATGCTTCTTTTAAATTATCAGCATATGCTAATCTTTTATATTCATATTTTTCAATTAATATATTCCCTAATGTATCTTTACCATTATATTTTTTACCAGTTATTCCAATAATTTTTACCATTTTATTTTTAATATTTATTTAAATTATTAAAATTAAATCAATTTTTTTAAAATGTGATATATGTTATAATATCGACGTTTTTAATTATATCATCGTCATCTAAAATAATACAATTATATAATTCATTATAATTATCGTGTGGATTTTGCAAGTACCATTTATTGTCTATAATTGTTAATAAAGCATATGCATGATTTTTAATAAGTTTGGTTGTATCGTTTTTTGATTCAATTACACAACATATATTATTATGCGAATTTTTAAATTTCTCAAGTGTCCTTTTATTTAATCCATAACTATATATTTTATGTATATATTTATCTGTAAATAATGAAAATGCTTTATATGCATAACTTCCCTTTGTTAATTTAGTAAATTTATGTATAGCTTTTTCTATAATTGGACCCCATATATAATTGGTATCTGGGCACAAATTAAACAATTCAGGTATATTTGATTTATTGCCACAGAAAACTAATTGTTGTTTATTATTGATGTCCGTGTAAATTTTAAACTTAGGATTGATATTTATATAATTTAATTTTTTTGTTTCATCATAAAGTTTAATAATATATGTGCCAGTTTTTTCATCTATAATAAACATTTTCTTTAATATATCTTTACCATTTTTGTTTATTGATAATGCTAATAATGTCGATATTAGCCAACAATCTCCTATTTTACCTTGATTAATATAAAATGGTATAAAGTCTGGGTAATTATTTGAAAATAATTTTATTGACATTAATTTAATAATATTATTTTTTATTTAAGCAAATTGTGTTTATATTAAACAATTATCAAATTGATTTATGATATATTTATTTAATTCATTATCTGATGTATTTTCATATTTAATTATGATTGTTTTAAAAAACAAAAATTCATATAATCCTAGTATAATTATCATAAAAATATTATCAATAATGATTTTGAATAATTTAATTTTTAGCTTAAAATAATAATTGATTGCTAATAATAATATATTTATAGCACATATTATCCCAAAATAAGTCCATGCTAATGTTACTAATTTATGATTATATTCAATACGATTTATATAAGAATTTTGCGATTGTATATCAATATCTGTTATATTTACTAAATTATTAAATATTTTAGTAAAATATACTTTTTGTGTATTATTCAGACTTAAACACGAATTAGGTATTTTATTAGTAAAATCATTAATTAAACCTGTTAGTGCATTATTTTCATATTGTGACACAATATTAAAGAAAAAAAATATTTCAAATACTGAAATTAAAGATAAATGAAACATAAACATAATAAATCTTTTTAATAAATAAAATAGTTTATTTGATTTTTTTTTATTTTCTATATTTTCTTTTATAGGCGGATTTTTAATTAATGGTATTTCTAAATCATTTGATGTATTATCTTTAATATATTGTATACAACTTTCAGAATATGAATATTGTCTATATAAATTATTTATTGAATTATTAGAAGAAATTTTATTCATTACAATAATAAATTAATTTTTATTTAATAAAAAAACACTTACATTATTTATTTCTAAATTTTTTATAATCTTATATTTTTTACTTAATATTTTATAATCATTTAAAAAACTTTTATAATTACATGAAATTATAAAAATTAATTCTGCATTTATTTTATTTATCTGTGTACTTAAATTATTTTTTAATCCAGATTTACTTGTATTACAAATAATAATTGGGTTATTTATATTTAAGTCATAGTTATATTTGTCATAATTTATATGATTAATTATTTTTGTATTATATATATTTGAATATGAGTTATATATTGTATCATCAATAATACTTTCAAAATCAGAATAAGCATATAAATTATTTGATTTAATTAATTTACAAAATCCATACATTTCTCCACCAAATAAAATTAAATTATCAATAAATTTTGGAATATTTTCAAGAATAAATTGATATAAATATTTTTTAATTATATCATCATTTTGATGAAAACTATTAAATTGTCTTTTAATATTAATTGAATTTAAATTATCTATATATTTATCATTTTTATATATTATATTATTAATTTCAAGATATACAATATTACTATATGTTAGTATATATTCAGCTAATTCTATTTGATTTATATTATCAACATTCGCTATTTTTATACCAGTATTAATGTCATTAGATTGTATTTCCAAATTAAAATTTATATTTTTTATTTTATCAAATTTTAATAAAAATTGAATAAACTTTTTTATTGATAAATTAATTATATTATCAATATTATGTATATCATTATATGTAGTTGATATTTTATTTCTAGAAGATGTCTCAAATATATATTTCTTTAGGTAACGATTGTTCAATTGCTTATCAATTGCAAAAGCATAATCTTCGTCACTATGCATTTCCATTTGATTGGATTAAATCCAATAATATTGATGATATTATTTATTTACTTAATAATAATTTTCAATTTTTTGCAGAAAAAGAACATTTCAAAATTGTTAAAAATTCTGATAAATTTCCATTATTAGATGAAAAATGGGATGATAATATTAATAATAATATTATTATTAAACATCAATTATATAATTTTACATTTCCTCATGAAATTAATTATATTAATGATAAAAATGAAATAAATAATCAAATTGAAAATATGTGTGCAAAATATAAAAAGCGTATTAAACGGTTTTATGATATTTTAAAAGATGATGGAATTAAAAAAAAATTTATTCGAATTACTCATAAAAAAGAAATTCCTGATCTTTTTGAAAAATGTATAGGAAAAATTTGTAATAACTTTGAAGTACAAATTATTTTTATAGATAAAAAAACTAAATTTAGTTCTTGGAAAAAAGATGAATTGGATTGGAATAATATTTTTAATTAATTATGAATATATATATGTAAACTTATTGTATCTTGTAATGCAATTGTTCTATATTCCATATTATATGTATTAATTGTTATATCATTATTTTTTATTATTTGATTATTATATAATTTTAATTGATTATTAATATTTTTAAAATTTTCTCGCAGTAAACAACCTTCTAAAATTTTCATATAAGATTTTTTATCACAATTATTTTTAATTTCCGTAGAGTACCCTTTTTTCCAACATTTTAATACTATATCGCATATATTATTTTGTTCAAGATATATTTGTTTATATTTTTTATCATCATATGAAACAATATCCAAATAATCTTTCATATTATAATCACCTAATAATTGTAAAATATTATTATCATTTAGATCATTATTTATAGTATTAATTAAATCATTCATAATTATCATTTATATATAATAATATATCTTCACAATTTATTTTTTCATAATTATCGAATATAAAATTTATTAATTTGGTGTATTTGCATTTTTTATCAATATAAAATATTTTGTTTATGTAATTATCATAACAATTAAAAGGTTCATTTGTATAAAGATATTTATAAAATAATATTCCAATCGACCAAATATCAATGTATATATCTATTAACTTTAAATTAGAAGGATATTTATAATAATTGCCAAATTTGTCATCTAAAACTAAATTATTATTTTTATATTCGGCACATTCAAAATCAATTATTTTAAAATTTTTACTAGCGTAATTATAAATAAAATTATTTGCATGAATATCTAAATGTATTAAATTATTTTTATGTAAATCATTTATTGCAAAAAGTATATTTTTTAAATATATTATTGGATCTGTAATATCATAATTGTTATTATTAACATATTCCATTAAATAATATATGTATGGTGTTTCAATAAAATAATCATAAATTTGTATAATATATTTTGATTTATTTATTTTATTTAAAATTTCAAACTCATTTTTTTTATCAAAATATGCTTTTTTTAATATATAAATGTCATTATTTATAACTATTTTATAAATTTTGTTAAGATTATTACTTATTATTTTTTGCTCAAAATTGTTAATTTGAAAATTATTATATTTTTCTGTAATAAAAGTAAAATTTTTAATTATATCAATAGTAATTTTCATTTTTATATTTTAAAAATAAATAAAAATATAAAAAGTATAAAAAAAATTCCAACCATTTACTTAGATAAACATTCTTTATAAATATTTTCTTTTTCTAAACACATTTCAGAATTGTTATTTTGTATACATGATACAAATACATTCTTTTCATTTGTACATTTTTCATAAATTTGTTTTATTGGATTATCTGTACTTCCTCCAAAAATGCTTTTTGCAATTGATGTTCCGATCCCCCATCCAAATCCACTAGCAATACCATCTTTTATACTTGCTCCAATAGAAGGAGTTTGGTTCACAGGTGTTGGATAAAATACATTTTTTGAAGGTATGATAGTTTTAGATGAACTTGAAGGTTTATATGAACTTGGTGAACTATTTCTTGGCATTTTTCTATATTATTTAATAATATAAATAAAAAATCAAATTTTTATGTAAAAAAAGTAATAAAATAATATTTATATATATTAATTAATCATGAATGAAATAAAATTAAATGAATGTAATAATGAACAAATAAATTTTATAAAAAGTAATTTGAAAAATTGCAGTTTAATAGGTATACCAGGAGGCGGTAAAACAACTACTATAATTAAAAAAATACTATATCATATAATAAATAATGAAATATCAAAAAAAGATTTTCTTATTATTACATTCAGTAGAAAGGCATGTAGAGATTTTATAGAAAGAGGAGATAATTTAATAAAAGATATATTTAATAAAAATAATGTAAAAACATTACATTCATTAGCAGGTACAATAATTAATAAACTTGATAATTCAAAATCAGAATCAATTGAAATAGTTATATGTAAAGCTTTAAATTATATAAATGAATATTCTTTTGAAGAATTAAAAAAAATAAAATGTTTACGTAATTTAAAATTAATTATCATAGATGAAGCACAAGATATTTCAGAAATACAATATAATTTAGCAAAAAAAATAGCAGAAAAACTTAATTCTACGCTGATTTTAGTAGGCGATCCTAATCAAAATATTTATCAATTTCAAAATGGTACTGATAAATTTTTATTAGAACATTCTAAAAATAAATTTTATTTAACGCAAAATTATAGATCAACTCCTGAAATTGTAGATTTAATTAATTCCATGAAACCTTGGAAAAATTTAGTACCTGATATTATATCAACAAGAAATAAGTCAGGTAAAAAACCAATTATATATTCTACAAATTTAAAAATGATAATAAACCATATGATGGAAACTATTGATGAATATATTAAAGAAGGCATTGATTTGAAAGATATTGCAATTATAGGTCCTGTTAAAAAATCAAAAGAAAATAATTTGGGTAAATTTAATAATATTGGATTACAATATTTTGTAAATTATTTTGAAGATAATAAAATTAAATATGTTAAACATTATACTGAAACTACTAGTGATTGTGAAATAGTAAATACTAAATCATATCAAAAAGAAGGACATATTAATTTATATACAATACACGGATCTAAAGGATTGGAATTTAAAAAAGTTTTTCTATTAAATTTTCATACAAGTACATATGGAAGAAATCCTACATCAAAAGATTATAATAATTTTCGTTATTTATGGTATGTTGGTTTAAGTAGGGCTTGCGATGATATGATTATTTATACTGATGTAAATAAAAACGTTTGGTATGAATTAGCAAAATGTAATACACAATTTTATAAATTAATGGGAAAACAAATTAAATTTATTGAACCTATATTTGAAAAAAAAACAAAACGCCCAAGTGCAATTACCGAATTATTAAAAACAAAAGAAATATTTACTGAAGAGACTATTTTAGATCTAAAAGAGTATTTAAATTTTGAAATCAAAGAAGAAAAAATATTTAAAGATAAAGATTATGATAATGAAATTATAAATTTTGAGGAATACTCTAGTTTATATGGTAAATTTATTGAACAAATTTTTGAATATTTTTATTGTGAAAAATTTAATAAAGTGTATATGTTTGCACAATTATCAAAACAATATATTTCTAATAGGATATGTTTAAGTAAAAAATTTAGACCATATATTTCCACATTTTTAGCAAAAATAGGAAAAACACCTATACAATTAATAGAATTGGAATTTGTAAATGAAATTAAAAATGATTTTGATATTAATGATAAAGAGATTTATGAGGAAATATTATTAAAATTAAAAGAAAAAAATATGGATGTTTTTTCTATATATATACCAAATGAATTAGTATATGATAATCCAGATGAAATTTTACAAATAATTAATAATATTGAAAAAAAACAAAATATTATTTATAATTTATTTTTATTAAATTTGTATTTTTATCAATATAATAATGAAGCAAAGTATTTATGGAAACAAAAAGAAGATATATATGAAAAATTTAAAAGTGTAGATTATATTATAGAAAATATTAAAAATTATGTAAATAGTTTTGAAGATAGTGATTTAGTTTTTCAGTTACCAATTTCTTCAAAATATTTAAATGATTTTGTAGGTATAATTGATTGTTATGATAAACAAAATAAAAACATAATTGAATTAAAATTTGTTAAAAATACAAGTATTGTACATTTTTTACAAGTATTTTTTTATAATATAATTAAAAATAATAACATAAAAAATTTAGAAACTATGACATTAATTAATTTTTATGAAGGTATTAAGTACACCATAAAAATAAAAAAAAATATTAAATATTTTGATTTATTACTAAAATTAAGTAAAATATTAAAAACACCTATTAAAAATTTAGTTATAATGTACGATTTAGAAACAACTGGATTAATTGAAGATGATAAATATCCTGAAATTATAGATAGGTATTTTTATGAATTAAACTTTGAAGAATGTATAGATGAAGGTTTAGTTAAATGTGATATTAAATTACCATCATTTATAACTGAACTAACTGGAATAACAGATGGAATTTTGGAAAAAGAGGGAGATAAAAAAAAACATTTTTTCTCTAATTTTATAGAATTAAATTCATATTTTGAATATCCTACATATATTGCACATAATGGTAATCATTTTGATCATAAAATACTTACTTATTATGAATTATTAAATTATAATAATGTAAAATTTTTAGATAGTAGGCAAATAATTATAAACTTTACAAAAAATTTTAATAAAGAAATCAAAGGTAAATTAACAGATATGTATAAATTAATATTAAATAAAGAACCTGAAAATGCACATAGAGCAAAAGATGATGTGATAATGGTTATAGAAATTTTTGATAAATTAAATATTAAAAATAAAATGAATTTTTAAAAAAATATTATTAATATAATATATAATATGAAAAGTTTGATTTTGGTTGAAAAAAATATACCCGATCTAGGTATATTTTTAAGTAGTATTAAAGAAGATCATAAGTTTATTATTTATGATGAAAATACTACAATTAATTCAGTATTAAGTGAATTTAATACTGAAATTTCTAATTTATGTTTTGCATACCATTTTCCAGGTTATTTTAGATTACCTTTTTTTGAGGATAAAAATGAAAATCAAGAAAGTGTTGTAAGAAGTGAATATTTTTATTTTTCAAATAAAATAATAGAATTATTTAAAATATTAAAAAATATTAATAGTGATATATCAATTGATTTATTATCTTGTAATTTAAATGATAAATTTTTTATTGAAGAAATAAAAAAAATAGAATTAGATTTAGATATATCAATTAGATATTCATTAGATTTAACTGGTAATAGAGAAGGAAATTGGATTTTAGAAAGTCATAATATAGATATTAAAGACTATTATTTTAATGAAAATATTGTTAATTGGAATAATGTATTAGCATACACTGAATTAACAATTTCTGATTTATCTAATAATTTTCCAGAAATATTTAGAGTAAATGGAAATACATGTTATTTATTAAAAGATATTTATTTAGATGATTTGTCATCATCTTCATATAGATGGTCGAATGATAGTTATTATATAAGATTAAATAATAATCAAGTATTTGATGGGTCAGGATATAAAATTTCAATTAATTGGGAAACATCTGGTTTATTTAAAAGTTTTGCAGATTCATCAACAAATTTTTGCGAAGTTAAAAATTTAGGGGTTATTTGTAAATATGGTATTAAAGCAAACGGAGGTGCTGTATTTTTACAAGAATCAAGTAATTTTCAAGTATCTGGATGTTATTCAAATGGTAATATTAACCCAAATGCTGGTGGTATTTGTGGTAAAAATTGTGGTAATAATGGTATTATTAATATTTTTAATTGTTATAGTATCGGTAATATCTATAATAATGCTGGAGGTATAATTGGTTATAATGCAGGTAATAATGGTACTATTAATATTTCAGGATGTTATACTAGTGGAAATATAATTGAATATAATGCAAGTGGTATTATAGCAAACAATGCAGGTAATAATGGTACTGTTAATATTAGTAATTGTTATACTACTGGAAATATTATAAATTCTGATTGTGCAGGTATACTTGGTGGTTATTCAGGAGATAACGGTATTGTAGTAATTTCAAATTGTTATACTACTGGTCAAATTTCAGGATACAATTCATCTGGTATTTGTGGTAATTATTGTTTATCATCTTATAATAAAAATTCCATATTAGTTATTCAAAATTGTTATGCAACTGGATTATTAAGTAGTAACGCTGTTGGTATATTAGGTATTGGTTGGGGAGAAGGAACTATTGGAACAAAAATTTGGATTTTAAATTGTTATGCAAATGGTAAAATGATTAATTCAACTTATTCTACAAATGGAATATTATATTTAGATTCATCTAGTAATCCTGTTAATAATACTACTATTTATAATGATGCTATTAATACTTCAAATCTTAATTTAATAAAAAATCAATTAAATACTAATAATCAAATTGAATTTTATCTTAACGATTTGTCATTAAATGTTACTAAATGGAATACAAATAACTGGATTATTCCAAGCACTGATGCATCTTCATTAGATATATATCCTCGTCTAAAAACTTTTACTGAATCTCCTTGGTTTGGAGGTAATCAATATGATAGATATAGATATTATAATGATGAAAAATATCCTACTTTATTTAAGAATATTATCCCATACAAATTTAAACTTAATTATATTAATGATGATGGAAGATTTACACCACGAATTAAAACTTATGTTAATCAAGGTATTCAAATTTTAGAAAATATAATTTATGAATCAAAAAATTTACGTTTAATAGATCCATCATATGATATGATTATAAATTTTAAATTAGAAGATTATTCTGATAATAATTTATTAGGATTTGGTAGACCTACAAGATGGAGTGATATTAGTAGTAATTATTTCCCAATTGAACAAGAATTAAAAATAAATAGTAGTAAAATAAATTTATATATTAATTCAAACTCGTTTTTAATTAATAATTATGCTAATAGTATTAATGTAAGTTATTTAACTATGTTATTTATACAAGAAGTTTTACGTGGTATGGGTATATTATATGGAAATTGGAAAAATTATTTTGATAATACAAATAGTTGGTATATTAGCAATAATAGCGCTATTTCATATAATAAAATAACAGGAAAAAAATTATATAGATTACCTGTAAAATATTATAATATTAATGGAAATAAATATTTTTATTTAATGGATACAATTGATAATAGTTATAATAGTTTTAATTATCAAGATGGCAGAGGTAACTTATTCCATCCTACATTATCTGCAGAATTATTATCAAGCAATACAGAAATATATGATACAAATTTAAGAAATGCAACAATTTCTAATTTAACTCTTAGTATTATTGAAGATTATGGATATACTATTAATTATGCAAATAAATATTCAGGTCAATATCCTACAAATAAAATACAAAAAGAAATTTTATCTGATAATCAAAAATATGGTTTAGTTGATATGATTTCTGATTTTACACCAGGAAATTTATTAAATAATGTATCTAATTATAATAATTTTAGTGAAATATATTTAACTGGATTAAATAAAATAACTGAAAATATTAGTTTTGGTGAAAATATTGTAAGTATTGGTTTTGATAATTTTATTGATGTTTATGATTTAAAAATAAATAATATTTATAAATTTTTCACTGATAATTATTACGAATATCTAATTATTACTGATTTAAGTAATATAATTATTTCTGCAGCTTCATTAATAGACGGTGAAATTAATACCCCTTTATATTACAGAGCAAATATGACAAAAATACGCATTCATCGTCGTAATTTAGATGGGTCGATACCAACTGATTATAGATCTATTTATGTAAAATTAATTGAAACTGCTAATAATAATGATTATTGTCTATCCGCTGCAAGATATTTAACAGGGTTATTTGTAAAATCATTGACTATAAATGAAGGTAATATTTATGATTTAAGTAATAATATTTTTAATAATGTAACTGATACTACAATTGGAAGAAATTATTTAGATGTTAGTTCACAAAATATTCAATTGGAAAAATATAAAAATTATAATATGAGAATTACACCCGGGTCTACTAATTATATAGGGCAATATACATTATCAGTTTATGCTGATTTTAATAACGATAAACAATTTAATGAAAGTTCCGAATTAATATATACTAAAAGCTATATTTCTACTCCATATGTAGATATTAGTTTTAATATTCCAGATAATGTAATTGTCAATTCAAACTATAGATTAAGAGTTATAATTAGTGAATATCCAAGTGATTATCAAAATCAAAAAATGTTTTCATGTGGAATGTATTATTATGGAGAAACACAAGATTTTAACATTAGAGTTAATCCATCTATTCCAATATCATATAATTATAATAAAACTGCTTTTAAAAATACTCCAATAAAAATATTATTAAAAGGATATGATAGAGATATAACACAATTAACATATAGAATAACAAATAATCCAACTTATGGTACTTTAACAGATTTATCATATAATGTTATTTTATATACACCAAGTAACGAATTATTAACAACTGATACATTTAAATATGTATGTAATAATGGTTTACATGATAGCAGTGAAGGTATTGTAACCATAAATTTTAGAACATTAATCGATCAAGAACAAAATTTATTATTAGAATTAAATAATTTAACAACAAGTAATAATATAAAACAATATATTAAAAATGATATTAAAACTATAATTCCAAGTAATGAATTTAATATTAATACAAATATAATAACAAATTTATTCAATAAATATAAAACAAATGCAACTATTGATGTAAGTGGCGAAACATTAAATATAACAAAAGAAATTAAATATATTATTTATAATGTTATAAGAAGTGAAATTATCTTAAATAATTTAGATAATTATGATGTAAATACTAATAAAAATATATTATTTACTTCATTTACACAATTAACAGATAAAGAAACTATTTTAAATAAAAATATCCAACTTAACATTTTAGATCCAAGTTTATCATATCTCAATAAAGTTATAGATATTACAAATATTGATTTAACAAAAAAATTATTGTATACACCATTAAATGATAATGAATCATTTACATTACGAAATAATAATGTTGATTATAAATTAACATACAAATATGATAGTACTAAACCATATATTTATATTAATGATTTAAGTAGTAATAAAAAATATTTACATGATAGTTTTTCAATTAATAATAAAAATGTTATAGTATTTGGATATGAAGGATTATTGTTAGGTGATTTAGTATCTACAACTGTTTTTATTGGCGACAATGTTTCCACTAATGATATCTGGGGACAAATTGCTCCATATGGTAAAAATTATTTGTATGGTAAAACACAATTAATTTACTTAAATTCCGAATTGACTAATACAAAATTAAATCAGGGTTATATTAAAAATTTGGGATTTAATGTAGTAGGCTCTCCTTATTATTTTGGTGGATCAACAATACAAAGTTTAATTATTAACATTAAATTAATTAATAATAATAATATAAATGATACTACAAATGCTGTTAATTCTACTCAAGTATTAAATGTAAATAATTATACAATAAATTCTAGCTGGAATATTCATAATTTTACAACTCCTTTTTATTATGATGGTAGTTCAAATATTTTTGTGGAAGTAATATATTCAACTACTATGCCACAATCACCTGTCATACCAGTTTTTAAGACAAACCAAAATAATTTATATGCAAAAAATATAAATAGTAATGATAATTTCGTAAGTAGTTTTAATAATTTAAATGAATGGAATCGTCCAAATATACAATTTACTTTAACAGAAGCTTCATTAGTAACACCTACAGTTACTAAATTAACAACACCAGCATTAAATGCAATTTCAAGAAATGTTAATACATTAAACTTATCATGGAATCGTATTACAAATGCAAGTACATATTTAATTACTAGATATTATGATAACTCAAATAATGCCAATACAACATTTACTACAACAGATATTTCTTTTAATGATACTACATGGGATACAACTAAAACTATTGTTTCTTATACTGTTAAAGCAAAACCAAGTAGCAATTTATATTTAGATAGTGACGAATCTACTAGACAAACTTATAGTATTCCTACTTTAACAACACCTGTATTAAATGCAATTTCAAGAATTGCAAATGTATTAAATTTATCATGGAATCGTATTACAAACGCAACTACATATTTAATTACCAGATATTATGATAATTCAAATATTGCTAATACAACATTTACTACAACAGATATTTCTTTTAATGATACTACATGGGATACAACTAAAAGTATTATTTCTTATACTGTTAGAGCAAAAGTAACTAATGGATCATATTTAGATAGTGACGAATCTACTAGACAAATATATAGTCTTCCTATTTTAACAACACCAACATTAAATACAATTACAAGAAATACAAATAGATTAAACTTATCATGGAATCGTATCGCAAATGCAACTACATATTTAATTACCAGATATTATGATAATTCAAATATTTCCAATATAACATTTAATACAACAGATATTTCTTTTAATGATACTACATGGGATTTAAGTAAAAATATTATTTCTTATACTGTTAAAGCAAGAACCAGTACTGGATTATATTTAGATAGTATCGAATCAAATAAACAATCATATACAAATTATTCAATTATATTTAAAGTAAATGATATTGAAAGAAAGTTATTTTCTGCAACATCTAACCAAACTGCATCATTATCTTCTACAATAAGTGAGCAAAAATACATAAAAGTAATACAAGCAGGATATGTTAATAATGAATTTAATAATTTTGCAATGAAATTAGCTATTAATAATATATCGTATGGTATTTCTGGTGAACTTTTTAGTACATATGATATGTATGGTGGCAATAATACAATAAAAACAATAGCTTATACATTAACTATAAGTAATAATAGTTTTACTTTACCAATTTATCAAGATACTAAAAATTATGGCAGTGGAATGCATTTAATAGGAATAGCAGAATTATATAATGATTCTAACTACTCTTCATTTAATAGATATATTTTATTAACAACAAAAATAAATTCCATAGGATTAATTGGAGATTTAGTAGGAGGATGGACTAATGATCAAAAACAATTAATACAACAAAATGATAAATATACTTATAAAACAATTACTAATTTTACAAAAAATTACCAAGGTAGTGGATTTAAATTTAGAACAAATAATTTATGGCCAGTTGGATCGGCAAAATCATTTTATAGTTCAATGTTAGATATAGAAAGTAAAAATAGCATAAGAAATGATAATAATATAGCATATGTATTATTAAGTGGAGAAAATAGTGGTCCAGATTTAACCACTGAAATATTAGGATGGCAAAATATTGATCTATCTGGAAACACCATTTATGAAATTACATTAAATTTAAATGACAATACAAATTTAAGTTTAAGTACTAGAATATGCTCATCATTATCCAGATTAGGTAGTAATCCTAATTTTAGAATACAAAAAAATATTAATAATGGTTATACATGTACTTTGCTTAATAATATTAATTTTAGAGATTTAAGTAGTTCATTAGTTTTATGTGAAAATGATATTTTTGATGGTAATAATAAAACAATAACATATGATATAATTAACAATGGATTATTTTCAATATTTGTAGAAAATAAAAATAATCTTGCTGAAATTAAAAATTTAGGTGTTATTTGTGATATTAGTGGTATAGCACAATATGAAGGCGCTATCGTTAAGCGACAACAGAAAAATTTTAAAATAAACAATTGTTATTCTACTGGTTCAATTAGAGAAGGTGCAGGTGGTATTTGTGGTGCAGATACAGGTAGTAATGGAATATATGAAATAAATAATTGTTATTCTACTGGTCAAATTAGTATTAATGCGGGTGGTATTTGTGGTATAGGTGCAGGTAGTGATAATGGTTTATGTAAAATTTCTAATTGTTATTCTACTGGAGAAATAATTAATGGAGGCGGTATATGTGGCGGATATTGTTCTGTTATAAATGGTACAACTATAATTAATAATTGTTATTCTACTGGAAAAATATCTGGAAATGGTGGCGGTATTTGTGGCACCAGAAGTAGTATAATTGACGGTACTGTTATAATTAGTAATTGTTATTCAGTTGGCAACATTACTGATGCAAGTTCTGGTGGTATATTTGGAAGTGATTTAGGCGGTGACAATCAAAGTATAACTAATAAAAATTATATATTTAATTCATATTGTAATGGAAAAATTTTAGGAAATCCTTATAATTCTAATAATGCAAAATTATATATAAATTCAATAAATAATGATTCAAGTACTAATCAAATTTTTAATTTAAATAATATAACAAACACTATTAATCTAAGTGGTCAAGTATCATTTGATATTTCACTTAATAATATTGTCTTTCCAGTAAGAACTTGGGATTTATCAAATAATTGGATTATACCATCTTCTTCATCAGTAGATCATGATAAGTATCCTAGATTACGCGTATTTAGAAATCCACAAGCATTTGATTATAAATATTTAACTTACGATAGAATAATAAATTACACTTTAGATAATAGTTTTGTAATAGTTGATGTTTCAGGATATTCCAATAGAAGTTATGATGAGATTTCTATGTTAAGACACGAATTATTAGATTATTTATATACAAAAGAACCTGGATTTGGAGGAAATGGTTATAAAATTAGTAAAGAATCATTAGGATTCAATAATAATAATAAATATTCAAAACCAACATATAATTTATATAATGCAAATACAACTCCAATTAACATAAGAAATATTACTTCAAATATTTATGTAAATTTAAGTAAAATAAATGATTCAATTACATTAACTGATGGTAGTATAAATAAAATAATTAAAAAAACAAGTAATTATCCAAATAAATACAGCGTCGATAATGTATTATACAATGATAATGATATTATTGTCTTATTTAATAAACAATATATATTTGGAGGACTGGCAACTACAAATTATTTAGGTGAAAGTTATGCAGTAAATGATAATGATTCATTAATTGATTCAATTACTATTAACCCTGGTAGCAACTTTAATAACAATTTAATTATTTATGAAAAAAAATCAGGAATTAATCCAAGAAAATATACAAATTATAAAAATGAATATATACCATTATTTGGAGGACAACAATATACAATGCGTATTAATTACGGAACAACAAATAAAATATTTAATTCATATATTAAAGTATGGATTGATTCTGATGATAATGGTGTGTTAACTAATACTGAATTATTAGGAGAAGGTAATATTACAAATATTTCTCCCAGAAATATTACTTTTACTTTACCACAAACTATTGGATATTATGTAATGAGAATAGTATTACAACAAGATGGTACTACACAAACAACATTGCCATTTGGAATTTATGGTTACGGTGAAACACAAGATTACACAATATCCATAATTCAACCTCCTTCTACTACAAAATTATCAACTCCAGATTTATCAAATAATATAATTAATACTGAAAATGGATTATTATTAAATTGGAATAATGTTCCAAATGCAAATAGTTATAATATTAAAAGATATTCCAACTCAAATAAAACTGTTCAAACAGGTAATTTTAATACAATTAATAATTCTTATACTGATCCATTATGGAGTTCAAATGTTCCAGTATATTATACAATAACAGCAAAATCAATTTACAATCACTATTTAGATAGTTCTGAATCAAACATTGTTACATACAATACTATAAGTTCAAGCGATTTTGAGAAAACTACATTTATAGGTGAAAAATCATTAATTTACTTAAAAGGTAACGATGTTGCAAATTTACCCATCACTTATACAATAACTCAAATTCCTTCAATAGGAAAATTATATGATATAAATAATATTTATATTGATAGTTCTAGAAATATCACGGGTAATTATGTATATTATGATTCATCTGATAATAGTAATTCAATAACTATACAAACACCTGATCTATTTAAATATACAGCATCAAATGGTTATTCTAATAGCGCGGAATCATCTGTTTCAATTAAATTTAGAGAAAGAATAAATCAACAACAAGTTGTTCAAACAACATTAGCAAATTCAACAACGTTATCAACAAATACTGCAATTAAAGATGAAGTTGTTAGTGAAATATTACAAATTGATCCTGCAAAATCAATTGAACAAAATACAGAAGCAGTATTAAATATAATTACAAAATATACAACAAATGCAGTTATTACAGCAAGTGCTGAACAAATAACTATTGGACAAATTGAAAAAGATACTATTATAAATACAATGAGAACAGAATTTATTCAAAATAATATTGATCAAATTACTCTAAAAGATGCATCAGAAATAGAAACATTTATAGATTCAAGACAAGTTAAAACAAATAATTTAGAATTATTAAAAGATAAAGAATTTAAAATTTTTATAACTGATCCAAGTGAAAATTCATCTCATAAAGTAATAGATTTAACAAATAGTGATTTATCTAAAGAAGCAATATATATATTATTAACAGATGGAGAATCTTGTATTTTAAGAAATTTAAATACAGATATTTTAATAACATATGATGCAAGTAATCAAAGCTTCTTTACTATTAATAATTCAGTAAGAAAAGATTATTATATAGATGATACAATCGATGTAGGAGGAAAACCCTTTTATATATATAGTTTTGGCGGTGCTATGGGTGGTGGACCTCCTCAACCTATAAATTTAGAAATGCCTTATAATTTAAGTTCTATTACAAATACAAATGGTACATTAAATTTTACATGGGATTGTTCTATGAATGATGCATCTGGATATTTTATGATCAATAGATTCTATAGTACTATTTTTGATGCATCATTTACAACTACTAATAAATATTTTAATGATAATAATTGGAATTATAATAAATCAGTAATATCTTATACCATCACATATAAAGCATCAGATAATCTATTTATTGATAGTTCAGAAACAAGTTTAATTACATATAATAAACCAGAATTAAGTATACCAACTATACAAAATATAAATAACTATAATAGTTCATTGATATTTAATTGGGGTTCAGTAGTTGATGCAAGTGAATATAATATTTATAGATTTTATTCCGATAGTAGTAATAATTTAGATATTTTAACTAGTCAAACTGCAGATAGTTCATTTTCAACAATAGATACATCATATAATGATATAACATGGGATAGAACACAAAAAATTATTAGTTACAGAATTATGGCAAAAACAAAAGATTTAAGAATAAAAGATAGTAGTAGATTATCCAATTTAATAGTATATTATAACAATTACCCAACATACAATAAAGATTTAAGTAATAATGTAATTGTTAATACAAATGATTATAATAATAAGACTCCTGAAGAAATATCAATTTTAAGACATAGATTATTAGATGCAATATTTGCAGATAATACTATATCATCAATACAAATGACAAAAGAATCACTTGGTTTTGCAAATAATCCAAAATATACTGAAGGCGTATATACAGTTTATGATGCAAGTACTGTTCCAATTAATGTAAATAATATAATTGGAGGATTATATGTAAATTTAAGTAATATTGGTGATAGTATTGTATTAACTGATAGTAGTAATAATATTACTGTACAAAAAACAAGTAATACACCAAATTCATATTCAATATCAATAAATAATAATACTTACAATGATAATGATATAATTACAATATTTAATAAACAATTTATTTTTGGAGGTATTGCAAATACTAATTATATTTTAAACACAGGTCTAAATGCTCCAGAAATTATTTATAATAAAGTAAGAAATATTGATAGTAATTTAGTTACAAAATGGTATCCTGTACAATCTGCAACTCATTATGTAATTTATAGATATTATAACTTTTCAAATACTTATTCCGAAAAATTTGTTACTAAAAATAATATCTTTACAGATACTACATGGAATAAATGTGCAAAATTTGTAAGATATCATATAATAGCATGTAATAAAGAAGGTTGTAGTGAAATAACAAAAATTGTTTATAAAAATTAAAAAAATTGAAATTTAATTGATATTGTTTTATATTAATTAAATTGAATACACTTTAAAATGTATAATAATACAACTGTTCGAAAGCGGAAAGATAGTTATTGTTCCCTTGATGTTGGATATAGTAACAATAATATGCCAAAATATGTTCTAGTCAAAAAAGAAAAGCAAAATAAAACAAATTATAAATTTATTATTGGATTTGGAGTAATTATGTGGATTATTGCTATTATTATTTTTAATATGAATAACAATGACTCAAAAAATCTAAGAAATTAAAAATTGAATTAATTATATAATTAAAATAAAATTATTAAAATGCCAAGTAAAACAGTTATTTATAATTATGATTCAAATAATGAAGATAAAAGAATGGAAATAAAATTAGGGGAAAAAAGGAAAATGGTTTTAATTTCATGTGAACCACCTACTAAAAGAAAAAAACTAGAGTAAAAATTTTTGTTTATTAAATATATAATGAATAATATTTTTATAAATAAAGAAGATTTTATAAAACATCATAATATTGAATACCGAAACCAAAGGTTAACTGATTTTAAAGAAATATATCAAATATTAAAAAATCATTTAGTGCCAAAAGAAAAAGCAAAAATTAATGAAAAAAAATTAGTAAAATATATTGATGCACATAAAAAAGAAAATAGAGAAATTATAAAAAAAGTTCTTCAAAATGTAGTAAATATATCTTTTAAAAAATTTTTAACAGAATTAAAAAAACAAATTGATAATTTTAATAATTATTTAATATCAAATTCAATAAAAAAATATGTTTTTGTTTTAGGAGTAAGTAATGACGCTGGTGCTTCAAATATGGATTTTAATTTATTTAAATCAAATTTTTGGGTTTTTTTATTGGGATGGAAATATTTAAAAATAAAACCATATGATATTATTTTAAATTTAAATGTTGCTTTACGATTATATTATCCAATAATCAAAGATTTTTTATTATTAGATGATTGTTCATATTCAGGGGATCAAATGTTTAATCAAGTAATAAAAATAGCATCTACAGAATTTTTGTTTTATAATAAAAAAGGTTATATTATTAAAAGTGAAACAAAATCAACTGTATACGAACCGGTTCAAGAAAAATTAATTAATTTGCATTTAATAATACCTTATCTTTCAAAAATTGCATATGATAAAATTTCTGAACTTGAATTATTAACTAGTTTTAATATTAAAAGATATAATTCTTATATAATTAATCCTTTTAAAGAATTATTAGATTCAGATACTCTTAAAAAAATATCAATATTATATAAACCATTTTATGGCGAATGGTTACAATTTGGTAATTTAATACCAATATTTTTTGAACATAAAATTGCAGATATGGTAAGTACTATTGATTTAATATTAATAAAAGGGCAAATTCTCGATAATCCTGAAAAAAGAATTATATTTATAGATGCATGTGAATATAAAAAAAATAATCAATCAAAACAAGATTTAAACCCTCAACAAAAAGATTTTAATAAATTAAAATTATATTGTCCAAATCCTCCTTATTTGGATTTTAAAAAAATTTTATTATCTAAATTATAATTATATGTCATTTGGAAGTAAATTTTCAAAATATATTTATAATGAAATTATTTTTAAAAATAAAAGCACATTTAATACTGATAATATCAAAGAGAATGATTTTAATTTTTCTAAATTGAAAAATAATGATCTTATGGAAAATTTTAATAATTTATTTTTAAAATTAACAAAAAACTCATATATAACTAAGAATAAATTTATTAGAATTATTGAAGATAATATTGATAAAATGAAAAATTATTACGATAATAATCATATTTTAGCAATTATTTTAGGTAACAATGTAACTAAATCTAATTTTTGGATATCTTTATATACTATGTTTAGACTTCATGAAAAATATAATATTTTCATAAAATATGCATATACTGAAGTACCGGAAGTTCTTGATATTATTAAAGATGCTGATAAAAAATGTAATGATTATATTTTTAAAGAAAAATATAATAATGAAATAAAAAATAAAAAAATATTACTAATATTTTCAGATGATATAAGTTATTCTGGTACTCAATTATCTATGCATTTAAGAGGTAACTGCTATGATCTAACATTCAATGAAACAAAAGAAAAAACAATAAAAAGAAAAATTCCTAAAAATGTAACGTATTTTTTAAATATTATTGGTTGTACAAATACTGCTATAGAAAAATTTAAATATATATTAGAATCTGAAGATAATAGATCTTTTGAGGAATGCGTTATTATTCCAAAATTAATAATACCAACTTTATATGAATTTTTACTTAATTTATCATTAAATACAAATTATGGGGATAATTATGAAAAGTATTTATTTGAAAATGATTTATTTTATTTGGAAAAGTATAATAATAAATATTATTTAGGTTCAATATTTAAATTACATTTTAATAACATAAATAGTACTTTAACATATTTACCATTTAAATATCCTAATTCTACATCAACTGTACAAAATATATGTGGATTATTTTTAAATGATGGATATCTATTAAATTATAATATATTAAAAAGCTGTAATGTTAATTTAGATGAAATTTTTAATTCATATAAATTAATGATAAATAATAATAAAGAAATTAATTATAATCCTACACATTTTTTTATATTAAATGAAAATATAATTGATAAATGTATTAAACAAGAAAAAACTTATATTTCATTTTCCGAAAATAAATGTACTAATGAAAACATTTTAATGAAAGAGATATTAAGTAATCCAATAAATTATATAAATATTAAATTACCTGAATGTACAGAAATATGTGAAAATTTTAGTATTTACAAAGATGATATTACTAAAATGTATAGCATAGATACAAAAAATATTTTATTAGCTTATAAAAAATCTAAAGTTCATTAAATATTAAATTAATTTTTTTTACATCTTCTTCAACTAGAGCATATTTAAGAACATCATAAATATTATCTACAATTTTTACATCAAGCTTTAAATCATATTCTTTTATAATATTTTTATAATCTTCTTCATTTTCTTTTGGAATTATTGCAATTTTGCAACCTGCTTTCTCGCCACCTTTTAATTTAGCATCTAATCCTCCAATTGCAGTAAATTTTCCTTGTAAATTAATTTCTCCAGTCATACATAAATCATTTCTAATACGCACATTACATAATCTGGAAATTATAGCGACAGTTATAGCACCTCCTGCAGATGGACCGTCTTTTGGTGTAGCTCCATCAGGGCAATGAATATGTAATCCAAAATTACCATTAGTTTCCATATCTTCCTTAATTTCTTTTTTAATAAAATTTGGTATTAAATTCCAACTTAATGTTTTAGCAACTTTCATAGATTCTTTCATTACATCCCCTTGAGAACCCGTTAATTCTAAACTTAATTTACTATCTGAAAAACTTCTGACAACTTCAATTGGGGTTAGTCCGCCCAAACCAGATGCACTTGCATATAAACCATTAATTAATCCTATTTTTGAAACATTATGTATCATTTGAGGTTTAAGTTTAGGTTTTTCATTAAATAATTCTTCAATATGATTCTTTGAAATAAATTTAGGTAGTATATTTGGAGTTTGAATTCTTTCTAAATTTATTTCTCTCAATATTTCATTTAATAATTCATTTAATTTTCTTATACCAGCTTCATATGTATAATTTTCAATTAAGTTTTCAATAACGCCATTATCCCATACAATATCATCGGAACTAAATCCTATATTTGAGTACAAATCAGGTAAAGTATAATTTTTAGTAATATATAATTTTTCTTCTTTAGTTAAAGCTTTAATATTAATTTCGTGTATTCTATCTCTTAAAATTCTATCTACTAAACTTCTATCATTATAAGAAAATACGAAAAGTGCTTTTGATAAATCTAATGGTATTCCTTGGAAAAATTTATCATAATATTCATTATTTTGTGTTGGATCTGTAATATGAGTTAGAATACCTATAATTTCTCTTCCATGTTCTGTATTTGAAACTTTATCTAATTCATCTATAAAAATTATTGGATTCATACAACCAGATTCCATTAATATATCGGCAATCTTACCCCATGTAGAACCTAAGTAAGTATAGCCATGTCCTTCAAGAAAACTACCATTAGTTGCTCCACCTATTGGTAAAAATGCAAATGGTCTTGGTTTACCATTATCGTCTTTTAAACATTTAGATAAACCTCGTTTTGCAAAAGATGTTTTACCAACACCAGGAGGTCCACATAATCCAATAACATTGCCTTCAACTTTACCATTTATCCATTGACCAATTAATCTTTTTAATTCTCTTTTAGTTTGCTTATGTCCATAAACAGCATCATCTAATAAGTCATCAACTTCATCTAAATATTTAGTTTTATTACTTACAAAAGAATTCCAAGAAGTTATTAATAATGATAATGATTCATTTATACATTCATATATTTCTTTAAAATTATTATTTTTTGCATATTTTGTAAAATAACGTACTAAAGATATTTCATTATTTAATGTATTTTCTTCATCACTGTCATTATTATTATCAATACAATTACTTAATATTTTTGTTAAATTTATATTCGTTTCGTTTACTTTTTTTAAAAATTTTTCAATTTCAGAATCATATTTTAAACTACTTGATTTATAATCTTCATATAATTTATCTACACAAATATATAATTTATGTATGTTTTTATTACCATAATCATTTTTAAATTTATTATTTATTTCTTTAATTGAATTTATTTTATTATCTAAATTACTTAAATATTTTTCTTTTTCTAAAAATATTGGTTCTTTTTTATAAACACCAAAAGGAATCTTTAATAATCCATCTAAAAATGATTGAGCTTTTGTACTGGATTCTCGACTACCATCCATTTCTTTTAATTTAGTAAATGCTTTTTTTTTTATTGAATCATTGCAATTCATCATTATAATTTTTTTATCATAAGGAATATCCAATTCAGAATCATCCATTATTTTTCTTTTAATATTCTCATAAGTTTTAAAAGCTTCTTTTAATTTTTCTTGTAAATTAAAGTGTAATGCTTTAAAAAGTTCATCTGAGCTAGGATTGTATTTAGTTATTTCTGTATTTTTGCTAATAGAGTCAAATAATAAATTTGCTAATAATAAATCATCATCATCATCAGAACATAATAAACAATTTAACATTTCTTTTTGGTTTACTAATGACCCCATTAAGAAATCTCTTACTTTTATTGAATTTGGTTTATTTTTTAATGAAATTGATTCGTTATACATATGATTAATTTCATCTAAAATTTTATCATGAGACTCAATTATTATAGTTTTCATAGACATAATATTAAGATAATTTAATTTAAATTTATTTATTTTTGTTTCATTTAATAATTGATTTTTTATTTGGGTAAATTTATTAAAAAATACACTATTACCGTGATAACTTGATAGATTATTATTTATAAAATATCCATAAATACATAAAAATTCATCCAAATTATTATTATCATCATCTTTTATGTGAATTACTAATTCTAATGAATTTAATCTTTCTAATAATGATCTTTTATATCTAATTGAATTATCATTTCTAGCTAATACTTTTTTATTATTTTTTGCTAATTCAGTATATTCTTTTGATGAATTATTATATATTTTATAGGATAAACAATGTAAATTTGAATTAAAAAAATAAATATCATTATAATCATTTTTAAATGCTAATTTATTTTGCAAATTATTATAATTTAATTCAATAATTTCATTAATAGATAAACATCCTATTTCCATTGAAAAATTTAAAATTTTTTTGTTAATTATATTAAATTTTGAAGGAGTAAAAATTTCGGAATTTTTTAAATTATTTAATTCTTCATAAATTCCTTTTATTTTTTTCATAAGAACGTAATAGGTATCTCTGTCATATATTCCATAATAATAATTTTTTACTAGATTTTTATGTAACGTTTCTAGATTTTGTAAGTTTTTGCTCAATGAGATGAAATCAAGGTTCTCCATTATATATAATATAGATAAAAAATTGATTTATATACTTTATAATTATATAATTATAATATAATTATATACAATGAATAAAAAATGGTACATTATTGAAGGAAATATTGGTTCTGGTAAAACTACTCTCATAAATAAATTAAAGGGAAATGATCGCGTTGAAGTCATTGAAGAACCAGTTAATACATGGTTATCAATAAAAGGTGATAATGATAAAAATTTACTTGGTCTGTTCTATGAAGATCCTCATCGATATGCTTATTTATTCCAAACAATGGTTTTTAAAACAAGATTACAATCATTAGATCATCCGCAAATTCAAGATATTCGGTTTAGTGAACGTTCTATTTGGACAGATAAATATGTATTTGGTATTTCTTGTATTGAAAATGGTAAAATGAATAAACTTGAAAAAAATTGTTATAATACATGGTTTGATTGGTTAGAAGAAAAATTTAATCCTAAACCAGAAGGTATTATTTATGTCAAAACATCTCCAGAAAAATGTCTTGAAAGAATTATAAAAAGATCTAGAAGTGAAGAAAATAGTATTCCTTTAGAATATTTAAAGGAACTAGATGATAGACATAATAATTGGTTATTAAATTGGAATAAAACTCCAGTTCTTATTATAGATAATGAAAAAGATGATCAATGGGATAATATTTTAAAAAAAGTTTATAATTTTGTAGATTATTCTCCTAATGACAATTTAATTCTTTAGTATAAATTTCAGACATCCATCCATTTGAGAATACTAATCTATAATGTATATGTTTTTTTATTGTTTTTTTTATTCCCCAACTTTTAACCCAATATGTTTGAGGACATGCTATTTTTAATAGTGCTTTATTATTCACAACAGTAGATACACCTGCATTTGAAAAATTATTATATGCATCATATGCATGTTTTTCTCCATCTTTAGAAACATCTCCAGCTGGTTCAGCTGCCCAATATAATACTAATTCAGCATCAGGGGCGTCTACTTCTATTTGTATATTACTTTCTTTATTATTAATATCTTTTAATAAAGATGTAGGAATGATATTTTCTCCCAAAAATGGTAAATATATATTTCTATTTTTAGCTAAATATAATGAAGCAATGCCTACTATAATATATATAGTATTTTCGAAATAATTTGAGTTAAAAGTTAATTCATTTATTTTTTTTATTAAATTAAAATTTAATGTACCAATTAATCCCCAATTAAAACTTCCAACTAAAACTAATATTACACAAATAATATGTAAATAAATTTGATATGTTCTCGTCATAATTTATATTATATAAATTAATATAAATTTTTTTTTATTAAATTTAATAAATCTTTTTTAAGTTCATTTATATTTTCTCTTATTTTTACATCTTTTATATCGGTATAATATTTATCCAAAATAATATTTATATCATTTAATTTATTAATTGTTTCATTTTTACATTTTTCGTATTTTTCTTGATTATAATTATCCATATATATTATATATTTAGACTTTTTTTTATAAATTTTGTAAAATTGCAATTATAGTTTAATAATTTTTTTTTATCTATTTTTTTAATATTATTTGTTGTTTCTGAATTATATAATACTACAAAAAACAAATTATCCTCATCATCATATTCTATAACATCATTTGAAAATAATTTTTCACTAGTAACCCAATTACCAAATTTATCTCGAGTACCATCTATTGTATTTGGATAATGAAAATATTTATAATTTTTATTTTTTATTAATTTATCTAATTCTTCCCATATAATTAATTTTCCCAAGTCATGATAATTAAATGTAGTTTTTGTTTTTATTTTTTCTATCATCGATGTCATTATATTCCCCATTAATAATGTATTGGGACGGGAAACTAATGCCCAATTTGATGGTTTACCGTAACCATATTTACATTTATCTCCTGTACATCCAAATCCAACAAAATCATATTTTTTTAAATTATCCATTATTTCAATTGGGTCTTTCATTATAATTATATCAGAATCTAAATATAATCCTCCATATTTATATAATAACATGATTCGATATAAATCAACTTTATGTTCGATTTTTAACTTTTTAATTAATTTTTCATATTCTTTTAATTCTGGTAAATAATGTATTATATTATTTTGATTTAATCTAACTATATTAAATGATTGACTACAATTTTTTAATACACTTTGATAACATAATTCTATATACCCGTATTCTGTATTATTATTTAAATTATCCCAATATAACCATAAATTAGGTTTATTTAAATTATAATAATTAATTTCAAATTCAATTGGTTTAAGATGTTTTTGTTCTAAATGATCATATGTTTTTATAGCTTTTTTTTGCCACCCCTTGTAATGTTCATTTAAAAATTCAATTGCATTATTCGGACAATAAATATAAAAATCTTCAAATGGATATTTAACTAATGGATATGTTTTATTTTTATAATATATATCATTCCAATAACTTCTTGTTTTTTCATTTTCGTATATAAAATCGCCATTTTTATTTTCAATCATAGTAAAAATATCTATAAAAGGATATTTATAATTAAGACCTGCAATTTCTTTACCATTTAATTCATATAATTTATATCCACCAAACCATGATACAATACCTAACCCTATTTCATTTAAATTATTTTGCAAACTTAATAATTTATTAACTTCAGATTTAATCATAGAAACATCCAAATCATCGTCCCACGGAATCATACCCTTATCTCTTACTGCACCTAATAAAGTTCCACCAATTGCCCAATATTCTAAGTTATTATTTTCAGTAAATATTACAAATTTTTGTAATAAATTAATATTATCTTTTAATGATTTATAATCTGTTAAAGCATTTATTGGTGTAAAATTTTCAATAAAGTAGTAGTTATATAATAAATATATTAAACATATTAATAAACAAAATATTATTATAAATATCATTATTATTTATAATATAAAAAAATATTTACTAATTAATATTTCCACAAGCAGCACATTTTTTATTATCTTTTATTTCTGGTAAATTACATTTTTTGCATACAAGTGTTTCAACAATATATTGTTCTAAATATTTTTCTATATCATTTGTATTATTTTTAATTTTATATGTATTAATATTTTTATCGTAAATAATAGTCTGTCCTATTTTTTTTTGTAGATATTTTATAAATTCATCTATTTTTACACCAATATCTGTTGCAATATTAATAATATTTTTTAAAACAAAAAATTGTCCACTTTTTTCAATAACTAATGTATCTCTTTTATATCTATAAAATGGATCAATTTGTGTTCTTTCATTTTTTGGAAAAGGGATTTTCATTGTTATTATTTATATTTATATTTTTGATATTAGATCTTAAAAATTCAACATTTTCTTTAAATATAATTTCTTCATTTTTCTCTTTTAAAAATTTTTCATTTTCTCGTAAATATATTTTTAATATATCTTTAAAAGCAAGAGATATATGTTTACAATAATTATGATGATAATTAATATAAACATCATTAGTACATGAACATTTAAACGTTTTATCAAAATCATTAATATTTATTTTTACATCATAATTTTTTACTTTTGCTTCTATATTTACATTTTTAATAACTACATTATGTAGTTCATTGTGATTATAATTTAAGACGCCGTCGTATATTTGATTACATATTCGTGCCTTTTTTCTTGTTATTTGTTCGTCAATTGAATATTCGCGTTTGCGCTTCAGTTTCATTTATATTTTTATTATTTGTATAAATAATAAAAATCAATTTTTATACATAAAATACTTAAAAAAATAAAAAGTATAATTACTATTAATAGTAGAATATAGATTAATTAAATTAGTCTATTTTAAATTGTATCATTGAATACAATTGTTTTTTTTTAATTTATATATTGTATATATAAATTAATCATCTTTGTTATCATTACATTCACATAAATGATAAATTTTTGTAATCATTAATAAAAATCCAATAGATAAACATACTAGTCCAAACCATAATCCGCCTTTAAATGGGCTAGATAAATCTTGAGAATGTACTGCATATGTAATGATAATTGTTAATAAACCAATTAATAAAGCAGAAGCAATTGCAACATTTAAAGATAAATATTTAAAAGTCATTATATATAATATATAAAAATAAAAATTTTTCACCCACTTAATAAAATTTATTATATATAAATTTTAATTTAGAGTTTTGTTATTACAACTATTTTTTTTCCTAAGTATTTTCATATACATAAAATATGAAATAATGTATTATAACAAATATATTAATTTAAAAAACAATGCATTAAACAAACAAAAAGTTATATTAAATGATAAAAATTTATGTATTAATCAAATAAGATTAATAAATAATTTTACTAATTATAACTATAATATAATTAAATGTATAGAACAATTATTTTATAATAAAATTAATTATAAAAATATAACAAAAAATAATCTATTAACTGCACTTTCTTATAAAATATATCATAGAACAAATTTAAATTTTCAACAAAATAAAAAAATTCATGATCTAATTAAAGAAATAGAATTAAAAATTAATCATAAATTTATTGATAATATGAATTATAATCAGGATTTTATTAAGGTGGCTCATAATAATTTTATGTGTTGGTATCAACCATTATTTTTAATACTTTTCAAAAATATATTAAAATGGGTTTTTCATTTATGGATGGTTAAAAATTTTAATTATGAAGTAATGGAAAACAATTATGTAATATATCATAGTAAAAAAATTGATCCAAATAAAAAAACACTAATATTATTTCATTGTTCAATTGCAGGAGGATTATCCTTAATTAAATTTATTTCAAAAATAATAAATAATTACAATTTAATAATACCTGAAATTCCTGGGTATTCGTGGAATTATTATTATAATGATATGAATAATATTTATGATATGGAATTTTATAATGAACAATTAATTAATTTTATTGATAATAAATTTAATAATATTAGATTTAATTTAATATCACATAGTTTAGGAGGAATAACTTGTATTAAATTTTATTATCAATATAAATTTAAACTTCAAAAAAATAATTTAATTTCAAAAATAATTTTTATTGAGTCTCCTATATTACCTTTTAATACATATAAACTACATTGTGAATCATATGATTTAAAAACATTATTGAATAATTATAGTGTTTTTGATATACTATCTATCCCATTTTTACAAAGGGATTTATATGTACAATATTATATAAATAAAAATGTTAATAATTTAAATTGTAGTTATTATTTCGATGATGATAATATTGAAAGTCATGTAGTACTTGTTGAAAAAGATAATAAAATACCAACAGAGTATTATAAGTATTTTCTCGAAAAAAAAAATTTAGACAAAGTCGCAAATTTAAAAATATTTAATAATTATACACATGGCTCATTTTTGATAAATAATGAAATTCAAAATTATATTATTAAAATATTAAATTAATAAATCTTTTAATTGATATTCTTCTTTTTTACTTACTGAATAATTATTTTTTAATAAAATATTTATTTTTATTTTATTTATTGAATGTAAATCATTTCCATATTCAATTATTATTTTATTTCCTGTTTTTAAAGATGTAATAAAACTTGTTTTTAATATTCCTGAATTATATAATAATTTATTATTCCATAAATTATTTAATGTTATATTATATTCATTATTTGATAAATAACTCTTTGAAAAAAATCCCATATCATTATTATTAAGTAGGTGTGAATTCGAATTTTCCAAATAACAATTTGCATAAATAACACCTTCATTATTTTCCCCTTCATTATTAAATTTTTTATGTAAAACAATTAGTATAACATCTTCTGATTTTTCTAAAAATAAATTAAAATTATTATTACCCAAATTGTCCATTTTTAAAAATTTACAATCTGGTGATTTTTTATAAATAGATATTGTAAAATTATCATTTAGTAAATTTATATGATCTTTATTTATTTCTAAACACTCATCGCAATTCATGCTTAAGTTTTCACATAATATAGGTTGTAATTCATCTCTTTTATATTTATTATTTAACAAATCCATTTTTGTTTTATTATAATAACAATATATACAACATGAATATTCAATATTATCAAATACTTCTAATATTCTTTTTGGAATAAACCATATTCTTTTTTCATCTGTATGGCATTTTTGTGGGCAACAATATGTATGATATAATGGTCTTAATAAATTTAATTCTTCTTTTGATAATTCAATATATTTTATAGCTTTTTTAAAAATCATTATTAATATATTATAACATTTACTTTTTATATAAATATTATAATTTTTAAAAAGATCAGGAATTTTATTTTAGACAATATTTTGAATGAAATATAAATTAATTAATCTCTCTAATTATAATAATAAAAATGTTTTATAGATATATTAGTGTCTATAAATTAATAAAAAAACATATAAAATATAAATTTATTTTTTCCCGAACTATTTTCTCCAGGAAAGAGAATTTGACCCTTCTTTTTTATTGTCAACTTTATTATCTACAGGTTTCTTATTAAAAAACCCTCCTGAAGATTTAAAATTATTTTCACCAGATACTGGTTTTTTATCTTCTCCTGCACGTTTCCAAGGAGGAACATATGCAGAAGTTGTATTCGTTGATGAACTAGTAGATGTATTATTCATTACTGGAATACTTTCAGATTTATTGTAAAATGGTTTTGTATTATCGTATTGTTTTGTATTATCATATGGTTTTCTCCATTCTCCAAATTTATTATTATTATTTGAATTTGAATTTGAATAATAACTTTTTTTATTATTATCATTTGAAAAAGTTCGTTTTTCTTCTGGTTTAATAATTTGTTGAACAGTTGTTACTTTTGTAGGAATTGATAATGATTTTTCTAATTCAAGTTTTTCTTTTTGAAGTTTTTTAATTCTAGCCGCTTCTTCTTCACGTTTTTTAGCATATAATGCTTCTTCAATTAAACGCTTCTCTTCTTCTTCTTGTTTAATACGAACTGCTTCTTCTTTATTATGTTTATCAATCATTAATTTTTCGAATGTTTTATTAAGATTAATTGCTTCTAATTCCCCTGAAGTATCATTTGGATTTTGAACGAAATCAATAATTTTAATTGCAGATGTTTTATCAAGATAAATTTCTGCTTTCCATGATTGACCTGCACGACCTGCACGACCCATAAGTTGGAAAAGTGTATTAATTGAATGCGTATCTGCAAAATCTTTAGTAATAAACACTCGATTGATAGGATAGTTTGTACCATAACAAATTGAACTATCTGATACTAGGAATGCTAAATTGCCTGATTCGGCTAGTTTAAGTACTTCACGAAGATAAACATGATCTTTAATTTGATAAGGTGAATATACACCAACACCGCAAAAGAGTAAAAATACTAACCAATCATCTGCTTCAAATTCTGAAAGTGGTAAACTGGTAATTGAAATATGAGATCTTAGATTAGAAGGATTAATTTCATAATGAGATCCATATTTTTTCCAATGAGCAAGTGTATTAATTTGGAACTCTTTTGGAAAATCAAGAGTAGGCATATCATCTGTACCACATCCACGTTTTTGTGCTTCTTGTTCAAAATGATATTCTTTACGATCACCGCCTTTGCTTACATCAAGTGATTTTGCAAGATATTCACGAGTTCGATTATAGTCGTCTACTTTCTTTTGATAAGATGAAATATAATTTCTTAGGCGATTAATATCAATACCAGATTTACTAACATGTCGTAGAATTTCTGAAAAACAATGTTTTGCCATATAAATTGGATCTAATGTTGCAATTAAATTCATATTTAAATATTTTGCAGCTTCAGATGTACTAAATTTACTGAATTCAACATGATGAATTACTTTATCTAGTCCATCATCATCATCTTCAAAAGCAAAACCATCATCATTATCATCATCTGTTACAATTTTTTTAGTAGCTTGTACATCTGGTAAAATTTGTGAAGAACAAATTTTTCTAATTTTATTATTAGGTTGTTCTGATAATTTAGTTAACATTGTAATACAGATTTGTCTTACTTTATCTGAACTTAAATTATCAACATTTGAAAAATAATCTTTAATATCTGGAATATCTGTAATGCCGTTATTTTTCATATCATTCCATAGTTGTTCTGCAACTTTAAATGTATAAAGTCTTCCTAAAAATGGCACTTCATTAATTCTAAAAATACAAAATTTAATTTCTTCTTGTGTTTTACATCCAATATGAGGAACTACCATATCATTCTCAAATGTTTTAACATCGCAACCAATTGAAATTTCTTTAGTTACTTGTGTTTCAATATAAACTTCTGGAAATCTTGTACGATGATGATTAATAATATTTGTAATTTTTTCTGGAACAGGCATTGTAGCAGATGATAAAATTGACCATTTTGGCATACTGCACATAACTCTAGTATTTGATTCTAGATATTTAGAACCAAGAATATCTGCACCAACAGTTGGTTCATCTAAAAATAGCCAATATTTACCAGAATAAAACTTACGTTCTTTCATTGGACGTTCATTATCTTCACGAATGCGTTTTTCATCTTCTTCTAAAAGAAGCGATGTTACATCAGGACTTGCAATGATAATTACTCGATCATCATCTTTAGTACTCCAATGATTAGTAATTTTATAACTACCAGTAGATTTAATATAAGAACCGATACCAAATTTGATACCTGCATTCCAACAATTTCTTGCTACTTGGCTACGTACTGAAGCTAAATTACAACAGAAAATAAGTTGTGTATTTGGTTTCATAACACCATTCTTACGTAGTCTTTCTAAATGTGCTGCAATACCTACACTTGCAAGAGTTGTTTTACCGGATGCAATAGCTGCATTATAAAAGAGTAAAAATCCTTCAGGATGAAGATTAATTACATCCATTAATTGTTTTTGATTTGGTCTCATTTTAATTGAGCGATTTGGAATTGCATCATCAAATTGACTATGAATTAATAGTTTTGGCGCGACATTATAAATAGTAATACCATCAAATGGATAAACTCTTTTCATTCTTTTTAACCATTTATTTACATCATTAATTAAAGTAGGTGAAACCTGTTCTAATTTTTGAGAATTACTAATAGATTTACCAGAATAATTAATACATGTATTAATAAAACGTTGCATTGAACACATTACTTCATATACTTCTGGTAATTTTGATTTTTTGTTTAAATATTCTGATGAATGTTTACTTTTTAAAATAAACCAAGCCATGTATGCAAATGTAATTCCACGAAATTCAACAATTTTATTGGTGTTTAAACCATATTTATAGTTTAAAACATTTTCATTAAAACTTTCTAATAGTGAATTAACTGATTTACCTACTGTTTCGATAGTATGATTTAAACGAATAGTATCAGCAGCATTAAGTTTTTTTACTTTAATAGTTTTTGTTTTTTTATCTGATTTTTTTTCTTTTTCTTTTTCATTTTCATTTGTATTTTTTTGATCATCTGAATTAGAATCATCTAAACTATTAACAAGTTTAAATGGTTTAACATGAAACTTTTCACGAATACTTAAATATAATGTTTCTCCAATAACTGGATGTAGTTCCGTTGATAATTCGCTTGCTTGCATTAAACAATTTAATACATCTTTTTCATATTCAGACTGTCTAACTTCAATTTGCCCCCAATCGCTACTATCAAATTTAGTATTAATATCATCAAAACCAAATTTTAAATTAGTAAGGATATCCTGCATATCCGTCATTTTTGCTTGATTAATTGGTTCATTAATCTGGATTGCTTCTTCAATGTTTAGTTCTTCCGTGTTTTGCATTGTGTTAAGTGTATTCATTTTATTTATTTTAAAATAAATTATATTATTGTTATAGTATAATAGTCTATATAATTTTCAATTTTTTTATATAAAAAATTGAAATAATGTTTATTATATAAGTATTAAAACTATAATAAAAGATAAAATGTCTTTAAATAATCCATATTATTTATATCCAGGTTATCCCCTTTCGGGATATACTGATTTAAAAGAGTATAATAAAAATTTAATTGATTTAAATGAATATATAAAACAATTAACGACAGAAGTTAATACAAAAATATTATTGCATTTAACAATTGGGTCAGCAGCAGAAGAATTAAACAATAGTTTAAAAAAAAATATTGATTTTCAATGGCAACAATTATTGCCAGAACATGTTCAACGATATGCAAAAAAAAATAATATGAAAGTATTAAATATTATCATTTCACCAAGTAGTATATTTAAAGACAAATACAATCCATTATTCATTAAAAATACCCCAAAATATTATTGGGATAATTCTGATAAAAATAGTTATAAATCACAAAAATATAATTTGTTAGTAAAAACTTTTTATTGCCCACTTCCCTCAAATTGTGATTATACTAAATTTATGGATAAAATGAAAAGTACTAATCTTTTTGATGATGAATATTTAAGTACATTAGAACAAACTATGGATGATAAAAAATTTATAATTGATTTTTATAACAATTTAAAAATATTATTTAATAAAGTAAATGAATTTAATGGGATTGTAACATGTTTTTCATATGCAGTTTTTAATGCTGAAACAAATAATAGTAAATATAATAATTATTACTTATTTAGAGAACTTACTAATTTATTTGACAACGACAAAAGAATATTAGCAGAATGGGTTTATAGAATTGGCTTTTATTCTGTAATTAATTATAAAACACGCGAATTGATTTCATTTGTAAAACCAAAGACTTTAGACGATAATACATTAAAACACAATGATATTAATTTACTAAATATAAATACATTGAAAACTAATAAATATATTTATAAAAATGTTAATGATAATCATTTCATAAATATAAATATAAATAATTATAAAGTATTAAATAATAAATCCAAATGATTATCATAAGAAATTAAATTAGTAATATTTGCAGTTAATACTTCAATTTGTTCTTTTAATAATTCATGAGTTGGTTCATCTAGAAATTTAATACTTTTTAAAATTTTATTTTTATCATATAAATTTATTAATGCATTATATTCATACGATGCATCCCCAATAGAAATTATATTTTGTTTATTTTTTAAAGATAATAATTTATTAACTTCTTCTTGAAATGCTAATTTTTTCCATTCAGTTGCATCATTTGAAATACTTTGAAAATTTTTTCTTGCAGAAATTACTTTTATATTTTTTAATAGATATTGTGTTTTTGGTAAAACACTAGATGATATTTTAATCCAAATAGGTAATGCATTTGTTACTATTATTATATTACTAATTTCCAAAATTTCTTTTAATAAAACAAAAATTAAATCATCTAAATCAGAAAAAAAATTTAAATATCTATTTCTTATTTCTTTATTATTTAAATTAATATAATTTTTTGTAACCCATGTAGAAGGAAATAGGGTGTTGTCCCAATCAAGTATAACTAAAGAATTATTTTTATTCATTATTTTATAATTATATAAAAAATAATAATAAAAATAAATATTTATATATATATAAAAAATAAACTATATGAAATAATTAATGGGAATAAAAAATTTTAATAAATATATTAAAAAATTTTCTCCTGAATCGATTGAGAAAAAAACCATTCATGAATATAAAAATAAAATATTAGGAGTTGATGCAAATTTAATTTTGTATAAATTTCTAGAAAAAAATATAACATATTTACATAATAAATATAAAAATAATAGTAATAATAATTTGGAATCACTAAAAGATTTAGAAAATAATTATGAAAAATTATATTTGCAATTATTAGATACAATTATTTTTGCATATCGTAATAAAATAAAATTAATATTTGTATTTGATGGAAAAACTCCTGATATTAAAAAAAATGTAGTAAATGATAGAAGAGTTTTAAAAAATAATGCAAAAAATGAATTAAATATTTTTAATAACGAACTAAATGAATTAATAAACAATAATGTAGATATTAGTAATAATTTAATAAATATGAATAATACTGAAATAAATAATAAACAAAAAAAATTATTATTAAATGCTATTAATTTAAATGGAAAAATTATTAAATCCGTAAAAAAATTACTAAAATATTCTGGAATTTCTTTTATTGACGCACCAAATGAAGCAGATAGTTATTTAGCATGGTTGTCCAAAAATAATCATATTGATGGAATTGTAAGTTCTGATTACGATATTTTAACATTTGGAGGAAAAAATATAATTTTAGATATATTTGATAATTTTAAATATAATAAACCATTAACAATACAAGAAATTAATTTAAATACATTATTAAAAAATATTGGGTTAGATTATGATACATTTATTGAATTTTGTATTTTAATGGGTACTGATTATTCTGATAAAAGTAATCAATCATTTGAATACATTTATTTAAGTATATTGTTAAATCCACAATTTTATAAAAACGAAAAAATATTAGCGGAAAATACGGATATGGAAAAAATTAAAAATTATTTTAAAAATCCAATTACTGAAGATATAAAAAATTTTAATATAAATGATTTTAATAATGAAATTAATTATGATAAAATGCAAACGTTTTTGGAAAAGAAAAAAAAAATAATTATAAATGATATAATTATTAAAAATTTTAAATATAACATAGAAAGATTTAATAAATAAATTTTATGTATATATATATATAGAAATGGTTAAATATAAATTAGTAAATAGTAACAATAATACAAGTAATCAAATTAATCAAACTGGTAAAGGATTAGAATTTGTTTATCCAATGGTTCATACTATGACTGGATTAAATGTTCCAAATCCAAATATTATATCTTCTGGATTAGTTACAAATCCATTTGGATTTAATAATAATTCATATATTAAAACATCAATTGACGGATCTATTAAAGTCGGGATACCTCTAATTAATAGCGATACTAAAGGTGTTAATGTTTTAATTCCTCCAAAAGTTGATCCAAAAGACCCAAGTGTATTTTTAGCAGTTGATAGTGCTTCAAGTAAAAAAACAAAAACATTAACAAAAGATTCAGATGTTCGATTAACTTTTAAAGAACCAGAGCCTAAACAATCCGTAGTAATGTTTCAACCAAATTTACCAGCATTTCCATCACGTGTATCTGATTTAGGACTACCTGTAGGATTACATGCTGCATCTGCAATAGTATTAAATCCAAATGAATCTAAAGCAAGATTAGAAATATCATCTCCTGATTCAGATGATATAATAACTTTAAGCGGCGAACAAGATAAAATTAAGCCAATATATGATGGTATTGTTTTAAATAATAAAGTAAGAAAAGCACAAGAAAGAGTTATTTTAGCTGGTAAAGAATTTGAATCAAATAAAAAGAAAAGTGATGGTTCTGATATAAATTTTGATGACTATTATGTTAAATCTGAAGCAGAAATTAAGGCAGATACTACTTTAAGCGAAGTTAATAAAAAAGTAATTATTGAATTAAAAACTGCAAAAGAAGAATTAAAAAAAGCAAAAAAATCTGCGGGATTAGATGACGATGATAAAGATATTAATATTTCAACTGATTTAATTCCATTAACTGATTTATTCGATGAAAAAAAAGTAGTTGATGAAATTAAAAAATTAAAAATATCAACTTTTGATGAAAAAGATTTAGCTATTAGTAAAAAGAAAAAAGATAATATTTCTATGATGTTTGGTATGCCAATGTCAATGCCGTTAAATATGAACATGAGTACTGGTTATGGACCAGTAATTAGCTTAATAAAATAAAAAAAAATATTGATATAATTTAATAATAATAATATAATTATTATTAAATGGGAATAACTAATTTTAATAAATGGCTTAATAAAAGCTATCCGGAAGCTATTACTAAAATAAATGTAAATAGTTATGATAATGTTTATATAGATTTAAACCCAATTCTTCATGTCGCCGTAAATAATGTAAAAAATATTAACGAATTACTAAAAAGAATAAATTATTTAACAACACAAATATTAAAAAAAATAATACCAAAAAAAAAATTAATATTATCAACCGATAGTATACCATCATTCGCAAAAATGATTTTACAAAGAGAGAGAAGAATAAATATGATAAAAAATATGGAAATAAAAACAACTACTAATTTTTTAAATCCTATTATTTTTACTCCAGGAACTGAATTTATGAATAATTTATCCAATTTTTTGTCCATCTTTTTTGATGATTTAAAAATAAAATACCCTAATATTGAAATAACTAATTTAATTAATTTAGAACATGGGGAATCAGAATTTAAATTATTTAATAATATGAAAACTAATATCATAAAAAATAATAAAGATACAAATATATTAATAAGTAATGACGCAGATGTAATAATTATGGCTTTGAGTATGTATAATGGTATTAATAATATTAATATTGGAACTTCTGGAAAAGAGTTTAATGAAATTAATATTGACAAACTAGTAAAATGTTTAAATAATAAATATTCAAATTTAGATTATACAGTATTAATGTTACTAATGGGAAATGATTATTTACCAAAAATAAATTATGTTAATTTAGATAAAATATTAAAAATTTATCATTTAATATGTAAAAATAATAATTTAGTTATTAAACATAATAATAAATTATCAATTAATAATAAATTATTTTCCAAAATAATTTTTAGATTATTTTATAAAAATAAAAATTTTAAAATAAACAATTTGGATCAACTAAATACAAACAAGATTAATAATTATATGGAAGGACTAATTTGGTGTTTAAATAATTATCATGATTCAACTACAGAAAATATGTTATATATGTATAAATATAAAAAATTAGGTATTAATCCAATTGAATTATATTATTATTTAAATTTAAATAAAAGTATAATTCAATATCCAAATGAAAATAAAAATATTATATTAAATAATAAAATATATCCTGCAATTGTTTTACCTTATAAAGTAAATTTTTTAATTAAAAATTCATTACCAGATTATATTTTAAAAAATTACAAAGAATATTATGATGAAGAACTATGTGAAAAATGCAAAGATTATACAAAAAAAATATGCAATTTAAATATTTCAAAAAAATTTTTAGAAGATACTGAATCAGATGATATAAATATATTAAAAATTAAAAATAATATAAAAGAAATAAATCTATTATATAATAGTCACAAAAAAATTAAACACAAAAGAGTTAGTTTTGATAAATATATAGAAATAATTTCGGATTTAAACAGAATTTGAATTTAAAATTATATTTGCTAATAATTTATCTTGAATTTTATTTTGATCATCGTCTTTATTTATAATATTTTGGGGTTTAATTATTTTATTTAAAAATTCATTATATAATAATAATTCATTTGGTGTTCTAATATTAAGTGCAAAAATAATTTCTTTAAATAAATGTCCATATTTTAATATTAATGAATTAAAAATATCTATTATATCGTCAATTGGTAAATTATCTTTTAAACATCCAAAATCATTAAATATTAAAACTTGATTTCCTGCATAATGTGCTGTTTGAAAAATTAATTCTAATTTATTTTTGAATTGCAAATATGTATCAACTGAAAATATTCTTTTTATATTATTTTCATCTTCTGTTAATTCGCTATCATCGTCATCATCGGTTTCTTTATATTTAATTATTTCATAAGTTTCAGGTTTAGATGTAATTGTAATAAATGAAACAGTGAATATATTTTGTGTAGGGTTTAATAGTTCATCTCTCAATATTATTACTTGGGGTGTATAGATAACTTCATTGTCTTTTGGAGGAAAATTATTATTTTGTCTTGATATACACTGAAAATTTGTTCTTAAATTTAATATTTCATCATATACGTCTTCTAAATTTTCTATATTATGTTCCGAATATTTTTCTCCAACAAGATTAATAATAACTGGATTTAAATTACAATTATAAAATTCTTTTGCAATTATTAATGAATGTATTTTTAAAATAAAAACATCACAAAATTTAATAGGCATCCCAACATTATATTCTTCATTATAATGATTTTTATATGAAGTATAATTAGTTTTATTTTGCAAATAACCAAATTTACAAATGTAATTATTTTGCAATACTATATTTTTTTTAAATTTAGTATCCATATTATTAATATTTATTAATATTAATAAATCTTAAAATTTACGTATAATAATTAAAAAATATTGAGTCTATATTATTATTTTCATTTTCATTTTCATTTTCATTATTATTACTATTACTACTTTCCGAATCTTCATCTTCATTAATTATTTCTTTTATAGATAGATTTTTTATACATAATTTATATTTATTTTGAAATGTATCTTTTAACCATGGATGAATAAATAATTCACTCAACTTAATTCTTTCAATTTCATTTTTATTTAACATTTTTTTTAATAAATCAATACATTCATCAGAGACTTGATTATTATTTTTTTCTGGAGGTATTTGTATATCTTTTTTAGAAAATTCTTTTAAATCTTCGATATCTCGACAATTATTATATGGATGATTTCCATAAATCATTTCAAATAATATCATACCAATTGCCCATATATCAACTATTTCTGTATATGTTTTCTCTTCTAATAATTCTGGTGCCATGTATAAAGGTGATCCGCAAATAGTTTTTACACGCTGAATACCCGATTTTATTCTGGCAAATCCAAAATCACATAAAACTAAATCTTTTTTTTCATTCTTTAATAAAATATTTTTTGGTTTAATATCTCTATGTATTATATTATTTTCATTTAAAAATATTAAAGCATTAATTATTTGACTAAAATAATATTTAACAATTGATTCTTTTATTGGCTTGCCAATTATTTTACTTAAATCTCCATTTTCACAATATTCCAAAACTAAGTAAATATAATCATATTCTTCAAAAATATCATAACATTTAATAATATTATTACTTATTTTATTTATATTTTTTATTTTATGCATAATATTTACTTCATCGTTAATCATTTTAAAAGTTTTTTGTTCAATGTTATCTAATTTTATCTTTTTTATTGCAACAATATCGGATTCTAAATTATATTTTTTCATTATATTTTTATCAATAATTTTACCTTGATATACATTTGAATAACTTCCTGATCCAATCATTTTATTTAAATATAGTTCGTATTTATCATATAGTTTTTGAACTTGATTTACTATTTTTATATTTAACATTCTATTATTATAAAATATAATTTTTATTTTATATCATTTATTAAAATTAAATTTTATGCCTTAAATAAACTTTTCATTGCACCTTCATTTGCTAATTTATCAGCCATTTCATTTGATAATGATTCAAAGTCTTGTTTGCCAGTATGAGAATTAACATGAGTAAATTTAACTTTGTATTTTTTTGTCATTTTAATTAATGGTCTAATAATATCTTGATTTAATACTGTTTGACCTTTTGAATTTTTCCAATTATTTTTTTCCCAAGTTTTATACCATATAGTTAAACTTTTAATCGAATATTCAGAATCTGTATAAAAATGTATTTCATCAAATTTTAATCCAGATTTTTCATAATTTCTTAATGATTTTAATATAGCATATAATTCTGCACGTTGATTTGTTAATGGCTCGTGAATAAAAGGACGTGAAATATTCGCAAATTCATCATTTGGATAAAATATACCATATCCGCATAATTCTTTTTTATCTTTAGTTTTTTTATATGAACCATCAGTAAATATTTTAAGTATATTAGTCATACTTATCTATAATAATAGGATTAGACAATTCTTTAATTAATAATTCAATAGATTTATTAATATTATCAAATTTATCTATATCTTTTATTTTAATTGTCTGCGTATCATCAATTAAATATATAGAAAAATTACCATTATATGTATTATCTTCCAAAATAGTTTTAATAGTATATCTTAAAGTAAGTTTAATTTTTAAATTATCAAAAACTAAAGAAATAAAATCAATATAATTAATACAATTATTAATATAATTTTTATCATAAAGATGTGAAATTATACGTAATTTTTTATTAATAAAATTAATTTCTCCTAATTTAACATTAGGTATATTTTTATTTTCAGTATATCCTACTATAACTAATTTGCATAAATTATTAATTATTTGAGGTTGGTATAAATAATTTTCAATTTCTTTTTCTTTTTTATCTGTATTAATTAAATCATTTTCGACAATTACATCATTTAAATTTGAATAAGTAAAAAGATTATTATCAGTTTGTTTCGAATTTTTTAAATAATCAGATAATAATATATATTCATTTTCATTATTTTCCATTTTTATAAAAACTTTTATTAATAATACATAAATCCATTGGTTTAAATCCTTTTTTATTTCTAAAACCATTATTTATATTAAATCCTAAACATATATTATTTTTACAAATATAATGATATATCGTATTTTCTTCATTATCTTTTAAATTATCAACTAAATTAATAAATTCATCTTGATTAAATAAACTTAATAAATAATAAAATAAATCCTCATTACAATTATCTAAAATAAAAAATAATATATCTGTTGTTTTTAATATGTTTTTAATTTCATTTTTGAATTTTTCTACAAATAGTTTAATAATATCAAAATTATTTTTATTAATAATATTTTTTATTAATATTATAAATTTATCATTAAATTTATCATTTAAACTAACTAATTGAATTAAAATTAATTTATACATATTAAGATCATCAACATTTTTATCTATCAATAAATATAAATAATTAATTATATTATCATTAAAATATAAATATATTTTTAAAAAATCCAAAGGTAATATTATATTTATTTTATCAAATACTTTATAATTTTCTAAAATATAATAAAAACTTATATTTGAATTATATTTAATTAAATATGGTAATATTTTATTAAAATTTAATTCATAATTAATACCATTATTTATTAAATCAACAAAAATATTTATTTTGTTTAATATTAATAATAATTCAGCATAAGTAGAATTATTATTAATATTAATATTAATTAATATATCTATTACTTCATTTGATTCCAAAATTAAATTCATAAATTTTTCATCAGTATAATCTAAATTGAATATATTAATACATTTTAAAAATAATACTTTATTTGTATATATTAGATCTTTTAAAAAAATATAGAAATTATTATCCCGAGTACTAAAATATTTAGGATTAATTTCATAATTATAATTTATTAATATATTGTACATTTTATTATAAATTTCTCTTTTAATACTATTTTTACAAGTATTTAGTTTACTTTCACAATAATTAATTGGTAAAATTGGAAAATCTGAATATTTTATTAAATCAAATTGTTTATTTGCTAATTTTGTAAATTTATCAATATCTAACTTATCTATTGAATCATAAATATTATATTTACATTTTAATACTTGATTAAATAAATAATTTATATATTCAACTGAAAAAGTATTGTTTTTTATTTCATTCAATATTTTTTTTAAAAATTTTGTTATATAAAATTTATCCGTTATATTACTATAACATAAATGATTTTTTGATATTTTTAAAATTTTTATTATATCACTATCGTCATAATATTCATAATTATTAAGATCTATGTTAATATCAAAATTAAATATTTTATATAAACTATTCCCTGTTATTATTTTATTATTATTATTATTATTTTTATTTTTTATATTTTTTATTTCATCGCTATTTAAAAGATATACTTCATCTAATATAAATATTTCATTATTCATATTATAATAAAAAAATAGATATTAATTTAAAAAGTTGAACTTGCAATTTTTTCAAAATCATTTATATCACCATTCATTAATTTATATATATATCGAGACATTATAAGTTCATCTAAATATTTCTCTTTTTCATGTTCAGTAAAATTACCAGAAAATTGAACTTTTGTAGGATCTCTTGCTACAGGACATTTTGAATAAGTAAGTTTAATTGTTCCAAATAATGTTTCAACTTCTTCTTTTACAAATTGATTTTTAAAATCACATAATACATAAACAATTTTATCAGCAGCGTTATTACGTACTGCTTCACTACCAATTAACCACCAATCATCGCGAGTTTTTTCTTTAAAATCATGAAGTGTTAAATTCATTCTATTTGATTGATATATATCAACTTCATTAATCATACTTCTAATAAATTCAACATACGAATTAACATTATTCATTGGACCTTTTACACCAAATGATGCTTGATGTTGCATTAAAATACTTGAATCCATTACTAATCTATTTTGACAATATTGTGTTATAACAAATCCCATTGATAATCCAACATTTGTAATGCAATTAATTTTAGTACCAGATTTTTCTAATGCTTTTAATGTTTGAATAATTTGCATTCCAGATGTTACCGAACCTCCTCCTGTAATTAAATAAACATATAATTCTTTACTTTTTTTATCCAATAGTTCGCTAATTAATTTTGAAGAACTTTGACCATCAATTGTACCTCTTAATACAACAAAATTATCTTCTGTTAATTTAACTAAATCGTTTGATTGTTCAATTGCATTTGAGCTTGTAAATAAACAAAAAAGAGTTACTAATCCAAATAATATTTTTTTAATCATTTAATATATATTATATTTTTATTATACTGTTATACTTTTAAGTATAATAAAAAAATATAATTTATAAAGACAATATTAATCTTTTTTAATTTGGATTCCAAGAACTCTACTAATCTTTTGAATATACTGATGATTAATTACAGTGGAATCATTTGGTTTTTCGTATGTTTTAATAATAGATACAGGAAGCTGAGCTTCTCTTGCTAGTTGTTCTTGATTCCATTTTTTTGCGAGTCGCCCTTGTTCAATTTGAAGCCCCATATTTCTACTTACAATTTTTGGTTTAAAATCATCAGCCTCAATTTTGTGTAATGGCGTGCCTTGTTGTGTTTGGGAATTTGGAGTATTTGTTTTTTTTACGGTTGTACCGAATTTTTGCTTCGCTTCTTCTTTGGTATAAGATTTGCGAATTACTTGTGGTGTCCAATCTTGATTCTCCATTTTAAATTTGGATTTATATTTAATTTATATGATAATAATAATTAAAAATTCAATTTTTTTTAATTCATAAAATAAAGTGAAGACAAATTAATAATATCTCTAATAATTAATGTTGGAATTTTTTCAAGTTTTGGTAATAATTCAATCTTTCCAATTTTATTACAAACATCCATAACATCATTTACAATATTATAAAGTTTTGTTATATTACGTATAAAATTACCTTCATATCCAATTAACCCTTCATTTTTAATTTGAGTCATTGAATGACCTGTTGTCCATAAATAAGTTGCATCTAAACAAGCAACTGATATCTTCCAATAATTATTATTTGAATGTTGTTGATATTTATTTTCAAAACTTATAAATTTACTAATTATTTGTTCAATTTCATTAATCTTTGATGATAAATGTGACGTGTATACTAAATCAGATTTAAAAGTTTCATCATCATTTTTTTCTTCTAAGAAAATAGATAATATACATGCAATATCTAATTCATTTAAATCATCTAAAATATTTGAATTAATCATTTCTGTAAATATAATAGAATTACATTCATTAATTTGAGATGCAATAATTCCTTTTTTTGTTAATATTACTTTATCATCCATATTCATAATATAATCATTATGTTTTAAAATTTCCATAATATTTTCTATTACTAATGAGTTTTCATTTTCCAAATAATTTATATTTTGTTCAATTTGAATTTTTGTATCTAATAAATTCAAATATTCATTTAACTCTTTTTGAATTTTTTTTAAAGATTCATTTGTTTTAATTTCTTTTTGAATATTATTATAATCTTTTTGATCTTTTTTATTTAAAGTATAATTAATTCCCATATCATTATATTTTTTGATTTGTTTTTCAAAATCATAATATTTTTTTATTTTAATGGTATCTTTATCATTACTCTCTATTTTTTCAATAATAGGTAAATATTTTTTTATTAATTTATCAGTATTTTCAAAATCATTCATTAAACTTACTTTATATTTTACTTTTTCCGTTTCTTTTAATGATTTACCAACAACAGAATTATCCAAAATGTTATTAAATAACGATTTTAATACAAAATTATAATCAATGTTAAATTTTGATTCTATTTTTGGAAGTTTTCCTGTTAATACAGATTTTATATCTGTCTCTTCTGGAAATTTATATAAAGGTAACAATATAGAATATCCAACTGTATCGATACCGCGTCTTCCTGCTCTACCACTCATTTGTTTATATTCTGCAGTATTTAAAAATCTTTTTCCTTTATTTGTGTATTTTTCTAATTCAGTAAAAACAACAGAACGAGTTGGCATATTTACCCCTACTGCAAAAGTTTCAGTTGCAAATAATATTTTAACAAGCCCTTTTTGAAATAATATTTCCACAATTTCTTTTAAAATTGGAATTAATCCCGAATGGTGAAAAGCAATTCCTCGTAATACTAAGCTTTTTAATATATTATATTGTTCTAAGGCAATATATTTATCTTCATCTTTTGCCAAATATTTAGACCAAATTTTATGGATTTCTCTACTTTCATCATCTGATACTAATTCTTCATTTACATTTTTAGCATATGCTTCACAATTCCCTCTTGAAAATGAAAAGAAAATTGTTTGAAGTAAATCATTATCTTTTAGATATCTAACCATTTCTTGAACTAAATTAAAATTAATTTTTTCTTTATCCTTAAGTTTTTTAAGATAAACTTCTTTTGCTTTACGATATCCATCAATTGAATAATTATCGCGAGTATCCATTATTTTATGAATATCATTGCCAATATAAATATAATGATCTAATGGAACTACGCGATGTGTTGTCGGTATTAGATAAATTTTTTTGTCACGGATTGTTCCTATCCAATTTGCAAATTCTTCCGACTTATCAATTGTAGCAGATAACATTACTAATTGGATATTTTGACTTGCCATAATAATAGTTTCTTCCCATACTTTTCCTCGATCAGGATCATTAATAAAATGAACCTCGTCCATAATAATACATCCAATATCCTTTATAAATGATTCTGGATCATTTTTAAAAAGTGCATTTCGTAAAATTTCTGCTGTCATAATTAATAAATTTCCATCTGGATTAATTTTATTATCACCAGTTAATAATCCAATTGAAACATCTAAATTTGTATTTTTTGTAAATTCTTCATTAAATTTTTCCTTAAAATCTTTATATTTTTCATTTGATAAAGATTTAATAGGCGATGTATAAATTACTTTTTTTCCTTGTTTTATGCAATTAGCAATCGCATAAATAGCCACAACTGTTTTTCCAGATCCTGTATGAGCAGTAATTAAAACATTAGATCCTTCATCTATACTTTTAAATGCATGTTTTTGAAAATGATCACATTCATAAGGAAAATTTATAAGTTCTTTATTATAAGTATTTTCACTATCCTCAATAAAATCACCCTTTAAAATAAACATTTTTTCATTCATTTTTGTATTTAGTATGAAATATTAATTTATGATAATTAACATTATTTAATATTCAATTTTTTTATAAATTAATATATATAGATATTTATATGTCTAATATAAATAATGGATTAATGACAAAAATTTGGGGACCGCCTATGTGGTTTTCCGCAAAATGTATTGCATTTGGATATCCTGTAAATCCAACAAATGAACAAAAAGAACAATATAAAACTTATTATAAATTTTGGGGATATACATTACCGTGTATTTATTGTAGACAATCATACCAATTTTTTATAACAGATGGTGATACTAAATTAGATGATAATATATTTCAAAATAGAGAAAGTTTAACAAAATGGATTTATAGAATACATAATAGAGTAAATAAAAAATTAGGCATGGAATATTATACAAGTTATGAAGAAATGTGTGAAAAATTCGAAAGTATTAGGGCACAATGTATTAATAATTTACCTGGATGTCAAATGCCATTAGAATTAAAAGCAAAAGCATATAAAAATGCTGAAGAAAAAATATGTAATATTATTCCCAAAAAAATAGCATTATATTTTGAGGAATATGCAAAAAAAAGAAATATTAATTTTGATAAATTAGATTTCTATGAAAACATTTTGATTAATGATAGAAAAACAAATGATTTTTTAAATAGAAATAATCAATGTTATGAAATAATAAAAAAAATGCGATTAAATGCTGAATCATCATATGAGTTAGATGGAGAATTTAAAGGATTGCCTACAATTAATGAATTACACCTTATCAGTATGTTATGTAGTAATTTATCATTAAATGATTTAATAGAATGTGCAAAAAAAATTGGAATAAAAAAAAGATATATTTTGGTAAAAGCTTAATTATTTTTTAGCTTCAATTGTTTTTATTTTATTAATTATATTAGGACCTTCTAATTCTTTAGATAATTCCCATTGAGTATAATCAATCGGACAAGAAATGTTTTTTTTACAATAATTTTTTACACATTCACTATGAAATGCATGTCCACACTTTCCAATTGAAATTCTACTAATTAAATTTTTATTATTAATATCTTCATGAGATGGTGCCATTATTGATCTTCGACAAATTTGACAATTATCATCAGTATTTTGTGGAAAATTATATTTCCAAACAGTAGAACAATCTAAATTTTTTAGTTTTATATTTAATGGCATTTTTAAAATATTATAATTAATATAGTTATAATATTTAACTAAAATTTTATCAATTTTTTTGATTATGTTTTTTAAGTTGTAAGTATTTTAATTTATATTTTATATATTTATCGTAAAATCCTCCTCCTAATGATCGTTGCGCATACATTAATGTAGTTTGTAATTTTTGATTTGCTTCAGTAATATCATAATCTCTACTTATTATATTAACAAAATCTCCAGTATGACTAATTGGTATAAATGTAGTATCACCATTAACAGGGCATTTATTAATATATCTTTCATTAAAACAATTAAAAATATCATTAATTAAATAATATTTAGCAGGTTTTAAAAATCTATTATATTTAATATTTGAATTTCTACTAAATCTTTGTGATATTGAATTATATAATTCTTCTTGATTATCATAATAAAAATAATTTGTTGCATATTCAAAAATATCCAATTCTAAATTTTCAGATATATACTTAATCAAACTTGTTACAGTTGGTGCATGTTCACATTGATAATGCCAACATTTATTTTTTACATTTCCAGTAAAATACAAATCTGCTGTATATTGAAATCCCTCTAAATATTGTTTTGCACAAGTACTATCATCAATTTCATTATTATAATTTATTATTTCACTAAATGGCACTTTTCTACTAACTAAACTAATTAATCCAGTTGTTCTATGTGGTGTTGTAAATCCTTTTATTTTTACATCTTCAAATTGAACATTTAAAGGATTAAATCCTGTTCCATATAAATATCCCAAATATTGTTGTAATATACTAAAAATAAAATTATAATATAAATCTTGATTTTGATTAAATTCTGCTTGTTCTTCTGTAGTTTTGTGTTTTTTTATTGATAATTCATCAATTTTATCTTTAATAGATTGTATATAAGCTATATAGTCTTCATTTAAATTTAAATTTTTAATTTCAAGATAATAATTTCCTTCTAATAAAAATTTTAAAAAAATAAATGTAAGGTTTGAACCATAATAATTAAATAAATAACTTTTATTTAAAAAAGTTGTAATATATTCAGTAAAATTTTTTGTAGTTTTTTGTGATTCGCGATTTAATTGTATTGTTATCATATTTTTTTCATCATTTTCTTTGCTTTTTGTTTTTACCAATAATTTAATTATATCTAAATATACTTTTTGGTCAATTTTATAAGTATGTGGATTTATTAAAAATTTAAATTTATGTATTTCAGTGTTGGTATCATTATTTAAATAATTGTTTATATCTTCTCTTGTATTTAATAAATATTTATTATACATTTTTATTATTTCCTCTATTTTTCCAACACTCGCCATACTTAATTTTGGTATAAAATCATTTCCAAAAAATCCAAATAAAGTAATATATTGTATTAATAATTCATTAATTTTTAGTATTTTTTTTTCACCATTATTAATTATTCCACATTTATCAATAATATCATTTGTTAAAATTTTCTCAAATTCTAAAGTTTTTGTTATATAAAATTCAAGTTTAATTTGATTTAATAATTCGGATATTGCTGTTTTTTTAGTATCAAAATCTATTTCAGTCGAATAAACATAATCTAATAAATTTGTATTATTAATTTTGTAATTAAATTTATATGAATTAAAATCAATTAATTCTAATCTAATTATATCAACATGATTTGTTTTTCCTTTTTCTCTAATTTTCATATTTAATATCATTGTTAATAGCGTGACGTCACCATCTGGTGAATAATATAAAAAATTACCATCAATATCATCATCTATTTTTCTTAATATTTTTTTGTTAATTATATGTTCCCCTTCACCATCTTCACTATCTATAACTTCTAATGTAAAAGGTCTATCAAAATTAATACTTTTTAAATTATCTATTAAACTCACCATTAATTCACTATCTCTTGTGATTACATATCTTTCAAATATAATTTCTGGTGGCATATTATTTAATAAGCCGGTATCTATTATTGATTTTTTAAAATCAGTTAAAATATCATCTAAAATAAATGTCGTTACTCGTCTTTTTACTTGTTCTACCATTTTTGCAACAAATGGTTTTCCATCAAATACTATTACACATGATTCTAAATTCTTAAAATTATCTATTATTTTTTTTATTTCATCAATAATTATTAATTTAATATATTCCATTTTTTTTTCTTTAAATAAATCTAATCCTTTTTTTATATCGTTTATTACTTGTATATTTTCATATGTACTATCATAAACAAATTTTATAGTTTTTTCTCGTATATCTATATTTTTTTCAACATTGCCTCTTAATGTTTGCATCATAAATTTATAATTAAATAATAAGTCTCCTAATTTAGTATTTTTTATTAAAAGTCTAATTTTTTCCAAAAAATGAAAAGACATATCTAAATCATTTTTTATTGATATATCATTATCAATGCTCATATTAATTGATTCAATTTTATGAATTATCGAATATTGAAAATTAATTATAGTTTCTACATAAGTAAAAATAGTATAAACCATTGATTGAAAATCAAAATAAAGATACTTATATGTATCATTATCACTATCCGTTTTATCAAAAATATTACAAATTTTAGGGGCGGTATTTTCTAAATAACCATTTAATCCCTGTATACCCATATTATATTATATATCTATAAAAAAATTAAAAATCATAAATTTCAATATTATTTAGTTTATTTAATATGTCTAAATTCGAAATATTGTTTAGCAGTAACTCTTTTACTTCTTCTGAATAATTTATTTTAAAAGATATTGCTTTTGTTGTTTTTTTATTAGATATATATTTAATAATCCATCCATATTTAACATTATTTTTCATTTCTTCAAAATTATAATTAGTTCTAATTTTTTTTATACGATCTTCTGTTGATACTCCAGTTAATTCATTATTTTTAAATAATTGATTTGCAAAAAGTGAGACAGTATTTCTATATCCATCAATTGTTGATCTCCAAAATATATAATTTATTGCTTCATAATTTTTATTTTCAGGTATCATTATTATTTTAGAATCAAATGCAATATTAATATTTTTTATGTTATCTTTTAATTCAATATATTTAATATTTTCATTTACAAGTTCATTTAAAAAATAAAACATTTTTGCTGATGCAAATGATGATAAAATAGTTAGAATTTTATTTACTTTACCTCCAAACAAATGTTTATATTTATTTGGTTCAATTTCATATTCTTTTTTAGAACATCTATTTTTAAAAATAATATTAATTTCATCATTTTGTACATGAATCATTGTTGGATGAAATTCTTTAAATATAGCATTCGCAGTTTTAAGCATTACTTCTGAAAATTTTTCATCATAAGGTTTTTCAAAATATTGTGTTATTTTTGAAAAACATCTTCCATCTAATCGAATTGCAAAAGTTTCTGAACCATTAATTATTATTTTTCCAGATGATTCAGTTTCGTAATATTTCATACGTTCTTTTAAACTCATTAATTTTTTTTCTATTGTAGATTTATTATTAATTTTCTCCAAATCATTATTTGAATCTTCTTCTGATTCTTCATCAGATATTGATTCTGTTTTATATAAATCTTCTAAGTTATTATTTTCAAAAGATTTAACAAAGGCTTTATAAATACTATAAAATAATACAAATGCAAATAATACCGAAAAATTTATTATAAAATCATCAATAATATATGTAATTAAACTAATATTTTGATTATAAAAATCATGATTAATAAAATTAATTATTGTAGTTATTAAAACTACAGTAAATAAATAAGATTTAAATTTTGCAAATTCATTATTAGCTAACATTTTATTTAATATTATTGTTAATATTTATATTTAATATATCAATTTTTTTAATAAAAATTGATATTTTAAATAGATAACTATTATATTAAATATATTAAAAATGCAATCCGAAGAATATTTATTAGATAGACTCTATAGTAAAATTGGAGAAAATGGTATTAAAGGTAAAATTATTATGCCTAAACCAATTTCACATATTTTAAATAAAAAAACTTTTTTAGATAATTATCTTGAAATACAAGAAAAAATAGAAAGAAAATATGTTCCAAATTTAATTGAATATTTAAAAAATGAATTATCAACAGAAGTTTCCTTAAATGGTGAAAACAAACTTGTTATAACAGGTATTTTTAGAAATCCGACATTTGAAAAAGTAATTAAAAGTTATTGTATATTATATGTTCAATGTCAATCATGTAAAAGTGGATTAACCGAAATTATTAAAGATAATAAAATTTTATATTTAAATTGTAATAATTGTAAATCAAAAAAAGCAATTTAGTAATTTTATAATTTTTCTAAAACTTCTTTTAATTCATCATAAATTTTTTTATATTGTGTTTTAGAATAAATTTGAAGGTGTGCGGTATTATCATCTTTTTCTGGAGCTTCATTTACCCATTTTTCACATGTTGTTAATATATGATTTTTTTTTAGTTTAAAATGATTATGAATAATAGTTTTAAATTGTGGATATTCATTATTAGTAATTAAATTTTTCATTGCATGATTCATAGTATAAAATCGAATACGATTGTTATAATTTTTTGAAGCCTTCATACCTTTTTCTGTATTAATACTACTTTCATATCCTGGTTCATTAAAATAAGGATCATCTATTAAAATTAATGATTGAATTGACATAAATACCTGAAATAATGTTGATGTTTCTTTATTCCATTGTTCCCCTTTTGCACCATTCCATGTTCCTAATATTGATAAGCATACTTTACCGTCTGCATACAGATTTGGATTAAATCGTGCATTTCCTGTATTTAACATATATACTAATGGAGGACTATTCGGAAAAGTTTCAGGAATAAATACATCAAAGATAAAGCATCCGCTATCATAAGGAGTATCATGTGGACCTGTTATCAATACTCTTAATACTGATATATTATCTGGGTCTCTGCATATATATATTGATGCTCCATATTCAGTTGGTACAGATTTACGTAATAAACTTAATTCCTGTACCATTCTTTTATGATAATTTATTTTTTTATCTTTTAATTGGTCAAAATTCTTTTGAAAATAATATTTACTTCCTTCAAATATAATTGGATCTTCCATAAAATTGTAGTTATTTAATTCCATTTTATATGTCTGTTCTATTGTTTTATTATTATTAAGATTATCATCTTTCAAGACTTCGTTTTTTATAATCTTACTTTGGTAAATTTTATTTAATTCATCACATTTTGATTTGATTAAAGTAATTTTCATTGTAAAATTATCAATATTGCCTAATTTTGCAGAAATGCTTATATCTTCATAAATGTCTTCCATAATCTTATTTAATTCATCAAATTCCAATTCTAGTATTTCTTCAGAATACTTATCTAATAAAACTTGAATTATATCAGTAATTTTGTCATATAAATCATTATGTTTAGACATTTCTAATAATGTATTACCTTTTAGTTGTGAATTTATATATTTTAATAAAAATGTATCTTTTATATATACTTTATTTTCTATTATGTTATTATTAATTAATTCTGAAAAAATGTTATTTAAAATTAATAATAATTCTTTATCTTTTTGTTTTTGTGATAAAATATATGCATCAATATCCCATTCTTTTATACCACTATGACCGTATCCTGTACCACTTTTCCAATATTTATTTTTTGTAGTTTGTTCTAATTTATAACTTAATTTTTCGTATTTTTCATCATCTAAATTATCATCGTTATGATTATAATAACTAGATAATTTAATTAATTCAGTTTCTAATTTTGAATAATTGTTTATATTGTTATAATCTATTTTACAATGTTTATTCAAAATATCATACATTTTATTTAATATAAAATCAACTGTTCTTGTTGGAGTCCAATAATCAATATTAAGCATTTTTAGATTACCTAATTTTAAACTTAATGAACTATTTAATTTTGGTTTTATAAATTCTATTTTTGGAGGATAATTTGGATATAGTTCATCATTAAAATTAATATTAAATTCAATATAATCATAATCAGATAATTCCTTAAGTTTTTTTAATTCATCTTTCACATCATTATTTGTAAAATTTTTCATTTTTATGTTCCATGAATTTATTTCATTATTGTTTATTTCAATTGTATATTTATTATCTGTAATTGACTTTTTGTATATATTTATAAATTCTTCTCCTAAAATTTTAATAACAATTTCTTTATCAAACAGTTTTTTATCATTTATATTACTAATTGTTTTATTTGAATAATTTCCAATTATATTATTTATTTGTTGTTTCATTTTTAATATTTTTATTTCATTTTCATCAATAATTTTCATATTATCAATATTAATTAAATTATTTTTTTTTTTAATATAATTTTTATTGGATTTTTTTAGTTGATTATCTATTATTGATATAATTTTTTCAAAATTGTAATTTTTTTCTATTATCTTCATATTTAAATTATCAATCCAATTAATTTCATATTCGGTATCTACTGTTATAAAATCGTTTTTTTTTTCAGGAAACATAAAATTAAAACTTACATTTTCATAATTGATATTTATATTATTATTTTGTATAGTATAACCTTTTATAGTTTTATTAGTTAAATTATATAAATCTAAAATTCTAATAAATTCATCCATTTTTAAATTTATAATCTTTGTCATTTGTTATACTTTATGGTGTGAAAATCAATTTTTTTATTAAATTTAATATAAAAAAAATTAAATATTTTTTTATTATATATAAAAATGAGTAACGAAGAACTCGATGTTAGTAAATTATTAGGTCTAACTGATAAAGTAGGTGGTAAAAAAGCCGTAAAAAAAGCTTCCAAAAAAGCTTCTAAAAAAACTTCCAAAAAAAGCAAAAAAATGATTGGCGGTGGTTGCGGTGCTGATACTACCACTACTGTTCCTGAAGTACCTGCATTAGAAGGCGGTGCCAAAAAAAAGGCTTCTAAAAAAGCCAGTAAAAAAACCTCCAAAAAAGGTTCCAAAAAATTAGCTGGTGGTAAAAAAGCTTCCAAAAAAGTAAGCAAAAAAGCCAGTAAAAAAACCTCCAAAAAAGGTTCTAAAAAATTAACTGGTGGTAAAAAAGCTTCCAAAAAAGTAAGTAAAAAAGCCAGTAAAAAAACCTCCAAAAAGGGATCCAAAAAATTAACTGGTGGTAAAAAAGCTTCCAAAAAAGTAAGTAAAAAAGCCAGTAAAAAAACCTCTAAAAAAGGATCCAAAAAATTAACTGGTGGTAAAAAAGCTTCCAAAAAAGTAAGCAAAAAAGCCAGTAAAAAAACCTCCAAAAAAGGTTCTAAAAAATTAACTGGTGGTAAAAAAGCTTCTAAAAAAGTAAGCAAAAAAGCCAGTAAAAAAACCTCCAAAAAGGGATCCAAAAAATTAACTGGTGGCAAAAAAGCTTCTAAAAAAGCCAGTAAAAAAACTAGCAAAAAAGCCAGTAAAAAAGGTTCCAAAAAAGGTGGTAAAAAACACTAAATATTTTTTTAATTATTAAAATTTAAATTAAAATTTTAATTATCTTTTTTATTTATTATAAAACCATCATCGTCTATCGAATCCAAATTATTTGTTGTTTCTTTAAAAGTTTCATGTAAAATTGAATTTAATAATTCATCATAATTTAATTCATCATTATTACTTAATTCATCATTATTATTCAACTCATCATTATCATTACTCAATTCATTATTATTACTTAATTGATCATTATTTAATTCATCATTAGCATTACTCAATTCATTATTATTACTTAATTGATCATTATTTAATTCATCATTAATACTTTTATTAAAATATTTATTATAATACTTATCAATTAGTAAATATTTTGAAAATAAATATCTTACAGAAGATAAATAAAAATTAAATAAAATACAATTAACACTATAAAATTTAAGTAATAATAAAAATAGTTTATTAATATATGTTTTATTTTCTAAATTATAAAACCACTCATTTAATAGTGAAATATCTAAGTGATTATATGAAAATAAAATATTTTTTTTGTGATAATTTTTTATAAATAAATAACCAAATATAAATTCAATTAAAAAATTATAGTTAAATGTATCAAAAATAAAAAAAACCACCCAATATTTAGAAATATTATTATTTTTTGAATTAACAAAAGTAGATAAAGTATGTAATAATAAAAAACTAAGAGCAATAAATTTTAAACCAAATGTATATATAAAATTAGCTAAAATACTAAACCAAAATATATCCATAAAAAAATTTTCTTGAGTAAAAAAATCTTTAAATTTTATAAATATTTCATTATCAAATAATTGATCAACTTTCTTTTTTAACATATCAACTTATAATAAATATATAATTATATTTTTAAATCAAAAATATCAAGATACATCTCACAATTTTTTGATTTAATTATAACATTAATATTTGGTTTAAAATTAGTTTTGTTTTTAAGATAAGAAATTAATTGAAAATTATCTAAATTAATAAGATGTTCTAATAAACTTACCATTTTTATTTCAGTATCAAATTTATTTATAATATTTTCTAAATCATTTATATTTGTTTTAGCTGTAATATTCGAAATTAAATTATAATATTCAGAAGGAAAATCAATATTATAAGGAAATTGTCTATATTTAATAGATAATTCTTCTATTTTTTTAATTGATTCTGGAGTTTTTAAACCATATTTATCTAAATCACTTAATCTAATTGATTTACTTATTAAATATTCAATTAATTCCCAAGTAACAAATAACCCTCCATAAGTAAGTAATTCATTTAAAATTTTTAATGAATTTGCATTATTACTGCTTAAATTTTTAATATAATAAATATTTTTAATTGTGGGTATAAATTTATTATTAATCAAATATTTAATTATTCTGATATCTTCAGAATAGCAAGCATAATTCATCATTTCATCATTAGGTGTTATTAAATTATTATTCATTAAAAATTCTAAACCAATTAAATCTTTATTTAAAATTAATTTGTTAATTAAATCATTATTAATTTCAAGTAAATTATTATTATTAAAATATTCAATAAGTTCTTTATAACAACAAATATCATTACTAACTGTATATGTATCTGCATTATAACTAATATTTGACAAATAATCACTTTTTTCTATTATATTATTCTTATTTTTAAGACAAACTTCTAAAATTGTTTTTATTACCATTAAAAACCGATTATATTTAGAATTAAAATTATAATTACCAATTAAGGTAAAATAATTTGTGTTAATGAATGATTTAAATATATCAGATGTCATATAAATATTATGATTATTAAAATCAGTTATTATATTTACTATACAATTATTAATACTATTAATATTTGTTGAGGGATACATTATATTATAATCATAAATTGCATACATATACGCATATACTGATTTTAAAAATTCCATAAAATAGATTAAATCATTTTGTGTATATTTAAAATTATTTACTTTAAATAAATCATAAATAATCTTTATTTGATCCAATGTAAAAACTTTTTTTTGTTTTAAAAAATTATTAATATAATTGTCATAATAAATTTTAATTATTTTATTATTTGGTATATAATTAATATCTTTATCAAGTATATTTTTTATTTGAGCTAAATAATCATTTGGACATGTTGTAAATAATGATATCAATTCTAATTCAGTATTATTAATTTTTTCATTGATATTAATAACATTATTAAAACCTAAATCTTTTAAAGTATCTAAAATAGCGTTATTAAAAGGAAATTGTAATTTCTTCAAATTATAAACCCATGAAAAATTAAATCTATATTCAGCATATTTTAATTTATATGCTTTTAAAATATCCAAAATTCTTAATATAAATTTTTCTGATAATATATTCTTAATTGTCAATGGTCCTATAATATCAACATTATTATATAAGCTATCTGCTAATATTGATTTTGATTTACCATTACAGAATTTAGATTCTAATAGTTTTAATTGTTCTTTAGTTAAAATAATATTTTGTTTATTTATCGTATTTAAATTTGGAATTACTACTTGATTTAAATATGTTACATTTTTATAACCTCCGTATACATTTGGATTAATTATTAAATCTAAATTATATTCTGCCATATTTTAGTGTTATAAATAAAAATAATTAAACTATAAAAAAATCAATTTTTTATTTAGATATATTTTGCTTTTGTTCGTTATTTTTTATATTATCCAAAACAAAAGCACAAAATTTATCTAAATTTTTAATATCCAATTTATTATCATATTTTTTGTAATCAAAATTAATTGAATTGCACATATCTTCATTTAAAGTTATAACAAAATTATCTTTTTTAATTAACTTATTATTATTTAAATAATTTAATAATAGTCTTTTAAAACTTAATATTGTTAATTTACTATCTTTTTCCAAGTTAAAATATTTAATAAATTTATCAGAAATACTAATTTGTTCTTTTTCTTCAATATTTGTTTTAATTAATGTATAATCTTCAAAGATTGTTTTAATGTCATTATTAATAATATTATCCTTATTATCGTCTGATTTAATATCTTTTTTATTTGTTTTAACTTTTATACTAATTTTTTTTATTTTTTTTTTAGGTATTTCATCATCTGATTCAGATATATAATCATCATCCTTAATAATATTATCCGAAATATTTTGGTTATTAATATGTTCTAATTTCATAATTTTATTATCTTTATTTTCTTCAATATTAGATATAACTACCTTTTGTGGTTCATTGTCTTTATTAATTACTAATTCATTTGTAATTGATTTAGCTATAATTGGAGGATTTGTATGCTGCTGTTTTTTTAGTTTTTTTAGTTCTTCCATATCTTTTAAATATTGTTTAATAAACTCTTCCATAACGAAATTAGTTGATGAATTACCTGTTATAGAAATTATATTTTTGAGAGCAATATAATCTACGGATGCATTATTGTCTACTAAAAAACGAATAGTTGGCAAATTTGCTTTATGTATACATGCATTTTGAATACAAATATTATCTGGTTTTATTTTTTGTTTTAATACTAATTCTTTGATTGCTTGCAAATTTCCTGATTTTATACATTCTTTTTGTAAACATCTTATATCAGGTTTAATATTATGATCGTATGGTGGATAAAACCCTATTTCTGAACAAATTTCCAAAAATTTATTATCAAATGTTAAGTTATATTTTTGAATATTTGGAATTGTTACATAATATTTTGTAATAAAAATTAAATCATCATAAGTTATAGTATAATTATAATTTAATAATATATTTAATAATTCCGTAATATTTTTAATATTAATACTATCTTTTGGAGATACTGGAACCGATTTTTCATAAAACATATTTTTTCCATATTTTTCATTTATATCAATTATATCATTATTTACAGCAGATGTAAATAATGCCTTAATACAATCTGATGTTGGAACTATTTTGTTATCTAATAAAAATTCAATCATTTCTTTATTTTGACCATGGCATGCCGCAATTAAATAATCTGTACATAATCCAGGTCCCATTGTAATTAGTTGTTTTATAATATTCGGAGAAATTTTATGAATTAATGCATAATTTATAGCTTTTTTAGTTACTTTAACTTTGGAATTTATTAAATGTAATATTATTTTAGAATTAAATTCAGTTGATATTTTAAAATTTTCTTCAGTTGCTAGATTACTTCGTCCATAATAATTATTATTTATAGTAGTATTAATAATAATTAATTGATTATTTTTACACAAATAATTATAGTGTGATTCATTTAAATTTAAATTTAATTTATTATTATCATCAAATAACGTACTAATTAAAAGTTTATTTTTTGTATATAAAATTTTACTAATCACTTCACTACTAATATTTTTTTTTTTTATAATTAAATTAACTATACAGTCAAGATATTGTTTATTTAAATTTACACATGTTTTAAATGTATTGAAATCTAAAGTATCGATATCTATTAAATTAATTAGAATTTTAAAACACTCAATTGATTTATTAGTTGTATGACATAAATAATATTGTTTTATGTTTGAATTGATAAATGATGTAAATAATTGATTATAATTATTAAAAATACTTAAATTATTTAATATTTTGTCATACATTTTTCCACATGTTCCATGAACATTATTCCCGTAATTGCTACAATATAAATTATTTAATTCATTTATAATAGTTGTACATTGATTTGCTGCCATTTTTATAAATATAATATAATAAATTTTAATTTAAAAATAAAAAAATCAATTTTTTAGATATCATCGATATTAACTTCTCCTGTATCTGTATCAAGAATTTTTTTCTCACGTTCACGTTGTTTCTTAAGATTATCTTCTTTCTCCTTTTCTTTTCTTTTTTGCTTATCTAATTCTTGTTCAACTTCTTTATGTACATCTTCTTCATCCTCTTCATCTGTATCGTCTCCAAATTCGAACTCACATGTTTCTTCAATCATTTTACTAAAATCAAAACGTAGATTTTCTTTTGCTTTAAGTTGATGACATTCATCTGGATCATATTTATAAAGAATAAATGTTTCTTCATTATCAAGTTCATTCAGTTGAACTAAAATAATATCACCAACATTCATCCATACACGCTTATAAAACGATCCTGGGATAATTGCCTGACGAGGTCTTCCATCGTTACAATCAACTTCAAGACGATTTGAACCTAGTTTCTTTTTAACTTGAGCATACATAAGACCCGCAGAATCTGCCCAGGGCGTCACTGTCTTTTTAGCACCAAGCTTACCCTTACCCTTCTTACCTTTTTTGTAATTTTTGCCTCCTTTAGTATTAACCATTTTTGATTTTGAATTAATTCAATTTATAATTAATACTCTATTTAATAAATAAAATTTCAATTTTTTTTTAATTTGAAGATATACTATGTAAAAATTTAATAAGTTCATTATAATCATTATCATAATCTTCAATATATTTTTTAATTGTTGAATGTGATAACTTATTTAATTTATTGGGTAATTTATGTATTTCGTCTGATGATAGATTAATATTATAATATTTTTCAATCATATTTTTAATTTCTGTCTTATCTACATATTCAAAAAAGACTGGATTTAATCTACCATTTCTATATAACGCTGGACTCAATTTTTCTTTACAATTCGTAGTTGCAATAATTACTAATCCGTTATATGATCCTACCCCATCAAATCGTGAAAGGACACAACCTAAATGAATTTCATCATTATCGAGTTTATAATTCTTTTCACAATCGTCTCGTTTTGCAATAAGATTTGCAATAATTTCATCTTTTAATTTATTATGATCTAATTCATTTGAATCGCTATTATCTTCACCTTTTCTTTTAGCTAATACTTTTGAACCAGTATCAATTTCATCAAAAAGTAAAATTAATTGACTTTTTTCAAATTTAATACCCATTATTTCTGTTGTATTAAATAATTGTTCAAGTTCTTCATTAGTTTTAATCCGCGACATTGAAACTTCTAAAATGTGCCTTTTATCATGTAACGCCATTGCAATAACAGATGATGTTTTGCCACATCCAGGAGGACCGTAAAATAGATATCCCTTTTTTCTTTTATTACCTGTTTTTTTATAATAATTAATATCTTTTAATCTTTCCAAATCACGAATTAACATTGTTTTATGTTCACTATGAATATTATCAAACGTTTCATAACACATTTTATTAGGATCTGATAAATCTGATAATACAGACATTGAAAATGTTAATCTTTTATTTGAATCTTTTCCTTGATAGATAAAATGATAAATTTTATCTTTACTTTTTTCATCAATATAATTGTCATAGCTTTTAATACAATTATTTATAAAATCATTTATTTCATTAATCGATTTATATTTAGATTTTAATATAATAGTAACTTTCCAACTATTATCACATTTACTTTCTTTTGATACTTCTAATTTATTAAAACTATAATCTAAAAATAAATCATCCTTGATTTTTATATTATTTCCAAAATTTACTAAATATGCAATGTTTTTGTCTTTTTTTGTATATTTAATATCTTCACTATATACTGTGCCATTTCTACTAGGTGTGAAGTATCGAAGATTATTACTAATATTATTCATTGTAATATAATGACAAATTGCAGTCATTGGTACTGGATAATCATAATAATATAATCCTCCATTTATTGATTCCCATCCAACAAATTCTATTTTATTTTTATAACTACCTAACAAAAAATCCCTTAATCTAATATAATAAATATAAATATTATCATAAATATATTTTAGTAAAGGTACTAAAATTATCATAATAAATATATCCCTATAAAAAGTTTCAGTATGTGCTCGACTTAAGATAAAAAATCCAATATTGTCAATCATTTTTCTATTTTAATATTTTTAAAATATCATAACATAATTATATATTAATTAGTAATAAATAAATTCAATTTTTTTAATTATCGGTTATTTTTAGCATACTTAAATCTAATTTTTCTTCTTTTTTCTTCTTTTCTTTTGGTTTAGGCATTTCTGCACGTATTTCATCAAGGGTTTTCATATTATATTTATCATTTTCATAAATTACAAACCTTTTAAAATGTTTAAAAATATGAGGATGTGTATTAATATTATAAGACAATGAAGACTCTGCTAGCATTTTTCGTTCATGTGGTGTTTTTTTTATATGGGAAATTCCAGTATCAAAATCGCTTGTCATTACAGATAAAAACGCCCCTAGAATTTTTTGAATTGACCAAATAGAAGACCATTGGTCAGAATGATAAGATGAAATTGTTAAACAGATTTTTTTTTCAATATCAAATCGTCCACTTGGTGTTAACATATAAAAGTCAACTGGTGTTACTGGATAATTTTCTGATAGAACTAATTTTCCTATGTACCATCCATTTTTATATTCAGTATCATCCGGACCTCTAATTAAAAAATACCAAGTTCTAATATCCGATTCATCTGGGAAAATGTCAATATTTTCAAGTGGATCTTTTTGAAGCATTTTAAGCTCATTTTGAATTCTTTTCTGAAATAGTCTAGATAATCCTGTAGACATTTTAAGTTAAGATATATAACTTTTAAATATAAAATTTTATTAAATCAATTTTTTTTATTATCGTTCATCAAATAAAAAAAAATATATATAAATATATTAATATATGGAGTTAAATATAAATACAAATTCCGCAAAAATTTTTGTGGGAAATGTCCCATTCAATTGTTCTAATGAAGAATTCTTTGATGCTTTTCAATATTTGGATGGTTTTATTAATGCAGAATTAATTTCTAGAAATCAAACAGGGAATACTCGTGGATTTGGATTTGTTACTTTTAAAGATAATTATATTGCAAATAATTTTTTAGAGTCTAAAGAAAAAATTATTATTAAAGATAGAGTATTAAGATTTACAAAATATCATAATAACAGTGATGATTTTATTATTACAAATTTAAAAAAAAACAATATTTTTGTTAGTAATATTCCAACATACTTTACTAATGAAAAACTTAAAGAAGTATTTTCAAAATATGGGACAATTCTATTGGGATATATTAATACGGATATTAATACAGGAAAAAAAATAAACACAGGAATAATAGAATTCGAAAATGAAGATTCATATAAAAAAGTATTATCGCAAAAAAATATTTTAATTGAAAATGGGAAATATTTACATGTTCACAAATATAGGGAAAATATTAAATCAAAAGCAAATTATAATATTAGGGAAATATATAAAATTGCTTTTAATGCTGGAAAAAAATATGCAACACTTGAAAAAAATTGAAAATATTTGTAATATATTTAAATATATTATAAATTCATTTAAAATGAATAACATTATTTATGGTATTTTGGAAATTAATAATAAAGTTTCATTTGGTACAAAAAATGAAAAAAGATTTTTCCCACATGATAAAACACTTCCTATATTTTATGTTCCAACAAAAAAAGTATTTTCTCCCATAAATTTATATTGTGGTATTAAATATACAAAAAATGATAATGATAAATATTATGGTAATATTGAAAAATATATTGGAGAACTTGGTAATTTAGAAGCAGAATTAGAATATTTAAAAAATATTGGAATAAATAGTTGGATTGGGAATTCCAAATTTAAACTTGATGATTATTTTGAAGATCATACACCAATTAGACAAGATTTGACTCATTTAAATACTTATTCAATTGATCCTAATAATTGCGTAGACATCGATGATGCTATATCAATTGAATTTATTGATAATAAATATAAAATTTATATTCATATTGCAGATGTTTCTTCATATATACTTCCCAATACTCAGTTGGATTTAGAAATTAAAAAAAGATGCGAATCTATTTATTTAAATAAATTTCAGGTTAATATGATTCCAGATAAATTATCAATTAATAATATGTCATTATTGGAAAATAAAATTAATAGAGCATTTACATTAGAAATTATTGTTGATAATGAATTTAATATTATTTCCCACGAATTTTATAAAAGTTTAATTAATGTAAAAAATTTATCTTATGATAATGCACAAAAATTAATTAAAACAAATAATGATTTAAAATTATTATATAATCTTGGTAAAAAATTTTATGAAAATAAATTTGGTATTAATCCTGATTATAATACTCATCATATGGTTGAAATATTTATGATTATAGCAAATGTTTATGCTGCTATTGAAATTAAAGACTATGATGAAGCTATTTTTAGAAAACAAAATATTAATTCTCAAAAATTAGCTCTTGATCTGATAATTGATTTTAACCCAGCTTTTTATACTTATAAAAGCAACGATAATATTGTCCATCATAGTACTTTAAATGAAGATTTATATACACATTTTACTTCTCCTATGAGAAGATATATTGATATTACAGTTCATAGATTATTATCAAATAAATTTTGTGGTACTAATTTTGAAATAACAAAAGATGATCTATTTATTGAAAATTTAAATAAAATACATAAAAAATATAAAAAAATTAGTTTAACATCACAATTATATTGTAATATTTTTGATGCAAAATTTAAAGAGTGTGATATTTATGAAGGTGTTATTTGTGGTTTTAGTGATAATAAAATTAATGTATTTGTAAAAAATTTAGGTATATTAAACATAAAACTTTTCGATAAAAAAATGTCAGAATTATATAAATTTCAAATTAATAATAATTCTTATACATTATTTGATTTGGAAAATAAAAAAACAACAGAATATTTATTAAATCAAACAGTTTCACTAAAAATCTCGATTACTAAATATAGTCCTAAAAAACTTAACCCTCTTTTTTTATAATTTACGAATGAGTGTCAAAAAACATACTAAGTGCGTCATTTTCATCAAAAATACCAACACAGTTAAATTCTGAACAATGACATGCACATTTTACAGTTACGTAACTACCATTTTTTGTTGCTTTAATATTATATCCATTTGGACATAGTTTGTTTAGATTATTAATCTTATTTGCTTTTGTGTATCGCTTATCATAATATGTATGTGCGATTTGCTTTTTCGAATGATTATTGCTTGAACGTGCCATTTTTACCTTAATTTGATTTACAAATTTATATACTTTATTGTCATATTAACTATTTAAATTTTTCAATTTTTTTTGAATTGGAATTAATAAATCTAATAAATGATTAATCATCCCTTGTTTTAATCTATTCGGATATATTTTGCCATTTTTAAATTCTGATTCTAAAGACTCAAAATTTTCAAACTTCATTTCCTCTTCATTCCATCTTTCATTTCCTGGCATTACAAAATATCCTACTATTGGAATAATGATATGTTTAATCCAATCAAGTATTGGATTTTTTTCTATATTTCCCTGTTCACAAAATGCCTGATTAATTTTTCTTTTTATATCATTTGGAGTATCATCCATAAATACTGCATTATCTGGATTAGATTTTGACATTTTTGTCCCATCTAATCCCATTAACATGTGATGGGAAATTATAATTGGTTTATTTTTTCTTTTAATTTTATCACAATATTCAATTGCAAGCATATTTACTTTTTTTTGATCAATTCCTAAACTACAAATATCAACGCCTAAAAAGAAAATATCTGCGCATTGCATTACAGGATAAAATATTTGAGATGCTGATAAATCATCAGATTCTTCACGTCCCATAATTTGCGTACAACGTTTAATTCTATTTAAATTAAATTTAGTGCCAATATCCAAAACTAATTTCCAATATTCATCACTACGTTTATTTATTTCTTCAGATGACCAAATAATTTCCACATTTGTCATATCCATTCCACATGCTTTCCATACATTAATCATATCGTGTCCTGCTTTTTGAATTTTTTTTATATCTCCTCCTAACTTTAAATTCATTAGAGCAAACCAATCAGCAACCCAAAATTTAAATTTAATACCATGTTTCGTAAATTTATTTACATTATGAGCTCGTAATAATCCTTGTGCAATATGCATTCTGCCTGATGGCTCAAATCCATCATATGCAATTATTTCTTTTTTATTGTTTAAAAGTTTAATTAGATTTTCTTTATCTATTATTTCTTCTCCAATAGAACATATGTCATTTACTTTATTTAAAAAATCATCATCTGGAATTAATAATTCTAAATTATTTTTAGGATAATTATCTTCTTGCATTTTTTATAATTATTTATTATTAAATAATTATAATTTCAATATTTTATATGGTTTTTTACCAATTACCAACATATGCACATAAATTAGTAGTTTTTGATCCAATGTATCCTAAAGGATTAACTATTGGGGGATTTACTATTTTATTTTTTACTTTTGTATTTTGTCCTTTTATTGACATTAATCTTAAAAATGAAAATGCTTGAGATGGAGTATAAGTTGGATATTTTATCAACACTAATGCTAATAATCCTGTTATAATAGGAGATGAAAATGATGTTCCATTCATTAAACTATAACTATTAGTTGTTATATCATAAGAATTTATTTCTTGCCCAGGTGCATAAATATCAACAATGTTACCCCAATTTGAAAAATATGCTTTTTGATTTTCTTTTGTAGATGCTGCACATGTAACTGCATTTAAAATATTTGCTGGAGAAAAAATATTTGCATCCGTATTATCATTACCAGCTGCTACTACTACTGAAATATTATTTGCTATTGCATTATTTATTACTGTATTAAAAGAATTACTTATACTAATACTATTAATAAAATCATTATTAAAATCTAATACTGTTCCTAAACTCATATTAATTATTATTTTATTATTTTTTTTTGGCAAATTATTACGTTTCCATGTTACTACAGCATCGATAGCTCTCAATATATTTGAAATATCACCACTTCCATCATCTCCCAATACTTTGTATCCGTGAATTCTCACATTAGGCGCAATTCCAACAATACCGTTTGAATTAATTTTTGAACCAGCTATAAATGCAACAGAAGTTCCATGACCGTCTATATCAATTGCACCATTTGGTGAATTTGTAAAATCAACATTTTCAACTATATTTATTTCATTATCTTTATTATTACAACCAGTATCCAAAATAAATATATCACAATTATTTGTATTTGAAATATTTATAGGATCTTTTTTTTTATTAGGTCTTATGACAGAATTATTTAAACTACCAACACGTTCTATATACCAAGGTATTGTATCATTTATAGTTCTTGTATTAATTATAGATTTATTATAATCTGGTATTTTAAATTTATAGTCTGGTTCAATATATTCTATTTCATCATAATCTAATAAAATTTGTTTAATTGATGATTTTAATATTTCACAAGTAAATCCATTTATAAATTCCAAATTACTAATTGAATTTACATAATATTTATTATGTAATTTATTTATTAATTCAATAATATTCTTATTTTTTTTTAATATTATAATTACTTTAATTTTTGTTATATTGTCGTGTATAAAAGCACCATTAATAAAACTAATTTTAGGGTTAATTTCTTTTTGATTTGTTACTTTATATAATGAGAATCTGTTGATTATAACAGAATCTTTATAATTTCCATTGTTAAATAATAAATAAAAATTTATTGATCCTAACTTACTATTATAAAATTTATATTTATTTCCAGATATTTTTTGATTTTCATTTAGTGAATTTGTAACACTAATATTTTGTGTGTTCTCAGAAATTAAATCATATATAAATTCATATTCAGTATTTTGTTCTAAATTAAAAGTATAATTTACCCCATTTTTGTTTTTATTTCCAGAATTTAAAATTAACGAAGTTGTCATTGTTGTATATTATATAATATGAATTTTATTTATTGAGTAACTGGAATTTTCACACACTTGATGATAATTTAGGTGTATTTAGAATTAGTTCATTATCCTCATCTAATCTAAATGATTTTTTTTTTGTTAATTCTGTTTTTATATCATTTTCTAATTGAAAATAATCTTTGTCTAAATTTGGAGATATCAGTGGTTTTTTTAATGGACTTTGTATTAAATTATGTTTGATATCATAATATTGTTCAAATAAACTATATATTTTTGAATAATTATTTGGATTATATAAATAATTTGTATAAAAATTAAAAATTTCATTATATTTATATCTTAATTTTATATCATTTATAAATATATTTTTTAACAAGTCTTTGTAAATATTATTAATATTTTTATTATTTAAATTTATACTTTTGTTACATATCTCATTATATAAATCAAAATAATTAGTTGAACTAAATAATTTATCTTTTATTAATAATTCATATATTGTACAACCAAATGCCCAATAATCGCAATTATAATCATATCCATTATTATTAAACATTTCTGGACTCATATATGATAAAGTTCCATTATATTTAAAAATTTTTTCATTTATATTACTTGTTATATGACACCCTCCCATATCTGCTAATTTAAAAGTAAAATTTTTAAATATTAATATATTAGAAGGTTTAATATCGCAATGTATTATATTATTAATATGTAATTCTTTAATTGCCTCATTTATTTGGTAAATAAATCGATTAATAATTATTTCATCTATTTTATTATTATTATTATTAATGAATTTTTCCAAATCTCCATATGGAGTATATTCCATAATAATATCAATTGTTAATTCAGTTATAATATAATCATAAATTTCTATAATATATTTTGATTTTAATTTTTTTAAAATAAGTATTTCATTAATTGCAGAATTCATTAAAGTTTCATTTAAATAATTAATTGTTTTCATTGCATATTTGTTTTTTATTTCGTCTTCAACTAAAAATACAGTTCCATAAGTTCCTTTTCCTAAGGGTTTAATAATTTTATATTTATTTTGTTTACAGATAAAATTGACACTCAAAATTAATATAATATAATAAAAAAATAATTAAAAAAAAGTTTATTATATATTGCATTATATTATGTAATGTTAGATAACATTAAATATACTATTATTAATAATAATGAATTAATGGAAGATTTTATTAATTTCTTTAAAAATAATAATTTTAAATATGTTGGAATTGATTTTGAATATCATAAAAATAAAATTAAATTATGGCAATTATGTTTTGATAATAATGTATTTATTATATATGAAAAAATAATAAAAAATAAATATGAGGATTTTATTATAAAAAATATATTATTATCCAAAATTATTAAAATATTTCATGGAGGCGAATCATTAGATTTTCCCTATCTTTTTAATTTATTAAAAGAACCTAAATTAATTTATAAATTTTTAAAACATACATTTGATACACGATTTTTATGTGAATATTATAAATTATTATTTACTAACAATAAAATATGTAATATTTATGATTCAATGTTATATTTTAATGCAATTGATAATAATTTATATAATGAATTACAAAAAATTAATAAAAATATGGGACATATTTGGAAAATTAATTGGGATACAATTGAAAATAATAAAAATCTAATTATTTATACTATTTATGATGTATTATATTTAAAAAGACTATTAATTAAAATTTTTAATAAATATAAAGAAAAAAATTTATCTGAAGATTTTTATGAATTAAAAAAAATAAATTCATATATTTTGATTAAAAGAAATAATATTAATTATGATATAAAATTAAATATTAAAAATTTGGATAAATACAAGACTATTGATTATTACAAAAATATATTATAATTAGCATAAAACACAACATTTATTATTATTTTCTTTTTCAATACTTAATTTATTTTCATTATTTTCTGGTGAACATGAATCAATTTTTAATTCTCTATTTATAACTGGTGATTCTACCATATTCGTATAACATATTCCATTATTTTGATATCTATTTAATAATTCATTAAAAATTATATTAAATAATTCATTACAATTATTAAAAGAATCTGTGCTAAGATTAAATATAGTTTTATAAGTAGTTTTTATTTTTTCACTTAATATATAATTTTTATTTAATATTATATTAAACATCAAATCATTCCAATCTTTATTTATAACACAATTTTCAATTTCATTATCTAATGAATAATCTAAAATTAATACAATAAATTTCATAACTTCTTCTAATTTTGATTCTTCAAAATAATCAAATATTCTTAATTCAATTCCATGATTTTTATGTTTATGGAAATTTATATCAAAACCAATTTTTGGCTCTTTTGTATAATCAGATATATTATAATATTGATTAAACCACCAATAATCTAATTTAGATAAATGGTTATTTTCACTATCTAATTGTAATAATTTACCTGGAATCATTGTATCAGTATCATATGTTCCTATACCGATATAACGTGATTTTGCACATCTTTGAGATGAATTTGTTAATTTACTATTACTTGATGAAAATATATCTCCAGTACCATAAATAGCTATTAAAATAGGTTCTATCCATTGAATTAATTTTATGGCATTTTTATGCTGTGATATAAAATCTTTGTAATTTTCAATATATCCATTTTTATTTAATTTAGTTGGTAAAGTAAAATTAAAGTGATAAGTCATATTATTAAAAATCGAATAATTATTAATATTAGTCATAAAACTTACAAAAGGATAATTTGTATTACACAAAGAGATTTCTCCATATTTTTCGAATATTTTATTTTCAGTAAATACTTTTTTTAATCTATTTATAAAAGTATTTTTTACAGTTTTTAGTTCATTTATAGTATCATAAATTGTAACTTTATAAAAATTTTGGGATACAAACTCAATAGTATCTCCATCAAAAATATAAGATTTCATATATTCATCGCTAAAATATTTATCAATTCGACATATTAAATCAAAAATTGTTTCTCCATTAAATTTTGGATTATCTGGAGAATTTGTTTTATATAATGTTTTATGTTCATTATTAATATCTGTTTTAGTAAAAGTATGCGCATTTACTAAAATTGGTATTTTTGTTTTTAATTCTATTTTTTTTAACATGTCGTTATATACATTTTTTTTATAACTTGTGTAATAATTAACAGAATATCTTTCTCTTTTTGCATTATTAATATAAAACGAATTATCACATATATCTAATTGTTTAGACATTTCTAAATATGTTTCATTTTCAATTCCAATCCCCCAAAATATATCATTCGCTTGATAATATCTTAAATAATTACGATGTTTATCTAAAATCTCAACTTCAATTTTATCCATAATATATTTATTCTATAAAAAAATATTTTCAAGATAATTATAAATTTAACATTTTCTTAATATTTTTATAAAAAATTTCCTTAAAGTAATTTATATATAATGAAATCAAAAAAAATACAAATTGGCGGCACATCTAAACTATATTATGAACCAGATGTTAACAAAATTATTCCAGAAACCAATGATAGTAAAGATTTTTCATTACTTATTCAAATTAAGTTTTTTATTATTTTAGTTGAATGTTATTTATTAAATCAAGTTATTGCATTGTTTAATGAAAATAAAAATAATTTTATTAATCAAATAAATACAGATATTTGCAAAAAAATAAGTGAAGCGACTGAAATGACAAATGATTCTGACAAAAGTATTACAGAAAATAATCTTATTATATCATCTCAATATACGAATACATTATTGCCAACAGAATATATGAAATATTTAAATTTAGTAGATAATAAAGCTTTAGTTATATTAAATTGTTTATCACAAAAATTCAAAAATGATACTATTGTTACTGTTTCAAAAACATATAAATTATCAAAAAAAAGTATTCAATATTTAATTAATCCACAAATAATTACTAAATATGAAAATATTGTTCAAAATGAATTAAATGATATTGGATATATTACATATGATACAATACAAAATTTTTCCAAATTAATATATATTTTTCCCCAAAATTCATTAATACGGCAAATATTAACTCCATTACATGAAAAAGCAAGTGAAATATTTAATTTTAAAAATATTGATTCTAATGGTGATATTATTAATATTAATAAAAAACTAAATTTTAGTAGTTTAATTGAAGAAGATGATGACGAACCAATGAATAATGAAAAGTTTCAACCAGAAAATATTAATTTTTGGCATGCTTTAAATGAAGATACAATTTATTATACAATACCTGCAATGATAGAAGAGTTTAGTGCTAAAAGAGTTCAAAAATTTGCTAATAAAATTATACCAGTTCTTAAAGAAATTTATGAAAAAAACCCTAGTTTAGAAACAGCATTATTATTAGCACAAATTGGTATACCAACATTACCTTATAAACAAATTCTCGATCCAGAACCCAATCCTGAATTACATCAAACAGATGAAGAAGCTTTACAACTTAAACCACTTACTGATTTACTAGATGGAATATATAAACATTTTTCTACACTTGAAACATCCATATTTATTAATAGATTGAATAATAATATGAAAAAAGTACCAGAACTAAATAACTCATTAGTTAAAATATTTAAAATTAATATAATTTCTTTAAATGGTAATAATTTAGTTCTAGATGTTCATAGTTTAATGTCTGTATTTGAATTAAAAACAAGAATAGGGTATAATATATCAAATGAATTTTATCCTGAAAAAATTATATTAATATTTTCAAAATATGGAGAAATGGATAATGAGCGTATTTTAGGTGATTATAATATTAAAGAAGGTTCTACTATAAATTTAGTATTATCTGTAAAATCCGGATTCTAATTTTATATTTACTTAATTAAATATAAAATATTTATTTATTACAATTATTATAAACATAAGCGATAAATATTATAATTAATACTAAAACAATTAAATTTGTTCTAGTTAAACCTTTATTTATACTATTACACATATTAATACAAGTTGTTTCTCCATCAAAACCTTCAATTCCATTTTTATTAACACATGATTTAATACAAGTATTATGGCAATCTATTAAATTATTTATGTATTTATGATGGTGACCGTGATGATGTTCTTTTGGCATATTTGCAATTAACATTGGTGAATGTTCTGGACGCATTAATCCCACGTGGTGAACTTCTGTTGGCATATTTGCCATTAACATTGGTGAATGTTCTGGATGCATTAATCCCATATGATGAACTTGTGTTGGGATAGTATTTATGTGTTTATGATGATGACTATTATGATGCATGTGATGATGATTATAATGTCTTGGAGTTTCTTCTGGTGTACTTGCTGATTGACCCATATTATTTATATATTAATTTTATATAATTTTTATTTTTTATATTTATAAATTACAAATAAAGATTTTAATTTAATATCATTTTCATAATCTTTTATATTTATTTTTTTTATTATTGGTATTTCTTTTTCATTAAGTAAAATCCAATTATTATTTAAATTAATGTATGAATAATAAAAATTATCAAAACAAATAATACTTGATATTTCCCATATCAATTTATTTTTTTCATTTTTATTAATCATATCAGAATAATAATAAATTGAATTAATATTAATTTTTTTCTGAATATCTATTTCTATTCTTTCATTGGTATTTCTCATCAAATATATTCCTAAAAAATGAGGAATATTATTTAATATTTTTGTATTATAATTATTATTTATAAGCGTTTTTATGTTTGTATTTTCTTTTATTTTAATAGTTAAATATGTGCAAGTTTCTATTTTACCTATTTCACATAAATTCATAAATTCTATTTTTGGAAGATTATATAAATTATATAAAAAATCATATAATGATATAATGCAATTATTTTCCAAAATTTTATCTAAACTTTTATAATTTTCAAAAAATAATATATTTCTAAAGTAATTTAGAATATTCGAATTAACAATATTATAACTCTTAAAATCAAATATTATCTTTTTTATTATTTCTTGAATATAAATTATTTTTGGATTATTATAACTTGTTTCTATAAATATATTATTAATTATATTTTTTTCCAAAAATAATGATAAAATTAAACATGATATATAATTTGTATTATATCCATCTTCTATTATATATTTATATTTATTAAGATCTGACATATCTTTATAATTAAGTAATGTTTTATTTATTATTCTATTACGCAAAAAATTGAAAAAAAATATTTTATATCTAAAAATTTATAAAATAACAAAAATGTTATCACTACTATTTTTAATTTTTGGCGGTACTTTTGCTATTTTATGGAGTATTACCCTTTTACCATTATCTTTTTTTGGTATCAAGCTTTATAAAATTACGGGTAATAAATTAACAAAATTTTTAAAAAATATTAAACATTCTTCTATTTTAAATAATGGAGAACCTGATGGATGGATTATTGGATATCCATTTGTAGGATACATTTTTACTTCAAAAGGGGAATATCAAGAAACTAAAGAATTATGCATATTTACTTCTACAAATTTTTATAATAAATTTATTGAAGTTAAGGAAAATCATTCAAATGATACAAATGATAATGATAATGGTAATGGAAAAAATAATAATATTACATATTGGGAAAGAGAAGGAACTTATTGGCATTTGCATTATTCTTCTAGAGATATTGTTGCAACTCCAAATATATTATATGAAAATCAAAAAAATGCAATAAATAAAATTATTAAAAATTATAAAAAAAAAAATAATTGTATTGCTCTTCTTTATGGTAAATCAGGATGTGGAAAATCAATGACTGCGCAATATTTATGTAATGAAATGTTAAAAGATGAAGATTATAGTAATATATCACTAGTAGATAGTTTTGATCCTTTTGAATATGGAGATAATTTTAGCAATTTATATAATAGGATAAATCCTACTAAGACTAGTCCATTGGTTATTGTATTAGAAGAAATTGATATACAATTATTAAATGTTCATTATGAAAAAATAGAAAAACATAAAACATTTACAGTTATGATAAAAAATAAAACTGATTGGAATACATTTTTTGATAAATTTGATCGTAAACTATATCCTCATGTTATTATTATTATGACAACTAATAAATCAGCTTCTTTTTTTGATGAATTAGATGTATCCTATATGAGAAAAGGAAGAGTTGATAAAAAAATAGAATTTCTATAATTAATTAAATTTTAAAATTTAAGGCGTATGCGAAATTCCACACACATATTTTTCTAACTTTGTGTGTGGAAAAATTCTGCAATAATAATTATATAAAATTTAATAATTTCATTCATATATTTATATCCCGATTATATTACTTTTTTTTATTTTTATTTTATTTAATTCTAGTTATTTAAAGTTTTTAAATTATATAAAAATAAAAAAAAATAAACATATATACTAAAATTGCATTATTGCATCGCTAGTATCTTGCAGTATCTTATAAATTGCATTTTTTTTGCAGAATTTTTTTTATATAATTTATATATAAATGCCATATTACTGTGATTATTGTAATTATTTAACAAATTCAAACAGCAATTTTATTAATCATAAAAAACCTAAAAAAATATTTAAAAAATGATATATTTGTGTCTCAAAATATAAAAAGTATCCCAATAGTATCCATAGGTATCCCGTAGTATCAAATAGTATCCCTGAAAATGCAATTTCTAATAAAGCATAATATTTTACTCTTTTTAAAAATCTAAGGCGTGCGCGAAATTTCACACACATATTTTTATTAACTTTGTGTGTGGAAAATATTGAAGTTTTATAAATTTCTAAAAAAATAAAATTTATATTGATATTAATTCATCGTATATAATACTTTATAATTAAATATTTTTTTTTTATTTTTTATCATTTCTAAAATTTTAAATTTTTAAAAGTATAATATGTGCCAAAATTGAATTTATTCTTCAATTGTATACAATATTGAAGTTTTTTTTCAATTTATAATATATATAAAATTCAATAATTTTATGCAATATTTATGTGAATTATGTAATTATACAGCTAAAAATGCAAGTTGTTTTTCCCATCATAAAAATACAAAAAAACATATTCAATTAGCATCATTCAAAGTTAATACGCCTGCTAATAATATGCAAGATATTAGCTTTGTTAGCATTAAGTTAGCTTCAATTAGCGCTAACACTTCAATTGAAGCTAACTTGAATTGTATTTTATGTAATCAACAATTTAATCATAAATCCAGTTTATCAAGACATAAAAAAATATGTAATAATAAAAAAAATAATCCAAATAATGAATTAAATATGAAAATAGAATTAATAAAACAAGAATGTAAAATAGAAATATTGGAAAAAGAAAAAGAATTATATAAAAAATTAGAAAAAGAAAAATCAGAATTACTTACTAATTTTATGAATAATGCTAATATTTTACTTAATAAAACTACCGATAATAATAAAATTACTACACAAGCTATCCAAAATGTTTCTATGAGTGCCCTTAAATATGCTAACGATAAGTTTAAAGATACACCTGTTTTAATACCAATTGAAAATTTTAATATAAATGAATTAAGTTTTGAAAATGCCGAAGAAAAGGGTCAATTAACTGAAATTCTTATTTATAATGCTAAACAAAATTCATTAGATAAACTATTAGGAGACCATATAATAAAATATTATAAAAAAGAAAACCCAGAAAATCAATCATTTCATTCTACAGATTGTTCTCGTTTAAATTATATAGTACGCGAATTAATAGAGAATACACCTACATGGATAGTAGATAAAAATGGTATTAAAATATGCAAAGACATAATGAAACCATTAATAAAAAAATGTATAAATGCATTATTAGATTACCAAAAAGAATTATTACAAAAAATGGGAAACGGGGATTATAATAAACAAAAAGATGTGGAACTTATAATAGATATTATTATGTCAATAGATTCGGGTAATCTTGAAAATGATATTAATAAGTATATTGCTCCTTTTTTTAATCTTAATAAAGCATAATATTTTACTCTTTTTAAAAATCTAAGGCGTGCGCGAAATTTCACACACATATTTTTATTAACATTGTGTGTGGAAAATTACTATAGTTTTATATAATTTATTATTCAAAAACTATATATCTATTAAAAATTATTATTTTTATTTGCATATTGTACTTTTTTACTAATTTTTATTAATAAAAATAAATTATTTTTTGATTTAAATTATTAAAAAGTACACAAATACTTATTTTTTATTTACTATAAAAATTATAGTAAAATTATAGTATAATATAATTTTTTATATAAAATTATAATATAATATTTTATGTATCATTGTGACATTTGTAATTATTCTACTGATTATAGTAGTAATTTTTATATTCATAAAAAATCAAAAAAACATATTAAATTATGTGCTAAAAAAGATTTATATGAGTGTAATTTAGAAGATAATAATAATATTAATGTTAGCAATGTTAGCGCTAATGTTAGCTTTGTTAGCGCTAACGTTAGCCCAAATGTTAGCTTTGTTAGCGCTAACACTGCTAACAATATTATAGAAAAATTAATATGTAATAATTGTAAAGAAAAATTTAAACATCGTTCAAGTTTATCAAGACATAAAAAAAATTGTAGTATTATTAATGACAATAATACAAAAAATGAAACAGTTAATGAATTAAAAATTAAATTAGAATTAATAAAAAAAGAAAATGAATTGGAAAAAAGAGAAAAAGATTTTAAACTTGCATTAATTGAAAAAGAGAATGAATTATATAAAAAATTGGAAAAAGAAAAATCAGACATGTTATCTAATTTTATGAATAATGCCAATATTTTGTTAAACAAAACAACTGATAATAATAAAATTACTACACAAGCTATGCAAAATGTTTCTATGAGTGCCCTTAAATATGCTAACGATAAGTTTAAAGATACACCTGTTTTAATACCAATTGAAAATTTTAATATAAATGAATTAAGTTTTGAAAATGCTGAAGAGAAAGGACAATTAACAGAAATTCTTATTTATAATGCTAAACAAAATTCAATAGATAAATTATTAGGAGATCATATAATAAAATATTATAAAAAAGAAAACCCTGAAAATCAATCATTCCATTCTACCGATTGTTCCAGATTAAATTATATAGTTCGTGAATTAATAGAGAATACACCTACATGGATAGTAGATAAAAATGGCATTAAAATCTGTAAAGATATAATGAAACCATTAATAAAGAAATGCATAAACGCTTTATTAGATTATCAGAAAGAATTATTACACCAGATGGGCAATGGAAATTATAATAAACAAAAAGAAGTAGAACTTATAATAGATATTATTATGTCAATTGATTCTGGGAATCTTGAAAATGATATTAATAAATATATTGCTCCTTTTTTTAATCTTAATAAAGCATAATTAATTATATTAATTATATAAAGTATATATAATTAATGAGTAACGTTTCAGATGAAGAATGCATAATTTGTTTAGAAAATAATATAGATAACTTTCAAATACAAAAAAAATGTGATTGTATATTTTTAATTCATAAGCAATGTTTGGATAATTGGTTAAAAAAACATAATCAATGTCCAATATGTAGAAAAACATTAAATTTAACGTTAGAACCGATTGTTCAAGAAAATGGAGAAATTATTATATATAATACTGATACAACAAATATAGTAATAAGTAGTAATAATAGCAACATTCAAAGTGAAGAAACAATTATACCAATAAGAAGAAAATTGTATTTAAAAAAAATATTTTTTTGTATTATTGGATTTATTTTATGTATATCTTTTATTATATTTTTTTTGTAAAATAATCCAATAAATCATCTAAATTATTACTAGAATAAATATCCCTAATATATCTAACATCAATATAAAATTCATCATGTTTAATTTTATTATCACTTATTTTTATATTATCTCCTTCAATTCGCCAATTATTATAATAATTATTATAAGTTAAATATCTAATATCATTTTCATTTAATACTAATTTCCAAACAGTTTCATATTTATTAGTTATATAATTAGTAATCATATTATCTAAATTTAATTTTTTAAAATGATTATTTAATTTTTCCATTATAAATATAAATAATAAATTTATATTTATTAAAAAGCGTATTTACATTTTATCTGAAATATTTAAAAATTTTGTAAAATAATATAGTATAATCATTATTATTGCAAAATTTAATAATGTATATAAAAAATTTCCAATATTAAAAGTAATGCCAAAACATTTAACAGTTATATGTTCTATTTTTTTTTCATTACTACCAATTATTTTTGCTAATATTGGTGAAATTATATCAGACATTAGATCACTAAATACATAACTTACTTCATTACCAATAACAGTTGCTAATCCTATATATAAAATATTATATTTTATTAAAAATTCAAAGAAATGATTATATTCATCCCCAATTACATCAATAGTTGGAATCGGAATTATTGCTTGCATTTTATATATTAATTAAAGAATAAAAAAATTTAACTTGCTAAAAAAGCATTAATTACATCTATTTCTGGCATTTCATTAATTCTAATTCTATAAAATGTTTCTATATCTTTAAGAGTAAACTTATCACGTTTATTACCAATTAAACTGATAGCAACCCCTTTTTTGTTAAATCTACCACTTCTACCAATTCTGTGTAAATATGTTTCAGGATCACGCGGTAAATCATAATTTATAACAATACCTACTTGTTGTACATCAATACCTCTTGCTGTTAAATCAGTGGAAATTAATACACGTGTTTTTCCAGATCTAAATAATTTCATGACTTCAAGTCTTTTAGTTGAATCAAGATTACTATGAATTAAACCAACTGTATAATTTCTATTTGATAATGATTCTGCAAGCCAAATTGCTTTTTCAATTGAACTTACATAAATAATAGATTGAGCAATAGAAAATTTACAATATAAATCTTCAACTAAATCTAATTTATTATCATCATTTTCAGCATCAATACAATATTGTGCAATAAGTTTTAAACTTAATTTTTCTTTTCTAATTAATAATTTTTCAGGATTTTTCATAAAACATTCAGACATTTCCAGTGTTTCTCTTGGCATAGTTGCTGAGAAAATACAAATTTGACAATTAGATGGTAAATATCCAATTATTTTTTTAGATTGTTCTACAAAATCACTACTGAGTAATTGATCCGCTTCATCAATAACAAATAAATTTATTTTACTAATTTCAAATGCTTTATCTCTAATCAAATGAATAATTCTACCAGGAGTTCCAATAATAATATGAGCAGTTTTAGAATCTTTAAAATTTTGTTCAACATCTGTTTTTCCACAACATGTTGCAATTTTTACATTCATATATTTACTTAATTCTTTAATCACAGCTTCTGTTTGTAATACTAATTCACGCGTATGAGCCATTATAATTGCTTGAGGATAATTTAATTCTTCATTAATTGATTCCAAAATACCAAGTGTAAATGCACCTGTTTTACCAGTACCTGATTGTGATTGTGCAATTACATCTTTTTTGTTTTTCATTGGCATAATTGCCATAGATTGAATTTTTGATGGTTTAACAAACCCATAATTAAAAATACCTCTTAACAGATTTTCCTTAGTAATAAACTGAGAAAAATCATTAAAATTACCTGTATCTTCTTCATCATCGTTTTCTTCTTTAGGAGGAGGATTGCGAACAATTTTTATTTTATTATTGTAAACATTTCTTCTATTATTATGATTATTTTTTTCCATTATATATATTTAATATTATATACTTTTTAGGTATATTTAATATATTTCAACTTTTATTATTTATTTTTTACTTATAATTGTATTTTTTTAATAATTTTTTATATAATTTATCAGTAATTTTGTCTGTTTTTGTTTCAACAAAATTTAAGTAAATTATTTTTAAATATTTGCAAAATTCAAAATCTTTTTTCATATTTTCTAAATTTTTATTAATTTTATCAAAAAATATAATACAATATTTTACTAATTCTTCATATTGCATTTCTTCCAAATAACTTTCTTCTAAAATATCAAAGTAAGAATTTGGATTTTTTCTATCTTTTTTATTAGCAATAAAAAAAACAAATGATTTCCCTAATTGTAAATATAATAATTTAATTCTATCTATTAATTCATTTTTATTTATATTCTTAATATCTAATGAATTTGCGCAATATATACCGCTTAAAAAAATTCCTTTTTTTTTATTAAACTCAAAAGATAATAAATAATTTTTTATATAGTCAATTTCATTATTTATATTATTATATTTATTAATTATATTAGAATTATTAGTTTCTTCATAAATTTCTATCTTTTTTTTATTTACTTTATATAAGTTTGATTTATTACAATAATTTATAATTTTATCTGATTCTTCTTCTAGAATAGAAATAACAAAAATAAATGTAATATATTTGATTAATTTATCAAATTTTGTTAATTTTAAATATTCAATTATACTATTAAATTGTTGAGAATTAATTATTAAATTATATTTTTTTTCAGTAAATTTATAAAAAAATATTATAGCATCATCTTCATTTATTATATCTAAATGTAATTGTATTAAAATATAAATTACAAATATTTCTTTTATTTTCTCAATTATACATGCTGTTATATCAAACATTTTTGTTTATAATATAATAAGCTATATTTTTTCCAATTAAAAACCAACTCCTTTTGCAATATTTATTAGTGCATCTTCAATTGGACATTCAATAATTATTGTTGGTTTATCATTATCATCTAATCGTTTTTTCCAATTAAAATCTTTTATGATATCCCAATCTTCTTTTAAAACAGTCTGAACAAATTTTTTGTACCCATTTTCTATAAATTTATCAATCGCATTACTTAATAACAAAAAAAATATTTTTGGATGGTCATAATCTAGATTAACATCTTCCATCCAAATTTCATTTTCTGATTCTATTAATTTAAATTTTAAATAATTATTACTAAATTTATATTTAAATTCAACTTCCATTTTTTGATTATTAAATAGTTTATTAAGTATGTATTTCAATTTTTATATGTTTATTGTTTGAATAAATATTAATAAATAATATTATAGAATAAAATATGAATTTTGATTGGAAAGTTTTAAATAATAATATAAAAGAATTACCCGATATTGTAAATAATATCATTAAACAAAGTGAAATTAATATAAATAAAATATTATTATATGATATTGTAACCGAAAAAGATAAATTTTTAAAAATTTTAGAAAAAGATACTATTGAAATTAATAAAATATATTCATTATTAAATTTATTATCTTTTGTAAGTAATAATCAAATAATAAATAATTGTGAAAATACATTATCAGAATATAATAAAAAATTAAAAATAAATGGTAATTTTATAAAAAAATTAATATATTTTAATAAAATTAATAATAATAATATTGAATTATACCAACAAAAATTTATAGAAAATATTTTAAATCAATTAAAATATAATAAATTAATATTTCAAGATAAAATTTTTATAGATGGTATTACATTTAATGATTTTAATATTAATATTTATAATTTAAATAATATATTATTGAATTTAAAGAAAAAAGATAGAATTCAAATTATTGTTAAATATAATAATTTTATTTATGAAAGATTAATGGATACTTTAATAATGAGATTTAATGAATCAAAATATTATATGCTAGATAATTATTTTATGTATAAAAATAAGTTATCAACAAAGTCATTAAATAGTTTAAAAAAATTTATAAATGATTTAATTAAAACAGTAAATGAACAATTAATAAAAAAAAAAGATTTTTACAAAAATAAAAACTATGATTATGATGATTTAATTTTAATTGAAAACAATTTTAATATACTAAATATTAGTTTAAATTTTTTCATACAAAAAACATTTGATTTCTTTCAAAATTATTTTAATTTACAGATTCAAGAAATTAGTTCTAATAATAAATGGAATAATAATGTAAATATTTATAAATTATCATATAATAATAAAATAATTGGATATTTATATTTGGATTTACTTAAAAACGATATAGGTAATAAACCAAAAATACCGGTTTATATTAATATTAATAATTCACATTTTAATAAATTATATAATATTAATGAAATAGCACAATCCTGTATTTTTGCATCGTTTGATAATAGTACTAAAAAAATAATAAATTTTAATATGGCTCAAAAATTATTTGTTGAATTTATGTTAGCTATTTATAATCTTTTTATTTATAATAATTTTGGATTTAGTAATATTAACATAGAAAATAAAAATATTATTGAAATTTTAGCTGAAAAAATTTTTCAAAATGAAAACTTTATTACTAATTTTTACAATTTGGAAAATAATATTTTGGAAAATTATTTTGAAGAATTAAGATTAATAAAGTTAATAAAATTTAGATATTTATGTATTGATTCATTATTTGATATGGCGATACATACTGATAATACAATAAATAAATGTAATCATAAAATAATTTTTGAAAAAACTTATGATGAAATAAATAAATGTTATTTTATTGAAAATTTTAATTATAACAATATGAACCCAAATTTATTATACAAAATAAATGGCGATTATGGTAGTAAATATTATCATATTATTTTTAATGAAATTATTTCTCATAATATTTCTAATTTAATATTAAAAAAAAAATTAGGGAGAGAGTTATTTGAAGATTTAAGTAATATAAAAAATGATTTTATAACAAATCTAAAAATATATTTGGAAAAATACAATATTAATAATAAAAATATTAAATTTATTATAAAAAGTAATAATAAAGACAAGGAAAAAACTTCTGAAAGTGAATCAAATTTTTATAAAGAAATTTAAGTTGAATTCATTAAAATATTAATTGCAAGTTCTTTATTTTTACCACTTGCATTATAAATTTGTAATACTTCATAATAATCAAACCCCATCGCTGTAATATTATTTATATCATCAATTTCTTGATAATTATAATTGCCAATTAGTTCATTATTATTATTATTTGGTTGTAGTACTGGTAAATTTTCATCATCATCATTATCATCATCGTTATCGACATTATTATCATTTTCGATATAAGCGTCGCCAGGATTATTCCAATCCCATTGATTATCGTCATGATATTGTTGCGATATTGGTAAATTTTCATCATATGCTTCTTCGTCATCTGCTTCCAAATGTTCATCATCTGCTTCTTCATCGTCTGCTTCTAAATCTGCGTCATCTTCCTTGTCGTCTTCTTCGTGATAATTTTTATCTAATTCAATATCTTTATTATTTAGATATTTATCAACTAAATCAAATATAGAAGTGCTATTATTTTGTTTTAATGTTGGTAACTCTTGGTTTTTATCAATATTATTAATTGTATTTTTTTTTGTAGTCATAATAATGAATAATTTTGAATCATAATCTTTTGATATAATCGCATCATCTTCTAAAAACCTTCCTAAATGAATAATTTTATAATCATAATCGATTATTTTATTATCTAATACTTCTGAAAATTTATTTTTAATTTCTTTAATAGTAAGATTTTCATCAATATTTAATTCATATACTTTATGATTAAATGTTTTTCCCTTAATTAACATCATTTTATTATTAATTTAATAATCTTTTAATAAAAAAAATCAATTTTTTAGATCCAAATTACAACATTATCTGGTTTCTTATCTTTAAAAAATTCAATAATTTCTTCATCTGTATAACGAGAACTGAAATGCATCAATACAAAAGTTTGATTTGAATGATTTTTAATATATGATTCCATATTTTTCCAATGCATATGCATATCCTTTTTTGCATGTTTTAGATGTTCTTCATATAGAAATGTACATTCAATAATAATTGTTGGATATTTTTCCAAAATACTATTACTAAATACTCGTTCATCTGTATCTCCTACAAAACAAAATTGAGGAAATTCTACTGAATAAGAAACTTCATTGCCTGCAAATTTAATTTCCTCAATTTCTTTTTGCGTGCAATTTGAATATTCTGATTTCAGTTTAGTACGAATTTCACTAAATCCGTAAGAAATACAAGGGACAGTATGAAAACTTTTAATAATATCAATTACATATGGCATTTTTTTAATAGTTGTATTAATTCTTTCATTAGGAATTCCTCCAATTAGTTTATATTTATTATTAATACGAGGATTTTCAGTGTTTTTAGTCATCACAAAAGTATGATGAATATAATTCCTAATTTGCTGTTCACAATATTTAGGAACGTAGATATCGGGGCGAACTAGACCAGTGTCGATAATAGTATTTGGAAGACATCCGCAATGGTCAAGATGTCCGTGTGTAATAAATACATGTTCAGGTGAATGACTGGATGGAACGCCGCAATCAAGTGCAATACGCAATTCAGGAATATAAAATCCAGTATTACGTGCAGCTTGCGAATACCCAATTAGAGTATAAGGTGTATTTTTAAGCTTAAGAGGCTCTGTCTTCTTCCAATAAATATTTTCCATTTTAATAGATTATTTATTGAATTAGTAATTTTTATAATATTATCATAGTAAGCTATTTTAAAATTTCAATTTTTTTTATAAAAATTGATTTTATTATAATTTATATTATATTTTTAATAAAAATGTGTGAATTTATTAGTATTATTTCAAATGATTTAGGAGGCGATTCTCCTAATAATACAAAAAAAATATTTGATAAAGAGTTTAAAGATGATTTCAATGAAATTTATAGATATAGTACATTAAATAGTCAAAATAATCAGGTATTTATAACAAAAAACCAATATAATTGTGTTCCTATAATATCTGGAATTAATGAAAAATACATGATAAATCACAATGATAATTATTCTTCAAAATTAAAAATTATATATTTTTCAAATTATCATGATTTAGATAATTATGATTCTAAAAATTCATCAATGTCTATTTTGGGAGGATTAATGGGTATATCCAAAACTTTATTTGATGAACATAAATTAACAATTAAACCTGAACAAATTATTTTATTCGGACTAAATGATATTGATTATGATATTGATTTAGAAGGATTGAATAATATGAATATTGAATATTATACATTAAGTCAAATAAAAAAAAAAGGAAGTGAAATAATTATTAATAAAATTTTAGAAAATAATCAAAATGTACCATTATTAGCATATTTTAATTTAGAAGTATTTAATATAAAAATAGCACCTTCAGTAAAAAGAAGAAAATTAGAAATAAATGATGATTTATTAAATGATGAAACAACTTATAATAGAATAGACGATGGTCTCGATTTTACACAATTAGAAAATATATCACAATTATTCAAAAATAAAATTAAATATTTACTAATATCTGGGTATGATAATACATTAGATAATAAAACTGGATTTTTTTCTAGAATGACAAGTGAAGTTGTACAAATATTGTATAGAAATATAATGGATATTAAAGAAAAAAAATTAAATGTATTTAATGAAAATTCAAGATTTTTAATTTTTAGAAAACTTAAACAAGAATCAGAAGAAGATATTGGTTGGTATATTTTAAGGTTTTTAACAATAGATGAAAGAATTAAAGTTTTAGAATCTATAGAAGATGAAAAAATATATACTATAAATTTATCAGATTACGGTATTGAAGATATTAATGATGACATACAAGATGAATTATTAGATGATGAAATTTTAATTTCCGCAACTAATATTGCAGATCAAAATATTAAATCATACTATTTATCTAAATCAATAGTTGATTGTGCATTATATCCTCAAGAAAAATTTTTAATGGGTTTTGAATTAGTAAATTAAATATAAACAAAAAAATACAAATAAAATAATCACTTTTTTTTATTACTATAAAACTTCTTTTCGGAAATTTCATAACGTTCGCCTGTTTCTGGGTTAATCACTCTTATATTATTAGAATTATTACTTGCCCACGACTTCTTTGAACTATTTGACTTATTTGACTTTGAAGACTTATAAGAATCATCTGAATCTTCTGACGAATATCCTGAAGGACTTCCATCACGGCGCTTACCGGTACGCTCGCGCCAGCCAGTCGAAAGACATGTCAATTCACAATCAAGCATATCCTCAAGACGCTCGCGCACAATACGCCCGTCATTTGTACTGTAATATACATGTCTAATCTTGATCATTGAATTATTAATCATGCTATTAATACAATGATAACATGGGCGTGAAATTCCAAGTTTATTTGTCTTTGAAATACGAATAACAAGAACATCGTATCTTTCAATTCTCTTATTTGTTCCAATTGAACCATTCTTTGTCTTCATTATCTTTCTCAAAACATCCATTTCTGCATGCGTTGAGATTGGACGACCAGGCATTTGACGATTTGAGTTTTCCCCAATAATACACTTACCGTCCTTAGTATTAATAAATGCACATACATGATGTGTTTCGTTACGACCAGTATTACAGCCATACTTATCACACATGTAAGTACAAACATCCATTAAATCGTCATAATAATCGACTGACATTACTTGCTCAATATAACTTTTATTATTCAGCCCAAAAGGCTGCCGCTCAATCGATTCGTGATACATTGAAATTGCTGACATTTTATTTTATATACTATAAAATCTAATTATTTAGTTAGCTATAAGTATTTTAAAAATTTCAATTTTTTTTATAAATTAAATATTTTGCAATACAGTATCATCCACTTCTAATTCTGTAAAATTAATCGTATTTTCTGGTTTTTTCTTGGCTTCGTTGGCTTTGTCTTGTGCCCATTTTAAAAATATATTTGTATATTCATCATATTCTAAATTTTGCTGATTATTATTAATATAATTAATAGGTAAATAATGCGATTCGCCTATATGTGCAAGATATATATTTTTTGAATTACTTTCACCAATATTAATATTATGTTCAAATCCATTTTCATTTATTATAGTTATATTTAAATTAAAAATTTTTGATAAAACCATTAAAATTAATTGAGTTGGCAATCTAGTCCAATTGCATGATTCATACATATCCTGGCACATAATATCATAATTATATTTATATAATTTTGAATCAAATTTACAATGAACATATTCAATTTCATTAAAAATAGTAAATAATTCTCTTAGAGATTCTTGTTGATCTGGAAAAAAGTTTTTATAATCTGCAAAAATAATCATTAAATATGTAAGTGATTTTCGTAATTGTTCAGAATTTTCACCAATGTTAAGTTTAGAAAGTGAATCAAATAAACAATTACCATCAATTGCTGTTAAATGTGAAATTTGTAAATTTCTATTTTCAATATTATTATTAATTTTTTGCATTTGCATATTCATGATTTTTTCTATTCTAACATTATGAAATAATTCTTTTTCATTATTATTAAGTTCCCGATTTAAAAACTTACACCATTCAAAAACATTAATAGTTTTTGGAAAGACGCTTGATTCCATTTTTATATATAAATAAATATTATTTCTTACTTTTTAATTCAATTTTTTATAAACAAGTTCTTAACCAATTTAATATTTCTCCAATAACCTTACAATCAATTTCATTATATTTAATAATATTATTAAAACTATTTTTAATATTATCATTACAAATATTATTATCTATAAATTTATAATAATTACATCCATCAATCATTGCATTCATACCATTTGAAATATTAGTATCATCCCATGTGGAATTAATAAGTCCATGTTTGTATAAACTTTTTGAAATATCTTTTAATTTATAAGTTAATGAACCATTAATACATATTGATCCATTAGTAAATATTTTATATAAATCAGCAAATTCAATATTACTTAAAAATCCCGATATAATTAAATTATGTTTATTATTAAAATTTTCTAAAAAATTAGTTTCAGCTTGAGACCAATGAAAAAAACGTATTTTACTATTTGACATTTTTTTATGTTCTTCAAATTTACTATTAATATAATCTTTAAATTCATTCATAATTCTTATTTCTTCATTATTACAAATATTATTCATGTGAAATTCTTTAAATATCCAATTTTTATTATTATCATAAAAACCAACTCCAATCATAAAAATATAATTATTATTATAATTATTATTAATTGAAACATTATCTTTATAAAATACATCATTGATTGTTTCAAAATCAATGAAAAAATCCATATATTTATTTTCTTCTCTCCATTCAAATAAATTATGTTGTAACTTGTCGGGACTATATATTAATTCATTATTTTGATTTATTTTGATTATATTATCAATTGTATTGCTTAAATTTTTACCTATACCCATTTTTTCACTTTTACAATTTTGATCCATCCAATTATAAATATTATTTGAAAATGCAATTTCTCTATGTTTAACTCCAACTCTCCAAATACTTGTTAATTCATGACGTTTTTTTGCAAGATCTAATTTAATACTAGTATATGGAGCATCCATAGAATTACACATATTTGGACATAATTCAACTCTTTGATCAGTTATAATATTCCATTTATGACCATTTGCTAACATATCTCTATACCAATCAATTGCATTTTTTGTTAATTCAATATATTTATTATCAAAATCATCAAATAAAATATGACCCATTCTTTCAAAAGAACTATTTCCATGATAAGTAATAGATTGAAAATCAAATTTATAAGATTTACCAATAATATATGCAACGTCTGGAATATAATTTTGAATTTTTCCTAAAGCTAAATTATAAATTGCAAGTTGCCCCTTGTATGCTGGAAATCGATCAGTATTTAATACTTTAAATCCATCAGAACATAATTGTAATTGAGTCCATTTAATATCTATTACACGATAATGATAATTTTTTGAAAACTTACAACCAGTAAATTCAAATTCTTTATCAATATGTTCTATTTCATCGCTAAATAATTCATTAATATAATCGCTTCTTATTAATAAATCTGCAATACCGAATGTTTTATTATCTTCATTATATAATACTGCTTGTTCAATTACTGGGTAACCTTTTTGCATATAATTAATAGTATCTTGCATTTTTTCTATACAACATTCAGTATAATTATTTATTACTTTTACACAATTATTTTTACCAATAATATTTTCGATTTCTTGATATATTAATTCCTCAAAATCATTGCCTTTTTTAAAAAGTGTATTTTCAAGGATTTTTTTTTCATTTATAATTGTTTTTTTATCTTTATTAAGTGCAGTTTTTGTAATATTTTTATCACCAAACCCATATTTTAAATAATATTTTTCTATCCAATCAAGTACAGGATCTTTAATTAAATAATTTTTTGTTTTTGTTGCTGAAATCCATTGTTCATTATTATTTACTTTTTTATCAAGTTCTTTCCATACATTTAAGTTTATTACATTATTATCGGAATTTGATCTTTTATTTTTAAAATTATAATTATCAGAAGAATCTCTTTGTCTTTTCATCTTTTATTTGCTTATTAATCATTAATATTTTTAATAACTAAATCAATTTTTTATATTTCACCATATAAATTAAAAAAGATGAGGAAAACTTTTTTTAGCAATATTTTTAATAAAAAAAGATAAGGTAATATGTCTATATCAAATACAATAAAAAAATATTTTAAACAGTTTTATATCTAAAAAGATAAAGAAAAATATTAATTAATATTATTAATTTCTATTTTTTGGTTTTCAATATAATCTTTACATTTATTAATTTTTTCAATTACATCTAAATAAATTTTAATACTTTCATTTAAATTAGTATTATTTGAAATATTATTTTTAGTTTCTTCAATAAATCTTAAATATTCCAAGTATTGTGCATCTGTAATTAAATCTTCAGAAGAACTATCATTTGATTCATTATTTAATAAATTTTCATATTCATTTAGTATTTCTTTACACATTTTAATTTTTTTATTATTTAAATTATATAATATTACATTTTTACGAATATCTTTACTATTATTTACTTTTTCAATATCATTATTTATTTCATCTATTAAATTATCAATGCTTTTATTTTTTGACATTTTTATTATTATGTTTCATTAAATAATTGTAAATCAATTTTTTTAGGAGTAATAATTACTTCACCATCTTTAAATATTAATTTAATTAAATTAGATGAATCTTTGAAATCATTTATTGAATTGCATAATTTAAAAGTTCGTTTATCTTTTACAAATATTTGTCCATTATTTTCTAAAATACTATGTTTATCTAATTGTAATTCTAGCATGTTTAGATTATTTTTATATTTAGTAATAATATTTTTCATTATACTAGAATAACTATCTTCTAAAAAATTTAATTCATTTAGTTTATTATTAAGTATATCATTTGGATTTTTATTTTTAGCATCAAATAGTTCTAATTTTGAATAATAATTATTAATTATATTTTCTACTTTTGTTTTATAATTATTAACAAAAAAATTTTCTAATTCAACTAAATTATCAATAGTTTCTTTTTGTTTTTTTGAAATTATTTCAGCAGCAATAGAAGGCGTTGGTGCTCGCAAATCTGCTACAAAATCAGATAACATAAAATCTATTTCATGACCAACTGCTGATATTACAAAAATATCAGATTCATATATCGCTTCTATTACTTTTGGATCAGAATAACCCATTAAATCTTCAAAAGATCCTCCCCCTCTTGTAACTAAAATTAAATCCAATTTTTTTTTATTAGGGGTTTTAAAATTATTTAAAAATTCAATAGACTCTGCAATAGATTTTGGACATTGATTTCCTTGAACCATACATCTTTTTATATAAATATTTCCTTGAAACTTATTTTTATTTAAAACAAATAATATATCTTGAATCGCAGCTCCTTCAGGAGAAGTAATAATTCCAATATTAGATATATTACTTGGAAGTTTTTTTTTATTTTGTTCATCAAAATAACCTTTATTTTGATAATTTAATTTTAATTTTTCATATGATGAATGTAAATCACCTATTCCTTGTTTTTCTATTTTGAATATTTGTAAAGAGTAAGTGCCATTTTTTGAATAACATGCAATTTTACCATGAACTTGTACTTTGTCTCCATTTTTTAAATTATCTGCATTAAAATATTTTTCATATGACCATGAAACAGTTGATATCGAACTATCTTCATCTTTTAAAGTAAAAAATAGATTTCCATTTGAGTTTTTAAAATTGGAAATTTCCCCTTCTACTATTATTTTATCAGGGATATTTTTTAATAATAATGTTTTTATATCATTAGATATTTGACTTACAGAATATATCATATTTATAATAAATAAATAGAATGTAAAAGAAATAAAAATCAAATTTTTAAAATAGCTTTAATTTGATTATTTATTGTATTATCGTAAAAAATCATATCATGGATTCCTGATATTTTTATTAAATTAATAAAATTCTTATTTTCATTATATAGTTTAATTGAATGATTTATATTTATATAACCATCATTATCACTATGTAGTAATATTATGGGAAGTTTGTCTTTTATATTTTTTAAATTTGTGGAGTTACATAAATTAAATTGTAATGAATATTTTAATAAAGGATATAAATCAGAACAAATTTCATATAACGAATAAAATGGTGATTGCATAATTAAACCTTTAGGTATGGTTAATTTTAAATTTACCAATAAATTTATAAGATTACATCCTATATATGATCCTAATGAATTTCCATAAATTATTATATTATTTGGATTATAATTCAATGAAGTTAATGCATACATATAAATTAATAACGAATCATTTCTAATATTATTTTCATTTGTATAACCAGTACTATTTCCATATCCACGATAATCATAAATAAATAAATTAGAATAGTTTAAAATATTTTTAATATCATTTTTATGTAAACAATCATATAAATTTCCTTGAGTGCCATGAAAATATATTGTTAAGTATTTTGACTTATTTTTTATATATAAACAATCTAAATATTCTCCTTCTGTTCGAATTGTTAAATTATCAACTGTTATATTTTGATTATTATAATTTTTAAAATAATTAACTATTTTATTTTTTTTAAAGATATTCTTTTTTGGTTTACCTTTAAAAAGCATTTTTATATTAAAATTATAAAGAGTATATTTTGTAACTAAATATATTATTGGAACTAAAATAAAATACTTACTCATATATAAAATAAGAAGATAACTAATTTTATATATATTTATTTAAAAATTGTATATTAGGTATATCTGAATTAAGTTCATTATATACAAAATAATCTTTTATATTAATTCTATTATATTCTGGAATTATTTGAATCATATTAATTTCTTGAATATTTGGATTATCTAAAATATATTTAGAAAAAAGTTTATACTTATCACTTGAAATTCCTAAATTTAATTCATCACTGAATGTATTATCTGGAAATTTTTTATTACTGCAATCATAATTTATTCTTTTATCATATTGTAACATAGTTTCGCCATAATATTTAGTGGGAAAATCATTAGTTATATATGGTAATTTTTCATTATTAATATAATTATATTCTTTAATAATCGAACGCCATTCTAATCTTAAGTTTGAAAAATTACTATTTTTATTACTAAAAATGGGTTTAAATATAAAGAATTGATTTGGATTATATTTATTTATTAATTTATAAGTTGAATGTTGGCTAATTTCAACAGTATCTATATGTTTATCATTTATATAAATAGAAACAATTACGTTACCCGAAGTATTGTTTTTTAATAATAAAAAATATTCACTATTTTCAATTAAACCTATTGATTTATTATTTATTTTTTTAAGATATTTGGATGATATTTCAAATCCGTATTTCATCTATATTATATATATTTAAAAAATAATAAATATTAAAAATTAAATGCCTGAGATAACAGAAGTTTTAATAACATCGCATTATTTAATAAGTAAAATTAAAAATAGATATATTTCAAATATAAAAATTTTAAGCGGTAGATATACACATCAAGATTTAGAAGGATTAGATGTTTTAAAAAAAAATATGCCAGTAAAAATTAAAAATATAAATACAAAAGGTAAATTAATGTGGTTTGAATTAGAAAATAAATTAAAAGAAGAATTATATTTAATTTGCAATTTTGGATTAACAGGAGAATGGGGATTTGAAAAAAAAACAAACTCAAGAATAAAATTTAAAATAATTAATAAACAATTAGATAAATCATATAATTTATATTTTACAGATGATAGAAATTTTGGTATTATTATGGTTACAAATGATAAAAAAATATTAAATGAAAGATTAAATAAATTAGCACGCGATTATATTAAAGAACCTTATACTAATAATGATTTTTATAATTCATTTAGGAATTTTATAAATAAAAAAGAAAAAAATAAAGATAAAATATTAGTTAAATTTTTAATGGATCAAAATAGCGATGAGACGCTTGGTAGCGGTATAGGAAATTACATCGCTGCAGAAACAATGTATGACGCAAAATTATCACCATATCGTACTTTAAATAGTTTAACAAAAAAAGATATTGAAAGATTGAACGAATCTATAAAAAAAATTATAAAAATAAGTTATATATCTAATAAAATCGGTTATATGGAAAGATTTCAAGATTATATTGATATACATAAAGAACAAATTAAAAAAGGCAAATTTCCTGATTATTTTCCGGAAATAAAAATTAAAAATAATGATGAATTTATATTTAAAGTTTATCAACAAAAAACAGATAAATATGGAAATGATGTTAAAGCTGATAAAATTATAACAGGGAGAACTACTTATTGGGTTCCTCAAATTCAAAAATAAATTATTTAATTTAAAATAATTTATTTAATAAAAATTAACAAGTTATTTAATGTCTAAAGATAACAGTGTAAGGTTTAGATACAACAGAATTATCCATAGAAGTTACTCTTACAGTGTATACACCAGTAATAGAATCATCTATTCTAGGTTGGATTACTGCACTGTTTTCACCTACTAATTCTACATTATTTTTGTACCATTGGAATGATAAATCATCTAAAGGTTGTTCAGGGGTTACATAAGCTTTTAATCTACCGTAATTAGATGCACTGTTTAAGGTTACACCTGCAGCACTGTAAGATACTACATTTTTAAGAGTAGGGCGGATATCAACACTGGTTATAGGGATTGCTACTCTTAAACTTCTTGCAAGTACTTCAGTATCTTCGCCGCTTAAGTAAATTGCAAATGGTGTATTATTTGAAGTTGAAGTACCGGTAGATACTAATACTCTAGCAACACCTCTAATGCTGGAAGTTACTCTGGATTTAGGTACACAGCTTCCGCAGAATTCAGTACTTGCAACAGTGCTACCGTTTAAGTACCATTTGTATTCAATATCACTTAATACAGTACCTGGGAGGTTTTTGACAGTCATGCAATAATTGATTTCATCTGTAGTTAATTCAACAGCAACTTTAATTCTTTGTGTAATTTGTTTTTTTACACTGCTTACAATTCTGCAACCATCAATAGTTGTAGTTACAGTTGCAGTTACAGTACCTTGGTTATTGCAATCATAGAATATGCATCTACCATTTTGTTCAAATGCTGCATTGAAGTTTAAGCGAATAATTTCATCAGAAGCAGTTAATGTTTGAGTACCTAATACAACATTATTTAATGATAAATCAGAATATGTCCATTCAACAGTAGTACCTGCAGGGTAATTGCGAGGACCACATCCATTATCACATACAATTAAATATAATCTATCATCATTCATACCATTGGAACCATAGTAATAATCAAATCCATCTGCATGGCAATCATCATATGTCATATCAAGATCATATCTTTCATCAACATACATTATATTACTTCTTGTAGTTAATGCAGGGCAATCAGCTTCAACAGTATAAGTATATGTGGTTGGGTTGTATGATGCTGGATTTTGACTTACGCTAATTATTCTTTTAACATCAACACTTGCATAGTAATAACCAGCATTGTTATTTGAACAATCAATACTAAAACAATTGATATTTGGTAACATTGAGTTTGGAGTTGCTACTGTTTTAGTTTTGATTACTGTTGGGTTATTAAGATTATTAACTACCATTCCTCCATTATTATTGATAAGACTAGATGCATAGTATAATTTGTAAGTTGCTTCATATTTGGAATAGCAAACATCAAAGAGATTTGCACATAAACTTACTTGACCACATGCTAAATTACTTTCTCCGTTATTAGTTAATGTAAGTCTGATTTGTTTTTCAAGTTTAATTGAATCTTTGATACAGTGTACTTTTCTAGTATTAACACCACAATAAGAACTAATTTGTCCTAAATAAGTAACTTTAACTTGAATAAATTTACCTAAGTATTTTTCAAGATCAGTTGCACTTATAGTTAAACATTCAGAATGGCTGCCAGATGTACCAGGTAATTCGCAAATAACTAAATTGTTACCTAATTGAGTTTTAACAGGATTATTACTGCAATCATATGCATACCAGCTGCATTTGTAGTCACAATCAGTTAAACCAGATACAAATGCTTTAAGTATTACTTGTTGGCAATCTCCGGCAATTTGTACAACATTTGATTCTTCAGCATCAACTACTTCATCGCAATTATCAACTTTGTGTACAACTACTTTTAATTCTTTTGTTACAACAACGCAGTTAGATTTTACAATACCAACACAAGATTGTACATTAGCAATTAATGGTTCGCAATAGTTGTAACTGCAATCAGCACATTGGTATTCAGGTAATAATTCTTTTACAACAACTTGGTAAGTACCAGCTTTGTCATCATTGTAGTTTAATTCTAAAGTTTGTTGAGTTTTGTTTTGGATTAAAGCACCATTTAAGTACCAGCAATAATGGAGATCACGAGGTACATCTAAATCAACAATAGCTTGTAAAGTAACAGTTTCATTGCAATTTAATTCTAAATTATCTGCTTCTAATAATACATTATCAACAGGGTGGATTAATCTGAAATGTAATTTACATACATCACCGTCTGCTGTGATTATATTTAAGAAATAAGAACCAAATAAGTCAGTTTCAGTGCAATCATCTGCTAAATCGTTATTAATAAGTAAGTCACTGAATTTCATGCGTACTGTTGAGTTATTGCTTATATCAGTAAAGCAACCAGAAGATATTTTTTCCATAGTATCGTCATTATTTTTGTATAATATCCAACCATTTGCAGTGGTAAAAGTTTCACCAGTTGCAGTTAATTCGATGGTATTGTAAGATGCTTCACATAAAGCTAATAATTTATCAGTAGTTAAGCAGAAAGTAGTCATTTTGCCATCATTTTCTAAATCAGCACCTCCAATTGGGTATTCGGTTTTGCCTGAATTACTATCAATTTTCATTACAATATCGCAACTGGTTTCTTTATTACATACTATAATAGTATCATCATCACAGCATGTTGTAACAGTACCGCAATAAATTACTTCGTAATTAAATTTAACTTTCCATTCACCTGCAACAGTAGGTTTAAAAGTAAAATAAGCAAATTGTTGGAAAGAACTATTTGTATATTGTGTAACGGAACTTAAAGATAAAGTATTTTGGGCAACTAATTGATCATTGACATAGAATAATAAACTACTGCTTGAACTATCTATTAAATTTGCAACGTAAGGAAATACAGATACACCAATTAATGCACTTGATGCATCAGTAGATAATTCAGTCATATCATTTGCAAAACATAAATCTACTGAACAAGTTGTAGATGGTGCTCTAGGAGCATTTAATACACATCTAAAACTACGATTAATATTGTATTGAGGTAAAGCGTACATTAAACATAAACTATCATAACATGCTTCAAGATTAAATGATAAACAAGATAAAGTAGGATATTCGACTTGATAAGTTTTGTTAAATTGGTTAAAAGTAACATTAAATAGATTTGCAACTTCAGATGAATCAACTCTAAATATAATTTTTTTAGTACATTTATCAATTATTTCATAATTGTTACTATTTAGTACACTTGTAACAACAATAGAACCAGAACAACTAGAACTAATAGTTAATTTGACACTAGTAGGAATTTGGCACATATTTTTTACAGTGACATACATAGTTGTCATACCAGAAAGACTTAAATTTCCATCAGATCCACACGTTTGATTTAAAGTAAAAATATCTTGAGGACTGGCTGTAACAACATCGGTAATTTCAGCAGTTTGTCTGAGTAATTGTACATAAGCATAGTTTTCTACTAATTTGCAGTTGGAATTAATAGTAGATCTATTATCAACAGCTTTAACTCTGTAAATTCTTTTAATCCATTCTGCATCATCAGCAGAGGCAGTTGTATTAACATTTACATTAGGGTATACAGTTAAATATTTACCATTTAAACTAGTGCAAGAAGGACTTACAGATACCCAACCTAAATTACTATTACTAGAATCTAATAATAAATTAGTATCACAAGTACTTGCATCTTGTAAATAGGACCAAGAGTAAGCAATACCACTTGAAAAGTTTAATGGTCCTTTGCTGACAGCTTTAAGAGTAAATACATCTCTACCAAAAGTGTATATATTCATACCATCTTCAACTTTAACATCTAAATCACTAGAACTAGATAAAATTTGTACAGGTATAGTTTGTGTAATAGTTAAATTACTACTATTTATTGAAGTCCAAGTTGCACCATTATCAGAAGTGGAATATAAATTAATTATATATTTTCTAGGGTTATTTAAGTTTTTAGCAATAAAATCATGTTCAAGATCAGAAATATTAGAACTTGAAGAAGTATAAAGAGAAAATTCTACATAACTTGAATCACTAATACAACTGTTGCTTGCATCGATATAGAAATCTAATCTGTAATCAGATGCATCAGTTAAACCTCTAACTAATGATAATTTCATATCAATATCATCAATTGCTACAGTAGCTGTATTTGAAGTAGTGCCATTTAATACTGTGGCTATTTTTTTTCCAGAATCTTTTTCGAGCCAATTAAGTGTAAAACTCATTTTCGTATATATTAATTATATACAAAATTTTTAATTTTAAAATTTTTTTATATTAAAAATTTTAACCACAAAAATAAAAATATTAAAAAGTATATTATTAACTAAAAAAACAACGTGTTTAAAATTAATATTTATTATTATTATTAGGAGGAAATAATACACTATATAATTTATTCTGATTTATATAGTGGTAATTCAGTGTCAGATTCTAATGCAACTAAATTATTGATTTCAGAATGATTTGATTTGATTTCATTCTTTGTTTCAGTTATATTTTTTTGCGAATTATTTTTAGAAGATTGGCTTTTTTTTTCATTTTCTTTAATTTCTTCTGCAATAACTTTGCTAATAAACGGAGAGGGTTTTTCTTGGGTTTTATTATTATAAAAATTTTGTAAAATTTCTTCGCGTGTTAATTTTTTATCTCTATTATCAACAACATCAACTGAATTTTCAATATCATCGTCAACACCTTCAACTTCTATATATGCATTTTCTTCATCATATTGAACTTGTTTTTTATCTAATGTATAAATTATACCACTTGTTAATGTAAAATCAATTCCAGCTAAATACATTAAATAACTTCTATATTTTTCAACAAAATTATTACCTGTAAATTTTTTTGAATATAAAAATCCATGTAAAATAATATAACATATTGAACCTATTAAAAAAGTTCTAAATAGTTTATCTTTTTTATTATCGATATTGTATATAAATGGTATTCTACTTACTAATATATAAAACATAATTATAATTACTATATGTTTATATAATAAATATTTTATTCAAACACATTAATAATTATTATATACATCTTCTATAACACTTGAATTTCCTTGCGAATCTTCATATTTTTTTACAAGATCATTAAAATTAATTACTTTGTCAGGAATTTTAAAATCATCAACTTTACCATATTGTTTTATTCTTAATTCATCTTTATTAATCATTTCATCCTCAATCATTGTTTTCATCGTATCACTTGCTAAAATATCCAATAAATCAGTAATTAAATCTTCATAACTTACAAATTGTTCAAATGGTAATGTAGTTTTTCTATCATTAGATTCAATTTCAAGCTCCCACGTTCCTTTAAGATTTGATTCTGTTAATTGTTTAAAAGATGTAAATGATTTGGCATTATTTATATTAAAATATAGATAAATGTTTAATAAATTCCCCATTAATATTTTTTTTTGATACATGACAGAACAATGAAATATTGGAATTTTTGATGTTTTACTAATATAAGTACTTGCTAAATTATCTTTAAAAAATTGGAAATAAATTTCATCATTATATTTAACTCGATCTCCTTCTATTTTATATTTATATTCTATATCTTTTAAAAAATTTAAATTAATAACTTCATCATCAAATGTTTTACCATAACGTACATACCCCTTTTCAACAAAATTGCAAGTATTATTATTATTATTAGGTGTTAATTGATAAACTCCAATTTTAATTTTTCTAAGTTCTTTTCTTGAATTCATTATATATTTATATCTTTATTATTTTTTAAATATTTTTACTTATAATTTTAAAAATTTTTTCCATATTATCTGAAATTTTTGATGTTACACTTATTTCATATTTCCCAGAATTCTTAATTAATTCAATATAAAATAATTCTTTAGAAAGTTTTTCAGAATAATTAAATGATTTTTCACTAAGCTTAATATTTTTAATTTTAGAACTATTATAAGTTTTATTTTCAAGTTGAACATAATTATCTTTAAAAACATAATAAAAACAAGAAGATATTTTTAAACCAATATCAAGATTTATTAAATCCGAAATTTCTTCAGTACCCTTTAATGTATTTCGAATATTTCTCATATATCTATCGTAATTTTTACAAGCTTTAAACCATACATCTTGATTTAAAAAATATTTATACATAATATCATTAAGTTTATCAGTATATTGACGCCCTTCTTTATCATATTTTTTATAAACTTCAATAAAAATTTTTAATAAACTAGTTAAATCTCCATATTTACTATTAAATTTTTTTATTGAACTTGTAAATTTTTTATTTAAATTATAAATAATATTTTTTTGTTTTTGTTGTTCATTTTCTGAACTATATTCATTTATTTTAATAATTTCTACAGGGAATTTAAAAAATTCACCAATATTATTTTTACCAACTTCTAATAAACAACATATTGCTAATACTTCATTTAAACACCTTAATTTTTTTCCAATATAACATGATAATGCAAAATTAGGATCTAGTTGTATATCATTAATAATTAATCCTAATTTTGTAATTTTGTCATCTTTTAAAAACCCCATTTTAAGCAATTGATTGTAACTATTTCTAATATAATTTTCTCTTGGAGGTTCAATAAATTTACTATAAATATCAAGTAAAACACTAAATTTTTCTATTTCAGGTAGCGCTAAAAATTTTAATGATTCGCTAGTAATATTTGAAACTCTAATAGTAGGTTCAGGAAATCTTTTCATATTTGTATCAAAATCTTCTTTTGTGTATAAATGATAACAATATCCAGATTCTGTTCTACCTGCTCTACCCATTCTTTGTTTAGCTTGTGCATGGGTTATTAATTGTTTTTCTAAAACTTTACAATTAATATCTGGATCATAATAACCATTAAATTCTAAACCAGAGTCAATTACATATTTTATTCCATCTATTGTCAATGAAGATTCTGCAACATTTGTTGCTAATACTATTTTTCTTTTTTTATTATATTTTTCTTTATATAAGTGTTTATCTTGTGCAAGTTCTTGTTTAACAGGATCCATACCAGAATATACTTCAATACATAAATTATCTTCTTTAATATCTGGATCATTACTTATTTTTTCACAAATTTTATTTGCTTCAGTAACACTTGTTATAAAAAATAAAATATCGTGTGAACCTTCTTCATTTATTTTATCCTTTTTAATAATACTTTTCATTATTTCATATCCTTTATCTAAAAAATCTTTTTGCTCGATAGGTTTATCTAAAAAAGTAGATTCAATAGGATAATTTGTTTTTGTACCTACATTTATAGTAATAAATTTTTCTTCATTAAAATATGTTTTAAATATTTCTTCATTAATAGTTGCACTCATTATAATTAATTTGAATTCAGGTCTATTTTTAACTACATTTCTTAATAAGTATAATAAAAAATCAATTTGAACTTTTCTTTCATGTGCTTCATCAATAATAACGGCATCGAACTCTTTTAATAATGGATCTTTTAATAATCTGGAAACTATAGTACCATCAGTTGCATATAATAATTGGGTTTTATCTGATTTACCTTCTTTTTCAGATCCTTTATATTGATATCCCACTTGATGTCCTATTTGAACATCAAGTGTTTTTGCTGCAAATTCTGCCGCAGATTTTGCAATTATTTGTTTTGGTAAAGTAATTGCGATTTTACCCTTATAATCCAAAACATGCAAAACATATTTTGGCAATAATACTGTTTTACCGGATCCAGTTCCAGATATAATTAAAGTAACTTGGTTATTTTTAATTTTATTCATTATTTCTTCCGCTTTTTCATATGCAGGAAATTTTGACCATATTTGGGCTAATTTTTTATAATCATCTGAATAATTATTACCAGTTAACGGATTCGGATTTTCTCCTTTTGTATCCAATATACCAATATTTTTTGACATAAATATAATAATATATTATATATTAAAATATTAAAATTTAAATTTTTCTTTTAGTTTTTTTTCAAGTATTTCTTCATAACTTTTTATAATCGGATCATTACTTAAATTATAAAAAATTGGTTTATTAAAAACTTTATACACATCGCTTAAATAAAAATCTTTATCGTTTTCTGATAAGTTAATAAAATAGTTTGATTTTTTTTTTGTATAATTTATAGTTTCTTGTGATAATTCCATTCTATAAATAAATAATATACTTAAATATTTAAGTATAAAAACATTATTATGAGTTATTATAAAATAACATCTGTTGATAAAACAAAGCCTCTAGGATATCTTATCCAAGATTATGCAAATATGCATTATAATAATGGATTTTATTGTGGATTTATGTTAGGATTTGGTATTGGAGTATTTTGTATGTTAATGATAAAATAAAAAAATAGTTAATAATAATTTTGCTATTTTATCTTTATTAAATTCAATATTATTAGTAAATTCAACTGTTGTATTAAAAATATTAATTAGTTCAATATAATAATAATCAATATAATAATTTAAAAATAAAAAAAAATTATAATTATCTAAATTAGTAAAATATTCAGACTCTTCTATACAATTAAACATTTTTTTATATAACTTATATAAATAAATTAAATTAAATAAATATTTGCACTAATATTTTCAGAAGTATTATTAAAGAATTCAAATTGATGATCATTTGAAATAGCATATGGCTCTAATTTAATATCTTCATTTACAGTAATTTTACATAATAATCTTGATTTTAATTCTTCAATAAAATATGTTTGACTAATTAAATTACTAAAAATATCTGATCCGATTAAATTTACATGAATTTTATTCCATGGATTTAGACCAGATGACTTACGTAATCTTTGAACAAGTGTAACTAAGCGTCGCATTTGATAAATATTATGAAGTTCTTCTGTATATCTTTTATCAATAGAAATCATTACTTCGTTATCGATTTTACTAATCATATTTTGATTATTATAATCGCCTGCAGGAACTCTTTCAATAGTATAATCATCTGAAGTAATTTCATAACTTTTATCACTTTCATCAAAAATAAAAGTTTTACAATTATTTTCAAATAATTTATAGACAAGTTCATTGCTCATATTCATTAGTTTTTCTTTAACTAGATTTGCATCTGATCTAAATTTTTTACCAATTGTTTTTAAGTTTGGAATAATTTTATAAGTAAGATTGTCTTCAAGATTATTGTACTCAATTTCAACGCAATTAGTTTCTTCTTTAATAACTTCTTCAAAGAATTTAACAGAATTAATATAATTGTCATCATTATGAAATACAATTGTTTTATAAATTGGAATTTTATTAGAAGTATGTGTTGGTAATGAATTACGAATTACTCTGATATTTTTAATTACTTCTTTGAAAATATTAAATTTATCAAGTGCAATTTGATCTCTGAACAAATCACTAGTTTTGGGATATTCATATAAATGAATACTTGTAAAATGATCATTATCGAATTTTTTAATATATGAATATAGATATTCACTTAAAAATGGTGTAAACGGTGCCATAATTTTAATATAAGTGATTAGAATTTGATATAATACAGATAGACTCATAGACCGTTCTTCTGGTCCATTTAATCCTCTGATTCTATCGCGATTTAATTTAATATACCAATTTGTTAGATCTTCAACAAATGATAAAAGCTCTGCAATTGCTTTATCTACTTTATAATTTTCCATAAATTGATTAATATTTGAAATTAAATCAGAAGTATAAGTAATCATCCATTTATCCATAATATTTTCAGTAAGTTTCCATTTATTAATATCAAGTGTAAACCCTTTTGAATAATGATCTTTTACTTGAGTTAAAAATAATTTAACTCCGTTGATATACGGAATTAGTCTTTGTTTTACTTTTTCAATTGATGATTCATTAAAATGGAGAAAATCTGCATTAATAGTTGGTGAATTTAATAGATATAAACGAGTAACATCTGCTCCATATTTATTTAGAACTTCCATAGGGTCTTTAAAATTACCATATTTTTTAGAAAATTTAATTCCGTTTTCATCAAGAATTAAACCAGTGCAAATAACATTTTTAAATGCAGGTTTATTGAAAATTGCAGTAGAAATGACAGATAGTGTATAAAACCATCCACGTGTTTGATCAAGTCCTTCTGCAATAAAATCACTTAAATAATCAACTTCATCAAATGCATTTGAATTCTCAAAAGGATAATGAATTTGTGCAATAGGCACGCAACCACTTTCAAACCAACAATCAAGAGTAAGTTGAACATTTTTTAAATTTCCTTTACCTTGTTTACTTGGAATAACAATATTATCAATTGTTTCTCTGTGTAGATCAGATGGTCTATAGTTTAGATTTGCTTCTTTAACAAGTTCATCAATACTAGAAATACATACAACTTCTTCTCCATCATCTGATACCCAAATTGGCAGAGGTGTGCCAAAAAATCGATTTCTAGATACACACCAATCTTTTACATTTTCTAGCCATGATTTAAATCGACCTGTACCAATATTAGCAGGATGCCATGTAACTTTGTCATTATTTGCAAGTAAATTATCTTTTAATTCAGGGACTTTTACAAAATAAGATGAAGTTACTTTATAAATTAGAGGAGTATCTGTGCGATAACAAAATGGATAGGAATGAGTATACATTTGTGTACGAATTAAACTACCATTAATTTTCAGATATTTAATAATTTCATCATTTGTATCTTTATCAGTTACTAATTTATTTGCAAATTCACTAATATTATTTAGAAATTTTCCATTTTCATCAATAGTGCATGCTTTTTCAATATTATTATTATTTGTAATATTCTTTTTTTCACATACTTTAAAATCATCTTCTCCATAAAATGGTGCTAAATGAACAATTCCTGTACCATTATTTGAATTTGCAATACTTACATAATTATCAGAAACAATTGTGAATTTATTATCAGAAGGAAATTCATTCATATAATCGAAAACTGGTTTATATTTAAGACCAATTAATTCTTTTCCACTAGTTGTTTTAAGTACTTTGTAATTTTTAAAGTCAAGATTTTTTGTAAAATTTTGTCCACAAATATAAATTTTATTATTATATTCAATCCAATCATATTGTCCATCTGAATTAATACAAAGTGCTAAGTTACCTGGAAGAGTCCAAGGTGTAGTAGTCCATGCAATAATATAAGTATTATCATAATCCAGTAGTTGGAAATTAACATAAATAGATCTAGTTTCAATATCTTTATATGCTTGTCCAGCTTCAAAATTTGATAAAGGAGAATTACATGCATTGGAATATGGCATTACTTGAAATCCTTTATAGATTAGATCTTTTTTATAAAGTTGAGCAAATACCCACCAAACACTTTCCATAAAATTAGTATCCATTGTTTTATAAGTTTTATTAAAATTTGCCCATCTTCCAATTCTTTGATAAATTGGAGTCCATGCGCCAGAAAAACTTTTAATCATATCTTTACATGCAGAATTATATTTATCAATACCAAATTCTTCAACTTCTTTTTTAGTATTAACACCAAGTTTTTTATTAGCAACCATTTCAATTGGTAATCCATGACAATCATAACCTAATTCATTTAGACAATTCATATTATTCATTTGTTTGTAATTTAAAATAGTACTTTTTAAAAATCCAATCATAAGATGTCCAAAATGTAAACAATTTGAAGATACAAAAGGAGGTCCATCCATAAAACGAAATTTTTCATATTCTTTATTTTTTTCAATAATAGTTTGATAAATTTTTTCATTTTCCCATTTATTCATAATCTCATCTTCATGAGCACTATAAGTAGAATCGTCCATTAATTGATTAATTTCCATTTTAATTTTTTTTAAATATAGAATTTAAATTAATATAAAGTATTATTAATTTAAAATATTTCAATTTTTTTAATAATAAAAACAAATATAATTAGTGATTTTTCCATTATTTGATAAAATAAAAGTTTCAGTAAAATTAATATCAGTAATAATAATATTTTGAAAATTTATTAATTGACATTTACCACACATCGTAATAATTGCCATATTATTTAAATATTGAATACTTCCTGTATTTTGAAGATAAATAAATCTATAAATATTATTTTTTGCTAGTTTAACAAGTATATTATATGCTCCTACAAAATAATCATTATTAATTTGACAATGTGATTTTTCATCAAAATAAATTAAATTATCTACAAAGCCATTTTTTGACATATTTTCATAATAGTTTTTAGTAAAATTATTACACATAGTTTGGAAATCTATATTCAAATTATTTAAATTATTATTATAAAAATTCATTTTATATATATTATTAAAAATTCATAAAATTCATTTATTTTAAACACAAAAATATTATAATCTATTTACATAATATTCAATACAATGACAATAATCATTATAATAGTTTAATTCGTTTTTTTTGGAATGTATTAAACAACATTCATTATTATGGAATCTATTTTTTTCTATAAATAAATCATCTTCATTCCATTTTTTACATAATTTTTTTCCACATTTAAAACACCAGTCTTTTCCACAACCTTCCCAATCATAACCATCATGAAGATTATTATATCCACAAATTATATAATCATCATATTCATTTATAATATTTTCATGTGAACAATGTGGACATTTTTTTTTTAAAATTTTATTTTTATTTTTTAATTTTATATCATTTAAACTAAGATAATTTGGTTTCGATTCCTTAGAATTTGCTATTTTAATTATAGTATTAATTTGTATTTTATCTGTTGTTTTATATGAAATTTTATATAGATATTCTAATACATCTTCTCTATATTTTAATTTTAATAATTCATTAATTAAATTTATAAATTCATCATATGGGATAGATTTTGGTAAATTTAAGGTATTGAAATAATTAAATAATATTGTTTTTTCTTCATTTGTTAAATTTAATAATTCACTCATTTTATTAATATCATTTATATTTGTAAATCCATTAAATAATAGTTTATATTTTAAAAAATCGCTCATTTTTATTATAATAAAAAAATAAATAAATTATTTAGAAGAATCGAGATTTATAGTGTTCGGATTATAACCATTTTTTTCGTCTTCTTCGATTCCATAACTACTAGTTAAATAACTAACTGCAACTTGACGTTTTAATACATGTCCAGGACCAATTGGACCTACTGATTCATCTTCACTGTCACTTGTATAACTTGAATAATTTTCTGGAATAGGACATGATGTTAATCTAGTACTTGGAACCATTGTTGAATATTGTCTTGTTACTCCTTCTGATACTTGGCGTGATAAACTTGGAGTACGTCCGACGTTAATAGTATTTGATGTTTGCTTACTAACAATAGTAGTATAAGCAGTGTATGAATTAATATCTGTATATTTTTCAAGTTCATTTTTATGATTTGTTACAATTGTTTCATTTGAATTCCACATATCTGCAATAATACCCTTACGATCTTCTTTATTCCAACTTGAAAATCCCTGTAGAATTTCATCAGTAATTTTTTTGTTAATATCGTAATCAACTTTATCCTTTACAAGATTTTTAAATTTTGTAATTAGTTTACATAACATATAAATCTTATCATTTGTATCGTTATCAACAATGCCATTATCTAACTTAAAAATTTCGTGTACTTTTTCATTAGTAATACAATTATCATAGCTTACTTCCATTAGAATTGGAGTTTCAAATCCAGATGAATTTTCAAAACTAAATACAAATTTTTGTGAGAAATCTACTGATGAACTTTTAAAAATAAGTTTGTTTTCAATTGATTCAAATTCTACAGGAGTATAATATTTTGCTTTATCAAAATTATAAAATGTAATATTAAGATTCTTAATAACAGTTGAACATGCTCCAAATGTATCTGAGATAACATTATCAGTTAATTCTTGACTGGATGGAGATCCTTTCATATTAACAAATAGTGAATCAAGAAGTTTGTTATCATAATCAGTTGCGTTACCAATTCCCATTCCAATAAATTTATTGTTATGTTCATATGATTTGAAAAAATTAATCATTTGTTCATTTTCATTAATGTTACTATTATATCCATCAGTCATCATAAAAACATTAACATTATCAATTGTATTTGTTTCAAGAATAGAATCAATTAATTCTTTTGTTTTAAGAAGTGCTTTGTAAATATCAGTACCACCATATGGTAGTAGAGCTTTGTTTAGTTTTGATAATTCTTTTTCACATTCTTCACTATCATTGATAAATAGTTTATCAAAAACAATTTGAGGAGTTTCTTTAAATGTAATTAGCGAAAAACGAATTTTATGATTATTTTGTGCAAGAATTTTCATATAATCAATACATTTATTAATTGATTGTTCGATAATTTTATATTTTGAAATTTTGTTACTATTATTATTGTAATTTGTATTAATGTTAAATTTTACAGTTGGAATTGGTGGAATTGTTGGTTGTAAAATATTAGTATCATTTGTGTCATTTGTTAATGCAGTTGGATTAATAATTGTTGTTTGCTGAATATTTGTATTGATTGGTGAAATTCCATTTGTTAAACTAGTTAGACTAATTGGAGTAGACGGTTGTTGTAGTAATGATGACATAATTCCTGGAAATTGATTATAATTTGTTCCTAGAACATCTCCCATTGATCCACTTGTGTCAACAACAGAAACAATATCAATAATATTTGTATTATGTGTGCTTTTAAAAAAGCTTTCTACAAATTCATTCGGCAATGAGCCGATAATCGACACTTTATTGGTGCTTGTGAATTTAGTGAATTCCATCTTTTAAATATTAAATGGTTAGATAATAAAATAAATATACATGATGTTACAAATTTCAATTTTTTTAATTATTGTCACTTACATGTTTTTCTAAAGCTTCTTTTTTTTCTGTTAATTTTTCTATAAAAAATAATCTTTGATTGTTTTTCATTGTTTGAAACGTTTTGTGATTTGGATTAATATTTGAAAAATTTGAAATTTCTTTTAGAAAACTATTTATAGAATTTTCATCAAATGTTTTTAAATTTTTATATAGTTCATTTAAAAAATCATTATCAGGAATTTGAATACTTATATCAGTTTTTTCTAAAGGATTTTTTAAATTTTCTATTCTTTCAGTTAACATTTTAATTTCTTTGCTCATTTTTTATTAAAATTATAAATTAATAAAAATTAAAATCAATTTTTTATTTTGATAATTAAATATTTATCAAATGAAAAGTGTCTTTTATAAAAATCAAATAAATAGGTTTTATCAATTGTATCAATATTTGCCATAATTATTTTATTAAAATTATAAATAAAGTTTTTATTGATTATTTTATCATAATGAAATCCAGCACTATCTTCTAAATTATTAAATGGTTTATTTAATTTTTCTTTAATGCTTGTAATTATTTCAAGATATTCATCATCACTTGTATTATCAATTAAACTATATATATCATCCTTTATAAAATTAATAATTCTATTTTTTAAATATTCTGTATTTTTAATATTTGATTGTACTAAATATTTATATATTGTATATTTATTTTTTCCAAATCCAAATGATGAATAATTTGATCTAGTAATATATCCTAATTGTTCTTTTGTTCTAAGTTTATCAAAAAATTCTTTTGAAATAATTAAATCAAAAATTAATAAAGCACAATATTCATTTATCCAATTATTTGAATTATACATATTATTAATAAAAAAATTCATTTCAACACATTCATTTTCTTCTTCTTTATTAAAATTATTATATTCTTTTTCCAATATCTGTGATGTTTTATTTGTATCTAAATTAATTTCAAAGTTATTAATTGATTGATAATAATTATAGTTTTTATTAATAATATTATAAATTTCCATTAATTTATTCTCATAAATATTACCTTCACAGTAAATTGTAATTTTATTATAAGAAAAAGGATTTATTGATAATATTTCATTAAAACTATTTATATTATTAATAGTTGTTTCAATTAATTCACTATTAAAATATTTATTTAATAATATTTCTTCTTCATAGCTAGTTATTTGTTGATAAGGTGCATTAAGTTTTTTATTTGAATATTGTTTTAATAATTTTTCCTTGATTATTTTAAAATATAGATTATCAATATTATCATTATTAATTAATTCTTTTAGTTTATTTAAAATAATTTCCAATATATTATCTAAATATTTATAATACCCTGATAATTTAAATGTATAATTTGATTTATTTAATATAATATAAAAGTTGTAATTTGCTTTATTTATATTGTAAATTGTACTATTAAATAATAAATAAAATAACTCAATAAGAAATTTATATTTAACAAAATTATCAACAGATGAATATATATCATCTTTTTTAATATTAATATACAATAATGAATCTGTTGTATTTAAATCAAATGTTTTTTTAATATATAAATCTACATATTCATTATTTACTTCTAATTTAATAGGTAAAATATCAGATGGTAAATTTAATATTTCTTTTTCTTTAATAATATATTGATTTTTTTCGGGAAAATTTAAAATACCATTAAAATTATTATTAATTTGTAAATTTAAATTATCGATTTGATATTTAATTTTATAAAATTTTTCTTCAATAAACTGTTCAGAATTATGTGATTTTGAAATATTTAATATGGACATATTTTTATTATTAATTATACTTAATTCACTTAATAACGATTGTATTTCTTTAATTAAAATATTTTTATCCAAAAATTCACCAATTAAATAATTATATTTTAAAATATAATTTCTATTTGTATTAAAATTAATCATATTTGAAGTTATATTTGTTACAAAATCACCTTCTTCTTCAATTTCAAAATTATCAAATTCTTGATTATTTAAAAATCTATCTTCTTCCAATAAATCAACTATTTTATTATTAAATGATGATTCAATCAAAATATTAATATATCGCTGATATGCATTTATTATTAAATTTGTATTTGCTGTTTTTGTTAATTTAAATTTAATACTAAAAATTAAACAATTATCAATACTACATTCTTCAGAAGAATACATATCTTCAATATGACCGTTTTTATTTAAATAATTATATAAAGTATTATCTCCTTGATGATTAATTAAATAGGAAATATAATTAATTATATTATTATTTTTAATATTACTGTTATAAGATAATTCAAATAATAAAATCAAATAGTCATTATCTTTTATTGGAACTATTTTAATATTTTTTTCACTTAATAAATGATTTATTTTTAATTCTCTATTAATTGATACATTTTTATTTTTTATATTATTAAAATGATTTTTAATGCCTTCAATTATAATATCTTCCGATTGTTCACCATTATATAAAACGGACATTTTCATAATATTTGATGAATAATATTTATTAAAAAAATCAATTACAATTTCACGAATATTTGGCAAATTAAGGGTTTCCAAATTTCCCGTACTAAATTTTGATAATGGGCTTTGATTATTACATATATTTCGAATCATCTGGAAATTTCTCCAATTATCATTTAATATATTTTTCTTATGTTCTGAATCAACTGCATTCATTTCTCTTGATAAACATGATTGATCAAACAAAGGGCATATAAAAAAATTAGAAAATATATCAAATGATTTTAAAATATAATTTGGGTCAATCGTATAATAATAATTAGTATGATCACCTGCAGTATATGCATTACTATATCCTCCATGTGTTCCAATAAATGAACTATAATATTTTTCATCTGGATATTTTTCATTACCCATAAATAACATGTGTTCTAAAAAATGAGCAATTCCTGGAACATTATCTTCAAATGATCCACATCCGACTGATAATGATACACTAGAAGTACTTGCTTTATTATCCAAAATTAATAATACTTCGATACCATTTTCAAGTGTAAAATATTTATAATTTCTATAATCATTTTTTGCTTTAATAATTTCCATTTTTATAAATTGTAATATTTTTAAATATTTAAATAATAAAAAAAATTTGATTTATTAAAATTTTATTATTGTATTTTATTAAAATGAGTTCTAAAAAAAATATAGAAAATATAAATAAATTTCCAGAATATGATGGAACTGAATCATTAACAAAATATTTATCAAAAATCAAGGATTTACGAATTGAAATGAATTCTTATAAATATGATAAAATATTAGAATTTATGAATTTATGGTTAGGAAGATATAAAATAAAATTAAAATCATTAACAGATTTTAAAAAAATACCTGAAAATTTAATATTGAGTGATGAAAATCATAATAAAAAAATTTTGGAAAAATATTATGATTCGTTATTTAGTTATTTGGATCTTGATAATACTAAATATGATTCTGATAATTCATCAACAGATTCATATGATAAAATAGAAAGAGAATATAATATTAAAAATAATATATTAAGTTTTATAAAAGAAATACTTACTAGTATAAACTATACTATGATAATGTCAAAAATAAAAATAATCGATGAAAAAAATAATTCAAAAATAAGTATAGTTTATACTATTAAAATTAATAACAATTAATTTAATTCTAAAATTAAATTATTATCTGAAATACTTATTTTGTATATTTTTTTTATTGAACCAATAATTTTTAAATTAACTTCTCCATTACTATGAAGAAATATTCTATAAGAAGAATTTAAAATATTAGGTTTTGACATAAATATTAATTCATTTTTATTATATAAGAATGTATCATAACATGAAATATTATAATTTTCACAATCATTATTAATTTCTATTAATTTATTTGGAATAAAATTATTAGAAAAATATTGGAACTTATACGTTACATCATCTTCAATTAATTCAGACTCGTGAATTATTTCTAATTCTTCCGGATAAAATTGCATTTGATAATGTATATCATCATAATCAGAATGAGAAATTTCCTCATCGCTTTCATATTCAATATCTGGATTTTCTTCTTTTTCTTTTATATATTCTCTAATTATCTTGCTTTTTAAAGTATTTGATTTTGATAATAAGTTTAATTGTTTAATATTATCAAAATTATTAACAATATCATAATTAAAATTATCATTTTTAAAAATTTCAAAAAGTTCCAAATCATTTTTATTATTTATTGAAAATTCATATACTTTATCATTATATTTTAAATATAAATTACCATAATCATCATAAATTGGTATTATTTCATCTAAAACCTTCATTTTATTAATATATTTTAATAAATTAATAATTAAACTATAAAAAAATCAAATTTTTATGCAAGTATTTCAGATTCAATAATATTTTTTGGATATTTTATTAAATTAGAAATATATGTAAAAACATTTAATAATTGAATAAATTCATCAGATCCATCATTTAGTTTTTTTTCTGTTATTGATAAATTATAAAACATTTTTGCTTTTATTTTATCATCTAATGTTTTATTTTCTATTATTAATTCATTTAATGTGAATAAAATAGAATTAACAGGAAACCCTTTTAATCTTAAATAATTAATATATTTCATAATTGTATCCAATGTAATTTCAGGTTTTATACAATTATTAAATATTTTTTTTATAATATTTTTTGGAACATAGCCAGTCATATTATAGACATCATCAAGTGAAATTTTTGAATCATTGAAATCATATATATATTTTAAATTTTGTAATAACATAATTGATTTTCGTACATCTCCTTTTGAAATATAATTTAATTTTTTTAATATACTATTATTAATTACAAAATTTTCTTTTTGACAAATTTCTCTTAATTTATTAATAATATTTTCTTCTGTAATTGGTTTGAATCTAAATTTCATACAACGTGAAATAATTGGATCAATAATTTGATTAATATAATTACAAATGAAACAAAATCTAGTTGTATTAGAAAATTCTTCTATTACTTTTCTTAAAGCAGATTGTGCTTCTGTTGTCATTGCATCAGCTTCATCTAAAATAATTATTTTAAAATCTGGAGAAGGATAATTTGGATCTGGATTACATAAAGACTTTCTAGCAAAATCAGTAATTTTTGTTCTTACAACATTAATTCCTCTTTCATCAGATGCATTTAATTCTATAACTCTATCAGAAAATATTTTTGGTCCAAATAATTCATAACAACATGCTAAAATAGTAGAAGTTTTTCCTGTGCCAGGTGGACCATGTAATAAAAGATGTGGAATATTGCCACATTCTAATGATTTTTTTAAAATATTTTTAATTTCATCTTGTTGTACAATATCATCTAATTTTTTTGGTCTATATTTATCAACCCATGGTACTTTACTTTTAATTACTTTTTTATCAAATTTATTGCATTCAAAAAAAGAATTACTCATTAAATATAATTAATTGTATTTTTTTAAATTATTTTTCAATATTTTATTATAAAACAATATTTTTAGTATTACTCGTAGTAACGCTACCAACAGTATCGGCTTTATTTACATTTTTAATTTTTGTAAAAATAACCGAAATTTTTTTACTATTTGAATATTTACTATTTTCTTTACACAAAGATGCACAATGAATAAAAGTTTGTTTATTAAAATGTTTAAGATCATTATTATCTGTCTTTAAAATAATATGAGGAGATGGTACATTTTCCAGATGAAACCAAATATCATTTTGAGAACTATCATCAATAATTTTCCAATTTTCTTCTGCATTATTCCCCATAATAATGCTAAATTCTTTATTTAACTTGGAATCAAAGACTGTAAAATTTTTCATTTTTTGAAATAATATAGTATATAATAAAATATAATATATTAAAAATAATTTCAAATTTTTATGGTGTGTTAAATGTTAGTTAAAATAATCTTTAAAAATAATATAAATAAATGGAATCAAAATTAGGAGATAATATAGATAATAGTGTTATTGCACAAAACTTAGGTACTAATCAAATATTTTTACCAAAAAACTCTGTACCTGCAATACCACAACCTCAAGTATCCGCACCAGTTATAAATAATAATATCGCACCTGCAGCATTAACAGTTCCTGAAGTACAAAATAATTTAACAACTGTTGTATCAAATAATTCATATTTTAATATTTTTGGTGTAGAAATCTCAAGAAATACTTTATATATTGCAATTGCTTTTCTAGTTTTAATAGGTATTTATTATTATTACACTAAATCAAATAATACTTCAAAAGATAAAGAAGAAAAAAAACAAAAAAAAAGTAAAAAAAAAGTAAAAAGCGAAGATTCATCTTCAGAAAATTCTGAATAAAATTAATTTAATATAATATTATTTTATATCATATTAAAAATAAATTATTGAACTTTACATTCTGTTCCTTGAGGATGACCTCCATTAAACATATCATCCTCTTCAAATTGTTGTCTCATAAATTCTGGATGTCCTGAAAAATTATGGGTATTTTTAAATGAATCTTTTGTATTCTCATATTTGTATTTTTCAATAGTTTCAAATGATGATTTATTTTTTATAAGTTGATTGTTTTCTTTATAAGGCGTGTTAGTTAAAACTTGCCATAATATTTTTTTAGTATTATTACTAAATTCTTCTGGATATTCAACATCGAAAATTACATATAAATTACCATTAGATCCATTTTTTTCCAAAATAGGCATGCCAAAATTTGGTAATACTAAAACATCACCATTTTTGATAATTTTTTCATGATATAATGGGTGTTGTTTTCCATCTAATGTTTTAATTGTTTTTGAAAATCCTACTAAAGATTCAGCTAATGTTAAATTTATAGTTGTTTTTAAATCTTTTGGATGCGATGCTTCTTTAAATTTTGGAATAGTAAATCCTCTCTCATATATATCATGTTTTTTTTCCTTTATTTTAATAATTATACTACTTCTTGTTTTGTCCCCATGTCTATCTTGGTGAGGTATTTCATTACCCATATTTTGTAATTCAACTGCAGTTCCTTCATATGCACCTTTTGGAATAGTTATTTTAATATCTACTTTTTCTTTAAATAATTTTTTACCTGCACATTTATTACAATTTTTGATTTTACCATCAGATCCAGAACCTTTGCAAGTAGTACACATTTGTTGTGTTTGTTGTACCATATTACCACGTTTCATAACTTTTATTTGAATACCTGAACCACCACAATCGTTACATTTATGTTCAAGTCCATCATCTGTGCCATATCCATTACAGTCTTTACATAAAGTATATCTTTCAATTTGTTTGTTATATATTTTTCCAATAAATAAATCTTCCAAACTTAATTCCTCAACTAAAATTATATTCGGTACATTTGCAGAACGATTCATTTGTGTTCCAAACATTTTTTTCATAAATTCATTCATCATTTCTTGTTCATGTTCAGGATTCATATCTGGACCTCTATCTTTTAACCCATCTTTACCAAATCTATCATAAATTTCTCTTTTATTTTGATCTGATAAAATTTCTTTAGCTTCACTTAATTTTTTAAATACAGAAATTGCATTTTCTCGTAAAGATTCGTCTTTTACTTTTATTTTATCAGGATGCCATTTTACTGATAATTTTCTAAATGTTTTTTCTATTTCTTGAGTTGTTGCAGTTTTTTCAATTGATAATAATTTATAATAATCATCTTCGTTTAGAAATTTATCAATATCTTCTTTAGTAATCATTTATATAATTTTATGATATAAACAAAATTTTAAATAAATTAGTCATAATATTCTAGAGCTGTAAATATATTATTATTTTTTAATTTAACATTTGTATCTGTATTAATTTTTGCTTTAAAATTTATTTTTGGTATTTCATTAATTATATTATTTATGTAATTTTTATTAAAATCATGATATTTACACATCAATCTTTCTAAAACTGTATAATTAATATTATTTCTAACAATAAATAGTTCATTATTTTCATAAACTTTTGCACTTAAATAATAATTATATACTTCAATAAATTTTATAAAATATGATTCAATAAATTTATCAATATCTGTAACATTTATAATTTTTAAATTTTTAATAATATTAAGAACTGGGTTAATTTCAAAATTATTTAGAACTAGTATTTCAAATAATTTATCATGTTTTATATTTCTAATAGGATCAATATAATCATTTCCCATTAAAATACACAATGTAATAAAATTATTGTGTATTAGTGTATCATTTTTTTTTAAATTAAATTTATCTCTAATATTATTTGCTTTAGTTATTAAAAAATTAAAAATCTTTTCAAGATTATATTCGTCATAAGTATGATTTTTTATATTAAAATTTTTAATTAACTTTTTTCCTCCAAATACCAAAATATCAGTATCATCGCTTATTATACCACCAATAATGTTATCGTCATAATGTGACAATGTTGCACATTGTGCATCTGCTTCTTCAGGGGCTACTATATATTTAATTCCTAAACTATCTAATAATAGTTGACATTCTAAATAATGTACGTCTTCAACATAAAAACTTTTTTTGAAATTTTTTATATAATCATTATTATCAGAATCCGATTCATCATCACAAATATTTAATTCATTTTTTGCCTTATTCTTTTTATTTTTTCTATTATTAATAGTATTTTTTTTTATATCTGGTATTTTTCCATCAAATACAAAAATTGGTGTAATATAATTTTTTAACATAAAAGTTGCTAAATTAAATATAGCATATAAATGGCTAGATAAATGTCCTTTTTCATTAACATAATCTTTTCCTGTTTTTCTTATTGCAATGCAATATTTATATATAATATATACTGCATCAACTATAACTATTTTATTTTTTAATTCATCTATATTTTTAGTTTCCAGTAAATTACCAAAAACTTTTGAGAAACTTGTTATTCCCATTTTAGAATTTATTCTAATTATAGTTAAATATAATATGATTTTCAATTTTTTATAAAAATTTTGAAAAAAACATTATTAAAACATTTATTCTTAATTAAAAAATGGACTATTTAAATTATAATGATGATTATTTAAATGTAATTATAAACAAAATAAACCAAAATGGATGTTTAGATGAAGAAATAGAACAAGGATATTTAGAATACAAATTAAGATTAGATAAAATAGATAATAAATCATTAAAAAAACTGGAATGTCAAATGCTTTGGCGTATTAATGAAGGTAAAATTATGTTTAACAATTATAAAGCCTATTATGTATTGGGTATTATGGATAATGGAAAATTTGGCAATATAGAAAATGATAATATTGAAAAATCCATTTTAATTTTAGAAAAAATTTGTGATAATGCGCAACTTAGAATAGATTATATATTTAAATATAAATATAATAATGATAAAATGATTGCAATAGCAATTATAAAAAAATCAATTAATAAACATTTGCCTGAAATCAATTTATTTTTAATTGGTAATAGTAATACGGAAAAAACAACTTTTTTAGGGAATATATGTTATGATACAATTGATGATATGATGGGTAAATCAAAACTATTAATATTTAAACATAAACATGAAATAAATTCAGGATTTACTTCTTGTATACAACATGAAATTATCGGATTAAAACAAAATAAAGATAAAATAAATGAAGTTATTAATTATAGAAATAATACGCTTGATTTTAATAACTCTTGGGACAAAATATTTCATAATTCAGATATACTTATTAATATATTTGATTCTCCTGGAAATTCAAAATATTTAAAAACCACATTTAGTAGTATTTTTAATATAAATCCTGATATATTTTTGATTTTTACTAATTTAATGGATTTAAAAAATGACATTAAAAGCATATTAGACAAAATTAAATTAATATTATTTTTAAAAAAAAAATTTTATATAATATTTACTGAAAAAGATAATTTAAATGAATGTATATTTATATTACAAAATTCATTAATTAATAATAATTTATTTTTTAATTTAACATCAATTAACCATTTTGATAAAAAAATAGAAAACAATAATATTTATTATTTTTCTATTAACAATTGTGATGAAACAACAATTATTGATTTTAAATTTAACTTTTTTACAAAAGTCATAAATACGCATTTAGAATACCACAACAATAATATTAATAAATATAATGCAGATACTTGTTTTAATATTAATGAAATTTTTGATATTCCAATTTTGAACAAAAATATAATTTTATCCGGATTTTTAATTAGCGGTACAATTGAAACAAATAAAATCTATTATTTAAATAATATTAAAATTAAAATTATCAATATTCATAATAAAACTATTGATTGTGATATATTATATACAGGAGAATCAGGATGTTTAGAAATAGAATTTATTGAAAACACTAAAGTAAACATAAATAAATTTATGACTATACATAACAATCCAGAAAATATAAAATTAGTCGATTATATTAACATTGAAATTAATAAAGATGATATAGATAACATTAATATAAAAGATGATATTTATATTTATTCAAAATATTTTAATAATAATTTTATAATTGAAGATAAAATTATTAAAAATAATAAAATTATAATAAAAGTTAAATCACATAATATTGGTAATATTAGTATTAATAAAAATAACTTATTAATCAATGATTGTTGTTTAATTAAGTTTAATGATATACATATTTGTGGTAAAATAAGTTTTATTCATCATGATCTTTAATATTTATATATTTTTTTAGATTACCTATTTGAATTAAATCTTGTTTATGGTTATTATAATTTTCAATTAGATCAATAATATAATTCATAAAATTACTTGAATTCATACCCATATACATTAATTCAATCGGTTTTATTGATGATTCTAAGTTTGGCATCATATGATTAAATCCTATACAAAATACTAAACACATTAATATATCAGTAAAAAAATCAGTACTTAAAGTATTTGCATGAATATAAAATAATTCTTTTTGTTTATTAACATTACGAATATCATATAAATTTGTTATAATCTTTAATTTTGTTGTATCTTTATTTTTTATAAATTCAATATGTTCATTTTTAATATCAACATCTATTTCGTAATTTTTTGCAAATATTTCTTTTTTTAAATTATTTATTTTTTTTATAATATATATACCAACTAAATTAAATAAAAATGTAATAATAAGGACTAAATATGAAAAATTAAATAAACAGTATAAATAATAAAATACATAAATTAAAATTTTAGGTATAGTAAATAATAACCTCTCGAAAATTTTATCAAGTACTAATGAATTATCAAATAACTGTAATGAATGTTTTTCATCATTATTTTTTTCATTTTCTAAACTTTTTAAATAAATATTTTTATTAATTGAAGATATTAAAAATGTTTTTATTTTATAATTAGTATACCTATTTAATAAATTTAAAATAATATTTGTTATATTCCATAATAAAATTATCCAAATAAATCCATAAAAATTATCATTATAATTATTAACAGTTAAATCTCCATAATTATTTAATGTTGTAATAATTATTCTATTTGTTTTTATTTTTATAAAATGAATAAGTAAATGTATAAATAAAAAAAAATAACTTTTGTAATCAATTATTTTGTAAAAATCTAACATTAAAATTATATTATAAAAAAAATATTTTTATAATAAAATAAATATTTAATTAAATAAATCTAATGCTTCCATAATAATAAATTTTGATCGTATATCTGTAAATAATTTATTTTCTAAAATGGTATTAATTTTTGTATGCATTTCGTTATAAACTTTCTCATCTTTTTCTTTTATATTTTGAATACTTGATTCAATTATATTTTTAATTGCTTCATATTTACTTCCAGATGCATTTCCTCGTTCAATGCATTTAAATAATCTATCGAAACAAAAAGATATAATTTGACTGGGTAGAATATTAACTTTATTGAGTTGCCCAAAAAAATTTGTTAACCCGCCTAAATCTAAAGTATCGTATGCAATTTGTCTATCATATTCCTGTTTTTTTTTTACTTGTAAATCATGTTTAGGATCAAAAATTAATTCATTAAATATATCTTGGCATATAGTCAATAGAACTGTTCTAAAATGTATTTTATTATCATTTATATCAATATAACATGGTAATAGTGAAAGTGATAATTTTGCATATTTTTCAGAATAAGATGGTTCTTTAATACTTTTAATTAATATTGATTCAGCTAATCTATAAATATGTTTAGATTTAGTATATGGTAAATTCATTATTTCTTCTGCAATTTCATCAAAGTTTTTGTCATTAATTTTATTTAATTTACTTAAAATTTGATCATATAATTCCTCATCTTGTCCTGACATATTTTTTCTATTAATTAAAAAATTTAAATTTGCTTTAATTTCTGTATTATTAAGTACATTTGATGATTTTAATCTAGATGCATATTGAATATTTTCATTACCAATTTCATATTCATTTAAAATATCAGGTTTGTCTTTTACATATAATTTATATTTTTGAAAAAATTCAATAGGATATCTAATAGTATTATTTTCGACTTCCATAATATAAGTATAATAAATTAATTACTATTTAAGTATTTATAAATAAAATCAATTTTTTACAATTTTTAAGATATTATGCAATCATTTGTGCTTTTATAGGGTCATGATATTTATAATCTAAAATTTCAATATCTTTGAATTCCATTTCACCTATTGAACCAACTCCTTCTTTATTAAATGATTCCAAATTATAATTAATTTTAATTTGCGGAAATAGATATGGTTCTCTTGAAATTTGTTTTTCAACTGCTTCTAAATGTTCATCATAAATATGCATATCGCCAAATACCATTAATAATTTTCCAGGATATATATTTTGTTCTTCCAAAATTCCACCAGTAGAATTAATATGATTACATAATAAGTATACTAATAACGCGTACGATGTTATATTAAAAGGTACACCTAAAAAACTATCTGCAGAACGCTGATGCATTAGACAATCTAAATGATATTTATTATTTATTTCTTCAATATAAAATTGGATAGAAATACCATGACAAGGGTATAATACACCTAATTTTGCTTGTGCTGGATTATATGAAGTCATTAATATTCTTCTGGAAAATGGATCTGTTTTAATTAAATTAATTACATCTTGTAATTGATCACATCCTTTATTAATGTAATCATTTTTACAATTATAATATTCTGCATTAAAATATCTCCATTGATAACCATACATTGGACCTAAATCATTTTCTTCATATGGTAAATTATTTTTATTTATAAATTCTTTTGTAGTATTACTATCCCATATATGAACATTTTTATTTTTTAATATTTCATTATCTGTTTGTCCTAACAAAAAAAATTTCAGTTCTTCAAAAATTGATTTAATCGCCATTTTTTTTGTTGTAAGTAATGGGAAAGAATTATTTTTTAAATCAAATTCCAATGTTTTTCCAAATGTAGAATATGTTATTCCATTTCTTGTTTGTCTTTTATGACCACAATTTTTTATATATTTTAATAAATCTAAGTATTTTTGTTCTTCTCTATTTTTTTGTACATTCCAAATTTCAAAATTAAATTTATCAGTAATTATTACAGAATAAAGATCTCTAACAAAATTTTTAGTTAACAAGTCAACATTTATAAATTTATCACAATTATAATCAGAATCAATATATGTTAAGTAAATATTATTTATAACATTTGGATTATTTAATCCCCAATTATAGATTTGCTCACCACCTATTAAAAATATATTTTCTGCTAGTTTATTATTAAAACTGCTTTCCATACATTCATTAATATTATTAAAACAAATAAATCCCTTTTTCTCTAATTCTAATTTAGTTTCTTCATTTTTTGTTAAGACATAGTTAATTCTATTTGGTAAAACATTAGTTAATGATTTTGCTGTATTACTACCCATAATTATAATATTTTCCAATAATTTATTTTGTGTTGTAGAAGTAATATCTTTAAATAATTTTAAATCTTCTGGTATATGCCATGGTATATTACCATTTTTAGAAATACCAAATTTATTATCAACTGCAACAATTATATTAACTTCTTTTTTCATTATAATTTATTAATTATTAAATTATAATTTTTTAAATAAAAAAATCAATTTTTTAAATGATATCTTCAATATTATTAAATATTCCTTGTTTATTAAAATCTTTATCTATTTTATAAATAGGATTATAAAGATCACCTTCTTTTAATAAAATTATATTTGCTGAATTTATTTTACTGGGTTTTTTAATTTCATATTTATCATCTATTTTTTCAATTGTTGTAATAGATAATCCATTAACAACTTTCTTTTTATTACCATTTTCCAATTCATGTTCAATTATAATTTTATTACCTAATTCTTCTAATGCATTTATATCATAAATTATTTTTTGATTTGATCTAGGTATTTTAATATTTAGTGACTTAAATAAATCCTTAAAATTTTCATGTTTTGGGATTATTTTATGTGTTTTTAATACTTCATGAACTGATCTTAATAATGTATTATCATATACTTCAAATCTTGGAATATGGTATTTATTTTTATTAGTTAAATCTAGTTCTTTATCTTTACCTCCTTTTTGATTTTCTTTAGAAATTTTAATTCTATTTTGTTTTTTTTCTTTTTTATCAATATTATCTTTTTTTCTAAATACATAAAATCTAGTAATAGAATCATTTACTAAACACCCTTTATTTACTTCATTATTTTCATCATCATAAAACTCTTTAACACTCATCATGAATTTTTTAGTTTCTGGTACACTTTCATATTGTGCATATTTTGTTATAAATTCTTTTTGTAATTTATATTGATTATCAAATAGATCTGTATCTATTAGTTCCAAATCACAATCTTTTAAAAATTCCCTTTCAATAAATCGTTTATCAACTAAATATTCTGTTTCATATTGTCCTTCTTGAAACATCCATGCTCCGAAAAAATCAATTGGATTATTTTCTTCAAAGATTTGATTCTTTTCTTTTTTTTCATATTTTCTTACAATTTGCCATAATAATTTTTTCTCTCCCTTTTCATTTGTATAATAACTGGAGAATTTATCAGTTTCTCCAAATAATTCTTCTACTCGTTGTGCATCAAAACATGTTGCTATTAAATAACCACCTGGTTTTAGATAATCATTTATGTTTTGTTTAAAATTTTCTAATGATTCTTTATTTTTAAACATATAATGAATAGAGAATTGACATGATATTCTATCAAATTGTACTCTTTTTAATGGATCTTTTGAAAAATATTTTTCCATTAATTTTTTATCATCATAACTAATACCTCCTAAAGCCCTAAATTGATCATCATAGTTTAATAAAGCACCTCCATCTCCTTGAATAAAATCCATTTTTGGAAATCTTGGTTTTCCTTTTTTAAAATTATTATAACGACTAATAGCTCCATTAAATGAATTTACTAAACCATCTCTAGAAGGATCAATGCCTACTAAAAAATCAACATTTGCATAATAGTATTTCATAATATCACCACCTCTACCGCAACCAATATCTAAAATTGATAAATGTCTATCATTTTGATATTTATAATTACAATGAGTATAAATTATTAATGATTTAATCCAGTTATGAAAAGCTCTCCAAGATTTAGTTGCAGTATCATTAGTAACCGTATAATAAGCTGATTCTTTATTTGCTGTAATAATTAATTCTTTACCAATTTTTGATCGAATATAATCAAGTTTTTTATCATAAAAGAATTCATTTTTCTCTTCATTGTTTCCTTTTCCAAGATCACTAATATCTGCCATTAATACTGGATTTGTAATAGATCTCCATACGCGATTTGCAACTGTTATATAATTTCCGTAATTTTTTCTATATTTCATTACTGATTCTGTTTTATCATAACGAGTTCTAATTGGTATCCATCTAAATTTAGGATCAACTTCAATATCATCATTATAAAAGAATTCAACTACTGTTTTATCAGAAATAATTTTTCCATCTAAATCTCTAATTTCTCCATCTTGTAAAAATAGATATGCTTGTGACCCGTCTTCTTCTTCTCTAAATGGATATGGTTCTTCTCCTGTTTTTGGATTTGTTGTTTTACCAACAAATAAATTAATTATTCTATATGGTTTATTTCTAACATAATCATCCTTTGAATTATCATATACATTTAAAACTTTACCAGTTTTAGGATCTTTTTCAAATGTAATATATAAGTCAACTGAATTCTTTTTTGGTGGTTTCCATTTATATTCAACAAATTTACTTTCTTTACTATTTGTTGTATAAATTTGATTTAATGGGTGATATATTAAACCATCTAGTAAATATGGACATTTAATATTTGAATCTTCAGTATATTTTTCCCATATTAATTGGGAAAATCTAAAAATTTCCCATGGTTTTGCACCTGACGCTCCAATAAAATATTTACGACGAATTAATGGATATTTTTTTTCTAATAATATATCATTATTTAAATTATCCATATAATCTTTTATTTCTTTTCCATGAAAAGTTATAATATCATTTAAATCAAAAGTTTTTCCACCTTTATATTCTTTGAATTTATAACCTTTTTGTTTATCAAAAATAAAACATTCAGAAATAATTTCATCTGCTTCTTTTAATCTTTCCATAAAATTAGGATTTGTTCTTACATCTTTAGAACCATTGAATAAACAATCAAAAATCATCATAAGGTGTCTATTTTCTTTTGCTAAAAATATATTTTCTCCATCCAAAATTGATCCATTATATTTTTCTAATTTTTTATCAAGTTGAATACCGGTATCTTTTACATGTAAACCACTATTAATAAAATAGATATGTCTATCATGTATAAATAAGAAATTTCTTTCACCATCTGCTTTATCTGTAACAGCATATCTATTTGGTAAAATTTCAGTTAAATATTGAATTTCAAGAGATTCAGGTTTTCTTCCTGCTAAACTTTGAATTTTATTATAATCAAGTGAAAGTATTTTTGCATATTCTTTTAATACTTCTTCTTCTTTTGTTTTACTAATAACAAAATTTGATTGTTGTATAACTTTCATTAATATTTCAGTTTCTTTTAACATTAATTTTATATCATCGTCTGATTTTGGTTTATTATTATTCATATATTCAATTTCAAGTTCATAATTAGGTACTATATTTTCAATTCTATTTATATTTTTTGAAGTATTTGTTTTAGTAATATCTATTTTAATATGTTTATCTTTACTTTCTTCTATAAATACAGATACTCTTTCTTTAAATCTAAAACTAATATTTGGTATTTCATTATAAGTTAAAGTTTTTAGTTTTTCTAAAGTTTTTTTATTTACATCGTTTTCTTCAGAAAGTCTAATTCTCATATTATAATCTTTGATATCAATTACATTTTCTGAATCTTTGATTTTTTCCATAATTTTTATATCTTTTGAACCTTCTAAAAATTTTGTAACTAATACTTTATAAATAATATGATTCTTCCAGTCATGTAACATTTTCATATATTTATTTATGGTATCAATACCTTCCAAAGTTATTCTATAACTAGTATTTGTATCTTTTTCTAAGTATGCAATATCCAATGTATTAATTGATTCTATTTTTAACTTTTGAAATTTGGCTCGTTTAGTTAAAAATTCTAAACATGTTAAATAATCCTGATAAGATAAAGAATAATAATTATTATTAAAAATCATAAATTCAAATTCTTTGTTTGAATCGATTTTATTATATAATTTTTTAACTTCATCATATTGAGAATCTATAATATAAGACATTTATATATAATAATATTATATATTTCTTAAATTATTGTTTATTTTATTCAATTATTTTTATGGTTTATTAAATAGAAAATTGTTTTTTCTATTTATTCATATTGAAAAAAGAGGCAATATATTTATTTTTTATGCAATCCAAAATATGGAGCAATATAATTATTTATATTTTTCTTTAATTTATCGGTATCAATTTCTTTTAATATACTGGCTAAAACTTCGAACCTTTCTGCTTCGTTTTTTGTGGGTATTTTTTTCTTATTTTTCTTCATTTCCATATTATGAATTCTGCATTTTTTGCGTAATTGTTTAATTATTTTTTTTATTATTGGTTCAAAGAGTAAATACGATAGTTTAACTCCTTCATTATCATTCCTCCATTTTGATTTATTTTTTGTTATGGAAACAGTTTTATTTTCTAACTCTTTATCATGTAAATCTTTAAGTTCATTATATTCATCATCAGAATCCAAACTTTTTTCAGAATGTTCTATATTATAATTGTCAATTTCATCTTCAGTGTCATCATATAAATAATCCATTTTGTCATCTAATTTGACTAAATATTTTCTTCTAGATACATCAGTTGTGTGAAAAGATTGTAGCTTTAAATCATCTTTTTTATAATTTTCTATAATATGATCACCAATTAATTTGTGTAAACATTTATTATTGTAAGAATATATTATTTTATCAGTTAATTGATCTATATGATTATCATCTTCTAAATTTATTCCATTAATAGTATAATTTGATATTTTTTTTAATGGAGGTGCATTTTTAAAATGTTTAGTTACATATTGCATATTGTTATTAATTATAATACCTTGATTGAGATTTTTTGGTTTCTCTGCCATTTCCTTATAAATTTTTGCAATAGATTCCAATTTTTCTATTTCTTTGTCTTTATCTTTTAATAAAAGCTCCTTTTCTTTTTCTTTTAATATTAATTCTTTTTCTTGATCCTTTATTAATAATTCTTTTTCTTGTTCTTTAATTAATAATTGTTGTTTTAATTCCTCAATTTCTTTATTTTGTTTTCCAATAATATCAATATCATATTTATTTTCTTCATTATATTTTTCCATTTTTATAATATGTCTTTTTGACAAATTATGATGTTTCAAATTAGATTTATCTATAGTACTATAATTACAAATTTTACATTCATGCATTAATTTTCGTTATTTTTTTTATATTTTAAAAATAGATTTTATTTTTTAAGTTAAAATCCAGTTAAATTAACTGATTTTTAACTGATTTTTAACTAGTTTTAACTAGTTTTAACTGATTTTTAACTGATTTTAATTTAATTATAAAGACTAAAAATTTTTAAAATAATATTATAAATTATATAAAAGTATATTAATCGATATATTTTTTATATATTTAATTTATGAAATATATATTTTTACTTACAAAGAAATTTTTTTACACACAAACTATATCTTTGTGTGTAAAATTTACTTAATTCATACAGATTTAATTTTACTGTAAATATTGCAATTTATGATCCATATATAGGAAACAGAAAAACATAAAATATCTAATTTTATATTTCACGCATACAATGATATATAATTGTGTATGCTAAACTTGCGTGTCCTTTATTTTTCCATAATTATATTTTTTTCTAACAAAATAATTATAATACTTTATCTTTTAATAACTAAACATAATTTTATTAAAAATTGATTTAATATTTAAATAATATAAGTTATATTATATAAATATGTCTGAAGTTAAAAAGATATCTAATAAGAAATTAAAAAGAACTGAGACTGATAATGACAAAGTAGTTCAACCGAGCGAAAAGTTGTCAGTCAATCCCGACTATTTGCCAATTTATAATAATCTAATTAATCCTTCAAAAGATATTTTTGATTTTGATAATAATGTTAAATTTTCAACTAATATAGATTATCCAAGATTTGCATTAGGTTTCCAACATTTTATACATCAATCAAAAGATAAAACAGAAATCCTTAAGGAGTTTGAAAATAAAAAAAAAGTGTATCAAGTATTAAATCCATTTGAAAGATATATTGATAATTATGAAGAAGATATTGGTAAAACATCAAAAAAATATTTTGGCTTAGGAAAAGATAAACCAGATATATTATCAAGAGGTTTTTATAAATTATGGGAAATTTTAGTAATATATGATTTAATCGATTTAGAAAATAAGAATTTTGTTTCAGCTCATTTAGCAGAAGGTCCCGGATCTTTTATTCAAGCAACTATGTTTTATAGGGAAAAATTTTCAAAATACTGGAAAGATGATAAATATTATGCTGTTACATTACATCCAGAAGATGAAGGAAAACATGTTCCCGAATTAGAAAAGAATTTTGTAAATTTTTATGCTAAAGAAAAACCACAAAGATTTATATTACATAAAACCTATCCTAAACAAATTGCAGGTGGTTCTGATGATAAGGACAATGGTGATATTACTGATCCAAAAACAATTGTATTATTTGGCGGAGATATGAAAGAAAAAGCAGATTTAATTACTGCAGATGGAGGCTTCGAATGGGGATATGAAAATATTCAAGAACAAGAAGCTTTTAGATTAATATTTGGACAAATAGTTGGTGCAATTTTAAATCAAAATAAAGGAGGGCATTTTGTTTGTAAATTTTTTGAAACATTTACAATGACTTCAATTAAATTTTTAGCTATTTTAAAATCTTGTTATAATAAAGTTGAGGTAATAAAACCTCTTACAAGTAGACCATCTAATTCTGAAAAGTATTTTGTTTGTATGGATTTTAAGTTTACTGAAAAAGATAAGGAATTTAAAAATATTTCAAAAATATTAATTGAATTATTAAAAAAAATACATAATGAAAAAAATTTAAAAATAGTAGATATGGTATCGGAATTTATTCCAGATGATAAATTTTTGGAAAATATTATAAAACTAAATGTTGATATTGAAAATAAACAATTTAAAGCAATAAACGAAATGGTTAGTTTTATTCAAGCACAAAATTTTTACGGAGATACATATCAAATGAATAGGCAAAAACAAATTAATGCATCTAAATTTTGGATCAATAACTTTTTTCCAAAAGATAATGAATTAAAAGAAAAGAAGAAATTTCTAAATAATTATTTTTTTAATAATTAATTTTTTTATATTTTTTATATAAGTATAGTTTATATAATGAGTTCAAATAACTTTTCAGGAGTTTGTTATCAAATTAATGTAGAATCCTTTGCAGATGGTAATGGAGATGGATTAGGAGATTTTACTGGTATAATAAACAAATTAGATTATTTAGAAGATTTAGGTATTAAAAATATTATTTTATTACCAATACATCCTTCAAGTGATTACAATGGTAATAAATTATATCATAAATATGCCCCAGATAATTATTTAGCTGTTGATCCAACAATTGCATCTGAATTAAAACTTATTAAAAAAAAATATTCACTTGTTCCAAATAAAAATATGATGAGTATATTAACAAAAGCGGTCCATAGTAAAAATATGAAAATTATTATGGATTTAGTAGCTGTTCATAGTTCAACTAGACATCCATGGTTTTTAAAAGCAATTAATAAAAATAGTTCCCCTGCTGATAAAATCAAATATCAAAACTATTATTATTTCCAAGATGTAAGTGATAATGAATATAAATTTAAAACACCTAATATTAAAAATACAATTACTAAATATTATAAATCAGAATTTGATGCTGCAGATCAACCTTATTTAAATTGGAATAATAAAGATGTATTTAATGAATTTGTTAATATATGTAAATATTGGATTTCACAAGGTGTTGATGGGTTTAGAATCGATGCTGCTTCTCATTTGTTAAAAGATAATATTAAAAATTTGGATATTTTAAATAAATTAGTTGAAAATATAAAAAAAATAAACCCAAATATTATCATTATAAATGAAAGTAGTTGGGATTTAAGTGATGTTCAAACAATTGAATCCATACCGACAAGTTATTATAATCATATGTCAAATGGTTTAATTAAAGATTTTAATTTAGGTGAAATACAAAACACTACCACACCAAATTTTTTATCTATACCATTAAATTATACAAATACGCATGATAAATATACAGGGTCACGTTTGTTTTTAGAGAATGATTGTTTTAATATTAATAATGAAGTTATTAATAATTTTATTCCACAATTGTCAAATAATACAAATCGTAGAATTGAAATTGACATTTCTAATATTAATTCATTATATCAAAATGTCAATTTATATAGTTTATATATTTGGAAAAATATAGGAAATTTTAACTTAAAAACATCATCAGATCCTTCCGGAAATAATTTTGATTGGCATAACTATTATTTAAAACCAAATGTAAATTCAACTAATAATAAATTATATTTTGATTTTGCATTAAATGGAACAGTATTATCTAATAATTCTATTGGATATATTCTTAGATACGGTACAGTTAGTGATTTATCAAATAATATAATTTCAAGTATAAATCCTGATAAATTTATAAAAATAAATAACCCATTAGAAAATAAATACAATGTAGTTTATTATAATGGAAGTAATAATAATAAATTCTCAAATAGCTTTAATTTTGATGTTTCTTATAATAAAATAAATAATGAATATATAACAAACTTTGATCCATCATTAAATGATTTAACAAATTCAAGAATAATTATGGATATAACTGAATTAAAAAATCTTAGTGAAATTAATAAAATTAAATTATATATGTGGGATAGATCATATCCATTAAATAGATCACGTATTAAAGTAGATAGTTCAACTGCTTTTTCTTGGGATGAGCGCGAATGTAGCGGAAATATACTTGATTCAAGTCATATATATTTTGATTTTTATAAAGACCCTGTAATTACATCAGGTGATATTGGGTATATTTTAAAATATAATACAGAAAAAATTGTTACAAAAATTAATGATGGGGATAGATTTATATCAATAAATGATCCATCTGATAATCAATATCATGTTAAATATACAAGCGAATATCAAGAATTTAAAGATTATTCAACCGCATTTCAAAAAAAGATTTTACCCTTTATTTGCAAGGGTATTCCATTATTAACATATGGAGATGAATTAGGATTAAAAAGTTATAATTCTGGAGAAAATAGAGTACCTATGAGATGGGTGCCAAAAGATATTCAATTTGCATTAACAAAAGAAAAAGGAAATAAATATTACAATATTAGTAAATCAAATGGACAAGTATTAATAGACCCATTTAATAATTATTCAGCAAATTATAATTCAAATCTAGAAAAAAATTATTATTTAATACCTTCTGAAGATAATTTTTCATATAATATGATAAAAAAAATAATAAAACTATATAATTACCATTCTGCTTTTAATACTAAAAATAATCAACTTGATTTTAGCAAAAAAAATTCTATTGAAATAACTACAAATAGTGTTATAACATATTATACTGATGTTGAATATATTTACAATGGAAATGATACTATAATAGATAGTTCATATAATACAAAAATTAAATTAAATGTAGAAAATAGCATATTTATACCTTATAATGTATCCGATTTAAGTAATAATATTTTGAATACACCGGAAAACAGTATTATATCATTACATTTATTCGGCGATGCAAGTGAAAACTTCCCAATAAATGGCATTCAACCATCTGAAATTGAATATAATAATAATAATTATACTTATTATTTCAATGTAAATATTAAACATAAAAAAAATGATTTGGGATATGCTGTAAAATTAAAAAAAAATGGCGAACTTATACAAATTAGTGATTTCTTAAATGAAAAAAATCAAGATAATTATATAAGATCACAATTATTAGTAAGTCAATATTCATACCCAGAAATAAATATTTTTAAAAATTTTTATACAAACCAATTTTCAAAAATTACAATAAAATCATATCTTGAACAATCCGATAAAACAATTAATGAATCTACACGTGTAACTATAAATTTAATTAATTTGCCATATTTAATAAATAAAAGTAAATTTACTAATATGTTAACAGATTTTAGTATGCGTGGTATAATTATTCAATAAATTTTTTAAATTTAATATATTAAATATATATTAAAAATAATTATTTAGTTTTATATTTTGGATCTTTTTCTAATGCCTTTTGAAACTCATTTTTTCCTCCAAATTTGGGATATAAATATTCCTCCGCAAGTTCTTCTCTTACTTGAATAAATTCTTTTTCAACATTTGATTGACCAATTTCAATATTCTTAAGTCTATCAATCATTTTGAATAATTTTTCTATATTTTGTGATCTTTCTTGTTCATTATCAACAAGCATTCTATAAATAGAATAATAATCAAGAGTAAATTCTTCGAACTTGTTTTCAAGATGTTGTTTGTAAATCATATTATTTTCTTTTGCCATTTGCTTAATAGATGGCATTTCAATATATTCTATAAAATCAATAATTTGTCCTGTTAATTTAATTAAATCAGGTAATTCAGAACTTCTTTCATTGTTAATCATTATTGAACCTTTTGGTAAATTTTTTGGAATATTTGTTGAAATACTTGCTTTATCTTTAAGATTTTCCATATTATTAATAATAATAAATAATTAAAGCTTTAAATTATTTATTTTAGTTTGGAATAAAAAATAAATTTAAAAATTTATCTTTATGAACAATTGATTTTTCTAATTTATATTTACTAGAAATATATTTAACTTTTTCTGCTAAACAAATTAATTCTTCTAATTGTTTCATATATTTTATTTTTTCAATATTAGTATTAACTATTTCCAAATATTTCAATTTATTAAATACAGGAATTTCAGCAATATCATTATTACTTAAAATTAAATCTTTTAAGTTTTCTTGTTCCTCAATAATTGAAATATTATTATTTCTACAGTCTAAATAAATTAAAGTATTATATGATTTAACTTTTTTTAAATTATTTTCTTTTATTTGTATTTTTCTAATTTTTGGCAAATCTTTAGGAATATCTTCTATTTTATTGAAATTTGCTAATAAGATTTCTATTTTTTTATTTTCATTTAAAAAAGATAAATTTTTAATTTTATTATTGCATATATATAAAATAATTAAATCTTTACATTTAGATACTTCACTAATATCTTCTAGATTATTTTCAAAACAACAAAATTCAATTAAATTTAATGGCAATTTTCCTATTTTTTTTAATTTATTTACAGAAACGTCTAAAATTTTTAGATTTTTAAAATTATCTAAATTTGGCAAAATTTCAATATCATTGTTAGAAATATATAATTCTTCTAAATTATTTATTATATCATTTGGTAACTGTGGAAAATCTTTTAATTCAAGATGCTTTAAATCAAGAATTTTTCCTCCTTCTTTTTTGCATTCTTTTAATCTATATTCTAAAGTATCCAAATTTTCATTATAATATAATTTTGATAATTCTTCATTAAAATCTTTTTTATTATTTTTATCAAAAGTTGATATTTTATTAACATCTAAATTTCGCATTTTTTTATATTTAAGATCATTTTTAGTAATGGAATAATTTTCACTATTCATAATATTATAATAAACAAATTATTTTTCAAGTATTTCCTTAATTAAATTATCTTTAGTTTTTTTTTTATTTTTATTATTTTCTTTATATTCCAAATTAATATTTAAACTTTTTGCAATTATTGAAATTTCAGGTAGTTTCATTTTTTTTAAGTCATTCATATTATATTTTATTGTTTTACATATACTATTTTCACTATCACTTTCATCGCTATTATCATCTGAATCATAAGAATCACTTAAACTTTGTAATTCTGTAACTTGTCCTAATTCTGGGATATTTTTATTTTCTGTATAATCATTAATAACTAAATTATCATCTGTTTTATTTAATCTATATAATTGTTTTTCTAAAATTTTATTTTTAATATCTAATTTAACTTCTTTAGGTAAATATCTAGTATAATCATCATTATCTAAATTAATTGTAAACTCTCTAAATTTATCATTTTTAAATAATAACTCTATTTTATTATTATTTTCTATTAAATATTGGATAAAATCATTATTATGATCTATAAAAAATTTATTTTCCAAATTTAATGGTTCAAAAAACCCATCTTCTTTTTTTAGTAAAAATATATTTTTTTTATAAGGTATATAAGATACACCATTATAAAACAATCTATCTCGTGAAATATCAAAAATAAATAAGTTTATATGAAATATATCAGAAATAACTAACATTTCATTTCTGGTAAGTTCATAATTATATAAATTCTTACTTATATTAATTCTATCAAAATTAAAATCTTTTATTAAGTCTTTATATTTATGCATATCATAAAAACTTTTAGTAAAAGTATTATAAATATATAACTTTAATGTTTTTAAATAATTAACTTGTTGATTTTCATCGTTTGCAATAAATTTTTCATTAAGACATATCATTAATGAACTTAAAAAAGATAAATTAGTATAAAATTTTAATTTACCAGGAATACTTTTAATTACAGAATAACGTTTAAATTCAAACCCTTCCATAATTTCTTTTAAATTATTTTTTAATTTAGGTAAATCATAAAATTGTGAAATTTTTTCACTTTCAGTATTAATATCTGATTCCAAAACAATATTTTCCTTATCATTAACTATTTTTTTATCATTATTATAATTACTTAAAAAATCAATTAAATGTTCTAAACATAACTTTTTATCATTTTCTTTATTTAAAAAAGAATCCTGATTTATTTTTGTTGTACCTAATTGTTTCAGTAAAGGGTTTTTTATTTTATTAGAACTAGAATTATTGGCATTATTACTATTTTTAAACATTTATAATATAAATAATAATTAATTATTTAAACTATTTTTATCAACTTTTTTGATTTTTTTTTAAAAATATATTTGTAATATTATTAATTTGAGGTTTTTCTTTAGTATCTTCCAAAATTTTATCACTTAATACTGTTTGCTCATAATTATTAATTTCACTATTAATTTTTAATGCTTTATCATATAATCTTTTTTTAATTAAAGTTTTTTCTTTATTAGAAAATTTTAATCTTGAATTTTGTTCATAAAGAATACTATCATTATTTTGATTATCATTGTTTTGAGAACTTGTCGGGTAATTATAATTACTAACTGATTTTGTTTGGTTTTCATTATCAAAATATTTTTTTGTGTATTTTTCTAATTTTACAAATGTTTCAAAAGATAATTCATTGAAACATAAATATATTCCATAAGAATTTTCAGTAATTTTAAGATTAGGATTATTTTCAATTATTATATCTCTAATTTCTTCTAAATTTTTTTTTTTTTTAATTTTTTGTATTTTATGGGATAATTTTTCCATATCATCATAAGAATAATTTTTATTCATATTTATATAATATTTATATAGAATTGTTTTTTAATATTTATGCGTACATTTATTTTATTAATAATTGTGACTTTTTAGTGTTAATAAAAATAAATAAAATTTATTTATATTAATATATTATAAAATGAATAATATAAAATCTGATAATAATTTGGATAATTCAAATGATGAAGAATTAAAACTTATCAAAACAGAATATAGTTATCCAGAAGCTTCTGATAAAAATATTCAATATAAACTTTATAAAAAGAGGGAATTTTTTATTCATAAAATGAAAGAACGTCCATCTTTAGATAATTATAATGAAATTAAAGAATATAGAGATAATATTTGCGATAGAGCTTTAACATTATTCGATCATCAAGCAATGTTAAGTAATTTTATTAATCCAGATACACCATACAAAGGTATTTTATTATTCCACAATGTGGGTACAGGAAAAACATGTTCTGGTATTGCAATTGCTGAAAAATTTAAACCAATGGTCCAAAAATATAATACAAAAATACATATTTTAGTTAATGGACCATTATTAAAAGAATCTTGGAAACAACATTTAATTAAATGTACAGGTGAAACTTATTTAAAATATATGGATAAAACAACTATAATTGATGATCAGGAAAAACAAAGACAAATTAAGTTATCTATAAATCAAGCAATGCAATATTATAGATTTATGAGTTTTAGAAGTTTTTATAAAAGAGTTTTGGGTGAAAAAATTATAGAAAGAAAATCAGTCAAAGGAGATAAAATTAAGGTATCATATAAAAAAACAGAAGAAGGAGAATTTGAAAGAGATTTAGCAGATGAAAGAATACACAATTTAAATAATACTCTATTAATAGTAGACGAGGCACATAATTTAACAAATAATAATTTTGGTGAAGCATTAAAAAAAATTATTAGAAGTTCAACTAATTTAAAAGTTGTTTTATTAACTGCAACGCCTATGAAAAATTTAGCAGATGATATTGTTGAATTATTGAATTTTATTAGACCGCAAAATTCACCAATAGAAAGAGATAAAATATTTAATAATCCTGATAAAAATTATGAACTTGATTTTAAAGAAGGAGGTTTAGAATATTTTAAAAATATGGCAAGAGGATATATTTCACATATTAGAGGCGCAGATCCTCTAACTTATGCAAAAAGAATCGATAAAGGAGAAGTTCCCCCAGGATTATTATTTACAAAAGTAATTAGATGTAAAATGACAGATTTTCAAAAAAAAATTTATGAAATTGCTGTAGCAGAAACCGACGATTCATTGGATAGAAGATCTGAAGCTGTTGCAAATTTTGCTTTTCCTGGATTAACTTCAAATAAAAAAAACATTACAGGATATTATGGAAGAGAAGGTATTGATATTTTAAAAAATCAAATTAAAAGTAATTATGAATTACTTAATAAAAAAATTAGTACTGATATTTTGGATAATGTTGATGACTCTGATTTATTATATTTAAACGAAGATGGTAAAAAAATAAGTGGTAAAATTTTTAATGAAAAATACTTAAAAAACTTCTCTGCAAAATTTTATAAATGTCTTAAAAAATTAAATAGATTAACATGGGGGAAAAAAGGTCCAAAAACTGCTTTTGTATATTCTAATTTAGTAAAAGTCGGTATTGATTTATTTCAAGAAATTTTATTACAAAATGGATATTTAGAATATCAAGAAGATTATAATAATTATAGAATTCAAAAAGACACTCGTTGTTATTTTTGTGGAAAAACGTATGAAGAACATCAAAATATGAAATTTGATGAATCAATAAATTTACACGATATACAATTATTTGGAGGAGGTAAATATAGTGATGAATATGATGTTAATTCAGAAACAGAAGATGATGATGATTTAGATAATGACAATGATATGGTTATAGAAAAAAATAAAGAAGATAAAGAATATGATTTAGACGATGAAGAAATTACAGAAATTAAAACAAGTGAAAGAAATGATGCATTTATAAAAAATAAAAATTCAAAAATATCTGAAAAATCCACTACTTCCACTGATTATGAATTATATAATCCAAATAAATTTTCAATAAATAAAATACCTAAACATGAATTTAGACCTGCTGTATTTATTTCTGTTACAGGAAAATCTGCAGAAGATACAGATGAATATATACCTGAAGAACAATCAGAAATATTAAAATCAGTATTCAATAATATAGAAAATAAAAATGGTAAAAATATTAAATTTGTATTAGGATCAAAAGTTATGAACGAAGGTATTTCTTTAGCAAATGTAGGTGAAGTCCATATTTTAGATGTTCATTTTAATTTGGGTAGAGTTGATCAAGTAGTTGGTAGAGGTATTAGATATTGTTCTCATTATAAAGTGATGTCAGAACAAAATAAATTCCCATTTGTTAATGTTTATAAATATGTTGTTATGTTAGATGATAAACTTTCGACAGAAGAAGAATTATATCAAAAATCAGAAAAAAAATATTTAATAATTAAAAAAGTGGAAAGAATAATGAAAGAAGTTGCAATAGATTGCCCATTAAATGAACATGGTAATATGTTTGAAGAAGAAATAAGAGATCATGCTAATTGTGGCGAAAATGGTAAAGAACCATGTCCTTCTATTTGTGATTATACAAAATGTAATTATAAATGTGAAGATATAAAATTAAATGCTGAATACTATGATCCAAAAAGAAAAATGTATAGAAAAATTTCAAAAGATGGTCTCGATTATTCAACTTTTACAAATACTCTTGCTAGAAGTGAAATAGATTTTGCAAAAAAAAAAATTAAAGAATTATATCTTAAAAAATATGATTATACTTTGGAAGAAATAGTTAATTATATAAAAAAATCATATGATGAAGACAAAATTGATTTGTTTGATGAATTTTTTATTTATAAGGCACTTGATGAATTAATACCTGTAACTGAAAATGAATTTAATAATTTTAAGGATACAATTTTAGATAAATATAATAGATCTGGATATATAATTTATATTAATAAATATTATATCTTTCAACCATTTAATCAAAATGAAAATATATCAATGGAATATAGAACTTCTTTTGATACACCAAATGTACAAAAATTGAGTTTATATAATTATTTAAAAAATTCAGATAAATATCAAGAATTAAGAACAAAAATTAAAAATAATCAATTTGAAGATGAAACAGAAAAAGAAGAAATTTTAGGAGATAATAGTTATTATGATTTTGATTCTGTTTTGGATTATTATGAAAATCGGGATGAGTTTAAATATGTTGGTATTATTGATAAAGAAATTTCACGAAGAAAATCAAAACAAATTGAAGAACTAAAAGATGTATTTAAAATAAGAGAAAAAAGAGCAAAAATTTTAGATAAGAAACGTGCAACAGGTGTATTTAGTTTCTTAGGAGGAGTATGTACTTCTAGAGAAAGAACATTTTTAATTAAAATTGCTGATGAACTTGGTATTAAAACGGATAAATCACAAACTAGATTTGATATTTGTGAAGAAATTAAAAATAAATTAATGGAATTAGAAAAATATGCAAAAGGAAAAAATAAAATAACTTATTTAATAGTGCCAAATAATCATCCTGAATTTCCATTCCCATATAATCTCGAAGATAGAAAAGACTTTATAATTAATAAATTGGAAAAAGAAATTAAATATAAATTTAATTATGATATTAAAGAAGAACAAATAAATAAAAAAACAAATTATAAAATTATTATAAAAGATAATGAAAAATTAAAAGATTATTATAATTTATTAACCAAAAATAATTTTAAACAAAATAAAAATGAATGGATTTTGGAAATTAAATAATAAAAATTGATTTAATAATATTATATAAATATTTATTTATATAATATTATATATAATGAATAAATATAGCCCATATATAACTACAGAATTAGTATGTTCCGTATCATTAGAACCATCGCAGATGAACAATAATATTTACAAAAATTTAAAAAATAATTTAATAAAAAGATTTGAGGGAAAATGCTATAAAGATTTTGGTTTTATTAATAAAATTTATGATATTTCAAAATATAGTGATGGTTATATTGCTGCAGAAAATCCAAAATCTGCCGCTAGATTTTATATTAATTTTACATGTAAACTATGTTATCCGTTATTAAAAAAACAAATTATTTGTAAAATAGATAAAGCAAATAGACTTATTATGAGATTAAATAATGGACCAATTAATGTTTTAGTTACTACTAAAGATAGAATTAATAAAAATGTATTTTTTATAGATAATAAAACTGGTAATTTAATGGCAAAAAAAGATGGAAAAAATATTCCAATAACTATTGGTTCATATGTTAAAGTTACTATTGATTCAAGACAATTTAATGACCAGGATACGATGATAATGGCGATGGGTATTTTAGAAGATATTGCAACAGATGAAGAAGTAAAAAATAGTTATGAAAAAGAATTTGGTATAGATGATATGATTAAATATGATGATTATATTAAAGAAGAAAACAATTATTTAAAAGATATTGATAATAATGTAGACGATAATACAGAAAATGAAGAAGATACTGAAAACGATGAATCAGGAGAATTATAAGTTTAGTATTTAAAAAAATATTAATAATTAATTTTATATTATGGATTTTACCAAAAAAAAAATAATATTTTGTAATAATTGTGGTAAAAATAATCATGAATATAAAGAATGTAGAGATCCTGTAACAAGTTATGGTATAATTTTAATAAATTTGGATTCAGAATTAGATAACATTAAAAATCAATTAATAAATAATTCATTAAATGAAACAAAAATTGAATTAGATGAATATGGTATTAAAGTTAATTCTCTAAAAGATATTGAAAAATTTTCTCGATATTCTAATTCTATTAAATTTTTAATGATTCAACGAAAACATACTCTAGGATATAGTGAATTTATTAGAGGTAGATATAGAATTGATAATATTGATGGTATTGTTTATTTATTTCAACAAATGACAAATGAAGAAATTCAAAATATTGCAAAATTTGATTTTGATACGTTATGGAATAATTTTTGGGGTAAACAACAATTAAATAATCAAAATATACAAAATGAATACGAAAAATCAAAAGAAAAATTTCTTATTTTAAAAAATGAAGAAGAAGAATTAAGTTTAAGTTTTTATGTTAATAATGTAATTCCAGCATGGAAACATTCTGAATGGGGGTTTCCAAAAGGACGTAGAAACAAACAAGAAGATAATTTAATATGTGCAAAAAGAGAATTTAATGAAGAAACTGATTATTTAGATGATGATTATATAATACTTGAAAATATATCACCTATAATTGAAGATTTTATCGGTACAAATGGTGTAAAATATCGCCATGTTTATTATATTGCTATTAATAAAAAAAATACTGATTTATTAAAAGTTAATAATAATAATATTTATCAAAATACTGAAATTGGGGATATTCGTTTTTTTAATTATGATGATGCACATAAAATCATCAGAGCATATCATGTTGCTAAAAAAAAAATACTTGCAATTGTTTATATGTATATTTTAGATTACATTATAAAAAATAATGTTAATTAAATAATATTTCCGTATTTTCATTCGTTATGTATAATAAATTTAAAAAATTATTAATATTTATTTCATTTATATTAATAAGTTTATTTTTTTTATTAAAATTAAAATTATTAATATAATTATATTTATTTTCATCTAATAAAATTCTAAATTTTAAATCAGTTGCATCTTCCCAAAATGTAAAAGATATATCAAAACCTATATCTTTAATTTTAATTATATATTCTTCTAAACTAATTTGAGGAAGTTTTTTTTCAAGTTCTGGTGGCTGTGCAAGAGCAATATGAAGGTTATTTGTTTCTTTATTTATAAAATTTAATATACTTTCCCATTCATCTGTTATTCCATATTCATATAAATTATCTCTAAAATAATCAAATAATTTTAACTGTTTTTTTAAATCATCATTTTCTGTATTAAAAAAATTTAATTTATCATTTATGGAAATTATCCAAAATCCATTATAACTAGCAATAAATTGTTTTTGACAATAAAATCGATAAAATGATTCTAATGTAAATATGTAATCTTTTGAAGAAGGAGGTGTAAATAAATGATTTTCAGTTCCTTTATGAAAATGCGTATGACCTTGAAAATATGAAAATTTATATCCATCAATAATATTTTCTAAACTCATATCAGAAATACCTTTTTGTATCATTAAAAATGTATTTGAACTATTATCAACTAAAATATTAAATGAAAATTCCAAATTAAAATCATCAACCATTGTTATAAATAAATCATGTAATTTTGTTATATCTATTGTTATTTCTTTTTGATTACCGCCTATCATTTTTTTTAAATTTAAATATTTAATTTTATATTTTAAATATTTATTTTTATATTTATCCATTATTATAATATAATATGAACTTTGATATTTTTGATTTATTTAATTTTATAAAAGATGATGAATTTGATAAATTTAATCAATCAATTGATTTTATTATTAAAGAAAAAATAACAATAAATGATATTGATTTGAATATGAAAGATGATAATAATAATTATTTATTAAACTATTTAATTGTATCAAATAAATATGATTTAATTGAAAAATTATTAAAAATAGAAGGAATAAAAATAGATATTTTCGATTCGGATAATAAAAGTATATTATATATACCAATTAAATATAATTATAAAAAAGTTTTTAATTTATTATTAGAATATAACAAAACATCTATTGGAATTTCTATATGCGATATTAAAGATAATAATAATAATATTGCTTTACATTATGCAATTAAAAATAAAAATGTTTACTTTATTGAAGAATTATTAAACAGTAATTCAAATACTTTATTTTCTGATTTAAATGGTAATAATTCATTACATTTGGCAATATTTACACGTGATATTAATATTATAGAATTAATATTAAAAAAATCAGATAAAGATATAATTATAAATTCAAGAACAAATATTGGAGAGACTCCTTTACATTATGCTTGTAATTTACAAGAAAATAAAATAGTTAAATTATTAATTAATAATAATGCAGATATTAATTTACAAGATTTTGAACATGAATATAATATTTTACATTATGCTATTAATTTAGGATCAATTGAATTAGTAAAAATTTGTTTAAATAATAATATAGATATTAATAGACAAGATATTTATGGTAACACTGCACTACATTATTGTGTTTTGGAAAATAATTTAGAAATTTTTAATTTAATTATAACATCAAATTATCAAATTAATGTTAATTTATGGAATATTGAAGGGAAAATACCCTTACATTTATTATTAAAAAATTCAAATAATATTAAAAAAGAAATGATTGATTATTTAATCGAACATTCTAATCTAAACTTACAGGATAATGATTATGAAACATGTTTATATTTAATTTGTGAATATAATATTTGGGAAAATTACGAATCAATATTAGATAAAAAAAAATTAGATATATTTATAAAAAATAAAAATAATGTAAGACCAATAGATATTATTAGTAAATTAAAAAAAGAAAAACAAGATTTATTTTTAAATATTATAATTAGATCATATTTATTTCATTTAGAAAAAACTGACAAAATATGGGAAAATGAATGGGAAAATATATGTAAAATAAATCTCAATGAATTTAATTTTTCAGATATTGAAATTAAAAAATTAAAAGATGATGAAATTAAAATTAATAATAAAAAATCAAGAAAAGAAAATTGTACTGATATAATTAAAAATAAATTAATAAATATTATAAATAATAATAGTAACAATACTTGTTCTATTAAAAGTTTTCCTATTAAAAGAGGTAGAATTTGTATAAGTTTATTAGATAAAGATAATGAAGATCAAACTAAAAATTTACAATTTTGCACATTTACAGGATCAACATTAGATGTTTTATTAGGATTAATATATTTATTAAAAAAACACAATAATTCTTGTACTTCTTTACCAGATAATTATAGAGAAAATAAACAATTATGCAGTACATATAATAATTTAGGTATTGTTATGTCAAATAAATGTGAATTTTTAAATTTTGAAATAGTATGGGTCTACAATAAATTACATTTTGTGGATAGTTTTGATAAAATAATAGATAAATGTTTATATAATAATTCAAAGAGATTTATTATAATTCCACTTGGAATTGAATTACAACAAGGGTCTCATGCAAATTATATTATAATTGATAAAGAATTAAATGAAATAGAACGTTTTGAACCACATGGTTCTGGAAATCCATATAATTTCAATTACAATAATGATTTATTAGATAAAATTCTTGAAAAAAAATTTTCTGATATATTTTATGATAAATTAAATAAAAAAATTAAATATTTTAGACCTAAAGATTATTTACCTAAAATTTCATTGCAAATGTTAGATATTACTGAAAAAAAAAATAAAAAAATTGGAGATCCTGGTGGATTTTGTGCATTATGGTCTATTTATTATACAGATATGAGATTAACTTATAAAGAAATACCTAGAAAAAAAATTATTAATTATATAATTAATTCAGTAAAAGAACAAAATTTATCATACAAAAACTTAATTAGAAATTATGGTTTTAAAATTTTGGATATTCGTGATAAAATTTTAAATAAAGCAAATTTAGATATTAATGATTGGCTTAATGATGATTTAACTTCAGAGCAGTTTGATATAATATTTAATGAAATTACAGATTTAATAAATAAATTAACATAAATTTTTATTTTTTATATAATTATATGAATCTTTACATATATCCTCCAATGATTTTTCTACTTTCCAATTAAGTTCATTAAATATTTTGTCAACATTTGCATAAACAACTGGTAAATCTCCATTTCGCCTACTACCAAAATCATAATTTATTTTAATATTATTTACTTTTTCAAAAGTATTAATATATTCTAAAACAGATATATTATTACCAGAACCGACATTATAAATACACAAGCCTTTATTTATATTATTTAAAATTGCTTCTAAAGTTTTAACATGAGCTTTTGCTAAATCTACAACATGAATATAATCTCTTAAACATGTGCCATCTCTAGTATTATAATCATTACCATAAATTGTTAATTTATTAAGTTTACCAGATATAACTTTTAATAAATACGGATTTAAATTATTTGGTATATCATTTGGATCTTCACCAATTAATCCGGATGAATGCGCTCCAACTGGATTAAAATATCTTAAAATTGTAATGTTTAATTTAGAATTTGATTTTGAATAATCTTTTAATATTTCTTCAACCATATATTTTGTTCTACCATATGGATTTGTTATACCAATACCAGTTATATTATTTTCATATACTGGATATTCTTGATTTCCATATACAGTTGCAGATGATGAAAATATAAAATTATTACATTCATACATTTCCATTATTTCCAATAAATTAATAGTTCCTTCTACATTAATTTTATAATATTTTAATGGTAAATTAATTGACTCCTTTACACTTTTTAATGCAGCAAAATGTATAACTGTATTGATTTTATTTTTATAATAATTTAATGAAAATAATTCTTTTAAATTTTTTTTATCAAGTATATCCAAATTTATAAACTCAACATTTTTATCTGGTATATTTTCGCATATTTTTAAAATATTATTATATATATCATACTTTGAATTTGATAAATTATCTATAATAATAATATTTTTATAATTTGAATTCAATAGTTCAACAACTGTGTGAGAACCTATAAATCCTAATCCTCCTGTTATTAAAATTGACATTAATTAATTATATTAATTTTAGAAATAAAATCATTATATGTATTTTTTCTTTTTTTAATTAAAAAAATTAATACAACTAATAATATTATTATAAAAAAAATATATAATGTTTGAGTTTTTGGCATATAATTAATTAAATAATTATTTTGTGGTTTTAAATAAATTTCAAGTACTTTCTCTAATGGCAATATTGGTTTACCAGTAGCTAAATTTACTTCATTATGTATATTTACTAACCATTTAACAAGTGTTTTTTTTGATTTTAATGTATCGTCATTTAATGGAAATTTAGTCAAATGATTATTATAATTATTTTTACAACTAAAACATGGTAAAACTTTACCTACATGCATAAAAAAAGTTTTGTAAATCTCTTTTTCTTCATCTGTTGGTGTTTCAGGATATGTAAAAGTTATATAATGTAAAAATTTCCATCCATGTTTGCCCCATATATTAGGTGAAATATTATTTATATTCATTTTATATATATATTAATATTATATAAAATGTATGAAGAAAAATATAAAAAATATAAATTAAAATATCTCAATTTAAAAAAAAAACTCAAAAAAAATAATTTATATGGGGGAAATAATCCATATGATTACAATTTATTAATTTTAAATTTAAATAGATTAAAAAATGAATTATATCCTGATTTTGGTAATGATTGGATATTAACAGGATCAGCTGCTGTTTTATTATTAGCTGCAAAATATAATATTATCGATAATTATCCTAATTTACAAATGCCAGGAGATTTTGATGTATTAATACCTAAAAGTAAACCAATTGAAAAAGACACGGTTGGAAATTTAACTCGCAAACAAAATACAATTGAAAAAAGTATGACATTCACTGGACATTATTTTAGCGTTGATATTAATTTTTTAAGTTCAGCTCCTAAATATGTTGATAGTATATTTGGTATTAAATTATTAGATCCAAAAAGTTTATTAAGTTATTATAATGACGACGACGAATTAAGTACTAGAGAAGATAAAAGAGAATCAGATTTAGTTAAAATTGATATATTAAAAAAAATAAGTGAATTAATTGAAAAAGAAAAATTAAATAATAAAAAAGATATTGAGGAACCTGATGAAAAATTAATTGAAAATCGTTTTGGTATAAAAAAAATTAATTTTGACTTTTTTGATGAAAATACTGATAATGATGAAAATAAAGAAACAAAATATGATAATAATAATCCTGTAAAAAAATTATTTTTTTAATAAGTTAATGTTTTATAAGTTGATTTTTTAATTTCAAAAATAAAATTATTTTCATTATTATTTTTTAATTCATTTGATAATTCTTCTAAAGAATAAATATTTTTTTTATTTAATTTATTTAAAAATATTAAATTATTTTCATTAAATTTTTTTTTTAAATTTTCTATATGTTTATCATTATCCGAATATTTGTCAATTATATCAATTAATACTAACTCTTTATGATATTTTTTAAAATAAGGGTTTTCTAATCTTTCTTTAATTTTACTATCTTTATTTATTACTTTGATTAAATCCAATAAATCACGACTTAATTCAGCAATAATAAAATTTTTATAGATTACAATTTTATTATGACCTTCTAATGAAAATATCATATAATCCATTAAATTTTCGGGTTCGATATTTATTTCAAAACTATTATATTTACCATTTAAAGTTTCATATCCTTTAATATTTATTAAATCTTTATTATTTAATAAAATATATGTTTTTATTGAAATTGGTATTCCAATCAAATCAAAATAAATCTTACCATTTTCATCTAAAATATTATTATCTATTTCACAAATTAACATTCCTTTTTTAAAATTAAAATATTTATTTTTATTATCTTTATATTCAATATTCTCGGTTTTATTAATTTTATATGCATATGATGTTGTAGTTTTTATATCATCATAAATACTACATAAATTCCCATTAATGTTTATACTTTTCAAATATTTAATATTATTTGGTACAATATATGTAAAAACATATTTTAAACAATATGAAGGTATAATATTTATTGTATTTTCATCGGGATTTAATGAAAATACATAACCAATCAAATTATTTTTATTATCAATACACATTGATCCACTAATTCCAAATAAGTCGCTTAATTTTTTTTTATTATTTTTTACATGGATTTGAGGTATTATACTAAATGTTTGATTACCGATATCTGACTCACTTATATTAACAATTTTTGTATTAATAGTATTTTTATTTGTTATAATTTTAATTTTTGTATTAATTTCAGGAATTTTTGTATCTATATCATGTATATTAATAATATTATTTTTTTCTTTATTTTCTAAATTAAAATTATTTATTGTAAAAATTGCTAAATCAAATTCTAAAATATTTATGAATGGTTTCAGAAAATATTCATAATTATTTATTAATATTTTATTTTCAAATCCATTTTTTATGCCATGATAACAAGTTATTACATAAATGTTATCTCTATAATTTACTAAAAATCCATTAGAAACACTAACACTTTCATTTTTATAAATTTCATCGATAAAATTATTATTATAATTATCAAAATTAATTATAATATTGTTACATGAAGAATTAAAATTATTAAATTTTGGATGTTTCCAAAAATCAAAGGGTATATCTTTTTTTTTACTTTCAATAGAAATATTATTTATCATATTTAATATGATTTTTATTTAGTTTTCTTATTTATTATAAATAAAAAATCAATTTTTTATTCAGTGAATGTATATGAAGTACCGTCAATTACATATGTTTTTTTTATTTTAGCTTCATTAATAGCTTTCATTAAAATTTCATGAAACATAAATGGAGGTATTTTTGATAAATCATCACTTTTTGCACCAATATAATTTTTTTCTCTTGCAAATTTAATAAGTAATGGTTTTAATATTTTCTCATTATCATTTTTTATATATAATTGTAAAATATTTGCCATTGCATATTTACTTATATAATTTCTAATTTCAATATCTGAACTTGGTTTTGCCATTTTTATATATTATTATAGATTAAAATTTTTTAACTCATAATTTCTTTTATCTTCCTATTAAAAAATTCAATTTTTTCATTACTTGTATCTGCTTTGTTACTTATTGATATATCAGATATAATTTCTTTTAATTTATTTTTATAATTAGAAGAATATACATTATTTTTTGGAATATAATCTTGTTTTAATAAATTATTTAATTTATTATTATAATCATTTAAATTATATATATTATTTAAATTTTCCAAAATTTTAGGATCCACGTTATTTACTATAGATATTGATTCTTTATCAATGTCAAGATTATGGTAATATATATATTTACTTAAATATATCGGATTAACTAAGTTATCTAATTTTTTATTATATTGTGTTATAGTAGAAAGTTTATAAATATTTTCACGCGTAGGTTCATATAGATATATAAAATTATTAGTTCCTGTAATATTACTAACTAAATTATAAGGGTTTGCCAAAATAAAACATGAAATAATTTTATCATATTTATTAAAACTTTTTGATTTTAAATTTTTACTTAAATAATCAACTAATTCATTTAATAATCCGTATTCTTCCATTTTAACATCATCGAGTTCTTTATTATTATACAAATATATAATATTTTTAAAACTACAATATTTCTCATAATAATTTCTTAAAGTTAAAAAATTTAAATAATATTTTTTACAAAAATCCAAAATTTCATTACTCTTATCATCAAATGAATTTAATGCAAAATCAATAAATTTATCTGATTTTCTTAAATTCATATAATTTTCTTTATCTAAATATGAGAAAAAATTTGTATCTTTAATATTTAAATTTAATTGTTTCATTGCTGCTTCTCTAGATATTATATTATCATGTTCTTTAATATATTTACTAGCTTGTGTTATAAATATTTTTGAATCTAATAAATTAAAATCTTTATCATATTCTACTCCCGAACTATCTAATTTTTGGTGATAATAATTTAAAATAATCAAAATTGCTTCTAAATCGCCTCTACACTCTCCCACATATTTTTTTACTTCGTCGATTGGTTTTACAAATTTACCATTTAGTATATAACCTTGTAAAAAGCTATCGGTATATCGTGTTATTACTTGTAATAAACATATTATACGAAATACTTCTTCCTGGACCCCAAATACATAAGAATATAAAAATATTTTAAACAATTTTGGATCTTCAAAAGAAAATATTTCTTGTAATCTTGTAAATTTATTACCTAATTCTAGTTTAAATATCTGATCATTGTTATAATCCAAAAAATAATCGTTTTTTAAAGATTCCCAAAATACTTCTAATTTTTTTGATGTTAATAAATTATTTTTTAGAATGTTTGATTTATTTTTATTTTCTATTATAATACCTGTTATATTTCTTACTAAATCAATTTCTTCTGGATGTATTATAAAAAATTTTCCATTATAATCATTTAAATTATTTATAGAATACCCATTTTCATAATAATATGATATATTTTCATAATTATTATAGTCATAATGTTTTGTATTACCAAAATAAGTAAAATAGTTATTTAAATTAAAATAATATATAAAATTAAGATCAAATTTATCATATTTTATTTTTAAATCATCATAATTTATTTTATTTTTTGGATTATTTGGATCATTGTCTATATAAAGTAATACTTTTTCATTTGAATTTTTATATAGTCTTTTATATAATTCTAATGATATATCTTGAATACATATATTGTATATTGTTTTTATATTTTCAGTTGTTCCTTTCTTATATAAATAATATACATCTCCTGGTGCAACACGACCAACACGACCTCTTCTTTGTAATCTTGATGAATCTGAAATTGTTTTTATTTTTAAACTAGTATTTCTTTTTGAATAATCATATATTGCTGTTTTTTGAGTTCCTGTTTCTATTACATATTTTAAGTTATTTATAGTAATTGATGCTTCTGCAATATTTGTTGCAACTATTACTATTCTTTTATATTTACCCATATATGGTCCATCTTCTGGATTTGCCAAATCACTGAATTTAATATGTTTTTCTAAAGCTAATTTAGTATAATTTGAATCTATTTTTTCAACAAATTCTCTTATGTTCTTTTTTAATAATGAATGATATGGTATTGCTATTACATCATCTGGTAATTTTTTATTAAGTTCTATTATCATATTTTCTATTTCTCCTACACCTGGTTGAAATATTAATATAAAACCAGTCTGTGAATTTTTTATAATGTTTAATGCCAAATTTATAGGATCTTGAATCGATGTATTAATATTTTCCAAATAAATATCTTTAATGTCATATCTTGTTGTTTTACCTGGAGGTGACATATGAAATCTTCTATCAACATTAATTCTATCCAAATTATGTTTTTCTAAATAATAATTTAATGGATACATTTTATTATCATTAATATCCCTATAATATCTTCTATAAGTTGGTTCATCGTCGTCCATTGTTGCACTTACTATTACTAATTTTAGTGTATTATTATAAAGTGCAATATATTTCATTAAAGATAATATCATATCCATATTTGCATTATGTTCATGCGCTTCATCGATAATTACAATATCATATAAATTTTGTGTATAATATGGTTCTTTTCTTAAAACTGGGTTATTTATTTCCATACCTAATGATCCATCTGTTACAAATTTTAGACTTAAATGGTTTGTATTTTTAATATGTTTTGCATCTTTATGTTTAAATTGTACATAATAATTTTTTTTTAATTCAGTTGATAAAGGTACACCCATTTCTAAAGATACTCTGTCTGCATTATTTGTTGTTGGGGTTTTTCTTGGTTGTGTGCAAACTATATGAGATGTTGAATTATATAATAATGCTTTTTGTGCATATAATAATAATTTTGGCACTTGTGTTGATTTACCTGCACCTGTCGCTCCAGTAACATACATTACTCTATTATTTATAAACTTATTGAAAAAATTAATTTGACAAATCCAATCCAATGCATATGCAGCATACCAACTACCAGAATCTTCTGAAGAATTCCAATTGAAGTAATTTGTTTGAATTTTTTTATTTAATCTATTATTATATTCTATTGGATTCATATATTGATAAGTTGTTGATGTTAAATAATAATATGAATCTGTCCAAATTTTATTTGATTCGTTTGTTGAAAAAACTTTATCTTTTAAATATTCTGGATAAAATTTAGATCTTTTGTCTATTGGGATGTTTTTTATTTTTTTTGCCAAATCTAATGCCGGTACTAATTTTGATAATATACCTCGTGAAATTAATGATTCAAAAACGAATTCTATTATATTATTTCTCATATAATTAAAAATACTTTCATGATATTCCAAAATATTAGTTAAATTAAATTGTTTTAAGTTTCTTGAAATATTAAACCAATCCATAATATTTTGATCCATATCATAAAACCTATTTTCTATTATAGTTTTTTGTTCTGAAGTTAAAGATTGCCAAAACCTTGGTAATTGTGTAAATTTATTATTATAATTTATATGACATAATGATTTACAAAAATTATAAATATTTTTTATGGTTATTTGTGAATTATATTCTTCCATATATTTTTTTATGTGTGATATTTTTCTTTTATTTTTATCAAATAATTTTAGTGAATACCATGATAATTTTAATAATTCTAGCGAATCTTTTATAAATTTATATATATATTCTAATTTAATATTATTCAGTATTTTTCTTATTTTACTAAATTTAATATTTTCTAATATTTCTTCATCGGCTTCTTCAAATTCATCATCTGGAATTTCGTCAAAATTTATTCTTTCATATTCTTTTCGTTCTATTAAATTTTCCATATCTTTATAGTAATTATTAAAAAATATGATAAGTGCTTTTAGTATTTTTCTGATATTTTTAGAAGAAATTACTAAGATACCATTATCAAAATTTTCCCCAGTTTTTGCTAAATTTAATAGATATCTCCATTTTTCTTCAAATAATAGTAACTCTTCTTTCTTCATATCATCCCAATCAAATAGAGATGGTTGCCATAATAATTCACCGAATATTTGATTTAATACTAATAATAAAGGTATTGGTTTTTTTAAATTATCAATATATATATCATAAATTAACCATTTAACATTTTTAATTTGATAATAAAATTCGTTTGTTAATGTTTCATAAATATCGCCAATATTTAAACATGATAAATTTTTTATTAAATCATTATTAATATCAGTATCATTATAAAAATCATATTCTCTTAATTTACCTTCGATAAAATATTTTTCTGTATTTATAAATAATTTGCTTGACTTATAATTTATCATATCATATGGAATAATATCTATCCAATTAATATATAATTTATTTGAAGTATTTTTTATTGTATTAACTAAAAATAAATAATTATTTTTTAAAAAATCTTCTTCAAAATTTATTTCTTCTATTGTATTTCTGATACATCTTCCATATTGAAAATTAGTATAAACATATTTAGGCGATGATAATTTTATATTTGTATCCTTATATTTTCTTTTAACCATATCATTAAAACTTGTAATATCATTTGAATCTTCTGATGGATTTATATATGGTAATAATAATAATAATATAGCTGTAGAATCACTAAAATTATTAATAGACATCTTTTCTTTAAAATCATTAAAATTACTATTATTATAAAAAAAAGAATAATATATTACAAATATTATTTTTTTATAATATTTTTTTAACATATTTTTATCGATTGTATTTAAATTTTTAAAATATTTTTCTATAGTATTTGGAATAATATCATTATCTATAAAGTTAGTTATATCATTAATTAATTCCATTATTATATAATTAGTCTATATTTTTATATTAGGAATTAATTTCTTTTTTAATTAATATATGGAAAATAAAGAAAATAAAAATATAGATAATACATATCCAATAAGTAAAAATAATAGACAATGTATTGGTCCATGTTATAATCCAAATAAATTTATTATTCATCCAATTAATTTAACATTTGTAACAGGTCCAAAAGATAAACCATTTTGTCCTACTAATAATTATGAAGTAAACGAAAATGGTAAAAAATATAAATCTTCTGTTGATGTTTGTTTTAAAGAAACTGATTATATTAATAACAATCAAATCCAAATGGATATTTTAAATCCAATGATTAATTTTGATCATGAGTTATTTTTAGCTAGTTATTATAATATTTTAACTTATGAAAATTTAATTGATTGGCTGGATAAAAATAAAAATTCTCCAATTAATACTAAATTAAGAATTATTGAATGTTCATGGAAAGCATTTAAAGATAAAATCTACTTTATTGATTTATTTATTATTGAAATATATATGGAATATTTTATTGAAAATATCAATATATTTTATAATAAATTGCACAAGTATATTGATATTGAAAAAAATAAATTATCTTTTAAAAAAACAAATATTGATATTAAAACTAATATTATTGAAAGAATTAATTTTTTAAAAGATAAATTATTAAATACTGACGAAATTAGTAAATTTTTAAATAAATATTTTGAAAAATATAGAGATAATATTAACGAAATAAGTTTTGAAAAAAAAGAAATTCTTCAAAATTATATTAATTATTTGGAAAATAAAATAGAAAAATCATTGTGAAAAATTATTTCTAAATTAATTTATATATAATAATGAGTTTTTTTTTCCCATTAGATACATTTAAAGTTGATACTTCTAAACTTTTAGTTGTCGATTCAACTTCTAAATTTTTATTTCCATCTACTAGTACATCTATTATAACAACTCCTTATACAAGTCCTGTACTCGCTATATCTGGTCCAACATTAGAAAATATTAAACCAGTATATACTTTTCCATTAGCACCTTACTTAGATTTAAATAAAGATCCTGAAGTTCATGATACTGTTGTTTCAAGTGTATATAGACAAACTTTTCAAAATTGGTTATATACAAGTGATTTCGAAGAACTATTTCAATATATTAAAATAGTTAACGGGGACGCTAAATTAATTACAAGTTCTAAAGAAAAAGATAAACATTATGATAATGGTTCTATTGATAAAAAAGTAAGATTTATTAGAGATAATATTTTAAGTAGAGGTAGAGTAAAAAAAATTCTTGAAGAGTTTGTTGATGGAACTAGAACAAATTGGTACGATATTGAAAAAAACACTTTTTTTGTAAAAGAATTAATTTTTAAATATATGAAAAAAAAATTAAAAGCTCTTGTTGAAAAAAAAGAAAAATAAACTAAATTATGTGAAGATTATTTTTTGAAATATAATTATCATATTTATTAATAATTATATCAAAATTAGATTTAATATTTTTAATATTATTACTTGTAATGTGAGTAATAATATTTTCAAGGTAATTTATGAGTTTCTTCTTAATATTCCAAGATTTTGGAATTATTTCATTATCAATATAAATTTGTTTATCTAAAAAATTATGTGATTCTACAGATATATTATCTAAATATATAATTGGTGGATTAATAGGGAAATCTCTAAATATAAATTTTATAATTACATTTTGTGGGGTATTGTTTATATTCATTAAAATATCAATACTAAGATGTAATATCGGTTCTATACTACTATTTATATTAATATCTAAAATTTTTGTATTATCTAATTTATTTTTAAATTTTTCAAAATATTCCATTTCTTTTGTTAATCTTTTATTATTAATTTTATATTTATTTTTATTTGCAAAAGAATATTCTGATGGTAAATCTACTTTATAATATTTTTCAATTTCAGATAAATTTGCTGAATTATTTACAATAATAATATGTCTTAATAATAATTCACTATCATTATCAATAGTATAAATATTTGGTGATTTATAATATTTAGTGTAATTTGTTTTAATTTGACATACTCCTATAATTAATAATTCATGATTTTTATTAAATCTAGTTGAATAAGCTTTTGAAAAGTTTAATGAATCAGACAAATAAACTCCAGAACCATGTACTGCTCCATTTGCCATTAACGATGTTCCTGAACAATTTTTTATACCATTTCTTAATATTCCATACCAGTTACTAGACGATGATCCATGAAATAAATAATATAAATCTAGATTACTAAACTCTTTTTCTATTAATGGATTATAACTTATATCAAATTGTATATTACCTTCATAAATATTTTTTGGGGTTTCTTCTAAAAAACTACTTTTCTTATTTTGTAATTTAGAAGGTATTAAATTTGTATTATTTGTTATAATTGTAAATTTGAAAAAATAATATAGATCTTTACCTAAATTATCTATAAATTCTTTATCTGTATTTATAGATTCCATAATAATATGCAAATCCATACTAGATGGAATAATATTTTTAATATAATCAAGAGATAATAATTTTGGTTTTGGATTATATATTAAGTCTCTTTTTGTACTTGATAAACATGTTATTGCAGTATTTAAAAGTAATTCAAAGACTAAATGATTTTGTTTATATTTATTTACTAAGTAATTATCTTTATAAAAATAACAATAATTATCTAAACATGTATCTAAACAATAGTCTAATATACTATCATTTTCTTTATTGCATATTTGGCATTTTTTCATTATTATTATACTTTTTTGGTATAAATATTTACTAAAATATACAATAAATATTTATTTTTTCAATTTTATATAAATAAAAATATTTAAAATTTCATTATTATAATTAAATATTAAACATTTAATGTCTAATATTTTAGATGAATATTTATTATATCATGATATGTATACAAACAAATATGGAAAAAGAACACTTGTATTAATGCAAGTTGGATCTTTTTATGAATGTTATGGAATTATAAAAAACAAAAATGATACGTGGAAAGGACCTAATCTTATTAATATTTCTGAAATATTAAATATTGTTTGTACGCGTAAAGATAAAAATATTAATGAAATATCTGAAAAAAACCCATATATGCTTGGATTTCCTATAGTCGCAATTGCAAAATTTGTTAATATTTTAATGGATAACGGTTTTACTGTTATTATAATAGATCAAGTGACACCTCCTCCAAAACCGAAAAGAGAAGTTACTAATATTTTTTCTCCAGGAACATATATTGAAGGTCATCAAAAACCAGATACTAATTATATTGTTTGTATTTATCTTGAAGAAGAAGTACAAAAAGCAACAAAATCTTTATTATGTTCAGGAATGAGTGCAGTTGATTTAACAACTGGTAAAGTTATAATTAATGAAGTTCATTCTAATAGTCAAGATGATAAAATAGCTTTGGATGAAACTATTAGATTTATTTCAAGTTTAAATCCAAAAGAACTTATTATTTATCATAAATCAAAAAATAATAAAATATATTCAGAAGAATTTATAAAATCATATTTAGAACTTGATAATAAATATATACATTATAAAAATGTATTAGATCCTAAATATTATAAAATAAATTATCAAAATGAATTTTTAAAAAAAATATATAAAAATACTGGTCAATTAACACCATTAGAATATTTAGATTTAGATAAATTTATTTATGCAACCCTGAGTTTAATATTATTACTTGATTTTTCTTATGATCATAATGATAAAATAATTTTTAATTTGGAACTCCCAGAATATTATTCAAATACCAAACATTTAATTTTGGGTAATAATGCAATATTTCAACTAAATATAATTAGTTCTGATACTTATGAATATAATAACAATAAATTTAAAAGTTTATTTGATGTAGTTAATAATACTTCTACAGCAATGGGAAGAAGATTATTAAAAGATAGATTAATGTATCCCTTAATTAATAAGGATGAAATTGAAATGGAATATACTTATACAGAAAAAATAATCGAGAATGATCTATACTTAGAAATTGAAAAATATTTAAGAGAAATTTCTGATTTGGAAAGATTAGAAAGAAAAATATCTTTGGGTATTATTCAACCATATGAATTTTATGAATTTATTTTTAGTATTCAACAAGCTATACAAATTATAAAAAAACTTAATAGTAAAAAAAATAATATTTTTGAAAAACTTGTTTTAAATAATAAACAAAATAGCAAAATTACATTATTTATTAATGAATGTGAAAAATTATTTAATTTTGACGAATTAAAAAAACAAAATTTTTCTGATTTAACAAATAATTTTTTTAATAAAAATATACATAATGATATTGATATTTTAATCAATAAATTAACTTTAACAAACGATTTTATGTCAAATTTATGTAGTGTATTATCTACTTATATTGACGATAAAAAAAAATTTACAAAAAATAATGATGATAAAATTACTGTAAAAAAAAATGAAAGAGATGGTCATTATTTAAATTTAACAAAATTAAGATCAGAACAATTAAAAAAAAAAATAAGTGAACTTAACAAAATTGATGTTAAAGGATATACATTAGATCCCAAAAAATTAGTTTTTAAAGATCAAAATAATACAACCAAAATTTTTTTTCCAGAACTAGAAAAAAAATCTGATGAAATTGAAGAAATTAAACTAAATTTAAATAAATTAGTAAAACAAAAATTTATTGAAACTTTGAATAGTCTTTATATTGAATATAAAGATTTATTTAAAAAAATATCAAATTTTATTTCACATATAGATTTTTTAAAAAGTAATGCTAAAACAGCAAAATTATATAATTACATTAAACCAAATATTATTAATAAGAGTGATTCTTTTATTTCTTGTAAAAATTTAAGACATCCTATAATAGAAAGAATAATAGATTATGAATACGTTCCACATGATTTTAATTTAGGAAATAAAGAACTAAAAGGTATGTTAATTTTTGGTATTAATTCTTCTGGTAAGTCTTCATTAATGAAATCCGCAGGATTATCTATTGTTATGGCTCAAGCTGGTATGTTTGTACCAGCTTCTGAATTTAAATATAGTCCATATCATTCATTATATACAAGAATTACAGGCAATGATAATTTATTTAAAGGGTTAAGTTCTTTTGCATTAGAAATGGTTGAATTAAAAGCAATTTTAAAAAGAGCTACACCTAAAACACTTGTTATAGGTGATGAAGTATGTAGAGGAACTGAACATATATCAGGAAATGCTATAGTTGCAACTACTTTAATCAATTTGGCTAAATCAAATTCAAGTTTTATATTTGCTACACATTTACATGAACTTGCAAATATGGAAAGAATAAAAAATCTTTCAAATGTTAAACCATTTCATTTGAGTATATCTTATGACACAGAGAAAGATGAAATTATTTATGATCGTGTATTAAAAGAAGGATCTGGTGATAATATTTATGGTATTACTGTTGCAAGACATATTATTCATGATAAAGAATTTATTGATATGGCTCTTGAAATTAAAAATGAATTATTAGAAAGCCATAATTCAATGATTTCCGGAAAAACATCCAGATATAATTCAGATGTTTTAGTATATCAATGTCAAATTTGCGGTGTAAACGAAAAAAAAGAAAAAATTTCTTCTTTAGAAACTCATCATATAAATTTTCAAAAAGATTGTATTAATGGTTTTGTTAAAAATAAACAACATATTGGAAAAAATGATAAATCCAATTTAATTGTATTATGTAATAGTTGTCATGATAAAATCCATGCTAATGAAATACATATAACTGGTACAACTATGTCATCTTCTGGTAAAAAAATTAAATTACAAAAAAAAATTATTGATAACTAATTAAATTATTAATTTTATATTTACCGCCATAATTATAATTGTTTATAATTTTTTTATTTAAAATTATAGGATTATTAATAACTTTTTTTATAAAACAATTTATATTATAATTATTTAATAAATTATTAAATATTTGCAGTGTTCTATGAAATAAAGGTAATTTATTTTTTTTATTATCTTTTATATATATCTCTTTAATTTTATTAATATTTTCTATAGGTATAAATACTATTTCTTTATTTTCGGTATAAACTGAAAAATTATTTTGCCAAAAATTCATCATATTATTTTTAAATTCTAATTTTAATTTATCTAAATCAAATATTTCATTTTCTTGTTCTAAATAAATAAAATAAGATATATATTTAGATTCTTTAATTTCAATATTAAAACTAGTTAAAATTTTATTTAATTTAATTATATTTTTTTTATCTCTAAAATTTTCTAAATTAAATATTAAACTAGATTCTTCTTTTAATTCTCGAATAGCTGAAATTTTTATGTTATTTCCTTCAAAACCACCACCAGAATCTTCAATTAAAGTTTCCCCATTTTGTTTTCTTGTTGTTGATTTAAATAAAATAAAATAATATTTTTCATTTTTATCTTTAATTATAGGAATTATTCCAGAACCAGTATAAATCATATAAAAATTAAGTTATATATTATATATATATAATAAATGTCTGAATTTACTGAAAATATTAATGAAGAAGTTAAAACTGAAGAAGTTAAACCCGAAGAAGTAAAAACTGAAATTTTAAAAAAGAATGTATTAAGTGAATATTTATCTGACTTAATTTTATCAAATGACAATATTAAAGAATTTTTGAATAAAACAACATTAAAAATTGATGATAAAATATTATCAATTTTAAGAGTAATATTAGAAAAATCACCAACAAGCTTAGATAAAATAACAGATAATATAAAAGATATATTAAATGATGGAGTTATTGATCATAAAGATATTCCTAAATTATTAATTTTAGTAACTAATTTATATAAAACTGATTTTAAACAAATTATATTAACAATGTCATTAACAAGTAAAGAAATAGTAGAATTTATTAAAACTTTAATTAAATTAATTATTGATTTAGATATAGTACACACTAATAATAAAAATGAAACTTTTGAATTAATAGATGTATCTAGTGAACTTCTTGAATTAGTAATTCCATCACAAGAAATTAGTGTAAATTGTTGTATAGGATTTTTTAATAATTTATTTAATAAAAAATAATATATAATAAATATATAATAAATGAATAGTGTTGTTGGTGATTTAGCTAGTATTGGAAAAGTAGAAAGTTCTATTAAATTAATTATTGCTACTATTTTTAGCATTCTTTTTGCTGTAATAGGAATTTATATGATTTATAAAAAAAAATTTAAAGGAGGATTTATATTTTTAATAATTGCAGGATTAATATATGGACTTAATTTATTAAATAATAAATTAGTAAAAAAATCAAATACATTTGCTGCATTTGAAGGAGCAGAAGATATTGCCCAAATTTTATAAAGGTTTAAGATATGAAATAGATAAAATTCTATCCTTAATTATTTTAAAATCATTTGTATCACATGTTAATAAATATTTATAATTTGATAAATTATTTTTTAATTTTTCAAAAAACATATTAATAATATTTTTTGCTTCATTAATATTTTCTGCAGTTACTATTAATGAATAATTTGGTGATGAATTGCAAACTAATTTAATTTTTTTTTCCAAATCAATATCATAAAATATTTTATTAATTTTTTCAATAAAATTATTTTCTAATAATGTTAAATTAAATTGTTGTTCAATAACTACATCTGTTTTTTTAATTCTAGATTCAAAATTATTTATAATTTCATCTTGTTTATCTTTAGAAAAATTTTTATTATAATCAAAATTAAAAATTAAATTACAATTATCTAAAATTTTATTATAATAAGTTTTATATGATTCGACATTTTCAGAATCTTCAATAAAATTAAAACAATTCCAAAGCATATCATTGACGAAATCTTTATTATCGCAAAAATTATTAATATCCATAAATAATTTATAAATATGATATTTATCAAAATATATATTTTCCAATTTTAATGATAATTCATCAGTAATTTTTTTATATGATAAATTTATATGACCTCTTGTATCATCTATCATATAAACAATACAAGGTATAATCTTTCCAATAGGAAATTTTTTTGCATAATTAATTTTATATTTTGAAATTTCAGTATTCATAATAACTGCAGGAATATTGTTATATTCAATTAATTCACAATGAATACCTATTTCGGAATCATGATTTGTTATTTTGACCATAACATAGTCATCTAATTTGGGTAATTTATTTCTATAAAATTGCATTTTAAATAATAATAATTATTATTATTTAAATATAATTTCAATTTTTAGCAAATACAAAAATTAACCATGTTATTTGATGATATTCATCATCATAAAATTTTGTATAAACTTTATAATTAATTTTTGCAGCTAATTCTTTTGATAATTTATAAATATTTTTTAGATAAAATATTAATTCTTCTTTATCTTTGTTATTTATAGAAATTGAATTATCTAGAATAAACTCATTTTCCAATTCATATTTATTTTGATGTTCATTTTTATCATATAATATCCAATTATCCTCTGTTATATTTTTTATTATTAAATTATATTTATTAAAATATTCTAATAATTTTTGTTGTAATTCATTTTTATTATTAATCGATATACTTGTTAAATTATAATTTTCTAATTCATTCATTAATACAGAAGATATATTTTTATTTATTTTATTAGAATTAAATTTTATTAAATAATCATCTAATTGTGAATAATAATTTATATTATTAATTAAATTAAAATTATTATTTAATCTATCTATTGGATTTTTTAATAAATTAAACTTATTTTCATAATTTTTTAATTCTTTTTCTTTATTTTTTAATCTTTCTAAAATTTCCATAATAATTATCTATATTATTTTTATATTTAAATATCTTTAATAATATTTTCAAAATCTTTAATACATTCAATTTTACATGTATCCTTATTATATATAACTTCTTTGGAAGTAATTAACTTATTATCTGCTAACATTAATTTTATTTTTTTTATTAATTTTTGTTTTTTTTCAAATTTATTATCATTAATATATTCTTCAAATTTGGTAATTTTTTGATCATAATTTAATCGAGTCCAATTTTGTTTAAATTTATTATTTGTTATTTTATCCAAAAAATCATTAAATTTTGTTTTATTTACAATTTTTGAATTATATTCATCTTTATCTTTACACAATGTTTTTATTACTTTTTGAATTTCTAATTTTCTTTCATCGTCAAAACATTGTTCACTTTCTTTTTTAAAACGATATATTATATTATTATTAATCATTTTTTCGATTTCATTATTTATAGTATCTGATTCATATAAATTATCCATGTTAGTTTTATTTTTATATATCTATAGTATAATATAATCAAATTTTTATGTTAAAATCAAATAATCTCGAAAATATTAAAGAATATATTAACGATAATAAAAAATATTATAATTTAAATAATAAAAAACTTTTTTTATTTTTAGTTATTTTTATTTTTATTATAGCATATATATCCAAATTAAATATTTCAATTACTTTAATATTTTCAATTTTAATCGCATATTACTTTTTTAATCAATTAAGGCTATCTGAAAAAAATCATAATGATAAAAATATTAAAATATTAAATAAAAAAATAAATAAAATTCGACCTTCTCCTGAAATTATAACAAAATATGAAGATTTAATTAATTTTTTATTTAGTATTCAGGACTTATATGAATATAATCCTGCTGCATATGAAGAAATGATTGATTCTATTAAATCATTTTTATTAATTTATGAAGAATCTAAAAAAATTAATATTTTAGCACATCAAAATTATTCAGTTGCAAATATAAAAAAAAACAATGCTGTTAATTCCTTACATTCTATAATTATTAATTCAGTATCAAATAATAATTTAGATAATAAAATAAATAGATCTTACAGAATTTTAAATAATCTTTTAGAAAAATATATTGATGAAATTGAACTCTTAATTAAAAAAGATATTAAATATAATGGGTATAATGTTAAAACTAATGGTATTTTAGATTATAAAATGAAACCCTATAATGATTTTGAAAGTAATAAATATATGTTTGAACTTAATTTATAAAAAAATATCTTAATTAATATTATAAATTATGCAAAACCTAAATTATAAATTTTATAATAAAAGTCCTCAAGATGATATGATATATAATCCGCCAGAAAATAAATTTAAATATTACCAATTATGTTCTTTTAGAAATCCATGGAATAATAAACATCATATTCGCCGTTTTGTAATGAATTCAAAAAATGAATTTATTAGTATTGATGAAAATTATATTGAATCAAGGCAATTTAAAAGATTTGTTAAATCTCATAAATTAAATGAATATAAATTATTTAATACTTATGATCTTAATCATGTATCTTATCCAAGTATGGGTGAAATTACTATTATTCAATCTCCCATTCTCGAAGTAAATAGTGATTATACTGGATATGCAAAATTTTAAATTTTATTTTTGTTCATAAATATGTCTTATTTCAACAACACCGTTACCTCCATTTAATAATAAATTTTTTAATGGATCATTGTTATCAAATGCATAATCATAAATATATAATATAATTGCAATAATTAAAATTGTTAAACCAACATAAAACATTCTATTATTCTTTATTAATATATCCATTGAAAAATTTCCTGCTAATAATTCATCCATAATATCAAACCATGTATTTTTTAATTCTATTGCAGTTTCCAAAAGATTTAATTTATAAAATGGTTTTGATATCTGTTCGAGTTCTTGATTTGCTTCTTGATTTAATTTAATTAATTTTTCTTCAGATTTAACTATTTCTGAGTCACTTAAGTTTGTTTTATTATCAGATGCAAATGTTTCATATGTATTATTTGATTTATCTGTTTCATTTATTATGGAACTATTATCAGTATTCATATTATATATATAAATTAAATATAAAAAAAATGAAAAGTATTTACTTAAAATCTATAATATTATATATATATTATAATGTTATATCTTAAATGTCCAACTTGTAATAAGTTGCTAGGAAATAAACAAATCTATTATGAAGAAAATTTTGATAAAATAGTAAAAGATAATGAAATGGGAAAAATTACAAATGAAGAAGCTGATAAAAAAAAAATAGAATTATTAAATTACATACTTCCTGATAAAAATAGATATTGTTGTAGAATGAGATTTTTAACCTATAAAAGACTTATAGAAATAGTAAAATAATAAAAAGAAAATTAAAAATAATATTATATAAACTAATTTATAATTTTTGACATAAAAATGCATTAATAATTTTATTTTATCATTTATCCATGAATTTTCATGTTTATGTACTATATATGTATTATTTGTAATTGTACATACATCCATAGTACATGGTTCTAAATATTCATAATCAAGTATTTTAATATTTGATTTATTTTTTATAGTATTATCTTTTAAATATTTATTAATTATTTTATTAAATATTAAAGGTCCTGTTGTTTTATGTATACATTGTATTTTAGAATCTATAAAATTACATTCTGTTTTAAAATTATTTATCATATATTCTAATATATTTGAGTGTTTTTTTGAAAAAAAATTACCATTATTATAACATTTACTTAATTTACCACAAATTGAAATATTCGAAATAAAACCTAAATTTTTTAAATCAGAAATAACAAAATCATAATTATCATATTCTAAAAATAAATTATCAAGATTTTTATTTGTATATGCATCTATATCTATAAAAATCCCACCATAAATATATAAAATTAATATTTTTGCAAAATCAACTTTTTGATGCAAATAAATAAATTTATAATATTTATCTACTAAATATTTATTATTCTTAATTAAATTTAGAATACTTATTTCATCCCATAAAAAATATTCCCAATTCATGTGCATTTCTTTTATTTTTTTTATATTATCTAAAAATTTATTAGGTATTTGATCTTTGCCTTGAAGCCATATTTGATGTATTATTTTTGGAAAACTCATAATATACTTAATAAATATAATATTTTTATAACTTATCATAAAACATTATTAATAATACTAAACACATATTGGCGGTTCCACAACCAAAATATTTTGTTACTTTTAAATATTCGGATACATTTGTTGAATTTGCCGGACAGATATAATTTAAAATATTTAAAGTATTTGATATTTTTGTATTATTTGCATTATATAATGTTTCTTGACAACTTAAATGAATAAACGATAATGCAAAAACTAATATTACTATTGGTATTGTTTTTTTAAATTTATTATTATCAACACTATATAATGCCCATAATACTAATGTTGTTTTAATAATATCTCCTATATGATCATAATAATCTCCAAAAGTTGTAACTTGATTATATGTTCTTGCCATATTTCCATCCATACAATCAAAAAAATAAGATAATAAAAATAATATACCAGCATATTTAAAATTTTTATTTAATATTTCAATACTTGCATATATACTTAGTATAATTGATAAAGTAGTTATACCATTTGGATTAAAACCAATGTTATGAAAAATATGTTGTGTATTTTCAATTAGTGAAATTAATATATTATCAATTGGATTTTCATATATTTTTTCTATTTTTCGCATTAATTATATATTATAATAATTAAATATAAAATAAATAAACAAATTTTATATTACTTTTCCGACTCCTCTTGTTGTACCTTCTCTAAAAAAGAATATCATATCTTTTTCCATAAATTCTTGATGTGAAATAAATTTAAATTCAACAATTGCTTTATCTTTAGTTCTAATACACACTTTATCTTGATTTGTATTTTCATTATTTTCATGATTTTTATTATATTTAATCAATTCATGAATTTTTATAATACATGCTGCTTGACGTATAGGTCCTATATGAAGTACTGGGGAATAACCTTCTCTAATAGTTGCTGAATGGTGTAAAATTTCAATTTCTGCTTTAAATGTCCATGATAATTTATTAAGTTGTTCTGTATTACTTACAATAACCATCCCTCTTGTAAACATTTTTCTAAAAAGTTCCATTTTTTTATCTGTAGATGATATTGCAAAACAACCTCTCTGATGATCATCTAATTGATCTACTAGTTCACGATTATTATTATGAATTGATCTTATTCTTACAGGAACAAATTTATTTTCAATAGGTCCTAATTGAACAATATCACCTTGTTTAATACTTTTACCTTTTAATATTCCAGATACAACTAATCCTATTCCTGGTGGATTAAAAGAACTTTCAATATAAAATATCGAATCTTTCTTTTCAGTTTGCCATATTTTTCGTGGTTCTAATTCAAATAAAATATTTTTTAATGTATTTATATAAAATCCAGTTTTATTTGAAGTTAATATCACTGGTAATATTTCATCTGAATATTTCATTTTTTGTGTTAAATCTTTTAATAATTCAAAATTTGATTTTTCTTTTTCTTGTTGTTGTTCTTTATTTAATTCTAATTCTTTTCTTGAATTAATGAAAACTGCTTTTTTATTAAACATATTGCATATCTTTTTTATAGAACCTTCAGTATGATTTAGTATGTCGTCTGGAGCTATATCAGTTCTTGTTATTAATATTATTGTTGGAATTTTCATATAAAATAATATTCCTAAATGTTCACGTGTCATTTTTAAAATTCCTCTATTTGATGCAACCGTTACTATAGCATAATCAGGAAAAAATCCTGTAATACCATATGTAGTAGTTTTTAAATATTTTTCATGACCGCATAAATCAATTAATGTAATTGATTTATCCTTATTTTCGATAACACGTGTTGAAATATCTGATGTTTGACCAGTTTCTTTTTCATGAGGATGTTTCGCTACTTTTAATCTTGCAGACCCATTACCATTATCTAATTCATTTGATATAAGTACTCCAATTGTTGAACTCTTTCCAGAATCAACCGATCCAGTTATTACTATTCCGACTTCTGATTTATTTTGCAACATTTTATTTAATTAAATTATATTTATATTCTTAATATTTTTCATTTTTTTTCTATTTATATAATATTTATATGTACTTGAATAATGAATTAATAATTTATTTATTTGTTTTATTAACAACTTTTTTTTTATTTTATTATTTAGTTACTAAAATAGGTTTTACAGATCAATTATTCAAAATATTTTTACTAATATATAGTATTTATCTTTTATTTCCAGAAATTTTTATACTTCATTATTTTGTCTTTTCTAATATAATCGAATTTATAAAATCAGGTGATTTATTATCTATTGGTTGTATTCGCGATAAAAATGATAAAATTATTTGTATGTAAAATTTTTACTTCATCTTTTTAAAATTTAAAAAATTATAACATTATAATTCCTCATCTTTTTAGAGAATATTGTATCATTAATTTATAATTTTATATTATATATATAGACATAATATAAAATATTTTTTACTCAAATTATTGCAAAATAAAACTTTCCTCATCTTTTTTAATTTACATAGAGAAAATGAAAAAATAAAAATTGATATTATAATTTAAATATTTAAATATTATAATTAATATTAAATGTCAACTAAAAATAAAAAATCCAAAAAAAATACTGATAAAAATATAACTGAAATTTCCAATGAAAATAATAATGATTTGGAATTGGAATTTTTAGCTATGTTAGAAGATTTAAAAAAACCTTCCGATAATATTAGTAGTAATACTAATAGCGATGAATATAACTATAAAGATGAAAAATATTTAAAAATTAAATATACAGATGTAAAATATGGACCTTTTACTGAATCATGGATACATGATGAAAATCAATTTGATGATAATATTATGGAAATACATAAAAAAAGACAACAAGTTGTAAAAAATTTAATGGAAATTGAATACCCTGCACAAAGATCAGAACAATGGTTTAAAGATAGAGATACACTAATATCAGCGAGCGACGGAGGTTGTGTAGTTGGAGTTAATAAACATGAATCTCCATATAAATTTATTTTAAAGAAAGTATTTGGGTCGACATTTAAATCAAATGAATTTTGTTATCATGGAAAAAAATATGAACAAATTGCAACAATGATTTATGAAAATAGAATGAATGTAAAGGTTCATGAATTTGGTCTTGTAAGAAGTAAAAAACACACATTTTTAGGTGCATCTCCTGATGGAATAGTTGGATTTTATAAATCGGATAATAAACATTTAACTAATCGTGTAGGTCGTATGTTAGAAATTAAATGTCCTTTTATTAGAAAAATAAAACATGATGGTGAAATAAAAGATCACCAAGTTCCTATATATTATTGGGTACAAGTCCAATTACAATTACAATGTTGTGAATTAGACGAGTGTGATTTTTGGCAATGCGAATTATCGGAATATAAATCAAGAAATGATTTTATTAAAGATACTTCTGTAAAAGAACCATGGAGATCAAAAAAAAATAATTTAGAAAAAGGATGTGTTATACAATTAATACCTAAATCTAGAAAAAAAGATATTGAAGATGGAAATTATTTAAATGTAATTTATGAAGATGCAATTTTTATGTATCCTGATTCAATAGAATGGGGTCCACAAAAATTAGATGATTGGGTCGAGCAAAGTAGAAAAATAATTGATACAGATGAAAAATATAAGGATTTTGAATTTGATAAAGTTATATATTGGAAATTGGAAACTTCAAGCTCTGTTACAGTTTATAAGGATGAAGAATGGTTTACTGAAAATTTACCTATTTTAGAAAAAATGTGGAATTATGTTTTATTTTACCGTGAAAATAAAGATAAACAAAAAGAATTACAAGAATATTTAGATAAACAAGAATATAAATCAAATGTAAAAATTATGAAATTTATTGACGATCATTATAATAATCATAAAATTAATAATATTATAAATAATAATGAACATAAGAATATGCATGCAAATGCTGAATATTTTATGAATTATAAAGATGTATTATAATAAAAATTTGATTATAAAACTGTAAATATAGTAAAATATATAATATAAAAATGACAAAGGAAACTAAAGAAATAAATAATGAAAATGATATAGAGTCTAAATTTATTACTGTATCAAAATCAAAAAACAGTCTTATCATAACTAACAAAAAAAATAATTATTATATTGATGATTTTAATGGTGTTTGGAATGATAAATTTGAACTTATTGGTGCGCATCAAAATGATAATATATATTTATACAATAATATTAAATCAATTACTTCTAAAATTATAAAAAAAAACAATTTTAGTCAATAAAAAAATAATTTTATTTATTTATAATATAATATGGATAATATTAGTAGTATTTCCGAAACAAAAAATCCAAATGATAAAGTATGTGCGCCTGATAAACATTTTGAAAACGGCTCGTGTTATACTTTAGGGGGATTAGTAAAAATGGCATATGGATACAATAAAGATAATCCTAATAATCAAATTAAATTAAATAATTCTTATGAAACATTACATCCTCATAAATATAAAAAATATTTAGTTAAAGAATTTAAAAAAAGACTTAATAAATGCGATGATCAAAAATGTTGGAGTGGTCAAAGTTTTATGAAACATTTAAATAGAGCAGATAAAGAAGAAATTGAAAGATATACTTTTCGTCCAGATGGTCCACAAGGTAAATTTGAATGGTTGAATACTGTACAAATAGATAATGTCATGGAACAATACGAAAAAAAGTATCCTGACTTTAATTTTTTAGGAACAGTTCCGATGGATTTTAATGAACTTGATGTGTTAGGAATAAAAAATTTAGATTTTAATAAATTAATTAATGAAGGGAAATATAAAATAGGTATGGTTATTAATCTTGATGAACATTGGAAATCAGGATCACATTGGGTTTCTTTATTTAGTAATTTAAAAGAAGGAAATATTTATTATTTTGATTCTTATGGAACTCGTCCAGAAAAACGTGTACGTCATTTTATGAATAAAATAAATAGATTTTGTCAAGTTGGATTAGGTATTAAAAATACAAATATAGATTTTAATAGGACAAGACATCAATTTGAAAATTCTGAATGTGGTGTTTATTCGATGAATTTTATAATTAGATCACTTAAAGGAAAATCATTTAATGAAATATGTAATACTCCTATTCCTGATAAAAAAATAAATAAATGTCGTGATAAATATTTTACTAAAGAATAGTTTTACTTATTTCATAACCAAGAAACACCCCTGAATGTAATGGAATAGCTCTTGCTGCAGCATAATGAAAACCCTTATAAAATCCCTTAAATCCATTTTCTTTATAAATAGTTGTTATAATTTCTTTTAAATTTTTTGTATTTAATTTATTTTGTTTAATTGTTTTAATTAAATCTGATGGATATATGAATATCCATGCAAATAATCCTGACATTCCTCCAAATATAAAATTATTTAAATATGATTTATTTACATTATAATTATTATTCAAATAATTATATGATGAAAAATATATACCAAATCCAGGTGTTTCTCTAAATATAGTTGGTATAAACCCTTTATAAATATTTTTTATTTTAATATCTTTATAAATATTAATATTATTTTTATTTTGATAATTAATCTTAAAATATTCAACAGGTGTTACTATAATTGTTGACATTAATCCACCAATAATTCCACTCCAAAAATTATTTAATCCATTTTTTTTGCTAAACTCATAAAAACCAAATACAATACTTTTTTCTAACGGTATTCCTATAATTGGGGCTTTAATGCCTGAATAAAATTTTTTCATGTTTAATGCATTTTTTATAGTATTGCCTGATTGAATTCTGGTTTTTATAGTATCTATTGGATGACTTAATATTACACCTGTTAATCCTCCTAAACTGCCGCAAATAAAATCATTCATTTTTTAATATTGATATTAATATTAAAAATAAAAATCAATTTTATTTATATTTGTGTGAATTTTAAATAAGCATTTTATATGTTATATTTATTCTAGCATGTATTAGTTTTTTACTTTAGATAAATTTAGCTAGCCATATGTTCGTAATTGTAACAATTGTGAGTTCCATCTACGTGATAATTACTCAAATCATCTACAAGGTCATTTAGAATATAAGAAGGAATTACCCTCTGAATAGGAGGGATACCTAAATGCATGATTGGACCCTCTTTCCAAATTTCATTTGGACCACGTTGAAGCACATTGTCTATCAAACTAGTCAGCTTCCACATCTTTTTAACTTCTTCACTGATATTGAACTCCTTTAGATGCTGTTTGAATTCAAATACAACCGTGAAATGTATTCTATGTGTTTTGGGACAGCCTTGTCTCATAAAGCTATATTGTTTAATGTACGGGTCAAGTTCCTTGACACTATCAAAAAACGACTGCATCTTCTCTTCAGGGTATTTTAGGTCTGGCGTATAAGTCTTAAATCGCACATAAGGCATAGGCGAGTTTTCCATCTTTCTAACTATACATAGTATGTAAACTTTAAGTATCGGACAGATTTTTCATAACAAGTAATCACTGAAAGTCTCTAATCATACTCTTACTAAAAAATGCTCATTTAAAATCAGCAAGTGTCTAATTATAAAAATTTGATTTAATAATTAAAAAATATTAAAATAAGTATATGATAAAGAATAATTATATGATAGATAATATTTATAATTTTTATATAATTAATTTTACTTATCCAAATGATAATATAATTTTAATTGATAAAGGCGTAAATTTATTGGAAATAACAAGTAAATACGAACATTTAAAAAATAAAATAATTAATGAAATTAAAATTTTTAGTAAACCATATAAAAATCAATATGCAGAAATTATATTAAATTTATTTGCTTCTATAATTAAATTTAATTTTGAAAATTTTAAAGTATTTGTTGGTAATACACATAACGAAATTTCAAATTCAAATGTTATTGAAAATTTCGAAAAAGTTTATAACAAACAGTATTATATTGATTTTTATAAATATTACAATAAATTTATAAACATTGTTATTAAAAATAAAATACTTAATTATAATTTTATTATGCCAACAAAAATTGAATCAAACGGTGATATTATTATGTGGAAATATTAATTTTTAGATTCAAATTTAAATGTTAGTTTATGTGGTTTATTATAAAAATTAATTAAATCATCTTCTTTAGTTTGTCTTCTTTTAAATTTTAAAATCATTTCTTTTATTTCTTTTATTGGTTGATTAAATTTTTTAATTAAATTATTTGTTTTTTTATTTTTTAAATCGATTATCCCAAATGGTTCATTATTTGATATGTTTTCAATATAAAAATATATTTTAGATACTAAAGTATGTTTATCTTCAGAAATATATACTCTTTCATTTTCATATAAATCATGTATAAAACCAAGTACTCTTCCTAATGAATTATTTTCAGAATTTTTGAAACTAAACTCAGTTCCTGTTGATGATAATACAATATGTTCATTATCATCTATATCAATATTTAAATTCATATTTTCGTTATCAAACGCTGTTTGTAAACTATCTACTATTTCATCTATTGAATAATTTCCATTTTCTAATTCTATTGTTTTTTCGTCTTCATCAATTAGAATAATTAATTTATTATTATTTTCATTTATATAGCATAATTCTTTAGGAAAACTGTAATCCAAAATTTCAATTCCTGTAATATTTTTTAAACTATTTGGTAATTCTACCATATAATCATTAAAATATTCTGGTTCAGTATATTCTTCTGCTTTAATTGAAATTAATTTTGCTTTTTTTTGTTTAATTTCAGATTTTTCATCACTATCTATATCATTATCATATTTTTTTGTTATTGTTTTTTTATCAAATTTTACTATTTTTTTTTTATTTACTTCTTCACTTATTTCGCTTAATTCATCCGTATTTTTATTTAGTTTTTTTGCTTTTTTTAATAAATCTAATAGTTTTTTTTTATCAGATTTATCAATATTTTCAGATCCTTTATTTGTTATTTCTTCTGCTCCAATCATTACATTATTTTTTATTTTATCCAAAAGTTTTTCAATATCTTTTGAACTCATTGTTTGAATTTTTTTTAAATCTATACCATAAGAAGATGCTACACTATATTTTGCATTATTAATTTGCATTTGATTATCCAAAAAACCCGCCAGCCCACCCTTGTGAAAATTTAAATTGTTATTTCCAGAAATCATTTGTTGGTTTTGTAACATTTGTTGTAAATTATTACTTTGTGATATATTATTTGTAGAATTAATCATTGAAGGAGACATCATAGGATTAAATTTCCCATTTTTTTGCACATTTGTCATTCTTCTATCTTGCATCATATCATTTAATTTTTTTTTTAAATCAGTTTCATTTATTTTTGTATTATCATTATTAAAATCATTTTGGTGCATATTGCCCATTATATTTTGTGGCATATTACCCATTATATTTTGTTGCATATTACCTATCATATTTTGTTGTGGATTACCCATCATATTTTGTGGTATATTACCCATCATATTTTGTTGCATATTACCCATCATATTTTGTTGCATATTGCCCATCATATTTTGTTGCATATTGCCCATCATATTTTGTTGCATATTGCCCATCATATTTTGTTGTGAATTGCCCATCATATTTTGTTGTGAATTGCCCATCATATTTTGTCCTAAATTATTTCCCATTAATCCCAGACCCATCATATCAAATCCCATTCCATTACCTCCCATATTACCATCAAAACCCATAAAATTATTATCATTATTATTTTGATTTCCTCCTGTAATTTGTTTCATAAATTCTTCTCTTTCTTTAGTTCTTCGTGTATCTCCTCCATCTAATGCAAAATTAATATCAGGTGGTCTTTGATTATTATTAAATTGATTTGGATTATACATTGTATTATTATTTCCAAACATCATATCATTTGAACCAAACATATTATTCATATTTCCCCCAAAACTATTCATATTCATTGGTCTTGCTTGATATTCATTTTGTCTTTCCATCATTCTTCTTTCTAAATCGTCTACAGAATTTTTTTTATCAACATACATTGATTGATCATAATTACCATTATTACTATCACCATTAGTAAATTGCATATTGTTACCCATTTCACCAGTAGCTGTAATAAATTCCCCTGGTCCTGCTAATGAGGAAATGGGTGCAAAATTACCACTACCCATTGTATCTAACATTCCTGGTAATTCGGAATCTCTTGAATTACCGGAAGTATGCATTGGTCTATTATTTAATAATTTATCCCGATTACCATAAATTTCTCTATCTCTTTGAACATTAATAGATCCATTATTTGATTTTTTTCCAGTTTTAATTTCATATAAACGAATACAATCTTCTAAGGCTTTTTGATTAAGCTTATGTAAAAATTCAGGAATTGGCATTTTTTTTGGTTTTTTATCTGAATATTTATCATAAACACTTTTCATTTGTGTTTCAACAAATTTTCTACAAGCTCGTTTAGATTCAGGTGTATTTTTTATATTTAACAATTTTCCTAATTGAAGAGTAAGTTTTTCAACATTCTCTTTAGAAAAAAAATAATTATTCATTTTATATATCTCTATATTATTTATACTCCAAATAATTTTGGTTTTTTTACTCAAGCTTTATTTTATATTTTTTTATCTTTTATAAATATAAATATATAATCATGAGAAAATTTAATCAACCAACATCTGGAGGTAATCCCTTTGGCAATTTTAATGCAATTACCACTAATAATATGCCAAATAATAATATAAATAACTTTAATACTGCTTTTGCTATTAATCAACCATTTATTGAAAAAATGGATTTTAGAAATAAAAATAATTTATTACAAAATAATGTTAATGAAAATACAATGTTAGAACAAATTAATGAATATTATTTAAATATAGATAGTATTGATAGAAGTATACAAGCATATCCAAATCCATTTAATTATACTGTCACATTCGGTGGTATAGGTGCAACAAAAGATAAAAAAATGTATCAAAAAAGAAATTTTGATATAAATGGTACAATGAATGAAAATAAATTTGATATATTAAGTTTAAATAAAAATGGAGAACTTAGAGATAATTCAAAATTAAAACCTTTTCAAAAAGGTATTATGTATGAAGGAACGCCTGGTCCTATTATAAATAGAAAATTCAAAAATGTAAAATATTTAAGAATAGATTATATAATTTTACCAGTTACTAATATATTATCAGATGCTTTAATTGCATCACCATCTAGTTCCGATTGTGGATGTAATAATAATGAATCATGTTTATCTATGAAAGATGAACATAAATTAAGTTATAGATATAAATATTTAATTTTAAGAATTAATGAAATTAGATCAGATAAAATTCTAGGTACTAATAAAAATTTAGAAAGTGATACTTTTATATTATATCCTGATAAAATTATGGGGGCAAATCATATTATGTGGCTCCCAACAAATGGCACACGTACCTATAAAAATTCAATTCTAGAAAATTTAAATAAATTGACATTTGAAATTTTAACTCCAAAAGGAGACCAAATTGCAATTCTTGATAATCAATTTAATGAAGTTAATATTAATAATATTGAAACAGAAAAATTATATAATTGTGTAGAAGAAAATATGCAAACAACAATTTCTATTGTATTAGGTGTTGTTGAAAATGAACTTAATACAAATACAAAATTTGATTATTAGGATTTATTAAGATTAAAAAAAGGAGCAATATATTTATTTATATCATTTTCAAGATTTCCAGAATCTATTGACATAATAATATCTATAATTAGTTCGACTTCTTTTTGTTTATTATAATTACCATTTCCCATTTTTTGTAATAATTCTTTTTGATAATCTAATAATGCATTTATACATTTTTTTATTAAGGGTTTCATTATATCTTTACATATTTTAATACCATTTTTATCTACTATCCAAGTAGGCGTATTTTCTATTAATTCGCGTACTATATAATTTAAACGAGAACAATCAGTAGAATGAAATGATTGATTCTCGGGATTTTCTTTTTTATAATATTTTATTATATGATCTCCTAATAGTTTATCTAATGAATTTTGTTTAGCATTATAAATAAGAATTTCAGTTAATTGACCCTTTTCTTCGGCATTTTCAAAACTTAATTCATTAATATTAAAATTATCTAATGGAATTAAAACAGGTGTATCCTTAAATTTATCATTGGCATATTTAAGAGCACTCATAGAAACATTCTGCATAGCTTGTGTAGTAATTTTATTATTATCAGTAGTTTTATTTAGTAAAATATTGGCATTGTTCATGAAATTAGTAAGTAATTCTGATTTTTCTTGTTCCATTTTTTTATATAATTCTTTCTCTTTTTCTAATAATTCCAATTTATATTTTAATTCCATATTTGACATTTCTTTTTTTATATTTTCAATTTCCTTATCTTTATCATTATTTAAAACACTTTTATTACAATTTTTTTTATGTCGATATAAACTTGAAGTATGTTTAAAATTTTTATTACAATTTTGACAGTATAATTTATTGTAGCATGTAATATAGCATTCATTGCTAGTAAATGGTACATTACTGGTACTATATGCTACATCAATGCTATTTTTTGCTATATTTATAGGCACGTGATTCACTTTTTTATTGCTATAATTTATGTGTTTTTTTGATTTTTTATGTATAGAAAAATTACTACTATAATCTGTTTTATAATCGCAAATATCACAATAATACATTTATATATATACTTTTTATATATTATATTAATATATAAAAAATAATAATTTTATACTATAATTTTTTATTTTTAATGCTACAAATTATAGTAACTATAATTTATGACAGCTGTTATACTTTTAACTTTTATTAAATATTATTAAAATACAAAAAAAAATAAAAATATTTTAATATTTTTAAGTTAAAAAGTATATCAATATAACAATAATTTATATATATATTAACCATTAATTTTATTATTTTTAATATTATAAAAACTATAGCAATTTTCCACACACAAAGTTATAAAAAATATGTGTGTGAAATTTCGCGCACGCCTTAGATTTTTACAAGAACTAATTTATTTTCTTCTTTAAAATATATAAATGAATATTATAATATTATTAATATTAATATTATGCATTATCTTTATGTTAAAAAAAGAAGGATTTATGCCATTTGGATATGGAAATATTAACAAACAAACATCATATATTGATAGAAGTTTCGGTAATTGGAATTATCCTAGTTATTATAAATTAGGTGAAATTAATGTAGATAGTTATCTTAATAATAATTACGATAAATATTTAGCAAAATTAAATAATAGTCATTATAATAAACCATTATCAAAATATAATTATTCATGTCCTTGTCAAAAATTAGAAAATTAATCCTTAACTTCTTCATCTATTAATGGAATAGGAATTATTCTATCTATTATATAAGTATCTTTATTTATTTTTTTTGGAATATTATTTTCATCATATCCAACTTTTCCAATAGCATAATATAAATCATAATCGTAAACTACACCAGTATCAGAATTAAACCAATAATTATCTTCTTTAGAATATAAAAGAGTTTCATTTTCTCCGCCTTTTGTTAATTGTTTAACTGCTTTTATTTTTTTCACTTTAACTCTAATAGTTTGCGAATTAACACTATTTGAACCATTAATATTTTTAAAATCATCTTGTAAATCTTCTTTATATGCGGGTCCAATATAATCATCAAAAACAGAAGGTTCGTCAAATTTAAAACATTTATATTCTCCTTCCATCATATTATGAGCTTTAAATAATTCACAATCAATTGCAACCTCTTTTAATGTAGAATAAAAAGATTGTATTAATCCTTGTTTTGATCTAGCGACATTTTCAATATATTGATCAGTGGTTTCTTTTTGTTTATTTTTTCTTATGGATTTATATCTAAAAATATCAACATGACGATCTTTCATAGGTAAATCTTTATGATAACATGCACGAATAGCACGACCAATCATTTGTTCCATTCTTACTTCATGCCAATAAGGTTCTAATAAATGAACTTGTCTTACATTTCTTAAAGACAACCCTTCTGCGCCAGCAGGGGATATCATAATAATTTTGCATAATTTGCCATCTAAATTTTTTATATCGTTAAAGTCATTAATAACTTCTTTACGAACAGATTTTTCAATCATACCATGATATTCGGTATATCTATGATAATCATCGCCTTCAATAGTATTATTTTTTTTATTAAAAGATGAAAACCCAAAATATTTTAAATAGATTTTTAATATTTGTATTCCTTCCATTAATACATAATTTGTATAAACTAATACTGGACCAGCGGACTTAATTATATTAAATATACAATATAGCATTTTGGCAGAACATAAATATAATCCTTCAAATAAACTTGATTTTTTATTTTCTTTTTTAAAAAAATCATCATAATTTCCCTTATACTTTTCCAAATATATTTTAACATCATCTTTTAAAGTATGTCCTGATTTTTTATCATAAGATGCTTTATCTTCTAACCAGTCATCAAAACTATCAACATATTCATCAAGTGCCTTTTTGTATTTTTGTATATTTAATAAAGTATCAGAACCTTTTTCCAATTTTAATTTTGTATTTACTTTATCAGCCATTTCTAATGCATCTGCTTCTTTTTCGGAAATTCTAAATTTATTAGGTCTAGGTCTATTTTCTCCAGTAACTCTTTGATTAATAGCAGGGAATACAAAATTCATTGATTGTCTCGTATATGATTTATATGTTTCTGCAGAAGATTGTCTAGCTTTTTTTTTTGCAGCCATTACTTCTTCAATATCTTCAAAATAATCATAAATTTCTTCTTGATAATCTGACATTGGAATATCTAAATAGTGTATCGTTTTTCTAGCATATAAATCAGGAGTAGAACCAATATAATATGAGACTAATCCCATAATTCTTCTTTGAAATAAGTTTTTATTTAATGGATTTATAGTTGGGAATGCACTTTCAGATACATAAAGTTGATTAAATTGTGTTTCACTTTTTGGAAAAGTACCTGGTCTTAATAAATTAAATAATAATGCCATTTCAAATGGTTTATTTATAGCAGGCGTTGCAGATAATAATACAACACGAACGCCTTCATTTTCTGTTTTATCTTGAATAATATAATCATAAATATTTTGAGCCCTTCGTCCTTTTCTTGAACTTATGTTTGAATATACATTTGAAATAAAGTTATGCGTTTCATCAAAAATATATAAATTTTTTTTTGTAGTATCTGCATTTTTAACTGCTTCCATAAATTGTCTATCGGCAGTTGGTGAATCATAAGAAATAAATGTAATATTTTTCATTCTAAAATCTTTTTCATCTTGTTGTAATGCTTTTTCTAAATCAGTCATCCATGGGTGATCTCTTAATGTAGCTTTAATAATTATAAAAACATTCCATCCAGGTGTATAATTATATAACATATTATAAATATTAATTGCAGAAATGGTTTTTCCGGAACCTAAACCATGGTAGATAAGAATATCTTGATATGGACTTCTATAATCTAAAAATTTACTTGCAAATACTTGATATTTTCTTAATTCAAGTTTTGATGATTTTGTATCACATGGATCTTCATCGTCTTTTGTTATAATTTCAGGTAATTTAAATTTTTTAAAATTAGCTAAAACCCATGTTGGGAATAATCTTCCATTTATTTTAAAATCAATATATTTATCTTTTCCATAATTTTTACTTTTATAAGACATTTTATATATTAATGAAATATAAAAAAAATGATTTTTTTTTAAATTATAATATATATATTAAAATAAATAAAAATGAATAATAATTTTTTTGATCAATATAGTTTGTTAGTAGCATTTCCCAAAACAAAAAATTTAGATAAAAATGAAAGAGTCAATAATTGTTTTTATCAATGTAATTATGAAAATAATAAATTAGAATGTGATATGGAAGAATGTATAGAAAGTATTAATAAATTAACAAATGATAAAATAAAAAATTTTGCAAATAAACTTGTTAATGATCTTAAAAACAATGATAATTATCTTCAAGATAAGATTGATGGCATTGAAATACAATATCGGAATAAAGAACAATCAAAACATATTATAGCAATAAATAGAAAAAACTCAGAAGAAAATAGTAGAACTGCATTTATTGAATTAAATAATGAAAGACTTAAAAATATTTTAAACCAATAATTCCTCCATAATTATTTATAAAATTGTCTATTATATCTCCTTTAGAAAAAGATTTTACAATTTTTATATTTGCATTATAATTTTGTATTTCTTTTAATAAAATATTATTATCTGAAACAAATATAGTATCTATCATATTATTTTCAAGTTCTTGTAAATTATCATTTCCAAAAACTATTTTATTTATAATTTTCGGAGTAGTTATTTTATCTAAAATATCTTTTAATTCATCATTATTTTTTTTATATTTATCCATTTTATAATAATTTAAAATATCTTCATCCAAAATTTCTTTATTTGTATTTATAATATTAAAACAATTAGGATCTTGAAATGTTTTTAAGTTAACCGATGAACCATATAGAAAATATTTTTCTATTTTATTTTCTTTATTTTTTAATATATTATTATTAATAATAGTTTTTATATCCATGCTTTTAATTGTATCTTGATATATATATTTTTTTTTTGTTTCATTTAATATAAAATATTTGATATCATTATTTTTTATATTAAATACATTTACATATTCAATGTCATTAATTAAATTAATTAACCAATCTATTGGATAATTATTACCATAATTATAACAAAAATTAGGATGGTTAAAAAATTTTAAAACATTTTTATTTTCTTGTGTTAATTTTTCTTTATTTATTTTATCAGATACAAAATAAATACCATCTAAATAAAAATTATCATCTTTAAAATCACTAATATATTTATGAAAATTATAAATTCTATTTTTTAAAAACCCCCTTTTTTTACTATCTGTTATATTATCAAGTATTTTCATAACTTTTTCTATTTTGTTATTAAATTCATCAATAGTTAAATCATAAATAACAAAAATATATAATGATTCAAACTTATCTTTATCTGTTTTATAATTATCAAAAATATAATTCATTTTGCAAAATTTATTATAAGAGTACCTCTTTTACCAAAACCAGTAGTTTTATTGATTTTATGTTTAGTATCCCCGTCGAATATAATAATTTCATCATTTTTTGGATTATATTTACCAAATGGAGGAAATAATAATTCCCCTCCAATTATGGTTTTATCAATTTGATAATAATATACACAAGTATAACACGAATCTCCATTATCTTCAATAGAATCTTGATGCAACGTGCTTTCAAAAGGTATCGATGGATTATCTAAAATAAGTTCTCTATTTTCAATAAAAATTTTTTTATCATTTATTTTAATATTAAATAGATTAAATATATGTAAATTAAAATTAATTAGAGGTTTAATTTGTTGGTGTTTTGTATCATTGTAATATTCATATAATCCTGATATTTGTTGCCCAATATTATTTCCAATAGGAAATATTTTTTGTTTTTGTAAATTTATTAAATATTTTTTAAGAGAATTATTATAAAATTTTTTTATTAAATACATATAATTTTAATAAATAAAAAATGTATATAAAAAATACATATATTTATTATATTATATAAAAATGATACATATAAATAAATATTCTGATATAAAAATAATCGAAAACTCTTTAATAGTTTTTGATATTGATGATACAATAATTAAATTCGATTTAATTGATAAAGAATGGTGGAAAAATAAATTTAATTATTATTTTAATTTGTGTAAAAATAATGAAGAAGCAGATAATTTAGTATTAAAAGATTGGAAATCATATATAAATAATAATAATCCAAAGTTAATAAATAAAAATGATTTATTTAACTTTATAAATAAATCAATAAAAAAAAACTGTACTATTATTTTTTTAACTGCAAGAGATATAACACTAAAAAATATTACTGAAAAACATTTTGATACATGTGAATTATCTTATTATAAAAATAATATATATTATAGCAAATATAAAGGAATAATGTTAAGAGAATTATTAAATAATCAATATAAAAAATTTAATAATATAATATTTATTGATGATTTAGATAATAATTTATATGACGTTAAAACTGAATTATATAATTATAATATCGAATTATATAAATTTATTCAATAGCTTCGTATTCATCACTTTCATCATCTGAATTTTCATTTATAGCATCATAATATAATAATGCTTGTTTTGCAGAATCTTGTTCTCCTTTTTTTTTTGAAGAACCAGAACCTCTTCCAATTTTTGTCCAAATAATATCATTATCTTCATCTTTTGTATATCCCATTACATACATTTTAAATATTTTTTTTCCATTCTCATCAGGACCAATTGTTTCTTCTAATCCATATTCTGGATCTTCCCATTTCATTTTATGATAATATTGTAATAATAAATCTTTAAAATTTGTTTCTTTATATAATAGTTGTGAAATATCAACTTCTTTTTGTATTAAAGTTATTAAAAATTTCTTACAGGTATCAAAATCACTTTCTAAATATAATGCTCCAATAAATGCTTCAAAACAATCTTCAAAAATATTTATATTTTTTTCACGACCACCGCCTTGTTCAATATTTCTCGCAATAATTGCATATTCATGAAATCCTAATAAATTTGCTAGTTCAGATAAAGTTTCACCATTTTCAATTTTCGTTCTTAATCTTGTCATAAATCCTTCTTGTTCTTCTTCATATCTATTAAATAAATAATCAGCTAATATACAATGAATAATTGAATCACCTAAAAATTCTAAACGTTCATAAGATTCTTTTTGTAAAGGAATTGCATTTTTTGGATTATCAATTGGTTGAATATTTTTTTCTTTAATAATCTTAATTATACGATCATTTTTTAAATCACGCTCAATATATGATGAATGAGTCATTGCTTGTTGATATCTATTTAAATTTTTTACTTTATGTGATACACCATATTTTTTTAGTATTTTTTCAATATGTTGTTTTGTTATAAGTTTATTATGTTCATTTAAAACATATAAATATAAATCTTCATCTTTAATATTAATATTATTATTAATATTATTAGTATTCATAGACATTTATAATTATATAAATTAATATTTTTTTAAATATAAATCAAATTTTTTTATAATATATCATCCTCTTCTTCTAAATTGGTATTAAATAATTTGGATTTTTTTGCATTATTAATTATGTTTCCAGAACTATTTAAAAATATATAATTAATAGGTTCTGATTCTGACTTAGTTGATGGATCATATGCGAATAAAAATGGTTTATTTCTTTTTTTTCGTAGTTCTCCAATTAGTTGACGTTCTTTTTCTGGGGGAAGTGTTTTTCCCTTATATTCTAAACTAAAATCCTGAAAAGGAGAATCATCAAATATTGACTTTTTTGTTTTAGTTAAATATTGTTTTTTCATTTGTATTAAATTAGAGATTATAATATATACTTGATTTTTTAATTCTTGATTATTATCAATTCTAGCTTTCATTAATGTAATTAAATTATTTAATATTATAATATTAAAAGTACCAATTAAATAATTTTCATTAGTTTTAAATGGTATACATCTATTATTATTATCATAAATTTTGCATAAAATTTTTCCATCATAAATTATGGTCATATTATATCCAAAATATTGAAAAAAAGGAAAATTTTCTTCTATTGTTAATTTAGTTTTATCACAATCTAAACTATTAATTAAATCCAAACAATCTTTTTTATAATCAGTGCTTATAATTTCATAATAAGGTACATTATTTATTACTTGATTATTAATTTGTTTTGCAAAATAATTATATGCAAATAAGCCAATATGTATCAATGTTTCTTTATCTTTAGTAAAATTTAAAATTTTATTTAATAATAGTTTTTGTTCATTTGTTCTTGAATCAATATTTAATTGATTATTTGTATAAGGTAAAGGAAAATATTTTTGTAATAAATAATATCTATCGAATGTTTTTTTATCTTTTAATCTCCAATAACTCACAATTGGATCTGTAAAAATTCTTAAATAATCAATCATTAAAAAATGAGGATGAACAATATGTAAATTGTTAATTTCTTTAAATGGAATTTTATTATAAATATTTTTTGGCACATATGTGATATTTAAATATTGTTTATTATTTACATAAATTGTATAAGACTCTTTATGCATAGCTTCTCTACCTCTAACATATTTAAAATTTTTTTCATGCAATAGATTACATAATTTAATTAAATCATTAATAGGATCCCATGAATAAAAATCTATGTCTGGAAATTCATAATCTTCATAAATTTGTTCAGTTGCATTTTTTTCTTCTAATAATAATTTTAAAGCAACACCTCCATAAATTTTTTTTTTATTTGTTTTAATATAATCATAAATTATACTTTGAACATTATTAATTTCAGTTATTGTTGGATCAGATTCAAGTAATTTTTTTTTATTTACTTGATTTATTAAATTATCGATATTATTATAAAAATCATTAAGATTATTATAATCATACAATGTATTATTATCCATTTTTATTATATATCTTTTATTATTTAGAGATTTTTAACTCAATTTTTTTTATAAAAATAATTGAAAATATATCTAAATAATAAAAGATATATAAATATTATTAAATATCATGTCAAAAACATTGGAATTAACTAAACCGATAGAAAAGGTAAATATAAATAAATATAAATTTATTACTGAAAATGCAAAAGATTTAGATAAAAAATTTATTAATTTTGCCGAAAAAAATATAGACAGAGCTAAATATATAATTGAACTCAGTAATATTTTAAATGATATTAATAAAGCGATTGCTTTAGAAAAGGGTATATTTGAATTTTCTCTAATTCATACATTTATGAATAATTTACAAGAAAAATTTGTTATATCAAATTATTTTGATAAAATGAATGAAATTATTAATAATATTAATGGTAATGAAAAAATAAATAATCAAACTTTAAAACAATCTATTTTAGAGAATCAAATGCACCCAGAATTAGTTGCATTTTTATCTCCTCAACAAATGCATCCTAAAAGATGGGTTGAGTTACTAAATATAAAAAAATATAGAGAAGATAAAGAGAATAATATTGCAACAACTGATTTATATAAATGTAGAAAGTGCGGAGAAAGAAAATCAAAAATTAGTCAAATGCAAATTAGATCAGCAGATGAACCAACTACAACTTTTGTTACTTGTTTAGTTTGTTATAATACTTTTCATTTATAAATTAATATAAAAATTGTAAATTATTTTGTTTTATATGATAATTTAAAAAAAATATTAAGCCCATAATTGTATCAGTAAAAATAACTAACCATGCATTTTTATTTTTGTTTATAGCTAAATATGCAAAAGCACTCCAATTAAGTGCATGTATAATACGATAATTTTTCCACCATATTATATCACCAAATACTTCTGGTCCTGTATTTCTTTGTCCAAAAAATATTAAATAAAACCAACCAATTACAGGTAATAAAGAAATATAACCAAAGTATTGTAATTTTGTTTCATCGATATTTTTTGCTATTAACGCAAATATTAATCTAATGACTATGCAACCAAATAAAAATAAAATAAACCTTTTTTGTATATTATTCATTGTATTTTATATATAATAAATAAAGAAATTAAAAAGCTTCAATAATCCATTTTTTTAGAGGTTCTATTTTACCATTTTCATTAATTGTTTTTAATTTAGTTGTATTTATTAAAGAATTATTTGCATCATATTGTTTTTTATTTTTCATAAAATCAATTAAATCATTAACATCATTAAATGTTCTTGAAGGATTGATTGTATTATAAATATCTTTTGGAAAATTCTTTAAATATACTAAGGGTTTAAATATATTTGAATTAATATTTTGTGAACCAAAAAATTTTGAAATACTATCTTTACTTTTAATATTCACATTAAACATATTGTTCCATTTGTTATTTAAACTACTATTATAATAAGTCATATGTTGTTTTTCTTGGTCATTTAGTAAAATACCATAACCTCTCATTCTATATTTATTTAAAATATCAATAGGATCACGAATACCTGCAAAATATTTATAATCAATATTAATACCTGTCATCATTGCAGTTACACAAGATGGTAACATAAAAACATTACTTCCAGTATAAAATCCACGAACACATGGTAAATGAAATCTAGCAACAACTGAGAAAAATGATGATCCTTTTACTCTAAATGCTTCAATGCTATGTAACATCTTATTTGAATGTATTTTAAATTTAATATTTTCACTAATTTTAAATATCATTTTATTATTATCATAAGAAACTTTATTATCATCATTCTTAAAATCATTTACATAAAAATAATATTCACTATCTCTTGGAGATGTATTATCTTTTTGAAGAATATTATCAACAACATAAATATTCATATCATCGATATTTGTTGGTTTATAAAAGTGTTGATATAACATATTTTCTTTTGTAAATTTTGTTTTTTGTTTTTCATTTTGTTTTATTTTAAATTCAGTATAAGTATTATAAAAATACTCCTTAATTTCTTGAGATGAAATATTATTTTTAACATCATCTACTGTATATGTTTTATTAATTTTTTTATTAATATTATCTAATTTTTCAGCAATATAATCCAAATGTACAATTAATGCAAGTGTTTTTTTTGGTTCAATGATAAGTTTTAATTCATCATTATCAAAAACATTTTTATTTACAATTTTAATTACATCTTCAATTTTATCCATAAATTCGAATACCGATTCTTTATTACACATTAAATCAATATCAGAATCTGGGTAATAGTGACTAAAAAATGTTTTTAGATTATCAGCATTACTTTGTTCAGGTTGACTTATTAAATCAACTAAAGGTGATTTTTTTTGTAAACATGCTGGTAGAGCTGATCCTGATACCGCAAAAGATGACCAATCGATTCCATCAAATATATTTTTTTTTTCATTTCCTGTTGTAAATAAGTTAAATCTATATTTAAATTCATCTAAATTACATACACCAAAATAATCTTCAAAAGTATCAAAATTCATTGGTACAGACAAACAATTATTATCAGAATCAATAACTTTCTTTGAAACTAAAGAAGTTAAATAAGGATTAAGATGTAAGTCTTTATTAACTACAGGAAAAACTGGTAATTTATTTACTGTATTTATATCAAATACATATCTATTATCATCAGTGGTTTTTGTTTTAAAAATGCATTCTTCTGTATAAAAACACATCCACGCATAACCAAATAAGTATCTATATATATGATAATATTTATCTATAATTGGTTTCATTTTATCTAATACAATTTTGTTATTTAGAACAAGATGACAATATTCTTTTGAAATTAATAAAGTATTAAAAATATCAAAAAGTTGTTTTTCATGAAGCTTAATATCAAGAGATTCAAAAATTTCATTAATATTTTGTTTATTAAAAGTTAATTGATCTAATTTTTCATTAGATGTTGCAAAATAAGTCCTTTTTTTATTATCTTTTAAAGCATCCATTGCATCAACATATACTTCTTTTCTATAAATATAGTCAAGATAATTAACATCAGCTACTCCATCTTTTTCTAATTTATTAATTACTTGTTTAACTTGATTATCTTGATCTTTATCTAAAGATGATGCTCTTGCAACTGCTTTAATATAAGAATCAGTAGTTCCATCATATTCAAATTTTCTTTTTAAAAAATGTTCATTAATAGTATAATTACAATTATATGCATGTGTCCAAAAGTCAGCTTCTTTAATATTTGTAATTTTTTTATTAATATTATTATAATTTGGATTATATCCATCACGATTGTAATAAGTATCTAAAATTATTGATTTTAAAATATCATCATTATTTTCATGATTTTCATATTGTTCTTTATATATATTAACAAATGTTTCTGAAAGTTCAATCATTGGTACAATTATTTCATTAAAATTTTCAAAACAATATTTATTGTGATTAAAAATTTCAAGAATATTATTATCTTTTGTTGTTTCAATAATAACAGCTTGATTATAATGTTCTTTATTTTTTAAAAGTTTTGATGATGCTTCTGTTATTGTAAAAAAATCTCCTAATTTTTTAAAATTATTTTTATTGATTATTTTTTCAAAAATTTGTAAAACAATATCTTGATCATCAGCATTTAATTCATCTTGATGAAAATCATTACGAGTACATAAAATATATACTTTTTTGTAATTTGTATAAAGTTCTTTTTCATCTAATTCTCCCAATTTATATTCCCCATTTTTAACAAAAAATGGATTAATAAATTCATCATTATTGAGTATAATATTATTTACATTATTATTGTTAATAATTTGATTATCATCAATATTACTAATATTATCAAAATCTAAATTTTCTAAATTGATTTCCATGTTATTAATATTTAAAAGTTAATAATATTATAATTTTTACATAATAATTTCAACTTTTTTATAAAAAAATTAAGCTTCTAAATCAATATCATCATCAATATTATCATCATTGTCTATATTATTATATTCAATTATATTGTTTTGAGATAATTTGATTTTATCATTTTCTAAAATATTTTTAATAATATTATCATAAAATGAAGAAGGTATATTTAATTTAAAATAATTATTAATTTCATCAATTAATTTTTCTTTTGATATTATTTTTTCATTAATAATTTTTCCCATTATTTTAGCCTTTACTACTGTTTCTGATGGTAATTGTGAAAAGGAATTAGTTTCAATATTAGGTTTATTATCTAATATATGTTTTAATTTATTATATACAGTTAGAATTGAAATATTTGATTCATTATTTGAAAAATTTTCATTTACAAAAAATACTGCAGATGGATCATTAATATCTGAATTTTTATCGCGATATATTAATTTTGATATTAACAAACTATTAATAATAATACCAATTTGTTGTATAGGAATTTTTAATTCACTTGATAATTCATTTGCACTTTTATTTTTTTCATTTAATGAATATAATAGTGCCATTTGTAATAAATTCATTTTAATATTATATAATTTATCAGTTTCAATTTCAATAATACCAATACTGTCTTCATAAATCCAATATAGTTTTCGTTCATTAAATCTATCTTTATAATATGCATTAAATATGTCAGAATATATTGAAAGTTCAATTGGTAAATTAACTTGATTAATTTGATCTATATTTTCATAATCCCAATCATAAGATCTAAATACTTTTACATTTACTTTATTTCTATCATATTTATCAATATCTAAATTTTTATACTTTTCTGAACTTCCTCCAACTTTTAAATTGCGAAAATATTGATTATGAATCGTATTAAGTTTAATATCATTAATTTGATTTTTCATTTTAATATAAATATCAATATCGTCCTGTGGATTAATAGATTTTAAAAATTCATTTTCAATATCAGGATTTACGCCATTTTTTAATCTGGTAGTTAATGCTTTTTTATATAATGTAACAAAAATATTTTTATTACATAATTCTGGAGTAATATCAATTAGTTTTCGAATAGAATTAATTTCATATTCCAATTTTTCTAATGATATTGTTTCATTATTTGACAGATCAATAATTTTTTTATTAATAATTTCAATTATTCTAACTAAAAACCGGTTAGATGTATTTTCACTTAACTGTATTTTTTTATTTAATTCAGAATTAAAATATTCTTCCCCTGATTTATTTGTTTTATTTTTAATAGAATATGAGAATTTATTATAAAAATCATATAATTTAAATATTTCCAATATAGTTTCTGTATCAAAATTATTCTCAATTTCTGAAATAAATAATTCATATAAATATATTTCATTATCATTTTTAATAAATTTATTATTTATAATTAGATTATATGAAGTATAATTTTTTACTAAATTTATAAAAGAGTATTCTGTTTTTTTTCCATCTTTATTTTTATAAGAATAATCAATTGATGATAATAGATATTTAATTTTATTTAATTTATTATTTAAATCATTATACTTATTTTTAAAAATAGAAATTGTAAAATTATCTTCATTAATTAATTCCTGAATTTCTTTATTAAAATTATTATAATGTGTTTCAAAAAACTTAATTAATAAATCAGTAGTATAATCATATCCTTTACTTATGATATCAATTTGAATTCTATTTAATAGAACTTTATTATCGTCATAAGAATTACTATTAATACAATTATTACATAATTCAAAAAACTTATTTTTTATATCAAAACCTTTAAGCGTTGATAGATTTAATCCAGTTATTATATTTTTATTATATGGGATTTTTCGAAATGTTTCCCATCCCTTAAAATCATAAAATACATCTGCATTTAAATGTTTTTCCATTTTAAAAAGTTAATATATTAATTATTATTAATATATTTAATAAAAATCAATTTTTTTATTTAATTATCATTTTTTTTAAAGCAATAAATAAAATTGCTAATAAGAATCCATAAATTAAAATTCCAATAAAAGAATATTTTCCTGTTTCTGTTGGATTAATATATGTAATATAACCACCTACTGTTTTTTTTACAAATCCTAAAGATAATATACTATAAATTGCTATAATTAATAATAACTCCTTAGTATCATTATTAAGATGTTTACCAAAATTATATAAAGTTATATAATCAGATGATTCATCAGTTTCTTCTTCAGTCGTATCATCTATTTTTTTAGTTTTTTTAGTTTTTTTATGTTTTTTTTTGTGTTTTTTTTCTGAAGAAACAGATGATTCATCTTTTTTTTTTAAATATGGTTTTTTACTTTCAATACTCGATAAATCAAAAGTAATATTATCACGAATAGTATTATAATCATTTTCTATTTGATGGTTAATATTATTAACCATATTTCTTATATCTCTTGATGGTTGTTGAAAAAAATTATTTTGTGGAGGACTAATAGGTGGCATTGTGCCAAAATTATTATATTCATTATTTCCTACTAATTGACTAATAGGTGTTCCTTCAAAATTAGATCCGGAATATTGATTCATATTAATATTTATTAATAAAAAAAAATACTATATAATTATTTATTTAATAATGTTTGCGTAATTTCATTTAATGATTTATTATTATAATCGATAATTATTTCATTAATATCTTTTTTTAAAATATTTTTATATTTTTCATTAATTAAATTATAAAAATTGGAATATTTTTTATTTATATGATCATAACCAACAGGCTCTTCTGATTTATCAAAATTAACATTTTTTATTATTTTTTCTAATTTTATAATAGTATTTTTAAATAAATCTAAATAAATATTTTCAGTTATGCGTATATCTTCAGGTTTATTACGCATAACCAAAAATACATTACCAAATATAGGATTAGCTCCTCCATATAAATGAGTTGCAAAATTATTTAATATATTATTTTCTGGCATAATTTCTATAAAAAACATAAATATTTTTCCCATTATTTCTATTTCATAATATCTAAAATTGGTAGTTTTATTAGCATCCATCCAACTTAATGGATTACCAACATATTCAATTTCTTCAAGATTATTATTAGGTTTAATTAAAATACCAGTATTTACTTTTTTTTTTCTAAATACGTTTATAATATCATTTAATGTAATATTTTCTGGACTTATTGAATTATCCGAATTAATTTTTGATTTTGTTATAATAACATTTCCAAATACTTTATATAAATTATTACATAATATATTTGCAATATTATTTTTTTTCTTTTCGATTACAATATTATTTATATTTTCAAATAATTTATGATTTTCATATTGTATTAAATGAATCATTTGAAATACATATTGTTCATCTTCATAAATATTTGTAGTAAATACATTTATTTCAGGTGTTATCTCTAAAGTATTAACAATTAATTCAATCATTGATGTTTCATTTGATATATTTGTGAGTTTAATATAATCTTCTATGTCATTTTCTATTTTATCAAAAGTAAATCTTCCTAAATAATTATCAAAAGATGAATAATCAATTGTATTTGGTTTAATAATACAAACTTTCTGCATATAATAATAAATTATTATTAAATTTTTAAATTTATTTTATTAATATATATAAAAATGGATAATAAAATGTTATTAAATATATTATTAAGTACAATACTATTTTTAGTAGTTATTGTTATATTATCAACTATTTATAATTATTATAATCATAATTTAATTAATAATATTCAAAATAAACATATATTATTGGAATTAAATAAAATAAAAAATAATAATTTAAATATGCAATTAGAAAATGTTAATAATAGTAAAAAATTAATAAAAACAAGTGATATGATAATGGATGATTTAGTTACAGAACTTGATATTAGAACAGCATATGATCCACTATCAGAACCAACAAGAAGACCAGCAAGACATATTATAACACCAGTAATAGGTAATCCTTATTTTAATTATCCAACTCGAGGATTTACCGATACTTATTCATTACAAGGATATTTAGTTAAAGAAGATTATCATAAACATGAAAAAAAATATAATACAAAAATTAATAACATAAATAGTGAATATGAAATAAAACATGAAGAAAATATTAAAGAAAATAATAATAAAGAATCAAATCAAATTATTAAATTATTTGGAAGAGAAAAATATCCAAATTCAACAGAATATGAATATTATGTAATAATAAATAATGGGTATAATGATAATATTAAATATTTTTTGGAAAATCAAATAAAAGAATTATATAATGGTGATTATGTTTATATAGATATATTAAAATCTAAATATAAAGTAAAAATGCTAAAAAATAAAACTTTCCAATACAATCCATATTTAATCTAATAATATTAAATAATATTCGTTATAAGAATTATTATCATAATCTTTTTTTATATTAAATAATTCAGTATCATCGTTAATTTTAGTTATTATATTTTTATTAATTTCATTATCATCGTAAATTTTATAACTAAAAATCATTTCTTTTTTTGATAAATATGCTCCAATAGAAACATGTATATCTAATTGTATTTTATTTGAAATTTTAAACCTAGATGTTATTAATTCATTTTTTAAAAAAATATTACTTTCATCTAAATCAAAACCATAATTAAAAATTCTTTTAGATGTATTAACTAAGTTTTTATTTAACATTGCAATCGACCATCCCCATGTCCAAATATTTCCTGTAGAATTATATACACCCAAAATTTCATATTTTGATTTTTTAATAAGTTTTTTATTAGAATCATAAAATTCTATTATATTATGTTGATATTGTTCTTTTATAATATTTATAAAATTTATTTTATTAAAAAAATCTTTATTTTTATAAATATTTTTGTCATAATATTCTAAAGATTGAGAAACTATTTCCATATATAAATATTATATATAAAAATTAATCAAAATCAACAATAAAATTAATATCTGAATCAGATAAATTATTATCTTGTTTAATTAAATTATTTTCTGTATTTTTATTTGTATTTTTTATATTATTTTTATCAACTATAATATCATTTTTTACAATATCAGGTTTTTTTTCGGAAGATTCAACTTTTAATTTTGTAATATGATTAATATTACAGCAAATACCTTTATTACCGCATGTAAATCTTAAATATTCATCATCATATAAAGATCCAACAAAATTTAAGTATAATAATCTATGTAACGCATATTTTTTTTGTTTAAAATAAAAATTAATATAAACTCCTTTAGATTTATTATTGTTATTTGTAATATAGCCATTCCATTTTACACATTCATCATTATTAAATATACTTTTATTTAGATATTTTGATATTCTAACTAAATCATTATATGCTAGTTTTTTATAATTATCCACTTTTTTAAGTTGATTAGACAGAAGTTCACTCAAAACTTTATCATTAATTTTACTCATAATAAAATTAATTAATAAAAAATATTTTTGAACGTATTTTTATATTATAAAAGTTTTATTTATAATAAATAGATTCAATATCATCTGGTATAGATTTATTTGATATAAAGGTAAATTTTAAAGTAATAAATTTCGATTTATTTTCAAGTAATTTTTCTATTTCTTTAGATTTAGTTTTATTCTCATAATAATTATATTTAATTCCATTATTAAATACATAAATTAATATATCATCGTCATCATATACTAAAATAGGTATTTGTTCAATTTTATTTAATATATATAATTCTGTTATACAATTAGTTAAAATAGTCATATCATTTCCTAATTTAACTATAAAATCATTAATATAATCTTTTGATTTTTTTTTAATTTCCATATATTTATATAAATTATCCTCAATTTCTTTTAAGTTAGATGGTTCTTGTAACCAATCTATAATTAAACTTTTAAAATAATTAGCAAAATCAGTTTGAACTGGATGATAATAACCCAAATTTCTTGTTTGATCATCATAAAAATTATTTTTTAACCAATAATAACAATTTACATAAGATCTAAATAGTGTAATATTATTTGGTATAATATCTTGAATTATATGATCTCCCAAATATCTTGGAGGATTTTCTTCATTTAATTGCTGATAATCAATTTCAAAATTTTTAATATTTTTTCTTCTTCCTATTTTTGGAGTATTATCTTTGCCAAATAATTCTTGTAATACTTTTTTTATTGTAGAAGAGCTACTTTTGACTATTTTTTGTCCTGGATGTTCTTTATAAGTATTATAGTCGACAATATCTGATACAAAATAATCTCCTATTCTTAAAATTTCAAATGCTTTTAAATCGTATTCTATTAATTCTTGTGAAACTTTATTAATAAATATTATAACCATTTTTTTTGTAATTCCTAAATAACAATTATTTTGATAATAATAACAATGTGGATTAATATTACATTTTTCTTTATTAACATTTACTTCACATACTTCTCTTTCATTAGATACTTTATATTTTGAAATATCCGGTAATTTATTAATTACATGTATTATTTTTTTTATTGCACCTCCTGTTTGATTATCTTCACTATTTTCTTCTAAATTATAAACTTCATTATATTCTTCTGATAACTCGATATCATCTTCTAAATTAATTGATATTTTATATTTTTTATATAAATCTTTATCTATTAGTCTATACAATAATAATTTAATTTTGTTTAATTTATCTTTGTCTGTTAATTTATTGTCTTTTGCATCGATTATATTTATTATTTTATTACGTATTTCTGAATTTTTATGTAAATAATTTGAAAGTTCTAATCTAAATAATTCATATGATTCATTAAAAAACTTATCATAATTTACTTTTTCAATTCTATCATCAAGAAGTAAATTATCTTTTCCTTTAATAATTTCTTTATCAATATTATCAAATAAAGGTTTATTTTGTATTATTAAATTATATTTTTCTATTGTTTCTAAATCTATTTTTTCTGGATTAATTGGTATAATATCATTTCCTATAGTAAATATTGCAATAACATTTAATTTATTTTTATCTTTTGTATCATAATAAATACCAATTGGTTTAGTTTTTAACTGTTCATTAGTGATTTGATTTATTTTTTTTAAAAATTCATATGTTTCTTTGAAATTATGAAAGTATTTATCATATGATTTTATAATTTGTATATTGTATATAGAACCTGAAACTCTTACTGGTATTAAATAATTATTATTTGTTATAAAGAATTTGCATTTATTTCTTACATCAATAACTTGATATCTTGGCATTAAATTTTTATCATTTAATTCTTCCAAAATATGCAATGTTTCTACGGCTGATAATGATAAATTTTTATATAGCATATCATCCAAAAAGGTAGCATGACAATTTCTTTTATAAAAGTCAAGAATATGTTTAACAATATTATCTTCTTGTTTTTCATGATATCTAAATTTTTTAATTAAATCAAAATTTTTACTATATTCATCATGTTTAAATGCCATAATAATTGGGAAATAATTTTTATTTTCTTTTAACATAAAAATAGTATCTTTGTTAATATCGGTTATACTAAATTTATCTTCTTGATTTTGACATAAGATATAAAAATCTTCTTTAAATTTTTCTTTTTCTAATGTTTTTTTAATTATTGTAGTTTGTTTATAAAATACTACAATATTTAATCCTCCTGAAGTAATTATCCCAGGTATTGAAACAATGTTATTTATTAAATCAAAATCTAAATTATTATATTTTATATAATCTATATAATTTTCTTTTGTTTGAAACTGTAATTTAATATCACCATTATTTAAAGAATTAAATATTAAACCTAATTTATCTTCATTTAATGATTTAATTATTTTTTCTTTAATTTCTATTATACTTAAATCTAATAAAACACTTAAAGCACTTAAAAATTGTTGATTATCTTGATCAACTCCATATTTAAACATATATCCTTTTTTAGATATTGATAAATAATGTTGTTTGATAATTTTATCTTTTTCTAACATAATATTTAAAAAGAAATCCAAATATTTTGGTAAAAAACCCATTCTTCCATTTTGAATTTTATTAGTATCTTGTAATATATATAATTTATCTAACATATTTTGTTGTTCTTGAGTTTTTGTTAATTCACTTTTTGTATCATCTTTAGATTGGTCTCCCATACATTTTTTAAAAAAATCCATTTTTTTATTATTGTTAGTAGATGTTAAATCTTTTTTAAAACAACAAGGCATACAATGACCATGTGGATTAATACATCTGGATAAAAATCCTACGTACATATGTTCTCCATTTTCGTCAGGTCCGCATGCATAATGAATTTCATTGCCAGTTGGATTTTCATCTTGATCCATTTCTGGTAATTTTATTGTTTTTAATATAATTTCTTCTTTTTTTCCTGTTTTTTTATTTTTAGTAATAATTTTTCTTTCCCATTCTTGTGTTTTTTTATTAAAAGAATACCCTTTTTTGATTAATTCTGACATATTTATAGAACTATATTGTTGAGGACGTCTTCTTTTATCTTTACCAGAATTTTGACAACAACGAGTCCATTGATTTTGATCTTCAGTTGGTTTAAACCCTAATCTTAATTTATCCATGGAAGTAATTTGTTTTACTACAATATTATCTTTAGCATAATTTACTATATCATCAACTTTACCTCTTCTTTTAGCAATATTACTTAATTTTTTTAGTTTTTCTTTTAATTCTTGTCTTTCTGATTTTTTAAATAAATATGTTTCTATATATAAATATAATAAAATGTTCATAAAAGCTAATATTCTATCAAGCTGTTCTTTATCTCTTGCACCTGATATTCTAATTTTATAATTTTCTCTTTGTTTACCTTGTATATCAATACCAATACCAGGTGGTTTATATTTAGGTATATTTTCTAATTTTTTTAAGGATTTTCTAGATTTTCTAATATTAGGATATCTAGAACGAACTTTTTCTATTTCTTCAATTGTTCTTTCTTCAGTTATATTAAATTGTTTACTTATTTCATTTATTAATTGAATATCAGTAAATTCATAATTTCTCATAAAATAAATTATTCTTTGTTCTATACGTGCACTGTTTTCATAACCTGTTACACGTTTAAATCTTAAATATGTGCCAAATTTACTTTTTTCCTCAACTTTAGATTCTTTAGATAATCTTTTTCTTGGTTCAATAACTAATGAAACATAGGGGTGAAAATATCTTGAAAATTCTGACAAATCGTTATGACTTATAACAAAATTTTCAGGTAATTCAAATTTTTGAATAGTGTTTATAAATGCATATCTAAATTCATCATCTTCTGGAATTAATGAATCAAATTTATTATTATCTTTATTTAAAATTGTTATTAAATCTTTTACATATGCATATGTAAATTTGATATCATCAATAGTTGCATTATCTTCTTCTTTCCATTGTGTTTTATATTCAATACGTCCTTGATCATTTAAATTAATCGCCATAAATTTTTCAATTCCCTTTTCATTAATTTTCACTTTAAAAGAAATTCCATATGGTGCATTTTCAAACCATTTTGATAATAATTCACTATTTTCTTTATCTTTAATATATTGATTTATATTATCTTCTTTATATTTAAAAATTATTTGACCTTCTGATGTTTGATATTGTATAAAAGGATATTTATCATTTGGGACAAATTCATTAAATATTCTAAAAAGATCTAATTTAAATTTATCATCTTTTTCTTTTTGATTTTTCATTTTTAAATTTACATGAATTACAGATTGTGTAACAAAATTTTCTTTGAATATTTTTTTATATTTTGATCCAGGCTCTAATTTGATATCTTCAACTATTTGTACTATTTCATTTTCCATAACTAAATCATTATAAATAGTATCAAAAATTAAATTATTTTTGTTTGATTCAACTTTAATTTCACCATTTAAATATTCTATAATATGTCTAAATTCATCTTGTTTTATTTTTGGAAAATATAATTTTAAATATATATCTAATAGATTTTTTTGTATTTCACTATCAGCTTTTATTATATCATTATCCTTGCCATATTTTTTACCAAATTCATTATATAAATCAATCATATAAAATTCATTATTAGTATAAAAATTATCATAATCGTAAATTAATTTATTTTCATCATCTTCTCTTCTAATACGGTTACCATATCTTTTAATATTATCTCTTAAAGTTTTTAAATTACCACCTAATTCTTCATATATTCTAGTATTATTATTTGGTTCTACGTCAATATTCAATAATTCATTTCTACGGAGCCATTTTTGTCCAATCATAATTTTTTCAAGTTTATTATTATACAAATATTCTGACCATAAATAAATTCTTGAAGGTATTAGTTTTGAATTTTTTTCAAATTTATCATTATTTTTTAAAGAACATATTATTTTATTTTTTATTATTTTAATTGTATCATCTTTAAAAATAAATTGAGATTTAACATAATTTTTTATATATACATCTTTTAAATTTGTATCATGAATAGAATTATCTTCACTATCATCAAATTGAAGCATCAGTGTATTTTTTTTATCAAAAATTTTATCATCTTCTATTGCTTTTTTTATTAATTCTGTTGTTTTGTCTAAATTTTTATCTGGATCGACATCTACTTCTTTATAAAGTTGTTCTATTTCTGCTAAATCCATTTCTTCATCATCTCCCATTAATTCATCTTGTTCTTCACCAGTATTAAATGGATTTTCATCAAGGTCTAAATCATCATCTATTTTATCCATTTCAATATCATTATCAATTACACCTGCACCGCCTTTCATTATATTTTGTGATTTAGTATTTTTTGTTCTTTGAAGAGTTTTGTAAAAAATGTTTTCTAACTCTTTTTTAATATTAGTTTTATAATCCAAATCAGTTTCATCTTCTATTCCCTCTATTTGACGATCTTTTTTTTGTGTTTTTCTATCAACTTCTGTTTTAATTATTGATTCATATGAATATAATATTTTTTTTTCACGTATTATACCATCATCTATATGTGTCGATATCCATTCTTTTCCATATTTATCTGTTAATTCTTTTTTTTGTATTCTATTATCTCTAATATTCTGGATAATATTATTAATATGATAAGTATTAAAAAAAAATCTATACCAAAAATTACCATAATATTTTTCTAATATATTATAATCCTGTTTAGATAATTTTGCAAAAGTTTCATATAAAGTATATTCTTTTATTATATCAAGTACTTTATTTATTTCTTTAGGCACAGATCCCACAAATATATTGACATTATATTGTATTCTTTTATTATTATTTTTATATTTCCAAATTATTTTAATAGGTTGATTATTCATTTATATAATATATAATGAATAAAAATATAAAGAATTATTTTATATTTTTATTAAGTTTATATATTTATATAATTGAATCTGTTATAGTTAAGCCACAGTATTCCATATTATTATTATTAAAATCGATTTTATCATAAATTTTTATATTAATTGCTTCAGATGCTAAAAATGCAAATATTTCTTTAAATAACGGAGTATGACCAAATTCGGGACAAGCTACATGAGCCATTTCATGAATTACAACATACATTAATAAATTTAAATCATGTAATTTATTTGAATTATTTTTTCTTGATCTTAAACAAAATACTATTTGTTCGCCTTTATTAATGGAATATGATGTATATACTCCGTTATCTGTACTTTCTTGTATTTTTGTATATTGAATTTTTTCATTTAATTGATCAATATATTTTTCATATTTTGGATATTTCTTTTTATTTTCAAATAAATAATTATTTAATTTCATCATATTTATAAATATTTTTGATAATAAATTTGCAGCATCTTGCTTATCATTTTGATCTCTAACTAAATACATTTTTGAATCTATATCAGATTTAACCAATTCAACTTTATAAAAATGCAATCTTTCATTATAATAAGAATAAAAAAATATAACTAATAAAACTATAAAAAAAACAGTAATCATTATACTTATATAATTAATATATAAATTTAAAAAATAAAAATATATAAAATATATTTTAAAAATCTTTGTATATTTATTTTCTAGAATATCTATATATAAAATAATGGGATTAACAGATTCTAAACCCGTTCCTAATGAAATGAACTATAGTAAATTGAGATCTAGACATTTAACAAAAAATGAACTTAGAAATAATATAAAAATTTTGTTAAACAATAAAAACATACCACATTATACTGATAGTCAAGAAACTTTAAATTGGTTTACTGATTCATTAAATCTTTCTGATTCACTTGCAATGAAGGGTGGATTTTCTAAAGATAATACCGAAAGTGAAAATTTACAAAGACTAAATAATTTTATTAAAAATTTAGATAGTAATAATTCTGTAGAAAATACTGATGATTTTGAACTATATCAAAATGAATTAAAAGCAATTGAAAAATATGTTAATCAAAATGGCGGTTTTGATAAATTTGAAGGAAGACCTCTTAATATTTTATATTCAAAATATTTGCAAAAAATTAATGGGGGTGCTGGTAATAATGAATCCGAAAATATTTCTGATAGCACAATTAATTTTAAAACAGAAACTGAAGATCATAAACCTAGTAAAAACTTTAATAAAAATGAAAGCGACGATGAAGAACTTAATGAACTTGATAAATATATAAAACAAAATGGCGGATATGATGCATTTGAAGGTAGAATATTAAATATTGTTAATTCTAAACTTTTATCAAAAATTAATAATATTAACAAAAATCAAAAAGAAAATCAAGATGATACTGAATTATCTTTATCAAGTTTAAATTTAACAGAACAATTAGGAGGAAAATCTAATATTTTTGTTAAACATAATAATAGTATTTCTGAAACATCAAATAATTCTGTTAATTTAAAAAATTCAATTAAATTATCTGCAACTAGTAGTTCATCAAAACAGTTTGGGGGTAATAATAATATTGTATCTTTAAATTCTGAAAATATTAAAAATTTAAATACAATTTCAGCTACTTCTCAAAACTCAAAATTAACTTTTAGTAAATTACCAAGTTTTTCAGAAACTTCTTTTAGTGAAAATGTATTAAATGGAGGTGCTAGAGAAGAAACAGAAAAAAAACCTTCAACAAGAAGAAGTGATAAACGTAAAGATAGAAAAAGAAAAACTGAAGAAAGTAGTTCTGAAGAAACTTCAAGTGAAGAAGACATTGATCTAGATGATAGTGATTCTGATGAAGAAAGTTCTGAAGAATTTGATAATGACGAAGATACCGAATCATCTGATGATACTATTAAAATGGCTAGAATTATTTCTAGACAAAGAGTTATTAGTAGTGAAAATAATGAAAATGATTCATCATCTTCAAGTACAGAAAAAGATAGTTCTGAAAGCAGTGAAGATGATGAAATAAGTACAACTGACTCTGACTCTAACTCTGAATCTGAATCTGATTCTGAAACATCAGAATCAAATGATAAAAGAAAAATGTCAAGAAGTAAAAAAACTACTAAAAAATCTAATACAAAAAAAAGTAAAAAAACCAAAAAAAGTAAAAAAATGATCAGTGAAAATAGTTTAACACAATCTACTGAATTTAAAGCTGTTCCATTCTATTCATCTGAAAATTCAACTGATTTTTATAGAAGTTATCAAACTAAAAATAGATTTAATTAAGTTTAATAACATCTATTAATTTATCAATATCTTTATCATTATTTGTATTAATTATATTCAAATAATTAATTAGATTATTATTAAATTCTTTATTTTCATTTGTTGTATTTTTTAATAATAATATATCAGTTAGCCATACTTCAAATTGTTTGTAATATTCCAATAAATATAACTTATTTGTTTTATTATTAATAAGAAAATAGAATTTTTGTTTTTGTTCATCTTTTATGTCAACACCTATATTTGGATGATTCCAGTAATTTTCCACTAAAGTATTGCCAGTTTTATTTATGGTTGTTAAATCAAAATTATAAATATTTACTAATTTATCAAATATATAATCATTTTCCTTATAATTAATACCTTTATTTGATTTTATTTCTTTTGTATTATCAAAAGAATAAAAATTATCTATTATTAATGTTCTTAAAAAATTATTATTATTTAACATATCACTTATAATTATTCTAATATTTTCTATACATTTTTTTGTTTTTGGATAAATAAATGATTCTTTTGATTTACTAATATGATTATAACCAGTATATTCTAAATAATCATTTATTGATTCAATATATAATATTAAATTACAAAAATTAATATCCAAATTTGTTGTAGTTTTATAAACTACAATTTGTTTTAAAATAATTTTATTAATAATGTTTTTTACAATATTTATTAATTCAGATAATTCTAATTTTAAATCTTTAAAATTATCGGCTGTTAATTTATATGATTTATTTCGAATGGCTTTTTCTAAAATAATTAAAAAGCCAAATATAATATCTATTAATTTAAATAATAATGTAGGCTGTGCTTCATAATATTTAGCATAAACTCCTGGTATTCCAAAATAATATTGCAGACGAACTATTCTTAAATTAGTTGTATTTGTCCAATATGAATTATCATCTATTTGATAAATATTATTTAATAATAAATATATTATTTCTAATAATTCTTTATAAAATAAAATTTTACTTTTAATTAAATCATAATTATATTCTTTACCCATAACAGGTATTTCAATATATATTGGTAATTTTTCTGTAATCATTTTACTATATAAAAAATCAATAAAGTCTTCAAAATCTGAAAATTGTAATAATAATTTGTTATTTTGAATTTTTTTTTCTAACATGGTTTTTATATTTCCATAACTTATTTTATTTATATAATTTATATTTTTAATAATATTTATTTCATACATATCCCAATTATTTGTTTTACATATTCTTGAAATAGGCATTAAATATGAATCAATTATAGTATCTTTAATTAATTTATTTTTTTTACTGAATATTAGAATATTTGCAAATATATTTTTAATAAAATCAGTTTTTTCTAATAAATTTACTTTTAAATGTTGATATATATGATGTAAACAGTCTTCTACAGAAACATTATTTATAGTTTTTAGTAAATCATAATTATAAATGTTTTTAAATAAATATAAAAATACTTCTGAAGAAGTGTCAGATTTCTGTGAAAAATAATCTATAACATTTGAATAACTATTTGTAAGACTATCTATGTTAATATTTAATAATAACCAAAATACATTTTTTGAAATACTTGTTGAATATATATCGCGCATAAAATTAGTAAAACCAAAATAATATTTATTCGTTTTTAAATCAAAAGCATATCCTGTAGTTGTACTTTCTGTCATATATTTTAATAATCGATATCTAGGAACATCATCCGTTTCTGTTAATAATTGATTGTCTCCGTGTCTATCTGCTAATAAAAATCTAAATTCATTATTTATGTCCAAACCATGATTATATCTACCTCCTTTAAATATTGGATTTAATACCCAATTTATATTTGAAGTTTTTAAATGCGGGAAACGTCTTAATATTTCTATAATAGCTTCTTTATTACTTGCATCAGAATTATCATAAAAGTCTGTACCATCTGGTTTTACTTTTTTACCAAAAAACTTTTCAAATACAATTCTTGTATTATTTAATGTTGATTCCATTTCTGCTCTTTTTTGACCAGGATATGCATAATTTAAATAGGTTCTATTTGCAAATATTGTTCCATTCCAGTATTGTGTAATTTTTCTATTACTGAATGTATTTATAAAAAAATTTTTATTATTTAAATTTTCTTCATCAATTACTTTATAAAATCCTTTTAATACATCATATAATTCTCTTGATGTTAAATCAACGTTATCTAAAATATAGTTATCTAAATATTCAACATTAAATCTTCCTTCATCTCTATTCCAAAATACATAACTAATTAAATTTAATAATGCGGTTTCTACACAATTTGCCCATGGAATTGTTGGATATTCTGATATTTTAATATCATAACCAAATGGTATTATTTTATAACCATTTAAATTTGCATCTTGTTTATAGATAATTTTATCAAAATATAAAGTTTTTTGTTTATCAGTAGTAAAGCGAGTTGAACCTAAATTAATTGGCTGTAATTGACTTATTGTTGTTTCATTATAATAATTATCTGGATCATGTGTAACTGTTTTAAAAATTAATTTATTTAATAAATTATACTTATTAATTGGCATAAATTTAACATTATTATTACAAATTTTTAATACATAATCAATAATTATATTTTCATAAAATTTAAAATTGCTTTTCCCTTCAGAAATATTTTCATAATAATTGTGTAATAAACATATATCTGTAAGTTCGCCAATATCATCTAAAAATTTATTCCATACATATTGTCTATCTGATTTTAATATTTTATTAATTTTATTTAATGAACTACTTAATACATAATTTTCTTTCATTAATAATGGTAATAATTTGCAAATTAAAATGTAATTATATCCATCTTCAATATATTTTCTATTATCAAAGTATTTTTCAATTAAAGAGTTATTAATAAGTTTTTTTTCATTTATTAAATTTATAAAATTAGATAAATATAGCTCATCATTAGATATTTCAAGTATTTTATGTTTCATACATATTTTAAACAATGCATATAATATTTTTGAATAATTTGCATCATATTTATTTTTATATAATTTTGCATCAAGATATATATTAAATATAGTAATATCAGGTACATCGTTTTCTAATTTATTCAAAATAAATTTAAATTTTTTATTTATTTTATCTTTAATAGTTAAATTTGGTAATTTTGCAATAATGTCTTTAATAGATATTTTTTTTAAATAAAATATTGTATCAAAATTTTTAATTCCATATTGATAAATATTATTATTTTGATTTTTTAATTTTTCAAATAATAATATTTTTTCATTATACTCAAAAACAGTACTATTTAAATTTTCTCTTTTGCCTTTTTCTACAGAATATAATTTATCTGAACATATATATGGTTTTAATATTTTATATAGTTGTTTATATTCACTATAAATATTTGATATCTTTAATAATGTTGTCGATAAATCATCCGTTGTACTAAAAAATGAGATAAAATCTTCTTTTAAATATTTTTCATAATATATTTTATGATCAAAATTTGATTCATCTTTTTTAAATTCTAATAAAATATCTGTATTATTATAAGAAGGATCTGGAAATGTTTTGGAATCTACTAATGTTTTATTTAAATCACTCATATAATTGAGATATTCTAGTACAATATTTAAAAATGCCATACTGTTAATTATATTAATTGTATTTATATGTGGGTCTAAATTTCCTAACATCGTCATGCTTAGTAATTTTTCAAGAATCATTTTATTAGAATTTATTATATTTCCGTACAATATTCTTGTATATAAATTGTTATTTAATAAATAAGTTAAATATATACTAAAGTCTGAATTAATTTGTGCAATATTTTTTGGATTTGGTAATTTGCTTGTATTTTCAATTAATATTGTTTCATCTTTGATATTTATTTCTTGTATTTTAAAGTTATATAATAATTTAAAATAAATAAATGGGTCTGTATCATTTATTTTTTTTTCATAAATTATATAATTGTTTTCATTTATAATTCTATAATTTTTATTAATATTTTTGAAAGTTTTTGGTTGTAATTCTTGTAAATTATCACAAAATACTATTTCATTATTGTTACACATATATAATGTGTTATTATCTGTTATTAATTCACTGTTATAATTCTTGTATTTTTGAATATTTTTACCAATTATTAATGGAATTATATTATTTGAAGTGTCTAATAAATAATATTTTAATTCTTTGTTTTCTATTTCTTGATTATATATTATTTTTTTATTTTTTTTATTAATTATAACTAAATTGTCATTAGAATAATCTTTTTTTATGATTTCAATTTCTTTATTTGTTATTGATTCTGTTTCGAAAGATTTTAAATTATCTTTGGTAATATTTATTGGAGTTAACTTATTATCAGAATTATTAAATTTGAATAAGTTATTATTATTAATATAAATAAATTCTTTATTTTCAATATATTGTTTTAAATATTTAATTCTTTTTTCTACTGAGTCTTTTTCTTTTTTATCAGATATAGTTTTTTGTTCTAATTCTCTTAAGTCAGAAGTATTTTTTATTAATTCTTGATCAATTAATTTAATATATTCTTCCCACTCAGGTAATTTTTTTGAAATTAAATTTTTTAAACTGGTTATTAAACCTATAATATTTTTAATTTTTTTTTCTGTATAATATTTTTCCACTTCATTAATATTAGACATATCTTTATTTAATATTATATTATCCCCTTCTATTTTACTTATACTATCATTAATTTTATTTATTTGTTCTTTAATTAATTCTTCATGTTTACTTTTTCTTTTATTGTATTCAAATTTAATATCTTCAGACAAATAATATAATTGACTACCTTCTTCATCAAATAAATAATTATTTGTTTTATCATTTTTTATTAAAATAGAATTATCTTTATTAAATAATATAAATTTTTCATTATCACTTATACTTTTTTTAATTAAAATTTCTTGTTCAGGTGTTATAATTCCTTCATTAATTAGACTATCTATTTTTGCAATTAATTCATAATTACAAATTTCAAGTAATAACTTAGTATTATCTTTTCTTAAATCATAAATATTATTATCATCATCCATGAAAAAATAACTTATTTCTGTCACACTATCTTTATTTGTCTGATAAATTATTTTTCCTAATTTATCTATTATTACTAAATTATTTTTACTTTCCGATAATTTTTTATCAATAATTTTTTTTATATCTGAAAAATCAATATTAGATAATAAATCTAACGGTACCATTTTACTTATTAATTTTTCAAAATATTTATTTTTATTTATAAAACTGGTATTTTTAATAAGGTCATCATTAATATTTGCAATTCCAATATAATCTTCAGTTGAAGTAAATGAAAAATCATTATCATAAATAATTTCTAAATTTTTTAATTCTGGGGTAATTGTTTCTAAAGGTTTGTTTGGAAAAAATCCACCAATATTCTTATATTTTATCATTGATATATATAATTATAATAAAAAAATATTAAAGAATTATTTTATAAATAAAATTCATCTTCAGAATAATTATTTTCTTGGTTCTCGTTTTTTTTTATAACTTTTTTAGTTATTTTTTGTTTTTTTCTATTTTTATAATTATCTATTTCTTTTTCTAATTCCTTATCTTCTTCAATATTCAAAATTTCTTCATTCTCTGACATATTTATATCATTATCTTTATTTGATTTGAAAAAATAATTTACAGGTTTAAAACCTTTACGTCTATTTTCTTCTCTTAATATATATTCTTTAAATATTTGTTCAGGATTATTAACTAGCAATTCTAAAAATTGAACAGATGGTTTCATAATTTGATTTGTTATGTAAAACAAATAATCAAGGTTTAAATTATTTTTTTCTATATAATCAGGATGTTCAACACGATCACCTTGTAGATCAACTTCATGGTCGACTTGAATATATGCATATGGAATACGATCATTTGGCAATGGTTTATTACCAGGATCTCTTTTTGCAATTCTATCTGCTAATACTGCGTGAACTATTCGCGTTCTATCAGCATATTTTTCTCTTAATGTTTTAGTTATAATAAATTTATCTATTGGATATTTATTCATTAAAATTTTCTTTAATGTTTTTTTTGCATATTCAACTGCTCCCTCTGCACTACGATTGTTCATTATTTCATTAATAATGCCTCCTACTACTACTTTAACTATTGGTGCATTATCACGGCGTTTTAATACAATTCCCATAGATTTTTGATAATATTTGTTTGGATTTGTTTCATATAAATTACCAACATATCGTTTTTTTGTTAAGATTGCAAATGGATATAATACTTTTTCATATGCTTGTTTTTGGGGATCGGGTAGAAGTTTACAAATTGTTTCACTTGCCCATAAACCTAATTGAATTGCAATTTCAAGTGATCTTTTGTCTTTTTGTATTTCTCCTGTTTCAGTATCAGTTATTTTTGGATTAAAAAATACAGAATCAGTATTATGAACAATTATTTCTCCAATTCCTGCAGAAAAATGATGATTATCTGTTTCTAAATCATATACTGTATAATATTTTTCATTATTACAATTAAATTCATAAATTTCTTTTATCGTATAATCATTATTTTCACAGTTATTTAAAAATTCCAATTCTAAATAATTATCTAATTCATTGTAATTATTTAATTTAATAGATTTATTATTATTATTGCAAAATTTAATTGCATAATCTAAATGTGTTTTATTATTACTTTCTTCTAGTTTATATTTTAATAATGGTAATTTTTTATGCAATAAATCAGTTTTACTATCTATTTCTTTCGGTGTTATTGAATTTCCAAATTTATCAAGTAAACTATGATCTTCTGTTACATCAACTAATCCAGTTTTAGTAATTATTCTAAATATTTTTTTGTTTGTTTTATGTTTAATTATTTTTTTAATTTTTGTAAACCCGTTATCGCTCCATACTTCTAAATTATCAACTGGATCTGCAAATTGTTTATTATCTAAAAATAACCAATCTGTTTTTCTAGGTAAATTTTCTATTGTTTCATAAAATATCATATCATTCAATCTACATAAAATTGGAGTATATGACATCACACTATCGCCATATATAATTTTTGGGTCTACTGTAAATTGTTTATCATTTATTTTTAATAATTTATTCATTTCTTTATAAAATAATTCAAAAAAATCATTTTTATTAGAATAACCTGCTTTAGGGTTATTCCATCGTTTTTCTGGTATTTTAATATTTGGTTCAATATGAACTTGAAAATCAGAATTATATGAATTAACTTTATATGGTAAATATTTAAATGTTTCTTCTGCAAGTTTTAAATATGCTTTTTTATCAGTTAATGCATAATTTATTAATGGACCAAATTTTTCCTCAATAAAATATCTAGAATATTGTAACATTTGTCTACCTGTTGCCGTTGTTGCTGCTGCAATATCTTTCATAAATATTGCACTGGTTGGGGCACCAGTTTGTCCATATAATGAGTTTGCAGTTACTTTATAAGCGAGTTGTAAACCATCTAAAATTGATTTTTTAAAATTATCTTTTTCATCTTCCATTTCATTTTTGTATTTTTTTCTTGCATCTAATAATCCAATTAAAATTTGGGGAATAATACCTTTACTACCATCTGATTTTTCGGCAAATTTACATACTTTATAAATTATTATTTTTTCATTATTTAAGGTATATTCTAATTCAACCCATAATGATTTTTTTTTAAAAATATCAGTATAAAGTTGAAAAGTTTTTCTTTCCTTGTTATTAATTACATTTACATCTTTGTTTAAAAATACTTTTGCTAATCTAACAATGTTTAGCATAATAATTTTTATAATTGCACTTAAATTTTTATAACTGTCTTTAATTATATATTTTAAATTATCACGTATTTTTTCATCGCGAATAATTAATTGTTCTTCTTTATAATTTTCATATTCATCTTTATATTTAACAATAATTTTATTTTCTGATTTTTTTTTATTGGAAGTATTTGATGAATCAATACTTAATTCATCTTCATCAAATAAATGCGAATAATCTACTTTTATTTTTGGTATAAAACTTGTTAATATTAATCTTAAAAAATCAATATATGAATTTTCCCCTTTAAATTCTTTATATATTTCATCAAATATATATGTTGTATTATATGTTATTTCGTGATATTTATAATCATTTAAATAACCATATTTATTATCCAAATCATCATCTAAAATATTACATTCATGTGATAAATTTCTTTGAATCATTGAATTTGGATATAAGCTATTATAATCCAATACAGGTATTGGTTCAAAATAAACTCCTTTTTTTGGTGGAAATACAATAGCACCTTCATATTTATTATTTTCATCATCTTCTTCTTCAAAATCATTTGTTTTATTTAATTCTCCAACAAAGTCATCAAGTAATTTTCCATCTTTCATATCAAATACATTTTTATTTTTTGTAGTCTCATCTTTTTTTGGTTTTTTTAATACAGGAATTAAATGATCTTCTAATCTACATCTACGTGATACAAGAGAAAAAATTTTTACTCCTTGTCCTCTCATAAATAAGTAAGATAACGGTACATGACATACATTTGCCATACCAATATTATTAGTTAATACTTGCAGTTTTGACATTAATTTGCTAACTAATTCACAATCTTGAATACAATATTTTGCAACTATTGTTCTATATTTACATTTATCTGTTAATGGTGATTTTTTTTGATATTCAAAAATATCTTTTGGATCAATATCATCTTTGGCTTGACACCAAAAAACTTTATATCCCATATTCATAATATCATTTTCTATTATTCCGTTAACAGTTAATTTTTTATCATCTAATTCTAAAATTTTAAACTTTTTACCTTCCATATGTTTATTATCAGTAATACTATCATTATAAAAAATTGTAATATATTGTCCAATTTTAACACCATATGTACTTTTTGTATAAATTATTGAACGATTATTTTCGTTATCAATTTCTAATTTTTCAAGTCCTTCTTTAATAAATGAAGAAGCTACGTAATCTAATTTATAAGATGCTAACTTAAAATCTCTTTGAGCAACTTTCATTAAATCTATTATAACTCTTCCTGTCATATCATAATATTTTAATACATTTTCTCCTAATGCACTTGAGGCTAGTTTTACATCCTTCCATTTGGATTCTTCTCCCGTAATTCTTGATAATCTTGAAAATTTATTATGAATACCTAATTTTTCTGCACGTATTTTCATATATTCAAAATCGAAACCATTTATATTATATCCAGTTATAATATCTGGATTTGTACGTCTAATTAAATCAGTCCAAGCAAGTAATAGTTCTTTTTCAGTTTGATAACATTCTATATCAACACCGTCTAATTTTTTACATTTCCCTAATGTTATCATATGTTTATAATAACATTCTGTTTCGCCAAAACGTGAAAAAGTTGTACCAATTTGAATAATTTGATCTTCTTCTCGTAATGGTTGAGGAAATCCTCCGTCTTTACTTACACATTCAATATCAAAAGAAGCGATTACTAATGGCATAATTATACGTTCATCGTGTCTATTTAATGCAGTGTATTTACATGAAATATTAATATCACAACAACTAATTTTATTATCAAGTTCAGTATATTCATTTTCTTTAATATTAACCCATCCTACTGCATCTAAATTTTGTATATGCATACATCTTAAAAATGGTTCTATGTTTGATTCAAAAAGGCGATATTTTTTTTTTCTAATTGGTTTACTAAATGCTCTTTCATATGAACGAAATGATTCATAATCTGAAAATGTTAATTTTAAAAATGGGAATTTAGTATAATTTGTAAATCCATAAAATATATATTTTTCTTCAATATCATATTTTAAAAGTCCATCAATATTTTCTTTAGGATATATTTTTTTTTTAACTTCTTCCATAAGAGATATTATTTTGTCTTTTCTCATTGATCTATCTATTTGAACATAAAAATATGGATTAAAGTTATCCACGCGTACATAAATTGTTTTATTTTCTTTGGTTCTACCAAAAAGTCGTATTTTGTATTGTTTAATACCATCTTCATCTTCTTCGTGAAAATAGTTCCAATCAACTATTTGAAATATCATTGGTTTATTACTATTTTAATATTTTATAATATAAAAAAATCAATTTTTAATAATAAATAATATTGAAATAATCTAAGAAAATATAAATATTATTTATTAAATGGAAAAAATAATTTATTATGATAAATTGTTTCCGATATATAATAATGAAAAAGAAATATTGGATAAATTAAAAATAGATAATGAGTCTGTTTCATATATTTCATCACCAATATATGCAGAAAAAATAACAAAAATTATTTTAAATCATACCAAAACAAATAAAATTATAATTACTGATTGTACTGCTGGATGTGGAGGAGATACTATTTCTTTTTTAAATAAATTTAAAAAAGTATATTCTTTTGAAAAAAATTTAGTTAGATATTTTTATTTACTCAATAATATTAAAGCCTATAATTTTACAAAAAACTCTAAAATATTTTGTACAAGTTTTTTAAATTTGCTTAATAAAATAGATGATCATGATGTTATATATATTGATCCTCCGTGGGGAGGAAAAGATTATAAAAAACAAAAAAATTTAAAATTATATATTAATGATACAAGTTTAGAAAATATAATTTTAAATTTGATTAATGATAAAACAACAAAAAAAATACCCAATTATTTTGTATTAAAAATTCCAAATAATTATGATATTAAGTATTTATATGAACAATTAAAAACAACTGGAAAAATATTTATGTATAATTTAAAAAAAATGCTAATAATAGTTTTGGAAATAAATAAAGATTATTCTACATCTTCAATACTACTTAGTTCATCGTCATCATTTGAATCATCTAATTCAATAGATGAATCTTTTGAAATTTTGTAATTTTTTTTATAAAATAGAATATACGATCCTCCATTTAATATTTCTTCTTCAATTTTGTCATTTGGTATATGATGCACAGTTTCATCATTAAATCTATACCAATTATTATTAATTGGATTTTTTGTAAATGAAATATAATGTCCACCATGTAAACTACCCATATGATATACAACACCATATAAATCATAATTATAATTTCTTTTACGATATTCATGATAATTATCATCAAATGTTAAATTTTCAAATGGAAATTTAATTATATCATTATTTTTTCTTGTATTTCTTCCATTATTTGTAAATCTTTTCATTTGTACAATTAAAAGTTCAGGTAGATCCCATAAATATAATCTTTTTTCTGCATTAGTATATTGTTTACAACAAGAACAATTATATTTATTATCTCCTTCAAGAATTTCACATTTACTAAATTCTTTAAGACAATCATTTAAATTTTGTACATTATCTGGAATAGGTAATGGTAAAATATTAAATGGCTCAAAATTTGTAAATTTACTATTACATGTTTTACACGTAATCTCACCCATAAATAATCCCGTAAAAATATCTATAATTGGCGAATAATTTTTTTTTATATAATTATCCCAATAGTCGAGTGATTTAAATATTGTTTCTTCTTTTGGAAAAGAATTTGTAAAAAATTCAAAATCTTTTATTTTTAATTCAAGTAATTCAGGATTTTTTTCATTTTCTAAACTTTCACATTTTTTTTTACGAATATCTATATAATTCATGATATCTTCAGGAATATTTTTATATTTTAGTGTAACTTCTGATTTATTTTCTTCATGAATTTTATCTAATAGTATATTAATAAATTCTTGTGAATCTTGTTGTTGAAAACCTCTAAAATTTGAAAAATTTTCACCTAATTTTGTTTTAAATGTTCTAGGTGTAACTTTTGAATTAGCCTTCCATAAAGTTTTAAATAATTTATATGTATTATATGTCATTGAATTATAATATTTTTTTTTAACATCTTTTAAATATACGGACACCTCATCATCATCATCTGTACTATTTTTCTTTTTTCTTTCAATTTCTGCTAAATTTTCAACAATATTATTTTTTAAATCGCTTACAAATTTTTTTTTTATTAAATAACTTATAAATAAGGGGCTAGCTGACAAACATTGTAATGCAGAATTCATATAACAAGTATTACCAATATTTACCAATCCAGATAATCCACGTACATCTAATTTTGGATTAAAATTATCCATTTTTTATAATATTAATTATAATTAACATTATAAATATATTTTTTTCAATTTTTATTTATTTATAAATATATATGATTAATAATTTAATAATTAATGAATTTAAAAAATTAATAAAACAAATAAAATTTGAGATTGATTCCGCAAAAACTAAAAAAGAAGAATTAATACAATCTTATAGACTATCAACTATTCAAAAAGTTATTAAAATTTTAGAAAATTATCCAAATAAAATTACATCTGGCAACGAGTTGAAGGATATTAAGGGAATTGGAATAGGTACTATAAATAGAATTAATGAAATAATTAAAACTGGAAAATTATCCGAAATTAAAAATGAAATAATTGATGATTCTTATCTAAATTATTTAGAAGAGCTTGAAAACGTTTATGGTATTGGACATAAAACAGCAATTGATTTATTTAATAAATATAATATTAAATCAATAAAAGAGTTAAAACAATTATATAAATCAAAGCATATTGATTTACCACCAAATATAATTAAAGGATTACAATATTATGGTAAAATAAAAGAAAATATTCCAAGGTTGGAAATAGATAAAATAAATAATTTTTTATTAGAATCATTAAAATCAATTGATAGTGAATTATTTGGAATAATTTGTGGATCTTATAGACGATTAAAGTTAACTGCGAATGATATTGATATGTTAGTAGTACATCCAAAATTAAAAACAAAACAAGATATTGAAAAAGAAAAAAATAATTATTTAAAAATATTTATAGAAAAACTAATAGAAAAAAAATTTATTGTAGAATCTTTAACAGATTTAAATGTTCCTACTAAATATATGGGATTGTGTAAATTCAATAATAATCCCATTCGACGAATTGATATTCGTTTTATTCCATATGAATCATATTATTATGCAATGTTATATTTTACTGGATCAAAAGATTTTAATAAAAAAATGAGAATGATTGCAATTAGTTTAGGATATACATTAAATGAATACGGGTTATATGATAAAAAAAATATTATGTTAAAAGCCAATTCAGAAAAAGAAATTTTTGATTTTTTAGGTATGGAATATGTAGATCCTCAATTTAGAAATTAATTTTTTAATAATTCATTATTATCTAAATCTGAATCATTATCTAAATCATTATCTAAATCATCATCTAAATCATCATCTGAATCATCATTTAATTCATTATCTAAATCATCATCTGAATCATCATTTAATTCATTATCTAAATCATCATTTAATTCATTATCTAAATCATTATTTAATTTATTATTTAATAATTCAAATTTAGACGGACGAGGGTATTTTTTATTTAAAAATTTACTAATTAATTCAAAATTATTTTTACTGTTATTATTCATACAATCTTCTATACAAAATACATGAGTATTTTTATTTATTTTTTTTAATTGTAACATATTATGTGAATATGTATTATTAAAATAAATTGTTTTAATATTACTATTATATATTAATTTTCCTCTTTTTTTATAATAATAATAATATTGAAGTAATGAACATGTTGGATTTATATTATTTGTATTTCTAAATTTGCTTTTTGTAGTATTATTAAAATGATTTTTATAACTATTTTCCAAAAAATACATATCATTTCTAATTATATATTGAGGATAATGTTCAACAAAATATCTTTCTTCTTTTTTATATTTTTCATCTAAAATTTTATTTACATTTTTCCATGCATTGCTATATCCTGATTCTTTTTTATCAGGAATACCTTTAGGAGTATATTTTTTTTTTATAAAAATATTAACTTTATTATTATCTTTAAAAAAAGACTTATTTAGTTTCTTATTAATAAATACATCATCATTAAAATATATAAACTCATTTGTCAATCCTTCTATTTTATGTAAATTGCATTCAATTGCTTGTGAATTAAATGTAGGTAAATTATTATTTAATCCTGAAATTTGATGATGATATACTATTTTAATATTTGGATGATTCGTATTTAACCATTCAGGTGGAGGATGATTAATAACAATATATATATATCTATAAAAATTAATATATTTATCAATTGCTCTTAAACAATATTTTAATTCTTCATTATCTCTAAATCTAGATGTTGATTTTGATCTAATACATGGAGATACTATATTTGTATAATTATTATATAATTTAATCCATTCTGGATTATTTGAATTAACATATGTAATTACTAAATCTATTTTTTCATTATCAGCTATTTTTTTGGTTTTTAATTTATTATTTTCTGTATAATTTTTAAATTTAACTACATTATTAGTATTATTAATCGGATTAATTGTATTTTCAAATTTTATATAAGTTTTTAAATTAGTTATATTAATTATTTTTGGTTGTTTAGATTTTGGTAAAGATATTTGTTTTAGTTTGGGTTTTGATTCAATTTTTGGTGTGGATTTTGGTTTAGTTTCGACTTTAGATTTAGGTTTTGATTCTGGTTTAGATTTAGATTTGGGTTTGGGTTTGGGTTTGGGTTTAATTTTGATAAAAGTTTTTATATTCGTTAAATTATTTTTCATTTGTATAAATATTTTTTATATATTTATTTTATATAAATAATTTATAAAATTATCATATATTTTTTAATAATTTAGATAAAATTTTTTCTATAATTTTATTATCATAATTATTATTATAATATTCACTTTCTGGTATATTACATTCTTTTAAAAAAATATTTTTCAATTTATCTAATTCTTGTGAATAATTTCTAATATAATTTAATACTTGATTTGAATCAGGATTTTTACTTTTTAAAATTTTATCAAATGCATTATTAACTAATTTTTTTGATGATAATTTTGGATTGTTTAATCTTAATTCTAAATACCAAAAACACCATGCTAAACAATATCCAATAGGGTCGCCTATTTTTTTATTAGATGGATCAGAATCACTACTTACAATTTGGAATTTAGTTTCTTCCATAAATAATTTTGGATAAATAAACTTAACTTTTTTATTAAAAATTTTTTTACTTAATTTTTCTATAAATTTATTTAATTCTTTTTCGTCTAACATATCATTTGGTCCATATGGTTCAAATCTTTCTAAAATATTATTTTTTTTATCATATATTAATATATTTGCATGAGTGCTATTAAAATTTGGTATTAAAGATAATTTTATAAAAATAAAATCTATTTTTTCATTTTTTAATAATTTTTTAATAGATACTTCTAAATTTTCATTATAATAATATAAATCCCGTGATTTCCATAAAATTAAATATGGAATAATATTATAAAAATTATCATAATAAATAGATATAATATCTTTCATTAATTTTCCTTCAGAACTTTTATAATTTGAATAAATATTAAAATTATCATATTCTTTAATATATTTATCATAATTTTTTGTAATTGTTGGAATAGCTAAATTTTTATATTTTCTTAATATCATTACAGTATAAATAACATTATGCAATATATCAGAATTAAATAAGCCAAAATTATTATTTTTTAGTTTTGGCATTATTATATTATTTTTTGTTTCATTTACATATGAATTTTCATTTATATTAAATATTGTTTTTACATTTCTTGATAAATAATATAATGGAGTTTTATTATTATTGTCTTTTATCGTAATATCCAACTTTTTTTTTTTTAAAATTGTACTATAATTTAATATATTATTATTTTTGGAATATCTTCCTAATAAATGTAATGGTGTTGAATTTTTTATATTAGGAAGATTTAAATCAGATTCGTGAATCAGTTTAAATAATAATGATGGTTTTAAAAAATTTTGTTCTAATTCATTTTGTAATGCTATATGTATGGGGGTATCTAAATTTCTATTTTTAAAATTATAATTTATATTTTTATCTAATATAATTTCAACCATTTTATTATCTTTATTATTTAATGCAATATTCAAAGGAAAATGATCTCCTTCAGGACCGCCATAATTTATATCTGCACCATAATCTAATAAATATTTTATACTATTATATGAACTATTTTCGACAGCTCTAATTATTGGAGTTAATTCATTAATATCTCTAATATTTGGATCAGCACCTGCTTTTAATAGTGTTTCAGTTACTTCAGGTTTATCTAATTTAGAAGCAATTATTAAAGGGGAAAAAGGTGATGGTTGATTTAATTGAAAACCTTTATTAACTAATTTATTTATCAAATGTAAATATAAATCTTGTCCATTATTTAATTTAATTAATTCTACTAATGATTTTAAAGAAGCAATTTTTGATGAATCCATTTCTTTAAAATATTCTGGATCTATTAAATTTATTAACCAATTCATTATTTGCGGTTCATTAACAGTTAAATCTAATAAATTTGCTCCATCTTTATTTATAAAATGTATTGCTTCTGGAAATTTTGGAACTAATTTTTTTAAAATGTCATAATATCCATATTTAACTAGAATATGTGCACATGTATCTCCTTCATTATTTGCAACATAAAAAAGTTCAGGATATTTTAATAAATAATAATTAATACTATTAACTTCTCCTCTTGAACATGCTAAATGTAATAAATTGTTACCATTAATTTTAATATCTCTTGGATTTTTATAAATTTCTATTATTTTTTCCCAATTTTTATTTGCTAATAACTCTAATAAATATGATTCATTTAAATTATTATTTATATCTTTTATTTTTATTTGTTTTTTTTTTTTACTACCACCAATTAAATTATGTATATTATTATTTTTACATACTATTTTTACTAAATTATTATAATTATTTGTTAAATAAAACATTATATATTTTATTTAGATAAAAAAATTAAGCCGAACATACATTACACTCTGATATTTTCATACCTGGTCTCCATTTACATATTTTTTCTTCAGTTTTAGTCATTTCTTTCTTCAATTCTTTTATTTCTTCAACATCTACGCCAAAATTAATAGGATCTGTTGAAGGTCTCGACCGTAAATAATACATAGCTGTTTTTAATCCTTGTTTCCAAGAATGTATATGAGCAGAATGTAATTTATTTCTATCCGATTCTGCCATAAATAAGTTTAAAGATTGACTTTGATCAATAAAAATTCCTCTATCTGCACTTTGATCAATAATATCTTTCATTTTAATCTCAAAAGCAGTTTTATAAATATCTTTATATTTTTGAGGTATTTCAGAAATATTCTGTATTGAACCATTATCGATAACTATTTTTTTTCTTATTTTTTCACTCCAAATATTTTCTTTTATTAGATCTTTCATTAAATTTTTATTTACTACAATAAATTCACCAGCTAATGTTTCTCTTATAAAAATATTAGAATGATATGGTTCTATTGATTCACAATTTCCCATAATTTGTGACGTTGATGCAGTTGGCATTAATGCAGTTAATAAACTATTTCTAATACCAAACATTTTAATATTATTTATTAATCTTTTCCAATCATAATTCATTAATAATTCATTTTCATTAACATTCCACATATGAAATTGTAATATACCTTCTGACATTGGCGATCCTTTAAAACTTTCATAATATCCGTATTCTTTGGCTAATTCATTTGATTCTGTTAATGCACCGAAATAAATAGTCTCAAATATTTTTTTATTAAGCATTTTTGCTTCTTCTGAACCAAAAGAATATCCAAAAATATTATATACATCAACTAATCCCTGAACACCTATTCCAATTGGACGATGTTTTAAATTACTTTTCTTTGCAGGTTCGACTGGATAAAATGTAATATCTATTATTCTATTTAAATTTCTAGTACATAATCGAGAAATTTCTAATAATTTTTCAAAATCATAACTAATATTATTATTTACATCATATTTAATAAATCTGGGTAAACATATTGATGCTAAATTACATGTTGCTATTTCATCATAATCGGAATATTCTATTACTTCAGCGCATTGTCCTGTTAATATATTATTAAATATACCATAATGTTTTTTTGGTTCATTAAAACAATAAGTATCTTCAATTGATACATTATTTTTTATTTCTGTTACTTTTATTCCATAATGTATTGTAAATTCAGTGTCATCTTCTAAACTCGGTATTGAAAAATCAATGATTACATCTCCAATTATTAATTCATTTGCTCTTTTTTCCAAAATTGAATTATTACTTTTAATATAAAATTTATGATAAGGTGTACATTTTATTTTTGATTCCAAATTATAACCACTAAAGCTTATTTCCATTAATTCTTGATTTATTCCAGTTTTTAATATTTTAACATTAGACCATTCATAACCATTCCAAATATCTATTTCTTGATTTTCATAATCTTTTATAAGTTTATTACCATGTTTTGTTAAAATATATGTATCGCCGCTTACACATAAATTACTACTTCGTATAGTTCCAAGATTTTTTTGATTTGATTTATTATTTGCATGATCTTTATATAGTAAATATGGCATACCTGATTGAATTTGACATTCAAGAATTTTTTTCCATAAATCAGTTGCTTTAATTTGTTTAATAAATTTTCCTTCTTGTTCATATTTAATATATAATTCTTCAAATTTACTACCATAATTATTATATAAACCAGGACATTGATCTGGACACATTAACGACCATACACCATCTTCTAAAACTCTTTTTATGAATAAATCAGGAGTCCATAATGCTAAAAATAAATCACGTGTTCTCATATTTTCATCACCATTTGGTTGTCGTAATTCAATAAAATCATATATATCTGCATGCCATGGTTCTAAATAGATTGCGATTGAACCATTTCTTTTACCTCCTTGATTAATATATCTTGCCTCTTTTTCAAATAATACACATAAAGGAATAATTCCATCAGATTTTCCATTTGTTCCTCTAATTAATGAATTTTTTGCACGAATACTTGATACATGAATTCCAATTCCACCTGCCCATTTTGATATAAATGCAGTTTCTGAAATTGTTTTAAATATACTTTCAATATTATCATCAATTGATTCTAAAAAACAACTACTTAATTGTTGTCTATTTGTACCAGCATTAAATAATGTTGGTGTTGCGTGTGTAAAATATTTTAATGATAAATTATCATATGTTTCAAATACTCTCTCTAAATTTCCTCCCCATAATGCCAATGCCACGCGCATAAATAAATGCTGTGGTCTTTCTATAATAATTGCTTCTTTATCATTTTCATGCATCTTTGTATTTGTAGTTGTAGTTTTATTAAATATTCTTAATAAATAGGATCTTTCTAATGTTCTTATTGAGAAAAAATCTAATAAATAATCTCTTGAATAATCTATTTTTTTTTGTATTTCATGTTTATTTAATAAAACTGTCATATATAATTCATCGTTAATTAAATGTATTTCATTTCCTTCTCGATCTTTATTATGAAATAATTCATTTATTATATCATAATAATTATCACTAGTTGTTCCATGCAATCTTAATACAGCAAAATATGAAGCTAATAAATCAAAAATAAAATGGTTTTTTATTCTATTAGCAAAATAATCGGCGATATAATATAATAATTGATTATATGATATTTTATTTGGAAGTTGTGATTGTATATCTTTAGATATAAAATCTATATTAATAATATTAATATAATTTTTATTAATAGAATCTTTTTTTATTATAAAATCAATTGATCGTAATAGCACAGAGTTTAGTTCTTCTAAAGACCACGATTTTATTTCATAAAAGTTTAAATTATCATAATTTTTAATATTTTCCAAGGACATTTTATAATTTATAATTAGGTAAATTAATTTAATTTTTAAAAATTCAACTTTTTAATATAATAAAAATAATAAGTTGAATATTTTATTATAATAAAAATACTAATTATATTATTTATATTTTAGATATAAAATGTCTATATAATAAAAACAAACGCAAAAAAATTGATTATATAAAATAATATATTATTTTATAATTATTTAAAATGAATTTTGAAAATAATTTAGATCAAGATGAACCAATTTTAGATGAAAGAAATGAAAGACTAACTGTATTTCCGATTCAATATAAAGATATTTGGGATTTATATAAAATTCAAGAAGCCGCATTTTGGAAAGCAGAAGAAATCGATTTTTCAAAAGATTATGATGATTTTCAAAATAAATTATCATTAGATGAACAATATGTCATAAAAATGATTTTAGCATTCTTTGCTGGAAGTGATGGGCTGGTAAATTTAAATTTAAGAAAAAGATTTTTAAATGATATTAAGATCATGGAAGCGCAAATTACATATGGATTTCAAATGATGATGGAAGGTATACATGGAGAAGTGTATTCATTAATGTTAGATAATATTATAAAAGATTCGAACGAAAAAGATTTATTATTTAATGCAATTAAAACAATTGAATCCGTAAAATTAATAACAGAATGGGGAAAAAAATGGATTGATTCGGATAAATCTTTTGGATATAGATTAATTGCTTTTGCAATAGTAGAAGGAGTGTTCTTTTCAAGTGCTTTTGCTACTATATTTTGGTTAAAAAAATTTAGAGGAGGTGGTAAACAATTTATGAACGGTTTAATTAAATCAAATGATTTTATTGCACGCGATGAATCCATGCATACTAATTTTGCATGTCTATTATATTCTCATTTAAAAAATAAAATTCCACAAAAAGATGTATTTAATATGATAGATGAAGCTCTCGAAATTAGTAAACAATTTGCAAGAGATACAATTAAATGTCAATTACTTGGATTAAATTCACAACAAATGGAAAAATATTTGGAATATATTTGTGATAGATTATTAGTTTCATTAGGTTATATAAAAAAATACAATTCTGAAAATCCTTTTGATTTTATGGAAACAATTGGGTTAAATAAAAAAACTAATTTTTTTGAATCTAGACCTACAGAATATCAATCTGCATATACTAGTAATACTAATGATGAATTGCAATTATTAAATGATTTTTAATTTTTTTGTTTATATAAATATATTAAAATGAATTCATATACTTTTGCAAAATTATCTATAAATATAGATGGTAACTATATTATTGCAGAACCTAAAATTAGTTATGCAATATCCTCAGATCCTGGTAAAACTAATTATCCTGTAAAATATGTTGTTATTTATGAACTTAATTATAAAAATGGCTTGGGGGAAAATATTTTATCATATATTCCATATTATTTATCTGATGGACAAACTAATAATTTTAGAGCTGGTATGCTTTTCCCATTTATGTGTTTTAATGATGATTCTAAAAATTTAAATGATTGTCCTGTTTCAGAATCATATAATTATGGAGTATTATTAAAATACCATGTTGCAAAAAATTTGGATTTTAGATTTATTTATAAATGGATAAATTCTAAAATAGTCGAAAAATTTGGACAAAGAGGCGTTGAATTTATTAATAGTCATTTACCAAGTGCAAGTCAAAATGGTCGTATAGGAGTTTCATCCGTTTTAGTAAGAATAGAAAATTTATTAGATTTTTTTATTGCAATATATTCAGATAGAATTATTAATTATAATAATTATGATATTAACACATATAAACCAAATTTTAATAATGCATTTGATTATTCAGCATATTCTAATCCATCTGTTGAACATATTTATGCTGATATTTATAATGAATATAGACGATTACATTTAATATTTTTAAATGACTATATTGTCAATTTTCAACATTATAATATAATAAATTATGAATTAGTACCCCTCAATTTTAATCTTGTAACTATATCACAATTTAATAGTTTAAATTTTATTAAAATTTGCAGTCCTACTGGAATTCTACAAGATAAAAAAACAAATACTTTAAATTATGTAAATATTTCTGGAAAATTACATAATTTAATTTTATCAATAAAAGATCTTTATAAAACACCTCAATTATTTTGGAATAAATATAACTATATTCAACCACATTTATTTGATAATTTTTTTGATCATTATAAACAATTTTTTTCAAAATTTGATTATCTTATTATGGATTTTAAACCAAATACAAATGAACCCAATAATGTTCTTGATAAAAATATTCAAAATTGGAATGCAGTATGTAAAGCATTTGGTGGCAATAAATATTTTAAAAAATATTTAAAATACAAACTTAAATATTTGGAATTAAAAAATAAAAATAATTAAAATTCATATTCTAATTTTACATCAAAATCTAACGCACATTGAATAAATAAATCTTTTAAATATTTATAATTTGGTCTTTCATCAAATGACAATTTTCTAATATATTCTATATATTCAGTAAAACATTTAGGTATATCTTTACATAAATTTTTTGTACTTGTGCTTAATTTAACTTCTCCAATTAATTCTAATTGATCTTGATTTTTCTTTTTTTTTAATCCTTGCCATGGTAATTCTCCTTTTAAAAAATAAATTAACATATAACCAATAGATTCCAAATCGTCTCTTCTGGACGGTTCAATTCCTAAATGTATATTTAAACTTGTATATCTTGCAGTTCCTACTAATGATTTATTTGTTTTATATTCGATATGTTTATTATTTTTGTAAAATTTTTTAGATAGTCCAAAATCCAAAATAAATAATTCATATTTTTTATCACCTACTCCAAACATAAAATTATTTGGTTTTATATCTCTATGTATAAAACCGCAATTATGTACTTTTTCTATTAAATTAATTAATTCATAACCCAACTTTAATACTGTTCCTAAATTAAATTTTTTATTAAAACTTGAGAATATTGTATCTAAATTTTCTCCTAATAATTCCATAACCAATACATTAAACTTTGGTGTTTCATAAATTGAATAGATTTTAGGAATTCCTTTTTTTAATCCTTTTAATTCAAGTTTTTTATAAATTTTATATTCATCTATTATTTTACTTGATTTTTTATCAGATTCTTTTTCTTCAATTTTTGAAGCAACTAATTGTCCAGATGATAATATTTTTGTTAAATATACTTCTCCAAAAGATCCACTTCCTAATTTTTTAATTATTTCATATTCATTTGATACTAAATTATTATTATTATGATTTTTATATTTTTCCATTATTAATATTAAATATAAATATAATTATTAATATTCTTTAATATATTATTATATTATATAAATAATGGAATTTTTTTCTGGATCAAAACCAAATTTGATATCGAATAATACATTAGATCAAATAAATAATTTAATTGGTTCTTCTAAAATTGAAGAACCAAAAGATATTAAAATTAATGATGGTGTTTCTAATTTTTATTTAAATTATATTCAACCAAATTTATTTTTTATATTTTTAGCAATTTTATTTTTGTTATTTTTATATTGGAAATATGAAACCAAAAAATCGGAAAATTATAAAACTACAAAAAAAAGTAAAAAAAATAAAAAGATACATAAAAAACTAGATAATGTATTTATTGATGAATTAATTAATACTATTGAATCTAATAGTCAAAATAATGATGATAATAATAATTTTGTTGCAAATTTTAATCCATCAATGCCAATATCTGTACAACAAAATTATACAAATTATATGGATAATCAAGTTCCAATTGCAGTTAATGGAAATAAAACGACTTATCAACAATTTTATAATAATTTAGAACCTGAATATAATTATATGCCCAATATAGAAAATAGAATTAACAGAGCAGATACATATGCAAATTTATATAATAATTATAATAATTATCAAGATCAGAATTATCAAAACCCTTTTGGATGGGAACAAAATTTTAATCAATCAACATTTGATGCAATTGAATACGCAACGCAAAAAAATAGAGAAAGTGTTGGATTATTAAATCAAATGGTAGATCAAAATAATTATGAATTAACAAAAAATATTATGTAGAATAAATAATATATAATGTTAGTAAAACTAGATTTTTATTTTGAATATTTTATTTGGGGTATGTTTTTAACATGGTTTTTTATTTATATTAACTTACCCAATCCTGAAATATATGAATTAAAGAAAGAGAATTTTAATAATAAATGTTTCTCTATATAAAATTAAAAAGATCAGGAATTATTTTTTTAGCAATATTTTTAATAAATTTTCCTGATCTTTTTTAATTTTATATATGTGTAATATATATAAAATGGCTGATTTAATAAATCAAGATAATTATAATAAAATATTTTCGTTTTTTATGGGAATTATCTTAATAATAATTATATTTAGTATAATTAAAAAAGATAAAATTATAGTTGTAGAAAATATTTCAATTTAATTCTAATACTTTTATAAAGTTATTATCACTATCATCATTAATTGCTTTAATAATTTTTAACATATCTTTAATTACACCTCTTTTTAAATCTCCGTCTCGCTTATCTTTACTTCCTAAATCCGGACCTTTATTTACTTCCATTATTTTGGCATTTAAATCTTCATCTATTGCAACATCAATACCAAATAATTGAAAAGAAATTTCATTATATAATTTTTTTCCATTTCCAATTTTTCCTTTAAACGCTTTAAATACATTAGCAATTAATTTATTAATTTTATCAAAAATATAATTACTTAATTTTATATTTTTTATTTTTATATTTTTTTCAATTTCTGTTAATGGTCTATTTGAATCTAAATATGTTTTAAAATCTTGATGAGTTAATGGATGTACATCATATACCCATCTATCAATATATCCAGTTGTAACATTTGGACCAAATTCTAAACTATTTTTTTTAAATAAATCTTTAGTATAATACATAAAGCCATCATTATATACATACACTTCATAATGATTTTTATAACAAACTAGAAGGGTATATACCCTTAAATTAATTTTTCTTCCTTTTATTAAATATGGATCTTGTAATAATTCTTGAACTAATACATAACCTCCATCATTTTTTAATATTTCATCAAAATTATTAGTTATTTTTAGACCTTCTTGTCTTTGTAAATTTTTTTTTAATATATATAATTTACTTTCATCAAAATCTTGTTTTAATCGTTTTAAATCATTTTTTTCATATAAAACATAACTCATTGGTGACATTTCCAATGCTTTATCTAATCCATAATATTCAACTAAGGTTTTCCAGAGACCTTCTTTTGCAACTATTTCATCAACATTATGAATTGCAAATACTCTATTTACAACATTTGTTTTTAAATTCATATGTAAAATTTCTTTTTCTACATCATCATAAGTACAAGGTACGTAAATAATATTTTTAGAAGAATTAATATTATCAACTTGATTAATATTATTCTCCTCAAAAACATCTTTTATATTTTTTGGAAAAACATATTGGCATTTATTAATTTTATATGATATATTATTATAATTTTGAAATTGTTCTTTATAATTATATGCAAAATATAAACATAATAAAATTATTAATAATAATATTAATATTTTTGTTTTTATTATTTTCATATTAATTGATTTATAATATTATAAAATAATTTTATTTTTTAATTATATATAAAATGAATACAAGTAATATTTTGATATATATTTTTTTAGCTATATTGCTCATTTATATAGTAAATAAAATAAAAAATAATTTAAATGAAAATTTCAAAGAAAAATATGGTAATATGGATGAAGATTTAATTACTCATACAAAAAATAAATATTGTACAAGTTGTCATAATGACACTGATGCAGATACTTATATTAGAGAAAGATTAATATCTGGAAAAAAACCATGCGATAGTGTAAAAAAATATAGTAATAATGAATTAACTAATTATAGAGATAAACATTTTTCTTTCAGAAATAAAATATGGCAAACATCTCGTGATGTAGATATGGTTGATAAAATTAATAATCTTTATTTATCAGGAGACGAAGATGTTGCAAAAGAATTTAAAGGTAAGAATATTTCAGATTTATTTAATACATTAACCAAAAATGATGATTTAATATCACAAGATTGCTTAATATCTACAAATAAAGATATTGAAAGAATTACAAAAGAATCAGGATATTTAGAAAAAGGTCATAATGGTAATATGTATAGCAATGCTAATTGGAAATATGAAAATGAAAAGGTTTTAAATGGAGGTAATTTTTTTAATAATATACAGCCATTTGATACACAATACGGTATAAATCAAGCTTTATAATAATATAAAATAATTGAAAATTTATTTAAAAAATTATGACTATTATTATAATACATAAAAATGAATACTAATAAATATCAAAATCATAATAATGAAAATCATCAACATTTTGATTATAATGAAAAAAAACTAATAATTGATTATATTTATTCAAATATTAATATTTCTAAATTTAAATATAAACTTCTTGAAAATTATAGCGATCTAACTAATTTTCAAGATTCACAAAAATTTTATATTTCTGCCAATTTTTCTGGTTCTAATTGTCTTTTTGTTTTTTGTAAAATAAAAAATAAAAATTATAGTGTTCTTGTAGATAGAAAAACTTTAAGTTTTAATGTAGAACAAATTAAATATGATAATGTTAATATAACTCCAATAAATATTAAATTAGATAATTCTATTTATAATGGTACTATTATTGATGGAATATTTATAAAGCATGATAAAAAAAGAGAAAAAATTTTTGTAATTACTGATTTATATTTATTTAGAGGTATATCAACAGAAAATGATAAAATTAATAATAAATTGAATAATATTGAATCATATTTAAATTACAATATGAAACCAAATCAATATCTTACAATAACCATTAATAAAATTTTTGATATAGATCAATATGAAAAACTATTTGATGATATAAAAAAAACACGTGATTTTCATGTAAGAGGAATATCTTTTTATCCAGAATTTTCAGGAACTAAATTAATTTATGTTTTTAATGACGATAAAGATAAAAAAATACTTAATAAAAATAATGAACAAAAAGAACAAAATAAAGATATTATATTACCACAAAAAAATAATATTTTAATATCTGAAAATAAAAAAACAAAAATTAAATATATTATACGCGATAATTATAAAAACGAGGATGTTGTTTTTGTATTAGAATTAAGAAAAACGGACATTTCGGATGTTTATAAATTATTTGCAGTCGAAGAAATAGAAAAAGAAGATAAAAAAATTCTAAAAACCAAAAAAATGGGAATTGCTTATATACCTACTAAAGATTGTAGTCAAATTTGTAAAGAAGTGTTTGGAAAAAATCTAAATAATCGTGCATTATTTAAATGTAATTTTGATAAAATTAAGAATAAATGGATTCCTATTGAAGAAGTTAAAAATATAAAAATACCAAATAAAATTAGTGAAATTAATGAAAAGCTTGAATTAATTGAGGAAATAGATAGTGAATCTGATTAATTTTTATATATTAATTCAAAAAATAAACAATTATAGTTAAATTATCTGTAGATCCTTTTTGCAATGCATATTCTGCTAATTTTCTTGCAATATTAGTATTTTTATTAATTCTAGTATTACAATCATTATCATAACATTCATTTAAAATATAATTTACTACGTCTTGATTGGATAAAACATCCCATAGTCCATCACATGCAAAAATAATAAATTTATCATTTTTGTCAAGTTTATATCTAAAAATATCTGGCATATTTGTTAGATATGGTTCTGCATCAAAATCACCAAATGCTCTCGATACAGATAAATCTTTTATTCTCCAATCATCCCCATCAAAATATGGTTTTCCACCTAATTGTGTAATTCTCGCTTTTTCCTCTGGCCACATTGGTTTATGATCTTTAGATAATGGTATTGCAAAATTATCACGACATAATACTGCTCGAGTATCTCCACAATTTATTATATTTAAATAATCCTGATCCATTTTTTTATAATGTATACCTACTAAACATGTAGAACCACAATGCAATGCTTTATCATTATAATTTTTTTTTAATATTTTCTGTTGTAAATATTTAAATACTTGATTTATATAATCTTTTGATACAGGATAATTGATTCGTTTATCAATAAATAAAGCAGGTAGTGATTCTGCTAAAAATCCTGATACAAATTTTCCTCCATGACCATCATATACACCAAAAAAATTAATTTGTGCTTTAGTTTGGTCATTATTATCTAAATTATTAAATATAGTATGTCTATCTTCATTTTGATTTCTTATACCTTTAATTGATACTGAATGAATATTCATAATAATATAAATTAATGTTTATTATATTAAATAATTATAAAAAAAATTAATTACTAATTTATACATAAACTTTCTTTCCCTCCAATTATTTTTCCTCTACCTAAAATTTTAATACTTGAATTATCATAATTACTAATAGTACAAAAATCGTTAATTTTTACACATACTGGTTTATTAATTAATTCAATTTTTATTATATTATTATTTATTTCTATTAATTTTGCTTGACAATTACTAGAATTTACGTTAATTAATAAATTATCATCTAAATTTAAATTTATTTCTTCACGAAAATTTTCAAATTCCATTTCTAAATTTTCATATACTTTATAAATATTTTTATCATCATAAGATTTTTCTAATAATATAGATCCAACTAATCCATCATCTGCTGTTAAAGCAGGATCAATATCTAATTGAACTCCAATTAAACCTCCAGAAACAGCAAATTCGAGTGCTGTTTTTTCTGAGTTTATTGATTTAACATTACTTTTTATTGAATGATATTTAAACCGGGTTTCATTATTTAGATCTGTATTTTTTGATATATATCCTGGTTTAATAATAATTTCATCATTTAATTTTAATGTACCGTTTATAATTGATCCCCCAACTACCCCACCTTTTAATTTGTTAATATCCAAACCACATTTATTAATATTAAATGATCGAATAATTAACATAATTGCTTTATCTTCATAATTTTTATTTGGTGGTTCCAATTTTCCTAAAATTTGTACTAGTGCATCAATATTTATTCCAATAGATGCAGAAACAGGGATAATTGGGGAATTTTCAGCACATGTATCTATTAATTCTTTTTTTAATTTTGATATAAATATTTTTGCATCTGATTTTTTTACAAGATCTAATTTATTTATACAAGTTGCAATATTTGGAATTTTAGCAATATTAGTACATAATAAATGTTCTGTTGTTTGTGGCGCAGGAATATCAGAATTCATTACTGATTCAATTAAAATAGTATAATCCATTACATTTGTACCATTCATCATCGCCGACATAAAAAGATTATGTCCTGGTACGTCGCAAATACTAATATGATTAATTAATTCCATTTCATTATTACAATATTCACATTTTAAAGTTATATTTTCATCTCCAGATGATTTATAACATTCTGGTTCTGTACAATTATTACATTTAAAAATCTTGGCATTTGCATAACCTAATTTAATTGTAATATTTCGTTTTTTTTCATCAGAATGTTTTTGTGTAGCAATTCCTGTAATACATTTTGTTATTGAACTTTTTCCATTTGACACGTGTCCAATAATACCCAAATTTATAATTGGTTGATTTTTAATAATATTTTTTAAATCCATTCTTATTAATATAATAATTTTATATTAATAATGCTTTTAAATTCAATTTTTTATGTATTAATATTATATAATAATGTATATAAATTATAAGTTTTATTACAGTTTAAAAATTATAATAATCGTATTGCTATTTTTTTATGTTTATAAATATATTAATAATGAAAACTTTGATAATATTGAAGCAATTAATAATATTAAATCTGTTTTTAATAAAGATAAATTAATTATTAATAATATTTCAATTAATGGTGAATTTAATATGATTCCTAAAGGTTCAGTAGTTGCATGGACGCAAACTACAATCCCAAAAGGATGGATTATATGTGATGGTAAAAATGGAACTCCTGATTTAAGAGGGAGATTTATAATTGGAACTGGTCAAGGTTCTAATTTAACAAATAGAAATTTAGGTGATATTGGTGGCGAAGAAAATCATTTACTATCTCCAGATGAAATTCCACAACATGCTCATCAAACTATCATTTTTAGTTCACAAGGGTTTCTTCAAAGTATTGATTTAGATGGTCCTGGTTGTGGCGCAATGGTTACTGATTTTAATGGTCCTTATTTACAAACTGGTAACCCACAAAAGGGCGCTAATCAAGTTAAAGCAACACAGGCTCATAATAATATGCCACCATTTTATATTTTATATTATATTATGAAATTATAAAATTATTATAATGATATATTATAATATATAATGGGTAATGTATGGTCTGGACACTGTGATGGTTCCAATTGGATTCCGCCACAAAATGTTCCAAAAAATTTATCTTTAGGAAGTCAAAATAATTCTGGTACTAATATAAAAAATCAAAATATTCCAACTATAAATTATGATACTATTGATTTAACAAAATGTAATTATTCACCTGATTTAAAAAATACAAATGTTAATTTATCTAATTATCAAGAAATAGCAAATATATATAAATATGGTAATATTACAGTTAATAATCTAACTGTTAATAATTCTTGCAACTTAATTCCTCGAGGTATAATAATAGCATGGTTTAATAAAACTATACCAGATGGATGGGCATTATGTGATGGTACTAATTGTACTCCTGATTTAAGAGGAAGAGCTATATATGGGTTTGATTCAAAATCAAATAAAAATAAAATTGGACAAAAAGGAGGAGAAGAAACTCATTTATTAACAATTGGTGAGATACCTTCACATTCGCATCCATATACTATTAATAGTAATCAAGCAGGGTTTTTAACATCTGCTGCCGGTGCAAGTAAAAACTGGTCTAATGGTAAAAATACAAATTCTTCGAATAATTTTTCATATATAAATGATTCAAAAAATTTATCACATAATAATATGCCACCATATGTTGCTTGTTCATATATTATGAAATTATAAAATATATATATTAATATTATAATGAATATTAATATATTTCAGGAAATTTTAAAATTAGTATTAATTTTAATCATAATATATATAATAATTAATTTATTTCATAATAAAGAAAGTTTTGCAGGTAGTATAAATGCAGGAGATATTTCTGTTTCAAATTTAGATGTAACTGGCAAAATGGATATTTTTCCTGCTGGTATTGTTGTAGCATGGACAGGTATAACTCCCCCAATAGGATGGGTTTTATGTGATGGTACAAATAATACACCAGATTTAACTAATAAATTTATTTTTGGAGCAGGACAAGGTGCTAATTTATCTAATAGAAATCTAAATGATAAAGGAGGCGAAGAAACCCATCAATTAACAATTAATGAAATTCCAGAACACGGGCATTTTTATATAGCAGGCAAAGCTACAACAAATGTATTGAATGATATTGCAGGTGCAGGAAAAGATTATGCAACAAGTTTAACAGGGTTAGCTGGTGCATCAAATACTGGTGAAACTGGGGGAGATATGCCTCATAATAATATGCCACCTTATTATGTTTTGGCATATATTATGAAAGTTTAGTTATAATTTTTTGAATAAATAAAATTTCTTACGGTTATCCATATGATTAATAAAATGTTTATACATAATTTCTTTAATTTTATCTGTTACAGATTCTTCTAAAATAACCAATTTATTATAATATTTAAGTTGTTCTTCAATATAATTATTAAATAATTGTGATTTATAATTTTTGTTAAGATTAAGATTATCAAAAAAGTTCAGGAATTTTTTTTTATCATAGTTTATTGCTAAAAATGAAATTTGTTTATTTTTATTAGTTATTTTAACTAAATATTTTAACATAATTTTATCTTCTTTTTCGTTTAACTCGGAAATAAAACTATTATCAAAATTATTAATTAGTTTTATTTTATTTCTAAATTCTTTTGCCATTTCAATAGCTTTATCATAACCAAACCGTTCTATAGAATAATATTTCGCAAATTCTTTTTTCTCTAACTTAGTACATACTTTTATTGCTTTTCCAAAAATAGTATCAACTTCTTTATAACCTTTAATGTCGATGTGTCTATTAATATTATTAATTGAATGATTTACTGGTCTTAAATTACAATACCGATTATCTAAAGTATCGCCATTAATATGATCAACGAGATAATCATTATTATATTGAGTTATTAATCTGTGAAATTTTATTTCTATATTATTGAGATTAGTTGCGGCGTAATAACCAGTTTCTTGATTACTAATAGTTTTATGTAGGTTGATATTATGAATTAATTTTAGTAATAATAAATCAGTTTTCATAATTTTATCATCATCCAAGTTAACTTCTAAATAATTGTCTGTTAATCTAATTAAATTACGAGTTACTCCTAATTTATAAGATAAGTTAACTTTAATTTTTTCTGCTTCTAGTTTAGTTTTTGCATATGAGTTATTATAATCTTTTACATTAAGTGTTTTAATATGTTTTACATGATTTGTATCTGTTACTGCAATTCTAAAAATGGTTTTGTCGTTGTCGCGATGGAATATAGTACCCATAGGTTTACCTAATATCCATTTATTTTTTGGCAATTTCGATATTTTATTATTCTTTAAATATTCAAAATATTCATTTTGATTATCAAAATCATATTTATCATCTTCTAAAAGCTCTTTTTTAACATTAATTTCTCCACATTCCATAAGATTCATTGAACGAAGATCTAACGTATCATTATTTTTATAACGAATATTATTATATCTAGTTATTAAATCAGTAAATGGAAAAATTTTTTTCTTGTCCTGGCAAGTTACATAATATTTAATTTCATTTTTAGTTTTTTTAGCTTTAACATTTAACGGATATTTTTCAACTTCTTTGATAAACTTTGAATCAGTTTTCATTACTTGATCTTGTGTTAATTGTACTTCAATTGTATCTTTGTCTAGATATCTGATTTTATTACGTGTTAAATTATTATTATCAGATATTTCCATTTGTTTTTGAATACACGCTTCATACGCCTTTTTAGAAGAACCATATTCTGTAAATCTGAAATATAAGTTAATATCTTGTCCAGGAATACTTACTCTTAATTGGTAATTTGTAGGATTCTCTTTAATAGAACCACGTGGTTTTCCTAAAGTCCATGCTGACGGATATGCGTTTAAAACAACCATAATTAATTATAATTTAATTTTATAAACAAAATTTTAAGTATTTTTATCAATTTTTTAGATTATTGATTGATTATTCAAACACCTCCTCGTAGTCTAAGAACGAGATGAAGAGTGCTATCTTTTTGAATATTATAATCAGAAAGTGTTTGATTATCTTCGAGCTGTTTACCAGCAAAAATTAGTCGTTGTTGATCAGGAGGAATGCCTTCTTTATCTTGAATTTTTTGTTTGACATTTTGAATAGAATCACTTGGATCTAGATCAAGTGTAATAGTTTTACCAGTTAGAGTTTTAACAAAAATTTGCATGCTCATTTTTTGAAGTTATATAATTTAATTTTAATGAGAATAAATTCAATTATTTCAAAATTCAACTTTTTTAATATAATTACAAAATAAAAATTGAATATTTTTTTTATATAATGAGTATTACTTTATTATGATAAATATATTAAAAAAATATAAAATGGAACCAAATTTAGGGAATTTACGTTTGAATCTCATAGCAAAAGATGACGCAAAATATATTAGATGTGTTAAAGCTGACGACATAGCAAATGGAATACATGCAATGCCATTTAGACACATTGAATTTGCAAAAGAATATTATTCAAAAATAAATAATAATATTTTAGTCAATAAGTTTGAAATATTATGTTATTTTTCAAAATATCGAAATCACCGTATTATGAAAAAAGTAAATGAAGTTTTAAATAATTATCCTGATAAAATTAAATTTTCATTTACTGATGAAATGTTAAAACATAATGAATTAATTAATCTTTATTTGGATAAAGCAAAAGAAAATAATGTAAATCCAGATAAATATTTAGATGAAACAACTGATGAAGATGATGTAAAACAATGTACATCTGCATGGTGTCTTGAACAATTACCAAATAATATAAAAGGTAAAGCATCTGATAATATAAAAATTATTACAGATTTGGATTCCACAGATTGGTTTATTTTAATTGAAAGACAATTTGGACCAGGAAAATCACAATTAGCATGGGCAGGTGGATTTTTAGAAAAAGATGAAACATTTAAAAATGCCGCTATTCGCGAAGGCGATGAAGAAACAGAAATTATATTTAATAATTCTAATAAAATTAATTATAAACAAATTATTACTGAATTACCTGTTATATCATCATATGATTGGGATCCTCGTGCAAAATTTCCATATGGAATGGAAAATGGAGCAGTTGTAACACATTACAAATTTTTTAATAATTAATTTAAAAATATATTATGTATAGTTTATTTATATTGAAAATTATGTCACAAAAAAGATATTTTTTAACCTTCGGTGGTCCTTTACCAAATTATCATAATGCAGTAAACAGAATTTGTATTGAAGCAAAAAATTTAAGAGTATTTCATGAAATTATTGGTAAAACAGATTATGATTTAAAGCAAGATAAAGAATTTTGGATGTTACATGGTAATTTTTTGGAAAATAATAAAAGAGGGTTTGGTTTTTGGTTATGGAAATCATATTTGGTAAAAAAACAATTAGAAAATATGAATGAAAATGATATTTTAGTATATTGTGATTCTGGATGTCATTTAAATCCAAATGGATTATTAAGATTAATTGAATATTTTAAAATGGTTAATACAAGTGATTTAGGAAATATTTCCTTTCAAATGGAAAATAATTTAGAAAATACATGGACAAAAATGGATACAATTACAGAATTAGATGGCATTGATGTTATGAATTCTGGACAATTAATTGCAACATCATTTATACTAAAAAAATGCAATCATACAATAGATTTAGTTAATAAATGGTATAATTTTTGTTGTAATTATCATCTAATAGATGATACGCCAAGTATTAATAAAAATCATTCAAATTTTAAAGATCACCGTCACGATCAAAGTATTTTTTCTATTATACGTAAAAAATATGGTACAATAATTTTAAATGATGAAACTTATTTTATAAATTGGCAAAAAGATGGTATTAAATTTCCAATTTGGGCTATTAGATATAGAAATGGATAAAAAAATTGAAATTAATTTAATTATACAATTAATTAAATTAATATATAATATGGAATATTATAAATTAGGTAGTACTCTGGAAACTAATAATCCAGAAAAAGCATTATTCTATTATGAATTAGCCAAATTATTTGAATACAAATTAGCATTAAAACATTTAGAATATTTAGATAAACCAAATAAATTAAAACATTTAATTAATTATAATAATAATACTATAAATGAAGATTTTATTAATATTTTAATGTATTGGTATAATATTATAATACCAAAAACAAGTTATTTTTATAAAGATTCTAATAATATTAATATTGTAGACAGTTGGATTAATATTTGGTTTGCAAAAAATGAAAATCAAAAAAAAATAGATAATGAATTACTTAATTTTGAAAAATATTATGATAAATATAAAAATTATGAACCAGTATATTTATATGAATATGTTGCATTAATAATTTTATATGATCAAATTCCAAGAAATATCTTTAGGAATACATATAAAGCATATGCTACAGATAATATTGCATTAAATTATGCATTATATTTAATTAAATATATTGATTATTTACCTTTTCATATTTGTATACCGATAATTATGTCATTAATTCATACCGAATCTCTAGAAGTGCTAAAAACTGCAGAAAATATTATTAAACAGCTGAAAGAAAAATATTGTGTAAAATATAACGATATTTTTAATTCATTAAATAATATATTTATTAATCACTTTGATAGAATTAAACTATTTGGTAGAATACCCGAAAGAAATAAATTTTTAAATAGAAATACTTCAGAAGAAGAAAAAATATATCTTAAAAGTTTATAATTTTTTTTATTAACATTTTTTAATAAAAAAAATTGAAATTTAATTTTTACTGTAATAATAATAGATTAATTATTCATTCTATGAAATTTATTACTATTAATAAGAAAAATGCGTTTCTTACATGTTACAACCCACCCTAAGGGGGTTAATAAAAAAAAGTTTAAAAATCCACGTATTCATAGTTTTGGAGGTTTGTATCAACATGATTTTAACGTGGATGGTGCGTTTTATCTTTCAAAAGCAGATGAAAATGATTCGTCAATGTGGCTTAAATATAGAGAACTTCTTAAAAAATATCCAAATCCGCCATATTATAAATATGATAAAAAGAAAAATGAGTATATTAAACTAGAAAGTAATAACTCAGATAATGAGGATCAATGGTTAAATGGAAAAAAACAATTTTTTGATGTTGATTTTAAAAAACATAATATTTATGTAGTTGATAATCCGAATGATTTGAAAGATTTTTTTGTAAAATATGGATATTTTGTAGAAAGAGGAAGGAGTGATGTTGATAAAAGGCTTAAATATTTTAGAAAATTGAAGATTATTAATAATTTTATCGATAATCTTGATAATGATAACAAGAGCAAAATTATTAATACTGAAAAAATTAATAATATCAAAAATATTCGTAATACGCGTAATATGCCATATGTTGATTTTAGAAAAAATAATGTAGTTATTCCTAAAAATAAAAATATTAGTTTTGAATTTTTGGTCGATGTTATTCGGACAAAAGAATTTTTCGAAAAGGAAGTTGGCGATATTATGGAATTGAGAAATAATATTTATACATATATTAGGGGTATTAATTTTCCAAAAATGGTAAAAGATGGATATAATGGTATTTATTATACTACTAATCTTATTAAGTTTATTTCTGAAGAAAAAATTAATAAGATTTATAAATCAGATTATGATCCTGCTACCGAAGAACCATTTCGGCATTCTAATCTTTTTGAACCAGTAGATATTGGAGATTTTCCTAATGTATTGGGAAATGCATCAGAAAATGATTTGATTGATATTAAGAAAAGTATAGAGGGATATGTTAAGTGGCTTGGTTCTGATACTCTTATTTTATGGAAATGGGTTTTTTAATTTATAAAATTTCTGATTTTAATTTTAAATATTTTGTTTTATATTTAATATATTTTTTATAATAACCACCTGCTGTTTTTTCTTGAGTTTTTAATAAGTGTAAATATTGTGGTTGCATATCATCATCTGTATCAAAAATAAATATTCTTGCATTTTTTCCTGGTTCAATTCTAAAATTTATTGCTCTACCGCAACCATAACTGTGATTACCCATTTTACAATCCAAAATTATAAAATTTGGTCTTGTATTATTATTTAGTTCTTCTACAATTTTAGGTAAAAAATCAGATAAATTGTGAACTGCAAAACTAACTCCAAATATTAGAAATTCCAATAACTTACAATAAAATTCTACAAATACAGGATGGTCTAATAATTTGCAATTTTTACCAGTAAAATCAAAATTGGTTATAAAATCTAATGGGAAATTTTCAAAAAATGTTTTTTCATCAATTTCATATTTATCTGATTGATAATTTTTTTTAAATTTTTTTAATTCATATGAATATTTTAAATCCGATATTCTTTTGTTTATCATATTACTTCCATTTATTTCTCTATCATTTAATATACCATCAATATTTTTTGTTAATTTATTTATAGAATTACTATATTCATCATTTAAATATGTTTCCTCATTAAAATTATTAATTATTTTACTAATATTTATAATAATTTTGTTAAGAAAATTAAAATAATTATTCATTTAATTTTATATAATTATATATTACATAAAAATTTATAAATAAAATTAATCGACTTCATCTACCGTTGGTTGTACAGTTTCTTCAGTATTATCAGATGTATTCTTTTTTTCATATGCTAATTTAATTAATGGTAAAATTTTATCTTCTGCTTCTTTTTGTTTATTAGTATAATCTTCTTTAGTTGCTTCGGAATTATCATCTACCCATTGTATATATTCAGTTACAATATCTATTAAATTCTTGTGATTTTCTTCTCCTAAGTTTTGTTTAAATTCATCTGTTGAACATGATGATTTTACACCATGTAAATAACTTTCTAAGCTATTTTTTGCTTCAATTCTTTCTCTAACTAATTTATCATTTTCAGCATATTTTTCAGCTTCATCTAACATTTTTTTCTTTTGCTCTTCGGATAATCTACCACTTTTATTTTCAATAACAATTTCTTTACTTTTACCGGTAGATTCTTCTTTAGCACTTACATTCATAATACCATTTTGATCAACTTTAAATTTTACCATAATTTTTGGTTGACCTCTTGGCATAGGAGGAATTCCAGTTAAATCAAAAGTACCTAATAAATTATTATCTTTAGTTAATGCTCTTTCCCCTTCGTAAATCTTAATTGTTACTGCAGGTTGATTATCTGAATAAGTACTAAATGTTTCTTCTTTTTCGCATGGAATTGCAGTATTTCTTTTAATTAAAGTTGTCATTACTCCTCCTGCAGTTTCAATACCTAATGATAATGGAGTAACATCAACCAATACAAGTGAATTTGTAGTTTCATCTTCAACACCACTTAATACTGCTGCTTGTACTGCAGCACCATAAGCAACTGCTTCATCTGGATTAATATCCATTTTAGGGTCTTTTCCAAAATAATCTTTTAACATTTGTCTGATTTTTGGAATACGAGTAGAACCACCAACAAGTACAATATCATCAATTTGATCTTTACTCATATTTGCATCAATCATTGCTTTTCTTACAGGTTCTAGACATTTTTCAAATTCAGTTGCGCATAAACTTTCAAATTTTGCACGTGTAATATCAATATCTAAATCATTACCATCATAAAAAGAATCTACAGATACTTTGGCGCTAGTTGAACTAGATAAAGTTCGCTTTGCATTTTCACATTCTTTTTTAAGGCGAGCTACGCGGGTTATGTATTTGGGATTTTTAAGAATATTAGTTTCAACTTCTTCACGTGACATACTGTGTTTTTTACCAAATTCATATGCACAATATAATTTTATTTTTTCATCGAAATCTTCACCGCCTAAATGAGTGTCACCACAAGTAGATTTTACTTCAAATACACCATCATCAACTGTAAGAATTGAAGTATCAAATGTACCACCGCCAAGATCAAAAATAAGTACATTACGTTCGCCTTTTTTATCAAGACCGTATGCAATTGCTGCTGCAGTAGGTTCATTAATAATACGAACAATATTTAATCCTGCGATTACACCTGCATCTTTAGTAGATTGACGTTGCGCGTCATTAAAATATGCAGGAACAGTTACAACAGCATGATTTACAGGTTGTCCTAAATATGCTTCTGCAACTTCTTTCATTTTTACTAAAACAGCTGCTGAAATTTCTTCTGGATATAGTTGTTTTGTTTCTCCTTTAAAAGATACTTCGAATTTTGGACGATCATTACCATCATTTACTACTTTAAAAGGATATCTTTTAATTTCAGATTGTGTAACAGGATCTGAAAATTTTCTACCGATTAAACGTTTAGCATCAAAAATAGTATTTTTTGGATTGCTTGTTACTTGAGCCTTTGCTGAATCACCGATTAATCTTTCAGTTTCAGTAAAAGATACCCAACTTGCTGTTGTTCTATTTCCTTGTTCGTTTGCAATAATATCTACTTTTCCATCTTTATAATATCCAACACAAGAATATGTTGTACCTAAATCGATACCAATGCAGGGACCAGTTACACTTTTAGTATTTGACATAATTATTATATTTTATATAATAAGTCAAAACTTTAAATAATTTTAAAAATAAAAAAAATTATTTTGCTATCAGTTTTATTTTATTTATAATTTCCTTAATTTTATTATTTGCTTTTTTATTTTCGGGATTTTTTAAATAAAACATTGTTATATATTCTTGATGTAATTTAGGCACTAACAAAGATATTTCATCAATATTAATTTTTTTAACATCTGGAATATCTTTTTGTAACATTGATTTTGTTGAATAAGAATATATTGAATCAAGTGGATGCTGTTTATCTCCTGATACTAATCCAATTTTTGTTTTAAAAATTATTAATTCATCTAATATATTTTGTTGTGTTTTTTTATCAAATGTCTGAAATATTGTATCAATGTTAAGGTCTAATTTCTCTTTTGTAATTATTGACCCAGCGTAATGATAAGTTTCATGATTATTAATTTTTTCTAATAATTTCAAGGCTTCTTTAATATTATCAGGAATATTTTCTTCATTTCTTAAAATATAAAAATTAAGAAAATCAAAAATTGTATTATCTCCGATTAATATGAATTTATCAAGATCTTTAATAGATTCGGATAATTTTAAATCTTTATCAATAAGTTTCATAATTTCTATAATTATTAATTGTGAACTTATAACTGATTTATGATTATATACCATTTTATGTAAATTATATCGCAAATTAAACATATTATAAATTTCAAATATAACTTGTTCAGGATAACAAATATTATTATTTACAATTACTATATCATCTACTAATCTTGAAGCATCAAATGATTGATTAAATCCTAATACTTTTGAATCTCTTATTAGATAATCATATTTATCTACATCTAGACCATTTAAATAATTAGATACTATTTGAAACAAAAATCCTGTATCTTCTTTTGTTGGATTAATTAAATGTTTTATAAACTCAATTTCATCGTCTAATATAATTTTTTTTAAAATATTATCTGATTTAATTATTTTTTCTATTAAATTTGCAGATCTTTCTTCATGTGTTATATTTTTAATTTTATAATATTCATTATTAGTTGAATCATTGTTATATATTGATGGTAAAAAATTATCATCAAAAAGATGAGAAAATGGACCATGACCTAAATCATGACATAATGCTGCAATTTTTACAAGTTCGCAAATATATTTATCTAATTTTGCTCTACCATCATATTTATATTTATAATAATTTTGTAAATATTTTATTTTTGATAAATAATCATTTATACTTGATTGTTTAGTATTTTGCATTATACAATTCATTAATCTTGATGCAAAGTTATAAGTACCGATTGAATGTTCAAATCTTGAATGTATTGCATTTGGAAATACATAATATGCTGTTCCAAGTTGTTTTTTATTTCTTAATTGCTGAAAATACTTAGTATCAATAATTCTACATGCATAATTGCTTACTGATATATATCCATGTATTGAATCATGAAATTTTTTATAATTCGCAACTAATGGCATATAAAATCTTTCTTGAACAAAATTTTGATTATCATTATCTTCATCTGAACTATAATTCTCCATTTTTAATAATTTTATTGATAAACAAATTTAATATTTTTTTATCAATTTTTTATAAATAAATTCTCTAACTTATTAAACTAACAATACAAGATATTAATTGTATATCTGTTGCTAATCCTTTTGATATTATATATGCATAATAACATACTTTTTCTAAAAACTTAATTCTTGTTTCTTCCAAAATATTTTTATTGGTTTTTAATACATGAATTAATCCTAATATAATGTCAGATTCACTATAACCATCTTTTTTTAAATTAAATATTTTATCTTTTGCTGATATTAAATCTTTATTAATGCAATCATCGATAATACTTTTTATAATGGTTGGTTGAGGTTTTGAACATACTTTATATATATTTTCTGGAGTTATTTCATTACACGATCTAAATATTAATTGCAGATTATTAATTGCACTTCTTAAATCTCCATCCGCTATTTCTGCAATTGTTTCTAAACATTTATTATTTATTTTTATATTTTCAAATTCACAAATTTTTTCTAATCTATTTATAATTTGATCTTTTTTTAATCTATAAAATCTTAATATTATACATCTCGATTGTATACCCTCAATAATATCTGATGAACTATTACAAGTAAATGCAAATCTTGTTGTTTTATTATATTTTTCCATTAAATTATTTATTAAACGTTGTGCTTTATTTGTCATATTATCTGCCTCATCCAAAAAAATTAATTTATGTTCAGAATATTTTTTTCCATTATTATCACCTCTATCATTAAGATCCATTTTTTTTTTACAAAATGTAACTATTTTTTCTTGGACCGATTTAATACCTCTATCATCAGATGCATTTAATTCTAATACTGCTTCATCTGCATATTTCCCATATAAAGATCGAGCTATACATTTTATAGTTGTTGTTTTTCCAATTCCAGGAACACCTGGCAAAATTAAATTAGTCATTTCTTTATCTTCAATTATTTTTTTTATTTTTTTTTGAGTATGATCATCTAAAATAATATCTTCTAATTTTGAAGGTCTATATTTTTCTATCCAAGGAGTTTGATTATATCTAGACATTTTAAATATATTATTACTATTATAGTATAATTACAATCTTTAAATTATTATATTTTTATCAAATTTTTTTTATATTAATTTTTTTTTTATTTTTTGTATTATTTTTTGTATTAATATTTTTTTTTATATTTACTCGTTTTATAATTATTCGTGATATATTTACAAATTTTATATTTTTATTAATAATATTTTTTTTATTTACATTTTTTTTAATCTGTTTTTTATTTATCTTTTTATTAGTAATATTTTTGGTATTCTCTTTTTTATTCTCTTTTTTATTTATCTTTTTATTAGTAATATTTTTGGTATTCTCTTTTTTTTTACTTTTTTTTATAAAATCTATAATAGTATTCATATTTGATACATCAATAAATCTATTTTTTTTTATTTTATTTCTAAAAATAAAAAATTGTTTATTATTGTTATTTTTTTTCCAATCAAAACAAATATATTTTTTTAAATCGCAAAATTTAATATTTTCCTTAAAATGAGTAAATATTAAAATACCTATTGCAACGTCATCAATTTTTGTATAATCTATTTTTTCAGTACTATCCAAAATAAATCTTATTAATTTATTATTCACTAAAATTGAAGTCCCGCTTGAAAATTTATATGATGGTCTAATAAATAAATAACATCCATAATCATAACGGTTTTTTAATAATATTTTAATTATTTTATCAAAATCAATTATAGTTGATATATTGCTACGAATAACATAATCATAATTATCTAATTTATTTTCAAAATATTTAAATGCTAAAATTGTTTTCTGAAGTATTCCTGGTATAAATGTTTCTTTTCCTTTTATTTTTAATTCATTATTTACCAATTGAAAATTTTCTTTTATTGATTCGTCATAATAATAATAATATGTGTCAACATTTTTTTTAAATATTTTATAAAAATTATTTGTTATTATTTTCATTTGGTCATAATAATCCGATTTTGAATACAACACCAAATGTAATATTTTCATTATATAATATATAAATAAATTAAATATTTTAGAACAAATAATCACTAAAATTATTTATTTCTTTTACATTATTTTGTAATTCTTTATATTTTTTTTTAACCTCACGTTGTTCTTTTTTTTCTGTATCTTCACATCTTACTTTATCTTCGCACCCAACTTTATTTTCATCATTATTATCATCAACAATTTCTTCTAATGACGGAATTTTTAAATCTTCATCTTCTAAATATTCATTAATTTCATTATCATCAAAATTTTTAAATTTTTTAAGATAATCTTTATATGAAATAAATTTATCTTTATCTATATAATACATATTTACTTTGTATTTACTTTCATTATAATCTTTTAATCTTTTTTCCCCTTGACTTTTAAAAATAGATAGTTCGTCGCTAAAGTCAATAATAATTGGTTTGATATCTCCTTTTTTTAATATTCTTCTCATAATACGTCCAACTGATTGAATAATATTTTTTTTTGGTGTTGCTAATATTACAGTATTTAATCTATCTATATCTAATCCCTCATGTGCCATATCGTATGTTGCAAATAATATATCTGCGTTATTTTCGGCATCTTTTCTATCTTTCTCTTTCATACCTCCTAAATAATAATATGTTTTACATTCGTTTTCTTCTATTTTCTTATTTTCAATATCTTTTTTAATTTCATTATCTATAGTATCTTTTAATAATTTTAAATGATCTCGCCTTCCTGATAATATTAATATTTTTCTTTCTGGAAATTTCCTAAATTGATTTAAAATATTTATTAAATGTTGATTTCTTTCTTTTATATTAATTAAATTATTTATCATTTTAGGAGCATGTGCTTTACTTTGCCCTCCTTTAAATATTGTTTTTTCAATAAATAATTTATCTTTTGTATTATATTTAAATATTTTTGCTAAAACTTGTTTATTGGGTTGTCTGTCTTCTTTATATATAGTTGGTCCTAAATACCAATCCATAACTTTTTTTAATCCATCATTTCTATCTGGTGTTGCTGATAACGCAAGTGTATAATTTGCACCACTTTTATATAATGCTTTTGAAAATATTTTTGATGCACAATGATGAGCTTCATCATAAATTACAAATTTGAAACTATCAAAAATATCCATATCATAATCACGCATTGATAATGATTGAATCATTGCAATTACTATATCCTTATCTTCGATATCTACTTTATCTTGTCTTATAATTCCAATTTTTGCATCAGTAAATTGTTTAATTCTTTCTATCCATTGATCTTGTAAAAATGTTTTATGTACTACTACTAATGTTTTTGCTTGAAGTTTTTGTGCTAAATTAATTGCCATTACTGTTTTACCTCTACCACATCCTACAGATAATAATCCTCCCCCATTACTTATAATTTTTTCATAACATGTATTTACTATATCTATCTGATAATCTCTTAAAACACTATTAAAATTAAAATGTCGCGTTTCTCCATGAAAGTCTATTTTTGCAGGAGAACCAAACTTTTTTATACCCCAATATCTAGGAACAATAATTGAATTTTTTTTTTCATGAAAAACTTCAAATTCTTCAGTTTCATTATTATCATCGAAATCTCCTAAAAACGGTTTTACCGTTAATTTACTTTTTATGTATTGTAATTCATCCGAGCTAATTTCGGATTTTCTTATTAAATAACCTCTATGAGTTAATTTTGATTTTTTCATTAATTATAATATATAAATATTTTTCTAAATAATCTTTTTAATTCATTTTTTTTAAATATATAATATATATAATAATGGATTGTTTTTCAAATGCAATCAGTAACTTATTATCACCATTAGAAAATAAGTATATTAGCGGAACTATTTTATTATTTTTAATTATAACAAGTAATTCATATATTCCTCATCCATTAGTGCCAAAAAATATTTTATCTATTGTAACTCAAAATAAATTTATTGGTGTTATTTTAACTTTAATTTTAGCTTATTTATTAACCGGTGATATTAATGTTGCTCTTATTGCAACAGTATTTATATATACTATTAGTCATATAACACAAAGAATTGAAGGATTTGAAACTACTGATTATGTTAATTTATTAGTAAATGAATATAATTATGATATTGATAAAATGATTAATAAAAATATACCTAAAACACATAAAATGAATAAAGATCACGTTAAAAATAATAAAGATAATTTTGTTTTTAATCAAGATAATCTTCGATTTTTAAATTATGATAATAAAAAATTAAAAAAATTTCAACAAGAAGTTTTTGATGATTCTTTTACTGGCAATAATGTCCAACCTATTTTAGAATAAATTATTTTGTATTATTAAATTATAATAATATGAAAATAAAATATATAATTTTATTATTACTTTTTCTATTAGTTTTATTTACAAAATATTACAATTATAAAACCGATAATTTTAATAATATTAATAATATTGTTGAATATTTTACAAAAGAGGAATCTCTTTCTGAAATAAAAAATGAAGCAAAAATAAAGGTAGTAGAAGAAATAATATCAGAAGAAAATAAAGAAGAAAAAAAATGTAAACAAAATACAATTAAAAACCAAAAAATGTGTAATAAATCTATTACAAATAATTTAACTTTTGGTTGTAAAAAATTAATGCCATTTAATATTGAATCATATAATACAAATCAAGAATCATATGACCCTACAGAGTTTTATAAAAATAATTTCCAACCAATTTTATTAAATTTAGAAGATAAAGATGTACCATATGTGGGGGCTAATATGCCCGATTATAATAATATTGCAAAAATTCAAGATATTGGTAAAATTAATTTGGATAAGAATAAAGTTATTCCAGTACAAAATAATTATGTTTTTAAAGATTCCTCATCTTTTTTAAACATATAATAAAAAGATAAGGAATTTTTTTTATTACATTATTTTAATAATATTACATGAACTTTTTTAAAAAATATTGTAAAGAATATGATTATATACCTACTGTTCTTCCAAAAACAAGACGAATTATTGCTTTAGGAGATATACATGGAGATTTTAAGTTGTGTATTAAATTATTAAAACTAGCTAAAGTTATAGACAAAAATTATAATTGGATCGGCGAGGATACAATAGTTGTACAAGTTGGTGATCAAATTGATAGATGTAGACCATATAATGGTAAATCATGTGACTTAAAAGATACAACAATTGATGATGAACATTCTGATATTAAAATATTAAAATTTTTTACTAAATTAAATAAAGAAGCTCAAAAGAATATACCTCCTGGTAGAGTTATATCTTTATTAGGTAATCATGAATTATTAAATGTTCAAGGTTATTTTAATTATGTATCATATGAAGGTATTGAAAAATTTAATGAATATTCTGATCCAGAAAATCCACAATTAATATTTAAATCAGGAGAAGAAGCAAGAAAATATTCGTTTAAACCAGGTAAAGAATATGCCAGATTTTTAGGTTGTACTCGATTAGGGGCTGTTATTGTTGGATCTAATTTATTTGTACATGCTGGTATTATAGATCATTTTATTAGACAATTAAATATTGATGTTACTACAGGTAATACATCTGATTTAGAAGATATAAATTTAAAAATTCAAAAATGGTTACTTGGGTTAATTGAAAAAAAATATGTTGATGATATAATTTCAGGATCTGAATATTCTATGTTCTGGAATAGAATATTAGGAGATTTGCCATCTAATGTTAGTTTAAATGATCCAGAATGTTCAAATAATATTTCAAAAGTTTTAAAAATATTTAACATAAATTCTATGATAATAGGTCATACACCTCAATCATTTAAATTTAATGAAAAAATTAATGGAACATGTTCTGGTAAAGTATGGAGAATAGACAATGGATCTTCAAAAGCATTTGATATATTTGATCATGAATTAATACAAACCGGAAAAGTTTCAGAATCAAGAAAACCACAAGTTTTGGAAATTATTAATGATCAGTATTTTAATGTTTTAATAGAAGATAATAATGAGTAATAAAATATTTAAAAAAATAAATTCCTCATCTTTTTTACTAATTAATATTTTTTTTGATTTTTAAATATTTATTATATCTAAAAATTTAATTATTTAAAATTTATTGTGCTTTTGCTGCTTTTTTGGCTGCTTTTTTTTCTTCGAATCTTTTTTCAGCTTCTTTGTACATTTTTTCTAATTCACCTTTCTTTTTGTGTTGATTATATAATTCCATTGAACCATTTAATAATTCATCAGGAGTTGCACTAGGATTTGAAGCTTTAAATTTATTCCAAATCATATAGGAAAAAGTCATTAATACTGGACCGCCTTTTAAATTCATATCTTTTTGAACAAATTCTTTAAATTCATTTCCTTTTACAATTGCAGGTGGTAATTCTCTTGACATTTTTCTGGAACCTTTTTTGCTAGTTTTTTTGCTGGTTTTTTTACTGACTTTTTTTGTTCTTGACATATCCATTATTTCATTAGTAACTTCAGTTGCACCTCCTGACATTTTTTTAGAACCTTTTTTGCTAGTTTTTTTACTGGCTTTTTTACTGGCTTTTTTACTTGCTTTTTTAGTTACTTTTGCACCACCAATTATATCTTCAATTAATTTTTTGGAACCTTTTTTAGTGGATTTTTTGGACATTTTCTTTTTGGAGCCTCCTAATTGTTCATCTAAAATCATTTTCTTACTTGATTTTTTACTAGTTTTTTTACTAGTTTTTTTACTAGTTTTTTTACTAGTTTTTTTGCTAGTTTTTTTAATTGATTTTTTTCCACCAGTTTGAATTTCATTAACAAGGGTTTGAATATCTTTTTTTAATGAACTTGCATTATTTTGTTTATTTAACCATTCTGGAACTGCAGAAGTAGCAGATAACACGTCTTTAATAGATTGAGTATTGCTATTTTTTGGTAAAAATACATTTGATGACATTTTAAATATATAATTATATTTAGAATAAAATTTCTATATTATAATAAAAAATGAAAATCTAATATTTAAACATTAAAATTTATATATTAAATAAAATGGGAGTACCTGGATTTTTTAGCTGGTTAATAAGGAATTATAAAGAAAAAAAATTTATAATACAAAATTTATCTCAAAAAGCAAAAATTTTATATATAGACGCTAATTGTCTTTTTCATCCACAATGTTTTAAAATTCTTGAAAATTATCCAAATATTAATAATTTGGATAAACTTGAAGATTATATGTTTAGAAGAATAATGAATTATATTAATTATCTTGTCGGACATGTAGATCCAGAAATTGTATATATTGCTGTAGATGGAGTAGCTCCTGTTGCAAAAATCTCTCAGCAACGAAAAAGAAGATTTAAATCAATTGAAGATAATATTGCTAAAGAAAATATTAAAAAAAAACATAATATAGAGTTTAATAATATTTGGTCTAATATTAAAATTACACCTGGGACTCAATTTATGGAAAAATTACATATTAAAATTAATAATGCATTAAAAGAAAAATCAAAAGAAAATAAAATTAATTATATTTATTCATCATATCATACTCCTGGAGAAGGAGAACATAAAATTTTAGAAGATATACGGAAAAGATGCAAATCTGAAAATAATAAAGATGATTTATATGTAATTTATGGATTAGATGCCGATTTGTTCTTTTTAGCAATGGCATCACAAAAAGAAAAAATATTCTTACTAAGAGAATCATCACAACTTGACGGTAATAATAATAAACATGAATTATATGATCCAATAGATGATGTTGCTGAAGATTTAAAATATGTATCTATTGATTTAACAAAAGAATGTTTTAATAAACAAATAATTAAAATTTTTGATAAAAAAATGGATAATATAAAAAAAATAGATTTAACTAATAAAAACTTTACAAATGACTTTATATTTTTATGTTATTTATTAGGTAATGATTTTTTACCACATATTCCTTCAATTAGTATTAAAAAAAATGGTTTGGATTTTCTATTAGATTGTTATATTGATACATATTTAAAAACTAATTTAAACTTGGTTTATTTAAACCAAAAAGATAAAAAAATAAAAATTAATTATATTGTATTAACTGAAATATTAAAAATATGTTCATTAAAAGAATCATATTATTTCGCAAAAATATTACCAGAATATTTGGAAATGCATAATAAAAAGAAATGTCCTCATATTGATAATTATGCAAAAGAAGTTTGGGAATTGGAAAATATTAAAAATATAAAAATTGTAGATGAAATTAAACTAGGACAAGGTAAACCTGAAGATTGGAAATTACGTTATTATAAATATTATTTTAAAAATAATAATATTAATGATTGTTCATCTATTAAAGATGAAGAATATAATAATTTAGTTAATCAATTATGTCAAAATTATTTTGAAGGTTTAGAATGGGTTACTAAATATTATTTTGAAGGTTGTCCTTCATGGGAATGGCAATATAAATTTACACATTCTCCTTTTATATCAGATTTATATTTTTATCTTAAAAATAATTTTATAGATATTAAATTTGAAAAAAGTGTACCTCTTGAACCATGTATGCAATTATTATCTGTATTGCCTCCTATTTGTGCAAATGAATTACCAAAAAAATATCAAAAATTAGTAACAGATAATAATTCGAAAATTATTGATATGTTTCCAGATACATCTAAAATTGAAATTGATTATATTTATAAAGATTTATTATGGGAATGTATACCAATGATACCATATTTAGATATTAATAGAATTAAAGAGGAATGTAATAAAATTAAAATATCAAAAAATGAAGAAGTATTAAATAAAACATATAGTGAATTTATTTATTAAATGCGTTAAAATATATTTTTTACTTTTAATAATAATAATATAGTAATATTATTAATATGAATAATAAAGATAATCTATCAAAAAATACACTATCTGGTTTAAAAGATAGAAATAACAATGATTCAATACCATTTCGAATTAATTTTATAAAAGAACTTTTAGATTCAAAAGAATTAAAACCATTAGTAAATTTCGATATAACAGAAACTGATAATTTTATTAGTAAAAAATTTAAAAATTCAGATTCTAATGAATATGATAGTTTTGAAAGTCACGATACGCGTCAAAGTCTTAACAAAAAAATTTTGGATTTTAATGGAGTTATATCTCAAATAGGAGGTAAATTATTATATATTAAAAGTGGCTCTACTGGACATACATTTAAAGGTATCATGGATATTAATAATGATAATTTAAGTTATGCTGTTAAAGTTGTAGCGTATCCTAAAAAAGAAAATTATGGGGATATTTATGATACAAGGCGTCCTGAAAATGCTGAATTAATGATGATTAAATTACTTAGCTATTTCGTAATAAAAAAACAAACTCCTCATATTATTTTACCCATGGCTACTTTTTATACAAGTATTAGTCCATTTGTAAATCTAATTAAAGATGATATAGTTGATGAAGATAATAAAAAATATAAAGAATTTATTGATAAATATAAAGCACACGAATATCATGATAATGTATCTATTTTAATTAGTGAATGGGCTACAAGAGGAGATTTTTTGGATTATGTTCGAAAACATTATAGAAACTTTAAATTAATACACTGGAAGGTTTTCTTTTTCCAAATTATTTCAACGCTTGCAGTAATTCAAAGTAAATTTCCAGCTTTTAGACATAATGATCTTAAAGCAAATAATATTTTGGTAACAAAAGTTCCAAAAAAAGAAGGATCATTTTCAATATATAAAGTAAATAGTGCCGAATATGTTGTTCCTAATATAGGATATCAAATTAAATTTTGGGATTTTGATTTTGCATGTATTCCTGGGATTATTGATAATGCTAAAGTATCTGCAGAATGGACTAAACAAATAAATGTAATACCTGAAAAAAATAGATATTATGATATGCATTATTTTTTTAATACTTTTATTAAAAAAGGATTTTTTTCACAATTTTTAGAAGAAGACTGTATTCCACAAGAAGCTAAAGATTTTGTTTTCAGAATTGTACCAAAAAAATTTCAAGAAGGAAAATATATACATAAAAGAGGTAGAATCCTTATTAAAGATGAATATTTACTACCAGATGATGTTATAAAAAAAGATCCATTCTTTGCTCAATTTAGAAGAGAAAAAAATATAAATAAAATTATAAAAAAAGAACCAGTTAAATTAGTTCCTGTTAATAAAACAAAAAATTCAGAATTTAATTTAGTTAGTTTAGATGACTTACTTGCAGATAGTGATTAAATTCTTATTTTTTCATTTTTATAAAAATTATATTTACGTCTTTGTTTTTCTATTATTTTAATAATATCATCATTATTATTAATTCGTGTATCATTAACTGGTATATCATTATCTGGTGTATCATTATCTTGTTTATTATTATATGGTGTATCATTATCTTGTTTATTATTAACTGGTGTATCATTAACTGGTGTATCATTAACTTGATTATTATTAACTTGATTATTATTAACTTGATTATTATTAAAAGATATTTTAGAAATAATTTTATTTTGTTTTTTTATGTTATTTTTTTCCTGCACTTTTATTTTTATTATTTCATTTAATCTTTTTTTTTGATTTATATTCATATAATTATTTAATAATATAAAAATTTTTTCTTTATTGATTTTATATGAAATATACTAATTTATCTGCTTCTTCGTTATCAAACGAAGAGGTATCTATTAATAAATATAATAAAAAAGACAAAAAAATAAATTATGATGATATAGAAGAAAAAATAAAAAGTATAGAAATTAATTCTTTAACAGAATCATCAAATAATAATTCGAGAATGTTTGCAAAAAATATTAAATATAAAAATAAAAAAACTTATTCTAAATATAATAATATAAAAGATCCTATGATTAAAGGTACTCGTAGATTATATGTCCCAAATAGAAATTATTTAAAAGAAGGTAATATGTCTGATGTATTGACTAATGTCGAAAATGATAAACGCCGTGAAAATAAAGAAAAAAGAAATAATAAAAGAAGAAATGATGATTCTGAAAAAGAAGAAGAAATTGATGAAGTTGAAGATGAAAGTTCTATTGATAAAGAAACTACTGAATTATCAAGAACTAAAAAATCTACAAAAAAAAATTCAAAAAAATCCAAAAAATCAAAAAAATATGATTTAACATCAGAATCATCTTTAGTTTCTTTAAGTAGTGAAGGTGTTGATACTTATCATCAAAAAACTATGACTGGAACTGAAGCAGAAAAAATTATGGGAAGACCTATGCAATTAGAAAATAATGCTCAACAAGATATTATTAATATGTTACCTGAAGGGTATAATGGTCCAATTCCACAAGGACTTATTCAACAACAAGCTCCTCCTACAGGTCCAAAAATTAATAGTATTGGTAGATTTTTAAATCATACCCCTAATGATATGATGCAACCTCAAAATTTACCAACATCAATTGTACCTGGTGGTGAAAATGGTATGCCTGATATGTCTGCTATTATTGGTCAACAAATGATGCAACAACCATCACAAGCTCCACAATTAATGCATCCTCAAATGATGCAACAACAATTAATGCCGCAACAAATGATGCAACAACAGTTTATGCAACAACAAATGGTTAACCCCATGCAACAAACTGTTACTTTATCTGAAGGCGGAATTAATCAACAAATACAAGGTTTACCCCAAAATGGACTTACATTTGATCAAGCCTTAAAACAACAAGGTGGATCTAAAGGAAAAAGATCATTAAAATTAAAAAAAGATTTTTTTTTTTAGAAGATAATGATAAAAAGTTAACAAATAACACAATTCGTCAACAAGGTGGAGAAAGAAATATTCCATTATTTAAACCACAACAAGAAAGTCCTTTTACACCACCTGAACAAAAAAAAATACAAGAAACACAACAACAATATCCACAACCAAATTATCCACCAAAACAACAATCAGGTCCTCCTGGATTAAATCCCGTTATTAATTTACAAGTTTATCAACCTCCAAAACCCAAACCTAAAGAATTTATGGAACAAGATATTAATAAATTAGATGCATCATTATTTATGCCGACTTATATTGCAAATCCTTTTATTCCTCCACAATATGGATTATTAAATGCAAGTATGCAACCACAAGCTCCAATTGCGCCAACTATTATAAAAAATTATTCAATTAGTGCTCCTGGACCTGTAGGATTACATGAAAAAATTAGTTATATTTATGAAGATATGTTGCCAACTATAAATATTCCTGGTAAAATTACTACATTAAAAGAAAGAAATTCTTTACAAGGTTATTTACGTTCTATATTATTCCCCAGAGGAGATGGAGAAGATATTAATCTAGATGAAAGAAGTAATTCTATTTTACAACATATTAAATATATGGATCTAAATCCATATAATACATATGACTTAGAAAGAAATCCTTATAAAACATTACCTGAAAACTTTTTATTATATAGAAGTTGTTATCCTATTAAAAAAGAAGGTAGTACTACCCAATGTGCTAAAAATTCTATAGGTATGAATTTAAGAATTTATAAATTAGATTATGAAGCATATGCTATCCACAAGTCAGTACCTATTGGTTTTGATTCAACTGGTAAACCAATTCTATCAACTAAAAAATATACTGATTTTGATTCTTGGAGAGAAGTATTATATTATAAATATGTTAGAGATTACATAATTAAAAAAGAAAAGTGTCCTAATTTTGTAAATTTATTAGGATATTATATTAATGAAAAATCCCAAATAGATTTTGATAAAATAAATAATATTATTAAAAGTGCAACTGGTGTCACATCTGGTATTAGTGCTCCTGCATTAACAGTATCAAAAATACCGGCTACAACTGTTCCAGGATTATTATCTAGTGTTTATAGTGTTTCACATCCTACACCTAAAACTAATTTCGGACAAGCTTTAATTGCTCTTACTGAAGCTCCTATTTATAATTTATTAGGATTTGCTAGTACTATTTATCAAAGAGATGGTGCTGTTAAAAGGATGATTAGTACTGGATATTACAATGAAAATATTTGGTATTCAATATTATTTCAAATAATGATTGCTTTGTATATTTTACAAAAAGAAAAAATATATTTTAATAACTTTGAAGTTGATCATAATATATTTATTAAAGATTTAAGTTTACATTCCAATTTAACTAATTTTTGGAAATATATTATTAATGGTGTCGAATATTATATTCCAAATTATGGATATATGGCATTATTTGATGCAAATTTTAGAAATAATTATCAACATGATAGTACTATTAAAAATAAAATATTAGCAGAACCTTTAGAAGATGATTTAAGTAAATTTAATATTGAAGAATTAATCTTTGATAATATGTTTAAAAAAACATTTGATCCTGATATATTTAATCAAGCTGATACATTTTTAAATTTAGGAGGTATTAAACCCCCTACTAAAATAATGGACTTATTAGGAGAAATTAAAAAAGACACTATGTCTAAAAATATTATTGATTTTATTGAAAAATATATGACTAGATTTATTAATAATAGAGTTGGAACTTATCTAAAAGAATCAGAAATATCAAATATAAGAAGAGATGATAAAAACTTCAAAAATGGGCAAATTATTGTAGAAGAAGTTGCTATCAATACTTATAAATTTGGATTAATTAAAGATATAACTAATTTAACTTGCAAAATTTTAACTCGCAATGATAGTACCAAAGAAATTATTGAAAAAGATTCAAATATTAATTCAATTTATAGTTATTCTAAAGGAGAAAGTATTGAACAAACATTTAAACCAAATGAAATTAATTTAAATGAAGATGATTTATTGGAAACATATATAATTTCCTATTAATTTTTTTATAATTTAATAATATAAATATATATTATTAATATGAATTTTTCTGACGCTACTTCCAGAATTACTGGATATAATAACACAAATGCATACAATAGTAATTATAATGATGTTTCATTTAAAAGATATGAACCAAATTTTCAATCAAAAAATAAAAAACAAACAGATTTTGCTTCTTTAGCTATGAGACATATTACAACAAAAGGTGCAGATTCTGATGACGTTTATGATGAAATTTCAAAAATATTTTATTCCAAAGAAAACATGAATAGAATTCAAAAATTAATTAAAAAAAAAATATTTGATAAGACTAATGGACAATTTAGATTAGATGATGATCAAGATGAATCTGATTTATTAGTTGCAATGAGAGCTGTATTTTTAGAACATTGTCGGTTTTTACCTTTTAAATTAATTCATCAAGTAAAAGAACTTAATAGACGTACTGTTGAATATTGTATACCAGATATGATTACTGAAATTAAACAAAGATATGCATATATTAAAGAAATTAATGAACCAATTAAACCTATTCCTAGACCAATTAATGTAAATAATGCTGGAAGACGCACTTTACCTGCTTTAACTTCTGCTTGGGGATTTTAAATTTTTATTAAAATTTTATATATTTTATTTAATATATAAAATGGTAATTAAAGAAGAAAAAAACAATAATAAAAAATCAAATAATTATCCTATAAAAAAACAACATAAATCATGTGTTTATAAAATTACTGATAATATTTTGTATTTAAATCAAAATAATGATACAGTACAAGGTCCTAAAGGTGATAAAGGCGATAAAGGTGATAAAGGTCCTAAAGGAGATACTGGAAGTACCGGTTTACAAGGACCTAAAGGAGATACTGGAAGTACCGGATTACAAGGTCCTAAAGGAGATACTGGAAGTACCGGATTACAAGGACCTAAAGGAGATACTGGTGATACAGGTTTACAAGGACCTAAAGGAGATACTGGTGATACAGGTTTACAAGGTCCTAAAGGAGACACGGGTCCAATGAATACATCTGTGCAAAATGCTACTGGAGAACCAATGGGTCATGAAAATAGACTTGATTCATTAATAGCATTTGATTATATTACAAGAAAATTTACTATTCAACCAAAAACAACATCGTTTGATGTATGGGTATTAGGAAATGAATTTACAAAAGATGTTAGTAATAATATTATTTTAGATTTATCAGATGGTTTGCATTATATATATTACGATGGTTCTGGAAATTTGGGTGCACAGCAAACATATTTTAAATTTAATCAACAAGCACCAACTGCATATACATATTATGCAATAGATTATTCTAATGAATATATGTTATTTGATGAACGTCATGGAATTGTTATGGATTGGGCATCGCATGAATATTTACATAGAACTCGTGGAGCACAAATTGCAAGCGGGTTTAATATAAATAATATTTATACACAAACATCTTCAAGTAACTATTTTACAGATGTTTCTGAAGCAATGTTTTCAATAAGTAACGGAATTTTTTATGATGAAGATTTAAAAGTAAGTATTAACAACTTAAACGGATCATATGATGTATGGGGACAACAATTAAGTCCGATTGCTAAATTACCGATAGTATATTTAGATGGTAAAGTATGGCGAAAATCTACAGCAACAAATTATGCATTTTATACAAATGGGACAGGAACACCATATTATAATACAATAAATAAAACTACTGGTATAGGTTCAATAAGTAATTCATATAATGGTTCTAGATATATTATTCAATGGATTACTGCAACAAACATGGTAAATACACCAATTATTGCGATTATGTCACAAGGCACATACAATCAAAATAATTTACCAGAAAATGAAATTTTTGATAATTTATATTTAGTAGGGTTTCCAATTGTTGAATTTAGACCATTATATAAAGTAATTTATGAAATTGATACATCAAAAACAATTATTAAAGCAAGAGTATATAAAACACAAGATATACGAAAAATTGATCAAACTGTTCTTAATATTATTTAATTAAAAATAATTAATTAAATAAATAATAAATTAAACTTAAGCTTAAGCTTTAGTGCATACAACAATTGTTGCAGTTTCTTTTAAGGAATCTATAGTAGTACCGGCAACGAGAGGAGTTACTACATTTTTATCAAGGTTTAATGGATCATAAGTAACTGCAGTATTTTTTAAACTACCAAAACCAGGTCCAGATGGTAATGTAGTAACAGAACCATCGCCACAGAAAACAGTTGCTTTGCAACCAGTTATGAAGTTTACTTTTTTACTTGCACCTGCAACAGTAGATTCAATTTCTTGTGAATTTACAGAAACAACAGATTTAACTTTAAAGGTATCTCCACCAACAGTTACATTTTCTAATTTAACTTTAGTTTTATTAATGCTTTCATAACCAGAAATAGAGAAAGGTAATACATTAAATTGAGGTAACATTTGGTGACTTACTAATTTACTGTGATCAATACCGAATGCTCTTCTGTTGATGTAGAAGAATAATACATCTCTACTGTGTACAACAGATTTGGTTTTTGGTACAATTACTTTGTTTTCAACATAGAAATCAGGAGAAGATAATTGAACAGCTAATTCAACTTCATCAGTTGAAGTACCAGCAACAGGTAATCTTACATTGATGATAGGAACAGTTGTTACTTGAGTCATTGACATATTACTGATAGGTACATTAGTAGTAAAAGGAGAAGCATTAGATAAAGTTTGTACTGCTACAATAGTAGGTCTGTAAGAGAAAACACTTAATAATCTTCTTAATACAGAGCCTTCATCTTCAATGTAAGCAAAATCAGGAGAATCGTATAAGTTATTTCTGCATGCTTTGAGAGATACTAAGAAATTAGTGCAATCAGGTGCATAGAATTTACCTTGTCTTAAATCTCTTACGCATTTCCATAATTCGCATTGTACTTTAACTCTGTTTCTTAAATCAACTAAAGGAGAATCTCTTTGTCCTGCACAGACAATTTCATTAGGATCTTGGATTAAATCATGGTATAATAACCAATCAGGTTGAGTTTTGAATTGAGTACCATTGTATCTTGCTGCAACTACGCCTGCAATAGAAGCTAATAACATTCTGTCTTCTAAGTCTTTAATTTTAGGAGCGAATAAAGCAAATAATACAGGGTGTACGTTGGAATACATGTTATCTTTTCTAGGATCGAACATATCTTTGGAATCAGCAGATACCATTACTCTGCATTCTTCTGCAGCAGTGTAAGTTAAAGATTGAATGACTACTTGTGCATGTAATGCGCTGCATTCTTGGTGCATTCTTAATACATCTTGTAAAACATCTAATTCATTAGATTTAACCATCATTTTAGTTGGTAAATCAACGGTGTGACCGAGAGTTCTAGATAAAGGAGTATTAGGGATTTGAACATTAGCAGAAGAGAAAGATTTATCAGATAAAGCTACATTTAAGAAAGCATTGAATTCATCATCAGAGAAATCATATTTCTTTTTGTATTTTTTGGCTTTTTCTAAAATTCTTTTAGGACCTAAATGACTGTATTTAGTTAAAATTAAAGTTGCAAATTTTTGTGCTTTGCGTCTAATTCTGGACATTTTTTCATCATATTCAGAAAATAATTTGTTAACTAAATCAACATCATTTGGATATTTGCTTCTTAATGCAGATAATACTTGTGCATCAGTTGCATTTTCTCTAATAAGTTTGCCGACATCGACATTCTTACTTTCGTTAGTATTCCCTTGATAACCTCTGGAGTCAGATAAATTTGACATGGTATTATATTATATTAATTATAAAAAAAAATTAATTATATTTTTTAATTAAAAAATTTTAAAAAACTATATATTTTTTAAAATATGATATATTTGTATTTTTATACTTTTTTGAAGGTTGATTACTTTTTACTTGCGATAATATCTTTTTTCTTTGAATTTTTTTCGGAATTTTGATTAATATTTTTATTATTTAAATAATTTAAAATCTCTTTTTTATCTTTTGATTTTAAATTTGTTTTTGAACATTTAATTTTATCGACTTTTAATAATCTTTCTAAAGTTTCTAATTTAAAATCTTTATAACCTTTAAAGTTTTCAATACAATCTTTAAAATTAAAATTATTTAATTGTTCTTTAATAATTTGATTTACATAAATATAATCTTCTATATCCATATTATTAAAAATTTTATTTACATTATCAATATTATTTATTTTATTAATTTTTTTTATTGAATATTTATTCAAATCTAATGGATAATCTAAATTACTATTTCTATTTTTTATTAAGTTTTTATCAAGCAAATAAGAAGGTTCTATGCTACTATAAAATGCATGGGCTATATTTATGTCCCAACTCATTTCACTGTGAATAAAATTTTCTATAACATCTGCTCTGGATATTAATCCAGAAATTTTTTCCGCTAATTTGATTTTATCTTTTTGATTATTATTTTTAGTATATTCATTTATACAAGTAATATAATTTTGTTGTGTCATTAAAGGAATTGCAGTTTTATCTATTTCATAATATCTTAATGCATCGTCAATACCATCATAATTAAATAACAAATTTTTTGTAGCTTTATATAGATCGAAATCAGTGTCTTTTTTTTTTGCAGAATATATATATTCATTAATTATTTCTTGTGATATTTTATTATCTCCGTAAATTGTTTTTATATCTTGTAAAATCATAATTAATCTTCTTAAATCTTTTTGACAAAAATCTAAAATTTTCATCATCACGTTATCATTTTCTAATTTAATGTTATTCTTTGAACATATTCTTTTTAATAATATTAATATATCTTCAGGATATGGTTGCCAAAATTTTATTTCATATGATATTTTTTTTATATCTCCTAATAATTTATTATGTTGATTATTCGAAATAAATATTATTGGCTGTGTCCAATATAATTCATTATTTTTTATTAATGCCATAATACATGCTTTTTCTGTTTGAGATGCTAAAGATTCTAATTCATCAATAACAATTGCAAATTTTTCGTTTTTTTTGTTAAACATATTGTTCATTATATTATTTTTATTTGAAATTCGATCTATTATATCTTTAATATTTTTTGTAGTTTTTATTCTACTAAAATTAACTATTTGTATTACATAACCTAATTCATTTAATATAGCATATACTGAACATGTTTTACCAACACCATGATTTCCAGTTATTAATAAACACGAGCTTTTTTCATTATTGATTTTTTTTTTTAAAAAAGGAATATCTGTTGCAGTATTATCTTCATTTTCATCTTCAATTATTTCATCATTTTCATTAGTATCTTCATTAATATTAGTAGATTCTTCTATTATTTCATTATCTAGATTTAAATTAATATCTTTTTGTTTTTTTGTTTTTTTTGATTTTTTTTTCAAAAGATTATTAGTTTTTATTTTATCAAAATACTCTTTTTTATTTTTATCAAAATTTTTTATCCATTGTATAATCTGATATACTGCTTTGGAATTGCCAACAATTTCATTAATTTTATGTGGTCTAAATTTATCTATCCATGCACCTGAATTTTTATCATTTATATCTAAAACTTCCATTTAAAATGAAATATAATTTTTTATTTAAATCATATTTCATTTTTTTTAACTAAAAATAGATTCTTCCAAAGAATTATCAGAAGACATTGAATCATCAAAAATTATATCAGAATCGTTAAATATATTTTTAAAACTATCCGATAAAAAAAAATCATCATTTAATTCTATTGCTTTTGGTATATATAATCCATTATATTTTTTCTTTTTTTTAGTATCATTATATTTATTTATTGGTATGAATCCTCTTTTAGTAAGATGAACTTTTTTACAATCTTTATTATAACACTTTCCATTATGTAAATCATCATAACAAACTTGTAAAGAATTCATATAAACACCGAACTTACAATTTATACCTCCTGCGCATTTTTTTTGCAAACATTCTTGACAAACTTTTGTTAATACAATTAAATTTTTTAATAATTCATTTGTTTCATCGTCATTTTTTTTTCCAAAATCCAAATATGATAAATCAAATTCATTTTGAATAATATCATATGCTTTTTTTCGTACTATATCCATTTTTTGTTCTCCAATTGAATGTGCATATAAACATTTATCTCCATAATGGCAGACCTCCCCTTTAAGATAATTATTACATAAAATTTTTTTCTTATTTAAATTTTCGTCAAAAATATCTGGATGATTAATTTTTATTTTATTTTTTTTTTCTATTTTAAACCAAACATTATCATTTTGTTCTGTTTTATAATTACTCATTATCAATAAATATTATTATATTTTTATATATTATATAATGGCAAATATTCAAAATATTGATAACTTTTTTAATATAAAACAAAAAAAAATACAAAATTTAACAAATAATAAAATAAATAATTTAAATCAAGTTATAGATATTATCTACGATGAACAATATTTTTCAAAAAATATGGCTATTTTTGATTCAGGTAAAAAAATATTAATAGGTAAATATGAAATATTAGGTTATTCGAATAATAATAAATGGTCATGGGCTTTCAATAATTTATATATCGAAAAATATCTAACAAATATTTCAAAAAATGTGTATAATAATTTAAAAAAACATAATTTAGATTTAGATATAGATACTATTAATATTGATTTATTAAAATATTGTTTATATTATTCAGATAGTATTTGGATAGTAAAAAAAAATATAAATTTTGAAGAAAACCTTTATGAATATATTATAATTACGGAAATTAATCAAATTACTTAATATTATTTTTTTTATCAAATAATTATAAAATGAATATTTTAAAAAAAGAAAATAATAAAATTGTTAAATTAGAATCATATTGGAAAAAATCAAAAAATGATAATAAAAGAGACGATTTAGATAACGACTTTCCATATCCAAAAGAAGGTTCGTTTTGGACTGAAAAAGAACAATTTATTGATAAACTTGTCAAAATTGAAAAATATGTTATATTTAAAAAAGGCTTTCATAATTTTGAAGAACATGAATATTGTCTATTATGTAAAGAAAAAAAAGAAGAGATTATTGTAAGTAGTGGTTATTATTATTTACAAAATATAATCTGGAAAAATTCATTAATTCATTATATAGTAGTACATAATATAAAACCATCAAATGAATTTATTGATTTTATTTATCAATTTGATATTAAAAAAGAATTAAAAAAAGATAAAGATTTTGATATTATGAAAATTGATGGAGAAGAATATATGTTAGATAATATTAAATATTTAAAATTAAACAAAAATCAAATATTAATAATGGATGCTCTTATGATACATGGTGGTTATAATAAAAAATATTTTGATAATATTGAAGAAAATAAAAAATATAGATATTCGGAACATTCTGGATTGTTAGATTTTGATCAACATGGGTTAGATAAAGTTATTATTTCTGCAAAAACTACCCGTATAGATGAAGGAGATGATGAGATATATTTACCTAAAAATATGAAAGAAGCTTTCGATTATGAATATATGTTTCATACGCATCCTCCTACACCTAAACCAGGTAGTAGATCAATATATGGTATTTTATATGATTTTCCTAGTATAAATGATATTTTACATTTTATTGATCATTTTAATTTAGGCAAAACACAAGGAAGTATTGTTATTGCTCCAGAAGGATTGTATAATGTTAGAAAAAATATTTTCAATAAAGAAAAAATAATTATTAAAGATGAAAATGAAATGATAAATATTTTAACTGAAGTTCATAATAAAATACAAAATAATGCTATTAAAAAGTTTGGATATAAATTTACTTTAGATAAATTTTATACTTCTATTGTAACTGATTTTACTGCAATAAATGATTATAATAAAGTACTTAATTCTTTTGAAATACAAATAGATTATTTTCCAAGAATTAAAGATAAATATGGAAATTGGTATATTGATTCAATTTATTTACCAGTAATAGTGCAAGAAAAAATATTATAAAATTATTTTTTTTATTTTATAAAATATATAATAAAAAATGGATTTTAAAAAGACTACATTATTTGTCTTAGTTGTAATATTAGTTTGGGTTATTTACAAATGTTTTGTTGAATCTGAAGGCTTTGCTGAACAAAAAAAAAGAAAATTAAAAGCTATGGCAAAAAGAGCAGAAACTGTTATGCCAACTGAATTAGTTGAAACTGAAAGAGAAATTGTAATAAATCCCCCATACCATAATCCTGATACTAGAACTATTATGGCTGGATCTGGATTTATACCTCAACCAGATATAATGCCTGCATCTGGTAATAATTACGGTTTAGTTGATGATTTAGATGACGGTGAAGGTGGTAATATGGGAATGCATTATAATTTATGTTCACCATCTTGTTGTTCTGCCCAATACCCCACTCCTCATAAATTAGCAAAAGATCCTCTTGTTTGCGGACGTGAAGATGAATTTTTACCAACCAATTATTTTTGTAATAATGCCTGGCAAAATAGTGGATGTTTATGTGCTAGTAAAAAACAAGTAAACTTTTTAAGTAACAGAGGTGGTAATACTGCTTAAATTTTTATTATTTAATATATTTAAAAAAATATATTAAAATAATTCATTCAAATCATATAATTTATTATAATAATTATTATATTTTTAATTTTTGTGTGAGAAAATTTAACTTTATGTAAAAATCTAAGGCGTGCGCGAATTTTCACACACATCGGTAAACCATTGTGTGTGAAAATTTACTGTCGTTATGGAAAATAAAAAAAGTAAAATTATTTGTACTAAAAATAAAAAATATTTACAGTTACTATTATACTTTTTTTATAATTAATAAAAATATATTTTTTAATATTTTTGATTTTAGTAAAAACTATATTTTTATTAAAAAGTATATGCATCCCCGAATATGTCGTCCGACAGTGTACTTGATATCAAACTATATTTTTTGTAACATATACTACTTTTTTAGTATATATTTTACTAAAAAAGACAGATTTGCAACGACAGAAACACACAAATTTATATACCAAAAAGTATTATAATAAATGATTTTCTGTCGTTATTTTATAGTTATCCCAAAATAACGACAGAAATGATAACGACAGGATAACTGTCCCGACAGTATAAGAAAAAAAATATAAATATTTTTTAATAAAGACAGTGTAGATTATCTGTGTTATTAAAAAATAATAATAATATATATTATATATATAAATATGTCATATACATGTGATTTTTGTAATTATTCGACAAATGATTCAGGTAATTTTTCCCGACATAAAAAGACAGAAAAACACAAGAAAATATATATAGAAAAGTATACCAGTAATAAAAAAGTACAGGGAAATAATCAAATAATATCAAATGATATAAAAAAAGACAGTAAAATATTATGTGAATATTGTAATATGGAATTTACATATAAAGCAAATTTATCAAGACATAAGTTATCATGTAATATAAAAAAAAAAGAACAAATAAATATAAATGAATTAAAATTAAAATTGGAATATTCTGAAAAAGAAAAAGAACTATATAAAAAATTAGAAAAGGAAAAATCTGAAATGTTAAAAGAAAAAACAGAATTATTAACAAATTTTATGAATAATGCAAATATATTATTAAATAAAACAACAGATAATACTAAAATAACGGCTCAAGCTATGCAAAATGTTTCTATGAGTGCAATTAAATATGCAAATGATAAATTTAAAGATACTCCAGCTTTATTACCATTAAATAATTTTAATATAAATGATTTAGATTTTGATGATGAAAAAGATAAAGAAAAATTAATTGAAATATTAATTTATAATGCTAAACAAAAATCATTAGATAAATTATTAGGAGATCATATTATAAAATGTTATAAAACAAATAATCCAGCAGATCAACCATTTCATACAACAGATTGTTCTCGATTAAATTATATAGTAAGGGAATTAATAGAGAATGCATTATCATGGTCAGTTGATAAAAATGGTATCAAAATATGTTCAAGTATAATTATACCATTAATAGAAAAATGTATTGAAACTTTACTTGATTATCAAAAAATACTATTAGATGAAATGGAATCTGGTAATTATAAATCAAAAGAAAAAGTTCAAATAATTATATCAGTATTAATATCTATTGATAAAGGTAGTTTAGAAAACGATATTAATAAATATATTGCCCCATTTTTTAATTTAAATAAATCACAAAGTTAAATCAAATATTTTTTTTGTTATATAATCAATTACTTCTTGATTTACAATAAATATTGAAGTACCTAATTTATTTTTTTCTTTATCTTTTGAAAAATATATTTTTTTATAATTATATTTTTGTAATATTGATTTTAAATGTTCAAAACATTTATCTAGAATAAATTTAATTTCGAGTGTTAATTCATCAAACCCTCCATTAGATAAAGAACCTGTAGGTATTCCGAAACTTTGTGGCTTGATTAATTTAGAATTATATGGATTATAATAACGTATAATTGCATTACCTGCACCACGTCTATTACTAAAATGATGTTCTAGATTATCATTAAATAAAAATAAACAATCTTTATATTTATCTTGATTAATCATCCATTCGAAATCTCCATATTCTTCTTTATTTTTAAAAACAATACCTTTTATTTTGGTTGTATTATCCATGTTAATATTATAAAAATAATTAATATACATTATAAAATCAATTTTTTATTTTACTCTATATAAAATAAAAAAGATGAGGAATTATTTTTTAAACAATATTTTTAATAAAATTTGATTTTAATATTATCTATAAATAACTATTATAATAATTATTTTTGAGTTATATTTATGTCTATAAAATATAATTCCTTATCTTTTTAGAAATGTTATATGAATTAATATTAGCATTTTTATTATTATTTTATGGTTTTACAACATTATTATTTGTATCTATAATTTATTTAATGTGTTGCGGACCAAATGATTATACTGAAAATGATATAAATAATGTAAATTATAATAATGAATTACATAATCAATATTATAACAATATATCATTAAGACCAAGAAGAAGAAAATACAGCTTTTAAAGTTTATTTTATATTTTTTATTTATAAAATTATAATATAAAATAATGAGTCATTATTATGAAAAAAATATAGTAGAAATAAAAAATGAATATACAGAATTTTTAATAAATATATTAACTCCTTTGTTATTTGAAGGAATAAAATCAATATATGATAAAGCAGTATCATTTGAGGAAGTTTATAGACAAAAAGAACAATTAGATCCATCAATAAAAAACCCAGGGGTATTTAAATTATTTCAGATATGTTTAAGAGATATACCTAATTTGAATGCAGCATCTATTGAAAGTGAAACAAATAGAATTAAGGAAAGATCAAAATGTTCAGAATGGTTTGATTCTTTATTAAAGAGTGTAATTAAAAGTCATATAGTATTATTAACTTTTAATTCAAAGAATAAAAAATCAAAAATAGTAGAAGAAAGATATCATGAAAAAATAGATACAAATTTATTTATACATAAATGTTATATAGAAAGTTCAAGAATTTTTTTTAATTATCCAGAACTTTTTTGGCACCATTTTTCAACATTAGATATTAAAAGAAATCAAAGAGAAATTTATGATTTAATAAAAGATGCTATTAAAGAAGCTATTAAGAAAACATTACCTATTAAATTAATTATGGAAGAGTATTTAAAAAATGATTATACATATGAAGATGATATTAATTCTGATAAATATGTTAAAGTAAAAAATTTAATTAATAATGAAAATAATAGAAATAGTTATGAAGAAAGTATAGGAGGGGGTTTATCAGATGAAACGAGTGAATCTTATGAAACAAGTACAAGCGAATCAAATAAAAAAATATTAGGAGTTAATAAAATGTTAGATTCAGATGAACAAGAAATAATAGAAGAAGAAATGAATAATATAATTCAAGATGTAAAAGAAAGTGAACAAATAGAAAACGAAAATAATTTATTAGCATCACACATAAGTAATTCAGTAAGTATAAATAATCTTATATTAAATACGAGTATAGAAGAAAACGAAAATAATATAAAAGAACAAGATATAAAATTAGTAGGATTAAGAGATTCTGGAAAAAAAAAGAATGAATCAATGTTTTTCAAAGAAGAATTATCAAGATATAAATTAACAAAACCTGTCCAAAAAATAGATCCAGAAATTAATTTAAAAATAAATAAAACAGTAAGCTCACAAAATAATAATATAGAAACAGATAAAAATATATTTTTTGAAAAAATGCTGAATTAATTTTTGAATAATTTTTTCTTTATAAATAAATATAAATGATTGATATAATAAAAAATCCAATTATAATAGGATTAACTATAGGTGTTTTAGTATATTTATATTTAAAATGGGAACAACGCCAAAATCCTAATGAAAAAAATAGAAGAAAAGATACTAATTTATTAATTCCATTAGGAATAGGCACTGCATGTTGGTTTATTGCTCATAATTATTTTGAAAATTATAATTTTACAAATGATAACATAAATCAAAACATTGAAACTTTTGCAACACAAATTTTACCAGAAAAAATGGATTTATCTGAAACAGTAATGATGGGCGGTGGTGCTAATATTGTTAACAATGTTGGTAATAATATAAAACCAACATATCATCTATTAAAAAAAGGAGTTACAATACCAACAAATTTAAATATGCCAGATGTGTTATTGGAAAATTTTTAATAATTAATATATATACTTAATATATATTAATATGTCTGACGAAGAAGTAAAAGATAAATTTCCTATTAATGAATTTAAATTTGAATATTTAGTTGAAAACCCGGCAATAGTTATGATTGCAAAAAGAGGATCAGGTAAATCATGGGTATGTAAAGCATTATTAAAATATTTTGAAAAAGTTCCGGTAGGACTTATAATTTGTAAATCAGATAGAGTTGATCCGTTTTTTTGTAATTTTTTTCCTGATAGTTATATTTACTATGATTACAAGAGTGAAATTATAGAAAAATTAATTAGAAGACAAGAAGCTATATTGGAAAAATATAAAGAGAAAAAAAAAGAAGGAAAAATTATTGATCCACGTGCTTTAATTGTAATGGACGATTGTTTGGCATCTAAAGGTACTTGGATGAGAGACCAGCCTATTTCAGAATTATTATTTAATGGAAGACATTTTCATATTATGTATGTTTTAACAATGCAATATCCATTAGGTATAACTCCTGAATTACGGTGTAATTTTGATTATATATTTTTACTAGCAGATGATACATTTTCGAATATAAAAAGAATGCACGAGCATTATGCAGGTATGTTTCCTACATTAGATGCATTTAGACAAATATTTTTACAATTAACACAAGATTATGGATGTATGGTTATAAATAATAGAGGTTCTCGTAAAACTATTTTTGAAAAAATATATCATTATAAAGCTCCTACAATAAAAGATTCTGAAATAAAATCAGGTTGTTATCAATTTAGAAAATATCATGAAGAAAATTATAATCCAGAATGGATTAAAAAAAAACGTTCATGGGATATTAATCAATATTTTGCACAAAAGAAAAAAGATAAAAGTACAGTTAAAGTTCAAATTAATGATAATAAAGATTAAATTTGAGATACAAAATATTGATTAATTGCTGCATTTTTTCTAGTATCTAAATCATTAATTCCGCCAATCCATGTAGATGGTTGAGTAAACATTGATGCAAATATTTCAGAAGGATAGGCTGGTTCTAATTCTTCTTCTTCTAATGTTCGGGGAATATATCTATATATTATTCTTTCTTTATTATTTTCACCAACACTTTTTGAAATAGATGCTGTTATAAAAATAATACCTAAAATAAATAATAATAAAGTAATAGTTTTATACATTATATAATAATATATTACAAAAATATATTATTAAAAATAATTATTTATCCAGAAGTTTGCAGATCATTTTGTGTAGTTTTTTTTTTATTAATTAAATCAGCATATAATTTTTTCATTTTTTCGAGATTTTCATCAATATTAGAAATATTTTCAGTTAATTTATTTACTGATTCTTTTTTTTCTTCATAATCAGACTCAGTTAATGGAGTGTTATTATGTTTTTCCAATTCTTTTGTTACCTCTTCATCGTTATATAATGATTGTTGTTTTCTCATTTCTAATTTTTTTTTAAGTCTATCTTTAGTAGTTTCTTTTTTTTCATTTTTTCTTTGTATTTCTTCTTTAATTGCGGATTCAATCATATCTCTTTTTCTTTGAGATTCTAATTGTTTAGCCTTTTCTTGATTTTCAAGAGTTCCTTTCATTAATTCTTGTAATTTTGGTTCATAGTAATTTGCATTATCTTTAATTACATTTGGATCTGGATCAAATGCAGTCCATTTAAAATTTTCTCCGACAAATACATGAAATGCAGGTTCTTCATTACGAATTCTTTCTGCATGTTTACTTGCTTCTTCATAAGAAGCAAAATTTCCTCTATTTTTAAATGCTCTTACATTGCATCCTTTAATACCATCTGGTGATAAAAATGAATATACACCATATTCTTGTCCAGCTATAGGTTTATCTTCAGTTAAATAATCTACTTCAATTCTACTAGTTTCTCTGTCTGATGACATAATTTTATATTTAATATTAAAACTAAGTTTTTAAATAGTTTTTATAATGTAGGAAAAATAAAATTAAAAAAAGTTATTAAAGTTGTCATTATTAATACTTTTTGTAATAAAAAAGCTTCAGAATCATTATAATAAATATTAAACCCCTTAAATGTACAATATATAATAAATAAAATTATAAAAAATTTTACCACTCTATCTTTGTTAATCATAATTTATATATTATTATATTAGGATTTAAAAAAAAATTTATGTAAATAATATGCTTGACCAATTAATAATAAATAAATTAAAATATCTAAATTATTTATATTATAATTATTTATTTTTTTTGGTATACGAATAATATTATCTTCTTTTGTTGAATTTAAAACTATAAAATTATTTTCAAAATAATTTTCATTGTAAGTTTTATTTTCGTTATTAGTATAATTTACCAATTCAAATGACATAAATATGATATAAAAATTTATATATTTTTAAGTAAAAAATGAAAAACAAATATAAATAAGTAAATATATTATAATTTAATGAATAATAAAATTAATAATATTTCTCCATTAAGATATCCAGGGGGGAAAACAAGAGCATGTAAGATTTTGGATGAAATATTAAATAAATATTTTAACGTAAATGATTTTGATACAATAATATCCCCATTTTTTGGCGGAGGGTCTTTTGAATTTTTTTTACAGAATAAGTACAATTTAGAAATAATTGCAAACGACAAATTTAAACCATTATATGTATTTTGGAAACAATGTAAGATAAATAAAATAAATTTATATAATAATATTTTAAAAAATAAAGATATTACAAAAGAAAATTTTCAGGAATTTAGGAATTTAATTTTAGATTGTAATGATGATTTAATTCAAGCAACATATTTTTTTGTAATAAATCGTTGTTCTTTTAGTGGTGCAACATTATCAGGAGGATTTTCATTAGAAGCAAGTAAAAAAAGATTTACCCATTCTAGTATAGATAAAATAAAAAAATTAGATTTGGCAAAATTTAAAATACATAATAAGGATTTTAATGATTTTATAAAAAAATATTATACAGGTGAAAAACAAATAATGTTTTTAGACCCACCATATTATTTAGAAAATAAATCAAATTTATATGGCAATAATGGTGATATGCATGAAAACTTTAATCATAAAAAATTATATAAAAGATTAAAAAATAAAAAAAAATGGATATTAACATATAATGATTGTCAATATATTAGAGATTTATATAAAGATTATATAATTATTGAAACAAACTGGTCATATGGTATGAATAAAACAAAAGTATCATCAGAAATAATTATAATTTCAAAATAATTAAATAAAAATTAAATTATTGGGTAATTTATTTATATTATCAAGAGAATATATTGAATTTTGCAATTTATTAATATTTTTTGGTTTACATGATGCCATTACAGATAATTGGCAAAATCCTTTTTTATTTTTTCTTTTATGGATTTTAGTTCTTATTCTTAATTCTTGAGAACATATAAATTCAGGGACATTAAAATTACATATATCATTTCCTAAATAATATAATCCTTTATCAGAAATTTGAATATAATTACATCCTTTTTCTTTATATAATTTTGTAATTGTATCATTAGATATATCTAAATATACATCTTTAAAATCGGAATTTGTATTTTTAAGTTTAACCCAATCGGAATGAGTTATCGGATTATTTAAAAAAGGAGGTATTTTACCATTAAATAAATTAATATTATTAATTAATTTTATAAATATATCTCTTGATTTTTGAGGTATTTTAGCATTTTCTGAACAATACCATTTATTATTAATATTATCATATTTAATAGAACATTGCATCCAATCGGGAGTATTTTTTTTCTTAATTTCAATTGCTATATCTTTTTGTTTATTGAAATTACATAAAATATCATTATCTGAACTACAGCCGCCTAATTCATTAATATTTTGTGTATTAAAATAAAATTCCTTATCTTTTAATTTACAATTTTTTAATAAATTATATATTAGATGTTCATAATTTTTTCCTTCAATTGAACATAATTTTCCTTTATTATATGATTTTATAGATCTATTAATATTATTTATATTTATAATATTTGTATTAATTATTTTAGTAATTTTATTTTTAAGATTTGATATTTTTATTTTATTAGAAATATGTAATATATTATTCACCATTTTAATATTATTAATTTTAATATTAAAATTCATTTTTTTTAAACACTTGGATAAAAAGTCCAATTTAACTCTTTACATATTTTTTCCCAAGCATCGTCTGCTTTTTTAAGTTTTTCTCGAGATTTTAATAAACTGAAACAATCTGCATATTCTGGCATATCTAAAATTTCAAAAAATTTATGAAATACATAAGAATAATTTAAAAAGTTTTTTCTATCTTTAGGACAATGTCTTGCAAAAGGTTCTTCTGTTTGTTTAAACATTTTTTTAATTATTTCTTCAGTTTCTCTTGATATAGTAGGAGCAGGTTTATTTGTTATTTTACTTAATATAAAAGGGATATGTTCATAATAATTTGTAAAACGTAATTTTTTTAATATTTGTTTAATTAATATTTTAGCTTTAGAATATTTCATATCAACTAATTCATCATTTGAAATTTTCATTTTCTTTAATTCTAAAATAATTCCACTATATATTTTATTTGGAATTTCAGTAGATTCTTTTGCTTGAAACTGATTAAGTGTTTCTGCTAAATGTGTTTGTTTTTTATAAGGTGTTCTTGGTTTTTCATTTCCTGCATCTTTATGATTAGGGATTTCAGATTCTATAATAACATGTTCAACTTCACCACATTGCGTACATACATATAACCCTTCAGATTGAATTAGAGTTTTTTCTATATTACAATTTGTACAAGTTTTAATATAATTTGGTTTAATTTTATCAGATGCATATTTGGAATCTATTATAGACATATAAGATTCAAATAAAGATGCACGATTTGATACTAGTTTTTCAACTATATTTACAGGTTGTTCTGTATATTGATCATCATTATTAATTTCTGTAGTTTCAGTCCCTTCATCAATATCTTCTTTTTGTATATTATTTTTTGAAAAAAATGTTAAAATATTTTTTGAATTATTTTTATTAATATCTTCTAAATTTTTAATTCTTTTTTTTGTCGGTTTTTTCTCTTTTCTTTTTGATTGACTTATTTTATTAATTGCTAATAATTTTTCATTTTTATTATCAATAATATCATCTTGTTTATTATCAGTATCTAAGTGAATATTAATTGCATCAATATTTTTTTCTTCATCGTGATCAAGTAAATTATAATAATCCATTAATATTTCACTAGTTTTAGTATAATATTCTATTTCATCTTTGCCATTTTTTATATTTTTTATTTCAGATTCATATTTTTTAATTTCTTCTTTTAGATTTGATTTATATCTAATCATATCATCAGTTATTTCAATTTCTTTTTTATTTAATTTATCTAATTCTTTTTTTAATTCATTCAATTTTGACATTTTATCAGGAAGATTACTTCTATTTTCTTGAAATTCACTAGCAATTTTTTGATGGGTTTCATCAAGTGTTTTTACTATATTTAAATACTTAACTTTATCTGGCTTATATTTAAACGTAGCCATTTCTATAAGATTATTTAATCAAGTTTCTTTAAGCGAATTAATTTTATTTTAATAAAAAAAATAAAAAAAATATTATTTTTTGTGTTTAATAATATTTTTTGAAGCTTGTTTACTTTTTTCGTGTGTTATTTACAATATTTTTATTTAAATTATATAAAAATATATAAAAAATATTTTTTCTACCAGTTTAGTATATAATAAAATGGGTGGCGGTCTCATGCAATTAGTAGCCTATGGTGCTTAGAAAAATCTTGGGTACCAACAGTGGGCAGCTATTTAGGTTCTTGATATACCTAAATAGGCAAATCTGTGTAAATATCAAGAGAGTATTGTACTCTTATATAACCCGCTAGTCGTATGATTATATATCGGCTTAACATATAAAAAAATAATCATATGGCAAGAATATCAAATTGCCGGAATCCCCTAAAGCTTTCATTACTAAGTTAGATTAGTAATAATCTAATGGCTAAGAAAAAAACTTAGGTATAGTAAAAATATGAAAGATGAAGAAGTTAATACTTCTAAAATGGGCAATCGGCAGCCAAGTTCTTTATAATAAATAAAGAATGCAGTTCATCGACTAAACGGTATTCGGGATATTAATATATCCTTAAGATATAGTCAGCCCCAATTGGAAACTTTTGGGATCATGCAAGATGTTTACTTAACTGGTAATCCTCAAATTACTTTTTGGAAAGTAGTATACAGAAGACATACTAACTTCTCCATGGAAGCTGTTGAACATACTCTCAACGGTAACCCTGACTTTGGCAGATCTGCAACTGTTACTATTTTAAGAAATGGTGACTTAGCTGGCAGAACTTGCTTAAAAGTTGAACTCAAAGCTGTTGATTTACAAGCAGCTTTCGGTGCTTGTGAAGAAGCACCTAAAGTAGCCTATGTAAGAAGATTAGGTCATGCTTTAATCAAAGAAGTCGAAGTAGAAATCGGTGGTTCTAGAATCGACAGACAATATGGTGTTTGGATGGATGTATGGTATGAATTAACTCACACCACCTCCAAAGAAAGAGGTTACAGAGCCATGATCGGTGATGTAGAAGCCTTAACTAAATTAAGAACTGTTAACAGCTCTGCTAGCAGCGATCCTGCAGTAGAAGATGATGAATTACCTGCATACACTTTATATGTACCTTTACAATTCTGGTTTAACAGAAACCCCGGTCTTGCACTTCCCCTCATTGCTTTACAATACCATGAAGTAAGACTCAACTTTGAATTCGAAGATATTCAAAAATTAGTAGTATGGTCTGGTGCATCTGCCCCTGATTACAGACAATTCGGCTTTGCAAATGCTTCTATCTTAGTAGATTACATTTACTTAGATTCTGAAGAAAGAAGAAGATTTGCTCAAGTAGGTCACGAATACCTCATTGAACAACTCCAATTCACTGGTGTCGAATCTGTAACTGGTTCCAATACCAAACTCAAACTCGGTTTCAACCACCCTTGTAAAGAAATTGTTTGGGCACTCAGAAACGGTGCTTTCAATGGTTCTACCCTCAAGAAAGGTGGCAACAGATTCTTAGCCTACACCCATGATGATGCTTTATGGACTGGCGAAGCATCTGCATTACAAGATGCTGCAGATAACTTAGCAAGAGGTATGGTTTGGGTAAATGGTACCCCTGATGCTGATTGGGAAGCTAAAGCAATTAGTTTACCATCTGTCGGTACTAGCTGCACTCAAGTATTAGAATGGGGCAGTGAATCCGTAAAAGTAACTGTAGTAGTTTCTGATAGCGGTGTACCTTGCTCTGGTAGCTCTGCATCTGCTTCTGCATCTGCAAGTGCAATCCATATTGTAAGATACGGTTTAAGAGATCTCAACATCAAAAACTGCCCTGTCAGAAACTTAGGTGCAAACAAAATCTCTGAAATCACCATTTCAGTTGAAGTCAACGCTAATGGTGTTGATTGCTATGGTGCCAGAGCTGATGCACATAGTTTAACCTTAGGTGATATCTCTGTACCTGTTGCTTGCTTTAACACTGATTGCAGATCTACTAGCGATAATGGATTAAACCCATACGATGTATCTGTAGTTCAATTAAGCAACTACGGTTTAAGACTCGATGGTGCAGGTAACCCAGTTGAATTAGCCAATGTTCAATTAAACGGTCATGATAGATTTGACCCTCTTGATGGTAACTACTTCAACTATGTACAACCTGATGCTCACCACACCAGAACCCCTGCAGATGGTGTTAATGTATACTCTTTTGCATTACACCCTGAACAACACCAACCTTCTGGAACTGCTAACTTATCCAGAATTGATAACACTCAATTAAACGTTACTTTTGCTGATACTATCAGAAATAACAATGAAGCCTGCTTAGATTTATTCTCTGGCTCATTATTCTATGTATGGGCAATTAACTACAACGTATTACGTATTATGAGTGGTATGGGAGGATTTTTTCAGAAAAAGCAAAAATATATGCCAAGTGCATTACTTTTTGTCACTGAATTGGTCCCAAAAGCTATACGCCATTATGAAGCAAGTCATAATGGAAAAATCGTTTGGACACTTGCAAAATTATTAAATACAATGTCAATAGCTAGTGAGCTTATAATAGCTTGCGAGACACCTTGTAGATCGGGAAACCCCTTAGAGCCTATTGTACTAAGGTCTTGTGACGAAAGTCCTCGACTGGCTGAGAATAAAAACTCAGGTATAGTAAAAATCAATAGGATTGGGCAATCCGCTTGCTTACTACCTAAAA